>Ga0180302_10000854_pt1 | contig 14143 bp, 15 predicted proteins | sample GuaBasSediGuay17_FD_121794 | JGI IMG/M metagenome (GOLD analysis project Ga0180302, IMG submission 121794) | Subseafloor sediment microbial communities from Guaymas Basin, Gulf of California, Mexico - Guay17, Core 4571-4, 12-15 cm | ecosystem: Environmental > Aquatic > Marine > Hydrothermal... | reverse complement strand
TAGGAACGCAACGCTCGAGCTGGCTATGGAACAGTTATGCCTGCTCCGCTCGGCCGGGATACCCGCCTTGGCCATAGATGGCACTCATGACTCGGCGCCCAACTCCTTCACGGGCACAATTCTCAGGCCCTTGGACAGCGCAGGCCTCCTGACGTATCTGCCCAAGCGCCCTGGCTCGGCCTGGGAGAACGGGGACTGCTACGTCTACGGGGTTGGCTACCTGAGGGCTCGGGGCCGGGCTGGCAGGACGAGGCTAGAAGAGCACCTGCGGGAGTTCCCCCGACGCCCGACCCATCTAAGTTCAACGTGATGGCCTTCCACTTCGCAGTAGCCGTGCCAGGCCTGGGCCTCCCGAGGCATGCGGCCGAGGTAGATGTGGGAGCGCTCCCCCAGGGCTTCGATTACTACGCAGGAGGCCATATTCACAAGCCCATCGTGATGGCGCTCGAGGAGCTCGGCCTCTCTGGCGTGGGCTACTTGGCCTACAGCGGCCCTCTCGAGACGGTCAGCTACAGAGATGCCCGCTTCGAAAAGGGCTTCAACCTCGTGCGTGTCTCGGCCGATAAAGAGGTAGAGGTCGAGCGCATAAGGCTCGAGAGCCCCCGGAAGTTCGTCGTCTTCGAGGAGGACATCTCTGGCCTGAGCCCCGCTGAGGCGACTAGGCGGGTGGCCGAGCGGGTAGAGGCCGTTGATGAGCGGGGGGCCGTGATAATACCCATAATAAGAGGGCGCCTCCCGCCCGGGGCGCTGAGGAGCGAGATAGACCTATCGGCCATAAGGAGCGCCTCCGAGCTTGCCCTGACGGTCAGGCCCGTCCTGAAGGTAGAGGAAGCTGGCATATCTGGCTTAGCTCTCCCGAGCGAGCGAGCAGACATAAGGCAGAGGGCCTATCGCTATTTCGTTGAGTTATTTAAGGGCAAGGGGGTTGAAGAGCCCGAGAAGCTGGCTGAAGCAGCCATAGAACTCATAGAGCCCCTCATGGCCGAGGACGAGGAGAGCGTGAAGAAAATCTTGGAGGGGCTGGTGCTATGAGGATAAAGGCCATCAGGCTCGAGAACATAAGGTCGCACGTGGATACGAGGATAACGTTCGAGGAAGGCTTCAACTGCCTCATCGGAGGTCTCGGGGCTGGCAAGACGAGCGTCCTATACGCCATAGACTTCGTCCTCTTCGGGGAGCCCCTTGGGAAGACATACGCCTACCTGCTCCGTGATGGCGCTCCCGTAGGGAAGGTAACGCTCTGGTTCTCCCACGAGGGGTCTGACTACGTGATAATGAGAGGCCTTAGGCGCCTCGGCACGAGGATTGTGCAGGACGTGGCGAGCCTGCGCTTCTTCAAGGATGGGGAAGCCCTAGCGGAGAAGAAGGCCAGCGCCATCACGGAGCAAGTGGAGAAGGAGCTCGGGATAGATGTGGAACTCTTCAGAGAGGTCATGTGGATAAGGCAGGAGCAGCTAAAGGCCATTTTAGATATGAGCCCGAGGGAGAGGCAGAAGCTCTTAGACGCTCTCCTCGGCCTCGAGGACTTCGAGAGAGCTTGGGCTGCGCTGAGGAACTACGAGTCTTATTATAAGCGTGAGCACGAACTCCTCTCCAAAGACCCCGATGTCCTCATGGCGGAGAGGCTTGAAGAAGAACATGCGAGGCTCACGGAGGAGCTGGCTAGCATATCGCTTGAGCTAGAGGAGCTAAAGCCCAAGCTAGAAGAAGCCTCGGAAGCTATCAAAAAAGCAGAAGAAGCTCACGGGGAACTCGAGAGAGAGCGGAAGGCCTACGAGGAACTCGTGAGGAAGAGGGCCTCTGTGGAAGCGGCCATAGGAGAGGCGGAGAAGACCATAAAGCGCCTAGAGAGAGAAGTCGAGCTTGGGAAGAGACGCCTCGAGGGCTTGGAGAAGGAGCGTGAGGAATTAGTGGCGAAGGAAGTAGAATACAGGCGCTCTCTCGCTCTCACAGGCCTAGATGCGAGCACGAGCTTAGAAGAGGCGGAGGAAGCTCTTAAGGCGATGGAAGAGAGGATAGAGGGCCTTTCTAAACGTTCTGCTGGCTTAGAGAACGAGATAGAGGGGACGAGGCGGAGATTAGATATCATATCTACGGAGAGCCGATGCCCGACCTGCTTGAGGTTCATAGACGAGGACTTCAGGCGAGACCTGACGGCCAAGCTGAAGAGAGACCTGGTGAAGATGGAGCACGCGTTGGGGAGCCTCGGAGAAGAAATCAAGGCGCTTCGGGAGAAGCGGGCCTCTCTAGCCAATGCAATCCGGGGCCTAAGGCTCATCACTAGCAGGAAGGAAGGCCTCCAAGCGAGGATTGAGGACGAGAGGGCGTCCCTGGCGAGGGCAGAGCGAGACCTCGATTCCACTAGGATGAGGCTCGAGATGTTGAAGGTCGAGCTAGAGGCCTTAGATGAGAAGCTCTCCGGCTTCGATATGAGTGCGCTCGAGGAGGCCAGGGAAGAGCTCGAGGTTAGGAGGCGTGCGCTCTTGGAGCTCGAGGCGAGGGAGAAAGAGCTGAGGGCGAGGAAGGAGCTCGTGAGAGAGCGCCTAAAGGATTGTGAGAGGCGTCTCGAGAGAATGGAGGAGAAAAGGAGGAGAGCAGAACGGGCGGCTAAGCTCGTCCAGCTCGTGAGGCTCTTGAGGAGCGCTTACAGAGGAGTCCAGCCCCACCTCAGGACGGAGATAGTCAGGCTAGCGGGCATCTACGTCCAGAGAGTCCTCGACGAGATTTCTGGCCCAGAGGGGGCCAACGTCCTCGTGGAGATAGGCCAGGATTACACGCCTACCGTGAAGGTGAACGGCCGTGAGAGGAGCATAGCGCACTTATCAGGCGGGGAGAGGACGCTCCTAGCCCTGGCCTACCGCATAGGGATGGGGCACCTCATCATGCAGGCCAGGACTGGCCGAGGGCTCGCCTTCCTCATGCTCGATGAGCCAACCGAGAGCCTAGGGCGAGAAGACCAATCCGTGGATAAGCTCGCAGATGCCATATCACGCCTAAGAGCTGTCGAGCAAATCATAGCCGTATCGCATAGCGAGGCCTTTGCAGAAAGGGCTAATCACGTCATAAGGGTGGAGAAGGTAGATAACGTAAGCCGTGTGAAAATCGAGGGAAAAACATGACTAAGGCAGGGCAGAAGCGCTAGCTGCAGAGGCTACGGGTCCTCGGGCCTTCAGATAGGGATGCCAAACTCCTTGGCCACATTCTCTATGAAATTGACGACCGTATTGAGCACGCCCTCGTAAGCCGTCCTGAAGTTCTCGAAGTTCAGCTCATCGGCCCTCATCTCGGCCAGGGCGACGAGGTGGTTGTTCCAATCTATCCCATAGCGGTTCTTATATCGTAAGAAGTTATCCGATAATAGCTTCTTGAAGAACTCTACCTTATTTACGCTAGGGGGCAGCTTTGCCAAATCAAACATATCGGCTACCGTAACCACCCACGTATAGTCCTCCATGAAGGCCACGTAAACGGTGATGTCCCTGCCGAGGATGTCGTAGGGGAGCACGAACCTATCGGCTTCATCGTCCCATATGATGACCTTGATGCCCATCTGCTCTAAGAACGAACGGATTGTATCCCTTATCTCTGCCTTCCCCACACGCCACACCTTTGTTGATGGCCCTTAGGGCCGGGGGTATTTATAGCTTTCCACCCTCATGCCCAGAGCTCGGGCCTCGTGAAGTCCAGCTCTACTAAGCCAAGCGTCCTCAAGTCCACTAAGACGGCCCTCCCGGGCGTGGGGACTATGCCCCTGGCCCTCTGATAAGCCGTTTCTGCCTGCCAAGCCCCGGAATTGATGAGCAACACGCCTCTGTAAGCCCCTGTGGCAGTTACATGGACGTGGCCGGTGTGGAATACGTCCGGGACTTCCTCTATCACGAGCATGTCCCGGCCCGTCGGGGCGAGGGGGGTCTTCATCCCGTATATCGGGGCCAGGTGGCGGGCCTTTAACATGAGCTTCATCATCTCGAGCGGTCTATCGAAGCTCAGGCCGGGCACGACGGACACCATGTCGTCAAAGCTATTCCCGTGATATATGAGGAACTTAACGCCGTGCAGAGCCACGAGACAGGGGTTCCCGAGGACGTGCACTCGCTCGTCCGAGTAGAGGGGCTCCGCATAGGCCTTCGGGATGGCTGGCTGAGGGAGAGCCCTCCTGCAAGCATCGTGGTTCCCTGGCGAGAGGATGAGTTCTACGTGCTCGGGCGCTTCTGCCAAGAGGGCGGCCACGCCCTCATACTGGCGACTTATATCAGTTATCGATAGCTCGGCCTCTTGGCCTGGGTAAACGCCTATGCCATCTACCAAATCCCCAGCGACGACCACGTATTTTACTGCCCCGGCTATCTCCCTCAGGCGCCTATTCCCGAGGGAGCCGTTCAGCCATCTCAAAAAGCGCTTGAAGGCCTCCTCCACGAAGCCCGTGCTCCCATAATGGATATCTGATATCAGGACAGCGTATAACGGCTCTTGGCTCGAGGACGGCCTTCCCCTGTCCTCTCTCATCGGGATATCAGGGCTCATCAGGTCTTTGGCCAAGAACAAGTCCTTGCCCATCTTAACGGCCCTAACGCAGATGACCTGGTCTGGCATGGCCCTCTTGGCGGCCTCGTAAGCGCTGATGCTGGCCTTGGGCGTGAAGAGCACTGTGGCCTCGGCTTCCTCATCTTCTAATAACATCAGTATTTTCCCCTCCCGCTCTTTCTTAGCTCGCACCATGCCTATCAGCTTGACCTCCGAGTTCGGCATAGCCCTCAAGGCCCTCGAGATGCTAACCGCATCTCTCGCATCTATTCTCTGCCTCAAAAGAGATGAGAGGCGCTTGAACCTATCTCTGAAATAATCGACTAAATCGTCTAATCTACCGCTCGAGCTCGTCTCCGTTGTCGGGTCTATGAGGACATCGACATCTGCTCCTATCTCCTTGGCCGAGGCCGGCTTCTTTCCCTTCCCCCATGTCTCGAGCGTAGGGGCCTTTTCCCCTGGCCCAGAGAGAGCCCTGATGGCTTCTTCTACGTGCTCACGGTGGACGAAGGCTTCTCCACTTTTCCTCGCCTCTTCTACGGCCTTCTTAGCTACCTCGAGGACATCGAGCACATCTGGGGCCTCCCGTAGGGCCTCTAGCGCTCCGGGATGTATTTGGAAGCCCGCTCTTATCACGTATAAGACCGCTTCTCTAACGTCCCCGAGCGTCCTCAATCTCGAGCCCCCTCTTCGGTATGATTATCTCCCCATCCCGAGCTCTCACGGCCTCGGATAGGCCTAGGAGGTGGAGGGAAGCCGTAAGAGCTGCGGTTATCGCATCTAGCTCGTGAATAGAAAGCTCCCTCTCCTCTAGCTCACCTCTCAAGCCGAGCTCCAGCAGGGCTGTCTGAATAGAGGCCCGTCCCTTCACCGGGAGGCCCAGCACCTTCCTCGTTGAAGCCGGATGGACTTCTATGACAGATAGGCCCCTCGCCCTCAAGGCCCTCGAGAGATTAATCCCTCTTAGCGTGAGAGCCCTCATGGCTGGGAAGAGAGGGGGCAGGACGTGGAGGCCGAGCCTGTGCATGGCCTTATCTACTTCACGAGCGTAGCCTACCTCGGGGAGCGATAGAGGAGCGTCTATAGCTACTAGACTTGGCCCCTCACGAGCCGTCGCCTCGATTATCTCTTCGTCCGAGCTCAAGAGGGCCGTCCTAGCCTCTAGCCCCTCTAAAAAAGCCCAGCCAGAGGGGTTCTTCTCTGCGCCAGAGAGGTCTATGCCCACCGTCCTCAAGCGCTCCGGTATGGCGAGGGCGCCGCCAGCTCGGCCCAAACGTGCCCCCATCGTCTTGCGTTGAGCAGGCCCCTTAACCTTTCCTACCAATATGTGGACGGGACTCAGGAGCTCCCAAGGTGCTTCTCCACGAGCTCCTCGAGTATCTGGTCTGGGATAACGCCCTCTATCCTCTCGACCCGGCGCCCCCGCACGAATATCATCAGAGTAGGAATGGCTCTTATCCGATGCTCGTCAGCTATATCGGGCGCCTCATCTACGTTCACCTTGGCGAAGATGGCCTTGCCAGCGTATTTGGCCGCCACCCGCTCGAATATGGGGGCCATCACATGGCATGGAGGGCACCAGGGGGCCCAGAAATCCACTACAACGGGCTTGTCCGAGGAGCCGATTACTTCGTGGAAGTTCGAGCTATCGAGCTCGAGCACGTGCTCCGAGCTCATGTGCTCTGCACCTCCGTGATGGCTTCAGGGATGGGCTGGCACAAGACATATAAACTTGAGCGTTTTCTCGCCCGTGTTCTTGAACTGATGCACTTCGTCGGGCGGGATGAACACGACCGTCCCGGGCTTTATGGGCTCTTCACGGCCGCCCTCGCCCACCACGACCCCCTCGCCCTCTAGGACGAAGACCTCGTGCTCCCAGGGGTGCTTGTGGTAAGGCGTGAAGCCGCCTGGCTCTACCTCGAAGACACGCATCCAGAAGCGCTCGGCCCCGTGCTCCGTGCGGAGGAGCCAGCGCACTCTCACGCCAGAGCAGCCCTCCATATCGACGGGCTCCAGGGGCACATCCCGGTAATCGAACACACGCAAGCCCGAGCACCGCTGAGAGCGATGGACGGGGAGCTTATTACCCTTTGGGCCTACCACGAAGGGCGTGAGGGGCGAGCGCAGCGCCCCTGATGGCGTCCTCCTCACAGCCAGGCGCTCAAGCGCCCTCGGACGTAACGGCCGACGAGCGGTATCTCATGCCCGCACTTAGGACATCGCCTATCCGGCGTGAGCTCATACCGGATTATGGAGAAGCCATAGCGCTCTATGAGCAAGCGCCCGCACTCTGGGCAGTAGGTGTTCTCGAGGGGATGGCCGAGCACGTTCCCTACATAAACGAAGTCCAGCCCCTCGCTCTTGGCAATTTCATGTGCTTTTTCAAGTGTTTTTACGGGCGTTGGAGGCGCATCGAACCTATAGGCTGGGTAGTAGCGTGTGAAGTGCAAGGGCGTGTCTTCTCCAGCGTTCTCAAGCACGTTCTGCGCTATCCAGCGGAGCGTCTCCTCATCATCGTTTACGCCCGGGATGACGAGCGTTACCACCTCTACGTGGAGGCCGAGCTCCTTGGCCAAGCGAATATTACGCCATACGATATCGGCCCGAGCTGAGCAATAACGTTCGTAAGCGCTCGGCCCTCCTTTCATATCGAATTTTATAGCATCCATACCAGCCTGGGCCAGCGCCCTGAGGGCCTGCTCTGTCATATAGCCATTTGATACATAATTGTTATAGAGGCCTTCTCGCCTGGCCAGCTTGAAGACATCTATAGCCCATTCTAAGAGGAGCGTGGGCTCGTTGAAAGATATGCTCGTCCCATGACAGCCCCATCTAAGCGCCATGCGGACGAAGCGCTCCGGGCTTATGTAATGCGCCCTGACCGGGTCTGGCCAAGACTTGCTTATCTCCCAGTTCTGGCACCAGGGGCACGTGAAATTGCATGACCAAGTGCCAGCCGTGAGGGCCACGCTGCCGGGCCAGAAGTGGAAGAAGGGCTTTTTCTCTATGGGGTTGGCCGAGAGGCTCGATATATCGCCATAGACGAGCGTGAAGAGGCGCCCTCCCCGGTTCTCACGAGTGCGGCAGAAGCCCCTCTGGCCGGGCTCTATCACGCAGCGGCGCTCGCAGGTCAGGCAGCGCACCCTATCGCCCCTAAGGCGCTCGTAGAACATTGCCTCACGTATTGTCCGCCCCTCTTCCCCGCTCAACGATATCCCCTTAGCTCGCGGCGGTCGGGCCTCTAAAAGCGAGCATCATGGCGAGCCGAGGAGCTCATAAAGAATTTCGAGGGAAGAGTTCTACGGCGACCTGAAGGGCTCTTGCGATGGCAAGTATATGCTGTGGGGCGCTGCTTCTCTTGCGCCAGCTTCCGTCAGCACGGCTATGATTGCTTTCTCCCTCAGCTCGTCTATGTTCCTCGCTCCAGCATAGCCCATAGCCGCCCTCAGGCCAGCCACGAACTCGGCCACGACGGTCGCCACATCGCCCCTATACGGGACGAGGCCTTCCACGCCCTCTGCTATGCCCTTGGAGTGGTAGCGGTCTATGGCGTGGCGCCTCTCCCTGGCCGATGGGCTTGCCATGCCACGATAACGTTTGAAATACCGTCCTCCTATGGCCACTAGCTCGCCGGGCGCCTCCTTACAGCCCGCAAAGACGTTGCCCATCATGGCGCAGGACGCCCCGAGGGCGAGGGCGAGGGCCACGTCGCCGGGGCTCCTTATCCCGCCATCGGCTATTATGGGCAAGTCGGCCCCATAATCGGAGACGGCATCGGCCACCTGGGCCGTTGCGAAGAGCGTGGGCGAGCCAGCCTTGAGGAGCTCCATGGTTATGCATATGGAGCCAGAGCCTATGCCCACCCTGAAGCCCGCTATGCCATCGAGCTCCGTTATGGCGTCCTCTGCGGCCTTATAAGTCCCTATGTTGCCTACTACCACATCAGCGCCCACGTGCTTGAGGAGCTTCTTCGTGGCCTCGAAGCAATTGCGGTTGTGGAAATGGGCCACATCTATCACGAGGACATCTACCCATTTGTCCAGCTCCACGGCCCTCTTCAAATCAAAGGGCGAGATGGCTGCAGCACAGAGGAGGCGCCCCTCCTCATCTCGAACGGCGTTCGGGAAACGCCCCCTGAGCATGATGTCCTTCACGGTTATCAGGCCCCTCAGGCGCTTCTGCTCGTCCACGACCGGGAGCTTCTCTATACGGTGCTCCTGTAGAATGCGCTTTGCCTCCTCGATGGTTATGCCCTCCCCGACGGTTATCACATCGGCCGTCATCACGTCCGAGACCCTTAGGCGGGGGTCTGTGAAGCGCACATCTCTGGCTGTTACTATGCCCACGAGCTTGCCCGTGTCGTCCACGACGGGGAGGCCGGAGATATCATGGTGCCTCATTATATCTATGGCTTCCCCGACCGTCTGGTCTGGCCTTATAGTTATCACATCTCTTATTATGAAGGACTCAGCTCTCTTCACCTTCTTTGCCATCTCGACCTCTTCTTCTATTGTGCAATTCCTATGTAGGACGCCGAGGCCCCCCTGCCTGGCGAGGGCTATGGCCATCTCGGCCTCCGTAACGGTGTCCATAGGCGATGACACGAGGGGTATGTTGAGTTCGTGGCTCGTGCTGACCTTGGTGCGCACGTCTATCTCGCTGGGCTCTACCTCCGAGAGGCTGGGGAGGAGGATGAGGTCTCTGAACGTCAGGGCCACGAGCGCCCTCAGCACCTTGTCCATGAACTTCCCCAAGCCAAGGCCTCCTTTAGCCTAATGGGCTAAGGGGGGCAATATATAGGTTCTCCGTGAGGTAAAGGCCTTAAGATATGAGATGATATCGGCTGGGTGAGCTGGCTAAGTCCCCCGCTATGGGCTGGCCCCAATAGCCTTATTTCCTAATCTCGAGAGGACGGCCGAATTCCTCTGAGAAAGCCATCTCCTCTAGCGGCCTCCTCGGCCTAGGAGGAGGGCTCTCATCTGGGACGCCTATCGCCATCATGGCCACGACGACGAGCTCGTCTGGCGCCCTCACTATACGTCTCACGGCCTCTGGGTCGAACGAGCCTATCCAACACGAGCCATAACCAAGGGCTGTCGCAGCTAGGGCGGCATGTTCTAGAGCTATCATGGCGTCCTTATCATGCCATCTAGGCGATTTCCTCGGGTCTGAGAGGCACACGAGCACCACGCCAGCATCGGCCACGAACATCTGGTTATGAGCGGCCCTAGCCAGCTCTTCCTTGCGCTCTTGGTCTTCTACGACCACTACTTGCCAGGGCTGGAGGTTCTTAGCGGAGGGGGCAAGCCTCATGGCCTCTAAGATGAGCATTAAGTCCTCCTCCCTCACCGGCTCCCCACGCCTGTATCGCCTTATGCTCCTCCTCGCCCTCACGACCTCGAAGAAATCCATGTCCTACGACCGCTCCATCACCGATGCCGGAGGCCTTTAGCCTTTCCCCTCCCCGCCCATTAGTAGCCCAAGCCTTATTTGAGGCCATGTCCATATCCGTCCGGTGGCCCCCTTGAGCGAGGAGATGGCTCTGCCACCCAAGGTCCAACAGAGGCTCATGCGGTATCAGCAGCTCCAGCAGACCCTCCAGGCCATATCGGTGAGGAAGCAGCAGCTCAGCTTAGAGCTCATGGAAGTAGAAAACGCCTTGAAGGCCCTAAACGAGATAGATGATGAGACGCCCGTGTATAAGTCCGTCGGGACTTTATTGATAAGGGCGGAGAAGGCCAAGCTCGTCCAAGAGCTTGAGGATAAGAAAACGGTTATAAAACTCCATTTAGAGAGGCTCGAGACCCAGGAGAAGAGGGCTCAGGAAGAGCTGAAGGACTTGGAGGCAAAGCTGAGGAGAGACCTCGGGGGGTCTGGCGCCAGATGAGAGAAGTGGTGATAGGCCTCCCGGAGCTGAGCGATGAGCAAATAGTGGAGCTCGTCCAGGCAGGGGAGGAGGCAGCGAGAGAATACGTGCTATCTAAGCTGCCGGCTAAGAAGATATACGATTTAGATATAAGCGTGGATGTAGAAGGAGATGGCCTCCTCACCGTCACGATAGACGTGGGGCTGAGGCTCTCCTCTTCCACGAGAATAGACCCAGAGGCTCTCGCAAGAGAAGCAGCCGAAAAAGCCATGAAAGCCATAGAAGAGAAATTGAGGGAGCTTGCTCTTGCGAGCAGAAGAGCTTAAGGAACTTGTGAGGAAGAAAGAGCTGAAGAAGGTCGCCATACTCTGCCATCACAACGCTGACCCAGATGCTGTCTGCTCTGCCATAGCGCTCTCAGAACTCCTGAGGGCCTTAAGGCCAGAGCTTGAAATAGAATGCTATTCTCCAGAGGGCGTTAGCAAGCTCTCAAAGCGATTGCTCGAGCGCTTCGGCTTCCCCTTCTCAAGAGAAATCGATTTAGAACTCGTGGACGCCATCTTCATGGTCGATACGAACAACACCGAGCAATTGGAGAGCTTGAAAGAGCTCGTAGAGGAGAGGGCGAGGGAGGTCCCTCTCATCGTGATAGACCACCATGCGAGACATCCTAGCACAGAGCGCTTAGCGACCATATACATCGTAGATGACAAGGCCTCTTCTACGTGCGAGGTCATCTCGGGTCTCTACGAGGAGCTCGGCCTTCCCCTGAGCAAGCAGGTGGCAGAGGCTCTCTTCCTCGGCATAGCATACGATACCAAGCACCTCCTCCTCGCAGGGGCCAAGACCTTCTTGACCATAGCAAAGCTCGTCGAGGCCGGTGCGAGACCGAGAGAACTCATCCCCCTCCTCTCCATGGAGATGGATTACTCCGAGCGAGTGGCGAGGCTGAAGGCCTGTGCGAGGGCCAAGATTTACAGGTTCGGGGACTGGCTCGTGGCAGTAAGCCATGTAAGCGCCTTCCAGGCCTCCGCTGCCAGGGCCCTCATAAGCTTGGGAGCTCATCTGGCCATCGTCGCTGGCGAGAGAGAAGGGCGCCTGAGGGTTAGCATGCGAGCTACGGGCGATTTCGCCTCTAAGACGGGCATCCACCTCGGCCGTGATTTGGCAAGGCCTTTGGGCGAGTCCATAAAGGGCATGGGAGGCGGCCACGCTCTCTCGGCTGGGGCTAATGGGGAGGGGGAGCCCGAGGAGGCCATAAAGCGCTGCCTAGAGCTCTTAAGCGAGCTATTGGGCATCAGGGGCAAAGAATTAAAATAGCCTATTCCCCCGGCTTACGGAGGAAAATGGCGATAATAGAAATAGAGGGCCTACGCTTCACATACTCGGGCGCCAAGAAGCCAGCTCTCGATGGCATAGACCTCTCTATAGAGAAAGGCGAGTTCGTCGTCCTGACGGGCCCCTCGGGCTGTGGCAAGACGACGCTCTGCCGCTGCTTGAACGGCCTAATACCGCATTTCTATCACGGCGATTTCCAAGGGCGTGTCGTCGTGGCTGGCCTGGACACGAGGGAGCACGAGATATGGGAACTCGCTCAACACGTGGGCCTCGTCTTCCAAAATCCAGAGAACCAGCTCTTCTGCCTCACGGTCGAGGCAGATGTGGCCTTCGGGCCGGAGAACCTCGGCCTGCCAAGGGAGGAGATTAGGAGGCGTGTGGACTGGGCTTTGAAGGCCACAGGCATGTGGGAGCTGCGCTTCAGGGCCCCTCATGAGCTATCGGGCGGTCAGCAGCAGAGGGCGGCTATAGCTGGCGTGCTCGCCATGGAGCCAGATATATTGGTCTTAGACGAGCCCACATCCTTCCTCGACCCAGCGGGCGCAGCCGACATCATCTCCTTGGTAGCAGGGCTATGTCGTGAGCATGGTATAACCGTCATCTTGGCGGAGCACAGGCTCGAGCTAGTGGCTCCCTACGCTGACCGTATAATAGTGATGGAGAAAGGGCACATAGCCCTGAACGGGCCTCCCGAAGACGTCCTGACATCTGAGCGAGCTATAGAATTGGGCGTGGGCATCCCTAAGGTCGTGAAGCTCTACGGCCTACTAGCTTCCTCAGGCCTAGAGCTACCTAGAGTTCCCCTCTCCCCTCACGAGATGGCCGAGCTCTTGGCGGAGGTGGCTAAATTTGGCGATAGAGCTTGAGGACGTCTGGTTCTCATATCCAAATGGGGTAGAGGCCTTGAGAGGCATATCGCTTACCATAGGAGAGGGCGAGTTCGTCGTCATCATGGGGCCTAATGGTGCTGGGAAGACGACGCTTGTGAAGACTTTCAACGGGCTCATAAAGCCCACGAGGGGGCGTGTCTTCGTAGATGGCATCGATACGAAGGACGCCACCGTAGCCGAGCTGTCTAGGAAAGTAGGCCTCGTCTTCCAAAATCCAGACCACCAGTTATTTTGCGAGACGGTAGAGGAGGAAATAGCATTTGCATTGAAGAACTTCGGCTTTGAAGAAGAGGAAATTGAGAAGCGTGTGAATTGGGCTTTAAAGACCTTCGGCCTCGAGGAATATAGAGATGTATCTCCTCTTACGTTGAGCGGGGGCGAGAAGAAGCGTGTGGCCCTGGCCTCCGTGCTCGTCTGGGAGCCCAAATACCTCGTGTTAGATGAGCCGACGCTCGGCCAAGATTATGCCCAGAAGGAGCGCCTGAGGCGGCTCGTAAGGGGCTTGCTCGGCGATAGGGCCGTCGTGATGGTTACGCACGACGTGGAGTTCGTGGCCGATATGAGGCCTAGGCCAAGGCTCGTCCTCCTCTCCGATGGGCGCCTGATAGCCGATGGACGAGCAGAGGACATACTCACCGACCCGAGATACATAGACATGGCGAGGCTCGTGAGGCCGCAGGTGCCGGAGGTCTTGAGAGACCTCCGCTCCCTTGGGGCGCCCGTCCGGACAGATGTGCTCGACGTGGAAGAGGCGAGAGACGTAATCCTCTCGGCCCTGGGGGCGAGATGAGATGAGCAGCGTCCTCGAGGCATTCGCATTCCAGAGGCGTGATTCGCTCCTCCACAAGCTCGACCCGAGGGTGAAGATGTTCTACGCATTCGCCATGATGTTCTTGGCCGGCTTCGTGTTCAGCAATGTCTCGCCCTTCCCGGCGCCCCCCGGCCAGAGCAGCTGGCTCATCCCGCTCTTGGCCCTCTTGCTCGTCCAGGCCTTCTTGGCTCTCCTCGGGAGGGTAGGGCGCCTCTGGGCTCGGACGCTCAGGGCCAGCGTGCCGCTCGTCCTCCTCATCATAGGCCTGAACCTCCTGGCCCTCTGGTGGCCGACCCGCACGTTGAGCATAAGCGATGTCGAGCGTGTCCTCGTCCTCGCCACACGCTTCTTGGTGTTCGTAACGAGCTTCTCCATCTTCACGCTCACCACATCGCCAGATGACCTCAGCCTCGCCCTAGAGCAGATGGGCGTCCCATACTGGTTCTGCTTCATGTTCAGGGCAGCCCTCCGCTTCACGCCCGTGATGGCTCGGGAGGCTAGGATAACGCTCGATGCCCAGAGGGCCAGAGGGCTCGAGCTCGACAAGGGGAACTTCATCACGAGGGCGAAGCGCTACGTCCCAGTGCTCGTCCCCCTCATAGTGAACGCCATCACGAGAGCGTGGGCGATGGCGGAGGCCATGGAATCGAGGGCCTGGGGAGCTGGCCGCAGGACGAGCTTATACGTGCTCCGCATGAGCGGGCGAGATTACCT
>Ga0180302_10000852_pt1 | contig 14169 bp, 11 predicted proteins | sample GuaBasSediGuay17_FD_121794 | JGI IMG/M metagenome (GOLD analysis project Ga0180302, IMG submission 121794) | Subseafloor sediment microbial communities from Guaymas Basin, Gulf of California, Mexico - Guay17, Core 4571-4, 12-15 cm | ecosystem: Environmental > Aquatic > Marine > Hydrothermal... | reverse complement strand
GTAGGATGTGTAGCCAGGGTAGCCCGCTGAGATCAACGGTCCGAAGGAGGCGACCGCGTGGCAGGCGGAATTAACTAGAACGGCTAAGGGCTTCCCCTTTTCGGATTCGTCTACACGCAACGCTGCTACCTCGGGGTCTATGGGTCCGTCTGGAAGTCTTAGACCGACCTTCTCCGCCTCCTCAGGTGAAGCTCCCAAATTCAAGTAAAACTCCCGGGCAAACTCCTCTAGAGTTTCGATACTCCCTGTATGGGTGACCACGCCATCAAGTATCCTTATCCGACGATTATAGCAGAGCCCACTCATCAAGGATTTCCCAAACGATACATCCGCCTCTACAAGATTGGAGTTCGCCTCCACGACGGATTCTGAGATTCTCCGAGGGAGGCTCTCCACCCAAGGGTCGATCAACTCACGTCTACGCTTTAAAGGCATAGGATAGTCCTCAGTCATAGCGCTGAACGTAGGTCCTGAGTGGGAGTGAGTGGCGCTCACTAGGATATTTCTTCCTTTTATGTCTGTACGCGACTCGACCTCTTTCCTAACCTTCAAGTAGTCGTTCTTTGGGAGGGGCCAGCATAGGTCTAAAGCGATTATCGCAACCTTCTCGCCGTCATCCTCCAAGACTAAGCTCCTTGCCCACAGGTCGTCATGGATTCCTTGAGAAATCCTAGCTCCATGCCCTAGGAAGGGGATACCAGCAGGCGGGGTTATCCTAGTTTTAGCGGCACCAGCCTTCAACATATGTATTATCTAAGTTCAAGAGGTTTTCTATTTAAAACTTTAACCGATTTGAAGAGCCGGTTTTCAGTCTCAACAAGAGTAAACAGAGTTCAGTCGTGTTGATCCAAGTTTCCTATATATGGCCGATAAATCTCCAAATATTCGCTGAAGATAAGGTCTAAGTGAACGACTTCTCGACTCCTTAGAAAAACCTAGAGGGAATTACTGGGCATACCTTCTAAAACCCAAGGGGTAACTGACAGTCTTACCAAAGAGTGTATGTGTAAACACGTCTATACCGGTCTACCATTATTCCAGAGACCCTTGAAATATAACATGGCTTTTTGGGCATAGTATCGCGAAATTACTAGGATGCTGTATTCGTTGTTTCTCGTTAACGCGCTTTCAGTCCAGTTATGGCTCCCCAGGAACACATACTTACCGTCTATTATCACGAGTTTTACGTGCGTCGTTATTCCGCTGCTTCTGTCGAGCCTGACGGGTATACTGTGGTTTTTCAGGAACTCTATAGTGTCGGCGTAGGACCTTTTAGTCGGGTCGTCCACCAGAACTCTGACATCTAAACCCCTCCGCTCGGCGTCTACCAGGGCATCAAGCAGCATATTCACCGGGTCGTCTCTTTCGGCTACGTCGTATTTCATAACGTACATGGCGACGTACACCGTATCGTTAGCAGCCTCTATGAACCGTTTAACCAGGGGGAAGTACTCCCTATTCGGCAACGGAACCACTGTTACGTTCAGCCTCTGCTTTAAGTCTCGAAGCTTCTCCCGAGTCTGTTCAAGCTCGCTCTGGAGTTTGGTGGCCATGGCCGTGAGGTTTTCCACCTCAGCCTCTTTTTCGGCGAGCTTAAGCCTTAGGGCTTCCAACTCTTCGCTCTTAGCCTTCAAACCGATGCCCGGCGTATAGTAGGCTACGATAAACCCTAGAACCAACCCCACGAGGAGCGCCACGGCAGGTGAGGTTTTACCGCTCCTACGGCCTCTACGACCCAAGGTCGACTAAAGCCTTACGAGCAGGTGAACTTAAGGCTTTCCCACCTTGAACGGCTAAACGGTCGACTAGTCTTCAGGGCTTATACGTGTAACTCTTAAATCACACCATGGAGGTATCTTACCTGAGGTGCTAGGTTTTGACCGTATTCGACTTCACCAGGTTTAGACCCATGGAGGTCTACGACTGCCACATCCACTTTAGACTCCGGGAGAAAGACTCTGGAGAGCTTGAGAGTCTAACCTCCAAGTATACCGAGGTTTTTGAAAAAGCCCGTTTGAGCCGGATATACATGTCCGCAGGCAACCTCGGTCTTTACCTTAAAGCCCTTGACCCGAGCCGCTACTACATAGGTTTGGAAATCCCTAGCCCTAAGAAAAAGCCAGACTGGTACAGGTTCATAGAATCTGCCTTAGAGAGCGGCTTCGACGGGGTCGGTGAGATGGGCTCCAAACCGGCTCCCAGAGCCGTGAGGGTTCCCCTTGACAGCCCACTTTTCGAAGGCTTGTGGTCTTCATGCGAGGAGCTGGGCTTCCCCATCCTATGCCACGTGGCGGATCCTGAAGAGTTTTGGAGCGAAGACACATGCCCTGAATGGGCCAAGAAGAGGGGCTGGGGCCCGTATGGGGCTGATTACCCGACTAAAGAGGAGCTCTACGAAGAGATGGAGAACGTCTTGGATACGCATCCCAGGGTTAAGGTCGTCCTCGCCCACATGTACTTTATGACGGCGGACCTGGAGAGAGCCGACGAGTTTCTCAGGTCTTACGATAACGTATACTTGGACCTAGCCTTGGGTATAGAGCTGATGTATAACATATCTAGGCGAAGGGATGATTGGAGAGACTTCTTCATCAAGCATCGTGACCGGATAGTGTTCGGAACCGACATAATGCCTTGGCAGAGCGTGGAAGAGGCTGTTACGAGGGTCTGGATGCTACGGATGTTCCTAGAGACCGACGAGGAATTCTACACACCCCCGTCCGCCGACGAGCTTCTAACCAGATACGAGGAACCCTTCATAGGATTAGACCTTCCAGAGGAGGCTCTGGATAAAATCTATCGTGAGAACTTCACCCGAATATTCGGTAGAGGACCTAAAAGCCTCGACGTGTCGAAAGCTAGGCGGTTCCTAGAGGAGCAGGGGGACGATTTCGCCTTAAAGGTGTTCGAGAAGGCTCTCGAGTCTAGACGCTAGCGTCGAGCTGAGGCGAAAACCTAAAATCGCCGAGAAGACTTTATCTAACTCCCTGGGGGTGGATGGCAGTTCTGGCCCTGGCGACTCGATGAGCGAGATCTTGAGTGTGCTAACACCCCCTCTCTTTAAGACGAGATAGGAATCAAAGGGCTTGTCAGCTTCTGACTCCTGTCAAGAACACGGCTAGCCCTATGAGAGCCAGGTATAGGAAGGCTAGTGTGTTTATGTAAGCCGGGTAGTACTGGGCTAGAACCCATAGCCCCCCGAGTATCGCGGTCATGGCTCCCCAGAGGAGCATGTGGAACCCTACGTCCTCGTCTACGAATCTGTACGAAGCCGCTACTGTACTTCCGACGACGATCAGTATTATGGGGATGAATATATTCAGTAGCTCAGGCGAGAGCGTCGATAGAGCCGCCACCACCCCTACGGCAGTTATAGCTAAACCTATGGCTGAAACCAGCTTGTTCAAGCCGTCCTCGATGTTAGTTGATGCCGGTATTTGATAAAAACTTTAAAGACTTATCCTTTCAAACACCTATGAGCCTAGAGACCTGTGTTACACTATCTAGTGACGATAAACCGGCGTTTATCGTTCTAAGTTATTCCATAACGACCCTCGCCTAGGTAAAACTTATACACGTTCGCAGAGGATAAGGGTTGGTGGTTCTCATGAAGCTGGGTCTCGTAACCTATAATCTAGCTAGAAACTGGAGCGTCGAGAAGATCATCGAGCTATGCGGTAAGACGGGGTTTGAAGCCGTCGAGCTTAGAACCACCCACGCGCATGGGGTGGAGCCTACGATAGGGCCTGAGGAGAGACGTAGGGTCAGGGAGCTTTTCGAAAGCTCTCCGGTCAGACTCCTGAGCCTCGGCACCGCCTGTGAATACCACTCGCCTGATAGGGCGGAGGTTCAGAGGAACATAGAGTTAACCAAGGCGTTCGTTAAGCTGGCCTACGACGTCGGAGCCCTCGGTGTCAAGGTTAGACCTAACAGGCTTATGGAGGACAGGGGGATTCCCAGGGAGAAGACGCTAAGGCAGATAGGGGAGGCTTTGAAACCCTGTGGGGATTATGCGAGGGAGTATGGGGTCGAGATATGGGTTGAGGTTCATGGTTACGGAACGAGCGACCCCGTGTGTATGAGGAGGATTATGGAGATAGCCGACCATCCGCAGGTCGGTGTATGCTGGAACTCGAACCCGACGGATTTGATAGACGGCTCCATAAGGGAGAGCTTCGAGATGCTCAAGGATTGGATAAGGTCGGTTCACATACACGAGTTATACGATAAAAATTATCCGTATAGAGAGCTGTTTGACCTTCTTAAGAGTATAGGCTACGATAGATACTGCCTAGCCGAGATACCTGAGAGCGCTGAACCTGAGAGGCTTATGCGATATTATCGGGCGCTCTGGGAAGAGCTGACTAGGTGACCTTACCCAACCCCTTTATCGGAGGAACCGAGGGTGGCTAGGGGGATGCCCCCTAGGAACGCTGAGACTCCTAGTAGCATAACCGCGTAGCCATAGCCATGATAGATGTCTACGAGCACTCCTATGATCCATGGAGCGGTTAGAGAACCGACCTGGCCGATGAGGTTTATCATACCCACGCTCGTCCCGGCAGCCTCTAGACCGAGCCTATCTACGGGTATCGTGAAGTATATGGACTCGGACATCTCCATGATGAAGCATGCCGCGAACAGTATGACGAGGCTCGTGGCTAAGTCGGAGGTCATAGATAAAGCCAGCATCAGAACCCCCATGGCCGTAAGTGAAAGTATGGCTACCCTAGCCCTGCTCCCCATTTTATCTGACAGATATCCCCCTAGGGGCATAGAGACTAGCCCGGTTAGGGTTATGCATCCGGTTAACAAGGCCGCGTAGCCTAGGTCGACCGTGTAAGTCTCGACCAGCAGCGTCGGAAGCCAATAGATCAACCCCTCGAAGGAATATTTCCAGAAAAAATATGAGACCGCCGTCTTTTTAACGCCGCTGTCCCTCAAGACTTCGGCGAGAAGCCCTCTCCTCCACGAACCTCCTCCGTAGTTCTCCTTATTTCCCGTCTCAGGTTCTCTGACGATAAACGATAGAAGAGCCGTTAGGAATAGCAGTATGACCGCTGGGACCATAAAAACCATCCTCCAGCCATAGGATTGGAGTATGATCCCTGAGACCACTAGGGCTAGGAACGACCCTAGTGCAGTCGAAGAGGTGAGGAAACCCATAGCAAACCCCCTTCTTTCACGGGGGAAGTACTCGGATACGAGCTTCGAGCTTGAGGGCCACCCGGCTCCCTGGCCTATGCCACATAGAAGTCTCGTAACGGCTAGCGGATGATATGACGAGGTTAAGCCTGATAGATACCCTGCGGCTGACGTTAAGAGGTTTCCGAATACTAGGGTTCTTTTTCCGCCTTTTACGTCTGCAAGCCAGCCCGAAGGTATCTGCGTAACGGCGTAGGCTACGAAGAATAGGGTTACGAGAAGCCCAGCCTCGGCGTGAGTCAAACCCATGTAATCCATTATAGCTGGAATAGCTACGGAGATGTTTCTCCTATTCAGGTAGAGACCTACGTAGGAGAGCCATATCGCTACGAGAGCCGCTGTACGCTTGACCCTAGACATCTAAGTCCTCCGGTGATCCAGCGTGAGAGCCGCTATTAAGGTTTAAAAAACTACGGGGTTAATCCAGGTGACGCGGTCCTAGGTGTAGCCCAGGTCTTCCTGATGTATCCCAGCTTCTCCAGAAGCCTTAAATTATCTTCGGAGCCTTGGACGAAGTCTCCTAAGTCTCTATGCTCCAACCCGTTCAAGACCGCCATAAGGATACCCCTCATCTCCTCAACCTTATCCCTGTCCTCAGCCGCGAGGTTTCTGGTCTCCCCTGGGTCTTCCCTAAGGTTATACAGCTCGTCTCTTCCGTCCGAGGACCATATATACTTGTAGTCTCCCACTATGAGGGCTTTGATCCTTCGATCCCACCTCCTGAAGTCGTAGCTTGGATCGTTTCTCAGCATCCTCTCGAACGAAAGCAACGGTCTCTGATGCTCTGATAACGCGTAGCTTCTCTCAGCCTCCCCTCTGACCACCTTCAGGAGGCTTAGCCCTTGGCTCTGTATCCAAACATCCTTATCTTCGACCGATAGAACCTCGAGTATCGTCGGGTATATGTCCAAGGTTTGAACGAGCTTATCGGTCTTAAGCCCTCGGGGGAATAGGTCTGGGTACCTGACTATCAGAGGCACGTGTATGCCCGGCTGGTAGAGGTGTAGCTGGTGGGCTATGTGAGGTGGATAGTGCTCACCCTGCTCGTCGCCGTGGTCGCTCGTGATTATGATAAGCGTCTCATCCATAAGCCCCTCCTCTTCTAGATAGTCGAAGAACCTGCCGAGCCTATAGTCTAGACAAGCAGTCTCCCCGTCGTATAGGTCCCGAAGAATCCTCCATCTCCTCTCCGAGACGTGCTCATACCCCATCCTAACCAGCCAGACGTTGGGCTGTAGACTTTTAGCCTCCTCTAGGCTCAATCCACCGGCGAATTTTCTCCTGAAATCCTCAGGAGGCACGTAGGGTAGATGAGGCTCTAGGCAGTTTATGAACATGAAGAACGGCTTATCACGTGGGAGACGCTTCAGCCACTTTATAGCCAAGCCTATGGTCTTGCTCGACCCCGTCTCGACCCACTCCTCCGTCGTCTTGAACGTTACGCCGTAGAACTCGTCGAAGCCCCTGTCGTCCCTTATCCCATACCTCGCCCACCAATGCCCCCTGTTGCAGAAGCCGACCGTCCGGTAGCCCGAAGCCCTCAGAATCTCCGCGAGCGTAAACCTCTCCACGGGCTTGTAGGTGTAGTTTGCACCGGCTCCATGCCCGTAGACATACCTACCGGTGAACATTGAAGCGTGCGAAGGAAGAGTCCATACCCCAGGTGATAGGCATCTAAGGAAGACCGTACCCTCGGCCGCGACCTTATCGATGTTCGGAGACGTATCCCTCGGGTAGCCATAGCAGTGAAGATTACTAGCCCTTTGAACATCCATCACGATCAAAACTATATTCGGCCCAGAACCAGACATACGTATCCAGCCTCCTCCAACCCTCCGCCTGAGAACATTACCGTGTTATAGGAGGTCGTAGGGAATCTTGACTTTGTCCTTAACCCTTGCCTCTGCGTGGCAAAGCGGGTGGTTTAGCGCGTTTTCCATGAGCTTACGGAACCTCACATAGCCTCCCTTCTGCTCAGACACCCACTCAGCCGAGAAGCTCCCGGATCTTATCTCGTTCAGACTCAGCCTCATAGCGTCTTCTATAAGCTTCAGAAACCTACGTGTCCTCGAGAGCTGACCGTATTGGCTGGTTCTAGAGTGTAAGGGTAGCTGGCCGATAAGCCCCCTCTTACACACCTGTCTAAACATCTCTATAAGCTCCCCAGACGCCAGAAGCTCTAACGCTATCGCCTCGGGGCTATAACCGGTCTCTGAAAGAATCTCATAAGCCTTCATGAAAGCCGCTATTATAACCGGCATGACCGCCTGCTCTGTGAACAGGTCGAGCTCCGTCTCCTCCTCAAAGCTGGACTTGAGCGCACCCACCCGTGTGAAGCCCAGCGCCTTAGCCAAGGCTAGCAGCCTCCCCCAGGCTTCACCCGTGTAATCCTGTTTAACAGCTAGGAACGCCGGAGCGCCTAAGCCCAGTTCATAGAGCCTCCTGACCCCGGAGCCTATCATCCTAGGCGCTGCTAGAGCCACGTCCACGAAATCAGGGGGCTTTATAAGCCCGTATCTGATGGAGAATCCATGGGCGAAGACCAGCATCTTACCCCTATCGAGGTTTCCTTCCACGTGTTCTCTATAGACGACAGGCTGGACCTCGTCGGGTAGGAGTAGACATATAAGGTCCGCCACGGCCGACGCCTCGTCTAGGTCTATCACCTTGAAGCCGTCTTTCTCCGCCTTACCCCAGTACTCGTCCCTCACGTTTCCGACGACCACGGTGACGCCGCTGTCTCGGAGGTTTAAGGCCCATGCTCTTCCTTGGTTACCGTAGCCGAGGACCCCTACGGTTAAACCCTCCAGCACGGAAAGGTCTGCGTCTTTATCGTAGAAAACCTCTGCCAAAAGGACACCTCGATAGGAGGATTAGAGCGGCTATTCTACTTATGGGTTACTGACGGCGAGCGTTTAAAACCGTTTATGTAGAGATATCTATCGGGGATGAGTAAGGTCGCGGTTATCCGCACGACACCTAAGACAGTCCTCGAAGACTACGAGCGTCTCTTAGAGCTGGTCGAATACAGGAGGTATTTCTCGGGCTTAGAGGAGGGCGTCCTAAAGCTTAACCTCTCGTGGTCCCTCTTCTTCCCGGCTTGCTCAACGCCCCCATGGCAGCTCGACGGGGTTTTAAGGGTTCTCGTCAGGGACGGGTTTAGGGTTTACCCCGTAGAAGACCAGACCGTGGTGACCGATCCTTGGAAAGGGGCTTATCTGAACAAGTGGCTACCTGTGTTCGAGAAATACGGGGTTTCGTTTACACCCCTACCTAACGTCGAATGGGTAAGGTATAAGCCCAAATCCAAACTATTAGCGTTAGATAAGTTATTTCAGGGAAGAATTCTCGTACCTAAGCTTTTCATAGGTAAGGGTGTAATCCACCTAGCTACGTTAAAGACCCATGGGCATACGGTTATAACAGGCGTTATCAAAAACGCCTTCGGAGGACTTATCCCAAGATACCGCCACCACGCCCATAAGCTCATCCACGACGTACTCGTTGACCTACTCCAGATTCAGAAGGAGATACACCCTAGAATACTTGGGTTGATCGACGGAACCGTTGCCGGAGACGGGGCAGGACCCAGAACTATGACTCCTAGGGAGTGCAACCTCTTGATAGCGGGGGTCGACCAGGTGGCCGTGGACTCTGTGGCGGCGAAGATCATGGGCTTCAATCCTTGGAAGATAGAGTACCTTCGCAAGGCTCATGAGATGGGGCTTGGATGCGCAGACGTGGATGCGATAGACCTGGTCGGCGACGCAGGGCTTAGGGAAATCCGTCTAAACTTTAAAGCCCGGCGAAGCCCTGTCGTGTTTTTAGACCAGCTCTTCAGGAAAAAGTTATCTAGACACTTTCCGTTAATCGAGACCGTTCTATTCCACACACCTCTCTTCAAGCTGGCGATTCTAGGCTCGTCTATATATCACGACTACATATGGTATCCGACCGTAGGACGGGTTCGTATAAGAAGGTTTTTTGAAACCGAGTGGGGGAGATTGTGGTTGAGCTACCCGTATGGAAAATACCCCCGTGAGACCTATCTTCGAAGATGGGATTCCTATTGAAGGTGTGAACCGTGGGAGAATCTAAGCATCTGGATAAAGCCGTAGCCTTGGTTAGGCTTATCCGTCCCCAGCAGTGGTATAAGAACCTCCTGGTCTTCATACCGGCCGTCTATGCTTTTTTGCTCTTCGAATACAGGCTGTGGTCTACCATGCTTTTATCGTTCACCTCGGCTTGCCTGGTTTCCGGAGCCAACTACATACTGAACGACATCCGTGACTTAGAGAAAGATAGACTACATCCGAGTAAACGTTTCCGGCCCATAGCTTCCGGAATAGTCTCCCCGGCGGAGGCTCTAGTCTTCTGTCTTTTCGTACTATTCGCAGGTCTCATCTCCGCGTATACGGTGAACCAAGGCTTTTTCCTAACGATGATAATCTTTTTCCTGATCACCCAGCTTTACACCTTCATACTGAAACGGTATCCCTTCGTAGACGTAGTCACCATATCGGTTAACTACGTGGTCCGTGCTGTGGCGGGAGCCTACGCCATAGAAGTACCCGCCTCACCTTGGCTCATAGTAGGGATCTTCTTCCTAGCCCTGCTCCTATCCATCGGAAAGAGAGCTGGAGAGCTTAGGGAGCTTAAAGGAGAGGCTGCGAAGCATAGAGAGACGCTTAGGTTCTATACGGAAGAGTGGATAAGTCAAGGGTTAACCACGGCTTCGACCCTCGTGATCCTAACCTACGCCATCTACTGCATCGAGGTCCATGGTAACAGGCTTCTCCCCACGCTTCCCCTAGCCGTCTACCTTATAATGCGCTACAACCATCTCATAAGAAGCGACATAGAAGCAGCGAGTAACCCGCATAAACTGTTCAGAGATAAAGGGTTTTCCACCTCGTTCATCCTATGGCTTATATTAACGGTTCTCCTGCTCTACCTAATATAACGGGGCGCTTAAAGCCGGGGGGCTACGAGGTTCTTCCGGTAAGCCTGCTAATAGTTATCTGTTAAGGAAGATATCATTTTCATGGGGGTGTAGTTGAGGCGTTTAGCCGTCGGGTTTATAGGATGCGGCGGTATCGCCGAAGCGCATGCCAGAAGGCTCTCAAGGTCTAACATGGTTGAGTTTAAGGCTTTCAGCGACATAATCCGTAGCAGGGCTGAGTCTTTCGCTTCGACCTATGGAGGTGAGGCTTATGAAGACTGGAGAGCCATGCTCGATAAAGTCGAACTTGACGTGGTGTTCATATGTCTACCGCCTTTCGCCCACAGCGACGAGGTTATGGTAGCGGCTGAGAAGGGTGTGAACATATACATCGAGAAGCCTATAGCTCTCGACGTTAAGCTCGCCAGAGAGATGGCTAGAGCCGTAGAGAAGCATGGGGTTAAAAGCCAGGTAGGCTACCAGTCGAGGTTCGGGGCAGGCGTCGAAAAGGCCAAGAGCCTCATAGACTCCGGTAAGGTCGGGTCCATAGGGTTTGTTTCAGGGATCTCCTGGTTCAGGTTCCTCCGGAGGGACTGGTGGATCGATAAGTCTAAAAGCGGCGGTCAGCTCGTCGAGCAGGGCACGCACCTCTACGATACGTTAAGATGGCTATGCGGAGACGTGGAGAGGGTGTACGCCGAGATGGATAAGCTGTTTTACAGACACATCGAAGAGATGACTATCGAAGACGTAAGCGGCGTCGTCCTAAGGTTTAAATCCGGGGCGATAGGTGTGGTTTCGATAACCATAGGAGGTGTGCCCCACTATGCACAATCGAAGTGGAACATCGTGAGCTGGGATGCTATGCTAGAGTCTGAGAACCCAAATCACCTGAGGGTCTACTGGAGCAACGAGAAACCCGTAAGGGTTGAAGAGTTTAAGGATCCTTTTAGAGATACCATGGCTTTAGCCGAGCTCGACCTTCTTAAAGCCGTATTGGAGGATAGGGATACGAGAACACCTATATCCGAAGGAGTTAAAACGCTTGAACTAACCCTTGCGGCTGTTAAATCGGCTGAGGAGGGTAGACCCGTCACATTACCCCTATAGCATCCCTCTTTTTCCCTATTTCTCGACCTCTGCGAAACAGTCTCCAGAGACCTATCGTAAGCTTCCATAAAGTTTAGAAGGCCTTTATGGAACATTGGGTAGGGCTGTTCTTACGATATTCCAACGTAATCTGTGTGTATGTTCTAAAAATATGTGAGAGGAAAACAGGGTTCATCCCGGTATGGGTCGGAACGCTATGAACGCTCCGATACCGGCTATCAATGCGTTTAACGCTGCTCCTAGTATGAAGCCGCCTACGAAAGGAACCGCACGTTCCTCGTAGAACCTGCTACCCCCGATCCTGAGAACCATCCACTTTACGACCCCGCAGATAAGCGCGACCGCCCATGTTCCGTGAAGCCCTCCTATCCAGTCCCAAGCGATTATGCTCATAAGCGGGTCAGGCATCCACAGAAATCTGACGTGTAAAAGGCTCATCACGACCATGAATACGAAGCCGCCTGTGACCCAAGGAGCGATGTCCACCATAGGGCGCGGTGAAGGTACAGCCCACATGTGGTTAACTCTACCCATGAGGTCGTTTGTCGTGTAGCACGTCGTCACACCCATCCCGTATATCCCCGGAAGCACGACGTTCATTATACAGGCTGTAAACATGGCGACTATCAGAGCTATAGACGCGATTTTAACCACGTTTCTCGGATGCACCTTTCTCAGACTGGCCATCTTATAGGACCCTAGAACCGTGTAAAAGGTGGTGCACCATGGCACGCTGGGTCTATGCGAGGCGAGCTCGTATACGAAGGTATGAGCCAGTATATGGTCTGTGTCGGTGACGGGTGTCGAGTATTCAGTGGGCCAGAGAAGGGTCTTAGCGAAACCTGGGCCAAAGTTGTAACCCGGTTCGTTGGAGAAACCTATTCGTCCCCAGAGCTGGCTCGTAGTGAACCATGTTACGACGCCTGTTAGTATTACGACGAAGGAAGCCCAGACGCTCATACCGGTCGAAGCGAAGAGGATGACCCCGAATATGTAAGATGCTATGAACACCAACCATGCTGTCCGGTAGGACATAGGCTCCCCTGCTTCAAGCTCCGGATCCCTAGCCCCTCCGAAAGCCATCTTCAGGGTCCTCACTATATGATGTCTTTCATGGAAGATCGTCATGACGAACGCTCCTAAGGTGACTCCTGTGATCAGACAGCCGAACGCGAGAGGAGGGTCGGCGAACGGGGTGTTTTCCCCACACCAGCTTCTGCCGCAGAAGCCCATGTCTGTGTATCCGGTGTAGTATCCTAGGGCACAAGCGATGGCGCTAGCCACCTCATATACGATACCCCAGAACACGACGCTGAAGAGCGAGTGTAAAGGTGTCAAGAACACTAGCGCATACAGTGGAGCATGCTTAGCGATCCCGTAGTGCCATGGTATTCCGACCGGTGCTATCCAGTGGCAACCCGGGCCGCATGTGTTTGTACGCCACATGTAGATGTCAGGGAACCATGGGAAGAACGCGATGCAGGCTCTGACCAGTTCTAGACCTAGTCCGATTAAGAAGCCTAGGATAAACGTCGACCTTCCAACCCACTTTGGATTTCCCACCTCCTCCACACCTATCATAGCGCTGTTTGCTATCGTAACCTGGGGATATGGTAGCATCTCGATGTCTATCCACTGATGACGGAATATGCTGATGAGACCTACGCTTATACCTGCGAAGAAGGCGAACGAGAAGAATCGCCATATTATAGCCGGGAGTAGCTGGCTCCAAGGTATGGCTGTGAGGCTTCCTGTACCCATGATTAGAGCCTCAGCGGCCTCTCTTGGAGGAGAGACGAATTCAGGCACATATCTTATAGCGTCTTCAGGGGTGCCTACCCTAGCTATAACAGGTTCGAAGGATTCTCTCCAGGGAGAGTCTTGATTCGCGAAAGCTGAAGCGGCTAAAGCGACGACGTATAGAAAAACAAGGTTTCCAGCTGTCAAGTATTTTTTAACAGCCGGTATCCGGGCTAGCAGAGCAATTATTAAAGTCATCACAAAAGGCATGCCTAGGAGGTCGACCCCGGGGGTAGCTATCAGGTCTCCGGCGTTCATGTTACAGGTGAAGGGGAACGGTAGAAAGTAAACGAATACATTTCCTAAAACCGTTAGAATAGCCGTTATAACTATAGCCCATGTCAGCAGCGGCGCGGTGATCTTAAGCTCCTCGTACCTACTGCTCATCTTCCCTCGCAGAGTAGTGTGTATTTCAAAAAATTTAAGACTTATCCATAGTTAATCGAAAACGCTATGGGTGAAATGAGGCGATCTAAGTTAATAAGAGCCTTCGACCAGTTAAACTCTTGGTTTTGATAACCCTCAGAGAGCTTGTGAAGAGGTACTGGGACTACATGGCTTTAGCGCTCATAGTGGTTTACGCAACCCTATCCGTGAAGACGTTCTATAGACCCGGCATCCCGATAGGGTGGGACCATCCCAACTATATAAACCAGGCATGGTTCACCTTAGAATATCTACTACCAGAAGGTAGGCTTCTGGGATGGAGCCCGCTAAACCAGTTTGGATGGCCTCTAAACCAGTTCTACTACTGTGGCCCCCATACGTTTGTAGCTTGCTTGGCATACCTCCTCATGGGCTTCATCGACTTCTATACGGTCTACAAGCTTGCTTTAAACATCGTCTACGCATCCTATGCCCCGGCGATGTACGTATACGTCAGAGCCTTGACGGGGGATAGGGTAGCCGCCGTAGCGGCAGCTCTGTTATCGGTGACCGTTTTCCCGGGTGAGAATTCTTGGCTCGACGCAGGGCTTAGACAGATATACGAGATAGGTATGTGGGGGCAGAGCATGGGTGTGGTCTTATCGCTGGTAGCGACCGGTCTAGCCGTCTACATGGTAGACCTAGACCTAGGCTTCAGATGGCTTGTGACCGGTATATGGGCGTCT
>Ga0180302_10000851_pt1 | contig 14172 bp, 15 predicted proteins | sample GuaBasSediGuay17_FD_121794 | JGI IMG/M metagenome (GOLD analysis project Ga0180302, IMG submission 121794) | Subseafloor sediment microbial communities from Guaymas Basin, Gulf of California, Mexico - Guay17, Core 4571-4, 12-15 cm | ecosystem: Environmental > Aquatic > Marine > Hydrothermal... | reverse complement strand
GCTTAGGGAGCACGTATACGAGAGGATAACTGGTAAACCCCTCCTCCCAAAGGCTTTAGAGGGAATAGCAGAAGCGGAAAGGGTAGGCTGAACCCCCGTAAAGCTCAACATGGTGGTTTTAAGAGGCCTAAACGAGGAGGACATCAAGCTGGCAGCCAGTTTCATCGAGGGGAGAAACCTCATCCTCCAGCTCATCGAGCTGGAGAGAGCTGGCCTAGGAAGCGAGGTTTACAGCCGCTACTATCTAAGCCTTGACAGATTTGAGGAGAAGCTTAAAGAGGAGGCCTGCAAGGTTGAGGTTCGCCCCCTCCACAACAGGAAGGTTTACCATTTAAGGGATGGGAGGATTCGAATAGAGCTTGTTAGACCCTTCCACAACTCTGAGTTTTGCGCAAACTGTAAGAGGCTGAGGGTTACAGCCGATGGAAAGCTTAAACCCTGCCTCATGCGGAACGACAACCTTGTTGATGTAGCCCCACTCCTCCACAATCCATCCCCCATTGAGGAACTGAAGGAGGCGATAAGAAGGGCTGTAATGCTTAGGGAGCCATACTATAAGGGGCCGTAGTAGACCTGAAAATTTTTGGAGGCGTAAATCTTGGATAAGCCTAGAATGGTGGATATTTCCGGTAAGCCCCCCATCCTTAGGGAGGCTGTGGCAGAGGGCTTCCTCAAACTTAAGCCTGAAACCCTGAGGCTGGTGAGGGAGGGCCTCGTAGAGAAGGGCGACCCACTAAGCGTAGCCTCGGTTATGGCTACTCTGGCAGCTAAGGAAACCCCTAAGATCATAGCCTTATGCCATCCCATACCCATAACCAGCGTGAAGGTGGACTATGATTTCCCAGATGATTCAACAGTTAGGGTTTCAGTGGTGGTTAGGGCTCAAGCCCAAACCGGGGTGGAAATGGAAGCCCTAACAGCGGTTACAGTAGCCCTCCTAAACATTTGGGACATGGTTAAGGCTTATGAGAAGGATGAGGAGGGCCAGTACCCTCAAACCCTCATCCAGAGCGTAAGGGTGGTTAGAAAGCTTAAGGAGGATTCAGGATGAGTGTTCCGCTGAAGCATAAGGCTGAAGCCCCCCTGCACCTATCCTTCGCCCTCCTAACCGTTAGCACCTCCAAGGCGAGGGAGGCTGAGGCTGGAGGCAACCCCACCGATGAGAGCGGAGACCTAGCTGAAAAACTGCTCTTGGAGGCTGGACACCGAATAGCTGATAGGAGGCTTATCCCCGACGATGGGGAGAGGCTTAAGAAAATCGTTGGGGAATGGCTGAACTCCAAGGAGATCGACGTAATAGTGACCATGGGTGGAACGGGGATTACGGCGAGCGACGTAACCATTGAAGCCCTTGAAGGCTTCCTTGAAAAGCAGCTTCCAGGCTTTGGAGAGCTTTTCCGCTTCCTAAGCTTCCAGGAGATAGGCTCCCCCGCCATGATGACGAGGACGCTTGCAGGAGTTGTGAGGGGGAAGGCCCTCTTCTGCCTTCCAGGCTCCCCCAACGCTGTGCGGCTAGCCTTGGAAAAGCTGATCCTACCAGAGGCAGGCCACGTGGTTAAGCATGCAAGGGAGCCCTAACCCGCTGAAGCCTCCAACCCGCTACGCTGTAAAAGTCTACTATGATGGTAGGGGCTACCATGGCTTCCAACCCCAGAAGGGGCTTCCAACCATTGGGGGAACCCTAATCGAAGCCTTAAAGGCCTCAGGCCTCATAGCCAGCGTGGAGGAGGCAAACTTTCAGGCTGCCTCCCGAACAGATAGAGACGTAAGCGCTTTAGGGCAGACCATAGCCTTTAACACGGCTGAGAGCTTTACGGTTGGAAGGCTGAATGCCCATCTGCCTGGAAGCATTCAAGCCTGGGCTTGGGCTAGGGTTCCCCGAACCTTCAATCCTAGGAGGGAGGCCTTGAGGAGAAGGTACCTTTACGTTTCCCCCTACCGGGGTGAAAGCCTCCAATCCATGGTTGAAGCCTCAGCCCTCTTCACCTCGGAGAAAGCCCTAGAATTCGGCTTTAGGCCTCTGGAAGCCTTAAAAGTCAGCCTTCAAGGAGGCTTCCTCACCCTCACCTTTACCGCTAAAAGCTTTACGAGAGGCCTTGTTAGGAGGCTCACCACCGTTCTCCTCAAGGCTGGGGCTGAGGGCCTCAAGCTGGATGAACTCTACCAGCGGCTTAAGGCTGAGGGCTTCAACAGGTTTTCCTCTCCTCCCTCGCCTCCATCCCCCCTCATCCTACTCGAAGTCGAGTATGGCTTCCCCTTCAAAGTGGACTTTGAAGCTGTGAGGAGGCTTCGGGAAAAACTTTCCTGGGAGGCGGCGAGGCTTGAAATGCTAAGGAACTGTTTAAAGCTTTTTGAGGAAAAGGCTGGGTAGGCTTCCATACTAGGCAACCCTAAAAATGAAATAACCTTTATCTTAGCCGGCTTCCTCCCCCCTTAGAGAACCACAATCCCAGTGACGTGAATGAGTAGTAAAGTGTTAAGGAAGGTTGAGGAGGCTAGACCTAAAGCCCTCATAGAGGAGATAATCCTAGAAAACTTCATGTCCTACGAGTATGCGAGAATTCCGCTTAAGGCTGGTTTAAACCTCGTCTGCGGGCCGAATGGGGCTGGTAAATCCTCCATCCTCCTCGCCCTATCCGTAGCTCTCGGCCAGGCTCACACCGAACGCTCAAGAAGGCTTAGCGACCTCGTGAGGAGGGGCGAAGAAACAGCGAGGATAACCATTCTCTTCGATAACAGGCCAGTTAAGGGTAGAAGACCTATTCCCTCCTCAACCTCAGACACTTTCAGGCTGACCCGCTACCTGCGTAGGGATGGAACCTACTGGTTTGAAGCCGATTATAGGCATGTAGCCAAGGCGGATGTAGTACGCCTACTATCAAGCTTTGGAGTTAACCCCGACAACATGCTTATCATCATGCATCAGGGAATGGTGGAGCAGTTTACGCTTATCCCCCCTGAGCAGAGGCTTCAACTCGTGGAGGAGGCAGTGGGGCTTCACCCCTACAGGCAGAGGGTGCTTGAAGCGCAAACCAGGCTTGAAGGCCTCCTCTCCGAGGAGAAATCTGTTGGAAAACTTTTGAGGGAGGCTGAGGAAAACCTTGCCTACTGGAAGACCCAGCATGAACGCTACCAGAGGAAGCTTCAGCTAGCCGAGCAGCGGAGAAGGCTTGAGGTTGAACTAGCCTGGGCCCACGTCTCAAAGCTTGAAGCTCAACTAGAGAGGATGGTGGAGGAGGCTGAAAGGCTGAAACGTAGGCTAGATAAAACCTTCGCCAAGCTTGAGGAGGCCAGGGTTTTCAAGAGGAAAACCTTTGAAGACTTCGAAAAGGTGAAGGCAGCCCTGAAAAGCCAGAGCTTCGAACTTTTAAGGGTTGAAGTGGAGAGGGCTGAAGGGGAAGGCTGGCTTAAACTAGCCGGAAAGCTTGAAGTGCTTCCTGAAAGCTTGAAAGCTCAGGCTGAGGAGTTTAGGGAGAAGGTTAAGGCTCTCGCCTCCAAAGCCCTAAAAGTAAGAGAGGCTCTCACAAACCTTGAAGCTGAACTTGACGGGGTTAGAGACAGGCTGGTGGAGGCTGGAGCCTCTGAAAAGCTTCTAGAATACCAGTTTAAAGAGCTAGAATCTGAGCTTAAACGCCTATACAGGGAAATGGAGAAGGTTAGGGAGGACCTTGAAATAGCGAGGGTTGAAGCTGAGAAGGCTGGGCCTAGAGTCTACACGGACAGAAGCCCCCAGGAGGTGGCTGAAGAACTGAAAACCGTGAATATCCATCTTTCCACACTTTCCGACGTTTCGGGGAGGGTGGAAAAACTCTATGAGAAGTTTAGAAGCCTTTACGAGGAGTTAAAGGGTAAAATCGTGGTTCTCGAGGAGAACAAGCGGAAGCTCCTAGAGGAAATAGATGTTAGAAGGGAGGTTTGGGTTAGGAGGCTTGAAGAAGTCCTCTCCAAGGTAAATCAAAGCTACCAGAGGCTGCTCTCAACCATTGGGGCTAGAGGCGAGGTCCGCCTGGTTAACCCCCAAAGCTTTGAGAAGGCAGGCTTGGAGCTAACCGTAGGCTTTCATGGAGCTCCACCCGTAAAACTTGACGCCTACACGCAGAGTGGGGGTGAAAGGTCTACCACCATTATGGCTTTCCTCCTAGCCCTCCAGGAGCATGTAGCCTCCCCGATAAGGGCAGTCGACGAGTTTGATGTGCACATGGACCCGAAGAATCGGGAGGCTGTGGCGAGGCTTATCGTTGAAACCGTGAGGGAGAATCCTGAAACCCAATATATTGTCATTACGCCCTGGCATCACCCCATCTTCGACGAGGAGGCCAGGGTTATCGTTGTCCAGAAGGTTGGGGGGAAGTCTGAGGTGGCGGTGGTTGAGGGTGAAGCCCGGTCAGGCTGAGGAGCGCATCCTAAGAATAATCCACCTTTGCAGGGAGGTGGAGGCTAAGGGCTTTAATCCCTTCGAGGTGGATGTGGCTGGGGAGCTTGAAGTCTTAAGGAGGCTTCTCCCAGGCTGGGTTAAACCTTCAGAGCTAACCCTTGACGGGGAAGCCCTAAGAGGCCTTGCAAGAGTAGTGGAGCTCCAAGACGAATGGGTTAGGGCGAGGAGCAGGCTTAGAATCCTAGACCCTGAAACTGTTAGGGAGAGGGTTGCTGAGCTAACCATCCCCCAGCTTGCGGAAGCATTTCTAAAGGCTTGGAGGCCCACAGTTAAAATAGATTTTTTAACTGGTGAGAGGCTTAGGGAGGCAGCCTCCTACTGGGTTAGGCTTAAACCGAAAAGCCGCCTCCCCGAACCCCCAGCCCTAAAGGAAGGCGAGGCTGAAGCCTCTGGGGAGGCTCTCAAAAGCCTTGGCCTAAGCCTAAGTGAAGATTTTCGTGGGATGCTTGAGGAGACCTTTAGGCAGCTTAAGGCTGAGGCGGAGAGGGCTGGAGGGGAAATCCCCTACTGGAATTTTGTTAGGGCTGGAAGCTTTAGGGAGACTGTGGCTAGAGCCTACCTGGTCAGCTTCCTAGCCACCTACGGCTACGTTCACCTCAGCCAGGACAGGCTTACAGGAGAGCTTAAGCTTAAGCCAACCCCTGAAACTGCTGGAAAGCCTAGGGGCGAATACTCGCTTGCCATCCCGCTGGACAGGGAGGGTGAAGGCCATGGCTGAGGAAGCTTCCTACGCTAGGAGGCTGAAGAGGGCAGCCCAGCTTCTCCTCCTCCAAAGGCATAGGACGCCTGGGGTGAAGGGCTGGGAGCTCCGGAGAAGCCTAGGCAAAAACTACATGAAAATCGTTAGGATGCTTGACGGAGAACTCGAAAAGTTAGGCCTCCAAGTTAAAATCGTCTATGAGGATTCTGGGGAAACCCTGGATGAGGAGGCTAGGCTTGACAGAGCCCGCTTCCTTGTAACCTTTAGGGGGCCTCTACCAGCTGCTGACGCTCAGGCTTCAGGCTGGAGGATAGACGACTTAGCCGCCTTAGCTGCCACCCTTGCCTACCTAGCATCTAAGCAGGGGAAGGCTTCTAGAAGCGAGGTTGAAAGGCTTCTCGCCTCCAAGCTTCCCTCCTGGAGGGTTTCCATCATCCTAGACAAGTTTACCAGGCTTGGATACCTCCACGAGGATGAAAATGAGGTTTTAACGGTGGGTTGGAGGGCGAAGGCTGAAGTTGACTTAGAAGCTCTCACCGAATCCCTTCTAACCATTTCTGAGCCTGAGGTTGAAAAGGGGAGGGGAGAGGCTTAGCCCTCCAAAACTATCATGGTTAGGGAGGACCTGCTCTCAGGTATCTTCCTAATCTTGTTTTCAACGATTTCCCTTAGGGCTGAAAGCTCCTCAGTCTCTATTTCAGCTATAATGTCGTAGGGGCCGCAAACCCTGTAGACACGCTTCACACCCTCAATACCCCTTATAACCTCAATAACCTTCTCCTCACTTCCAGGCCTAACCGTTATCAGGGTGAAGGCTCTAGCCAAACCCGACAACCCGAAGCTTTAAAATTTTTTGTCTTGTCTAAGTATTTTAAAATTGCTTTCGCTTGAGGATGACGATGGGGTGGTGGGGTATCTTTTTAAGCATGGTTAGGGTTACACCTGTCAGGTTTACCCCGAAGGTTTCAGCCATATCCCAAACCGTTTTAGGTTTCCCCCTGCTCATGGCCTGATGGGCGAGTTCGGCCATTTCTAGAGCCTCATCCAGGGTTAGGCTTCCAGGCGGATACCAGGCTTTGGGTGTAGCCCTAGGCTTAAGCTTGAAAAGCCTGCCAAAAACATAGTATATAATGCCGCCTCCACTCCTCACGTTTTCCAGGCTGGTGGGTGTTGGGGCAAGATGTAAACCTCCCAGCGAATAAGTCTTATCCGAATCCACTATTAGAACGGCGGCTTCAACTCCAAGCCTGCCTTTGATGGCTTCGTGAATTCTCCTAGCAGCCCAGCCTGGGTTTGGGAGTGGAAGGCTGACGTAGGAGGCTGGAAGGTTTGAGGCGTCTATTCCACCTTCGGAGCCGAATTTGAGAGCTTGGAGGATTCCAGCCCTCTGGAGGGCTAACTGCTTGTGGCGGGCTCCCTCAAGCCTAGGGTAGCCTCTAAGCCTCCTATAGGTTTGGGGTTTAAGCCTGCAGAGGGGGCCTAGGAAGTAGCCCCAAACCTTCCTCATCCAGAAGGAGGCTAGAAACCTTGCAGTCCTCCCAGGCTCAACCTCCCCTTCATCCACTAGAAACTTTGAAGCGGTTGAAATAGCCTTCTCCGATACGGCTACAATATCGCCTTCGCAGACGAGGCCTTCAACAGCCTCCGCAACCCTTCCAGCGTAGTCTACGCCTGGAAGCCAGTAGCCTGTCCTAACCCTCCTAAGCCTCTCCACGAGTGGATGGTTAAGCTTAACCCAGCCTCCCAAGCCTTCCTCCAGCGTTAAGCTATCCTCTAAGCCTCCAAAAACTTTTTCCCCGCTTTAAGCCTAGAAGCCTAAATAAGGTCTTTGGGAGGGTTTTAGCCTTGGAGGAGGCTCTCCTAGAAGCCTTAGATGTGGGGATGAAGCTTGGTGCTTCACTGGTGGAGGCTAGGGGAGAAAAAACGGTGAAAACGAGGATAACCGTTAAGGATGGCAGAATTGAGGTTGCAAGGGAGGGCTTTGAAAGCGGGATTGGGGTGAGGGTTCTAGCTAAAGGCGCATGGGGCTACGCCTCAACCTCAAACGTGGATTCCACCTCAGCTGGCAGGGCTGCGGAGGAAGCCTTTAAGCTTGCCTCCTCCATAGGGGAGGAGATTAGAAGCCCGGTGAGGCTGGCTGAGGTTAAGCCTGAAAGGGTTAAACTCCGCTGGGGGGTTAAGGTTCACCCCTCCAAGGTTCCCATCGAGGAGAAGGCCTCCCTCACGCTGGGTTTAAACCGAAGCCTTCTGGAGGCTGATGGGAGGATTAGAAGTTGCACGGTTGAATACCTCGACCTCTCCAGCCTCCAATACGTTTACACGAGTGAGGGGGCAAGGGTTCTCCAGGAGAAGGTTTACGTCTGGCTTAGGGTAACCCTATCCGCCTATGAGGCTGGAGTCTACGCCACAGCTAGCGAGGAGGCTGGAGCAAGCCTAGGCTTCGAATACTTCGAGGAAGCTAGGATTGAAGCCTTGAAGAGGAGGCTTGTGGATAGGGTTAAAGGGCAGCTTGAAGCTGTGGCGGCTAAGGGTGGAGCCTACCCAGCCGTGCTCGGGCCGAGCGTGGTAGGGGTCTTCGCCCATGAGTCGCTAGGCCACATGGCTGAGGCTGACCTAGCCCTCTCAGGCTCCATCCTCCTCGACCAAGCTGGCCGGCAGGTAGCCTCAAACCACGTAACCATCTATGATGATGGAGGCTTAGAGGGCTCCTTCGGCTATTCACCCTACGATGATGAGGGGGTTAGGGCTAGGAGGGTTGCCATCCTCGAGCAGGGTAGGGTTACAGGCTTCCTCCACAATCGGGAAACCGCTGGAAGACTTGAAGCCGAACCAACGGGGAACGCTAGGGCTGAAAACTTTAGGTATACACCCATTGTTAGGATGAGGAATACCTTTATGGCTCCTGGAGACCACAGCCTCGAGGAGCTCTTTGAACCCGTAAGGTTCGGCTACTACTTGAAGGCTTTGAGGGGTGGTCAAACCAACATGGATGGAACCTTCCAGGTGGGTGTTCAAGAAGCCTATGAAATCGTTAAGGGCGAGGTGGGGAGGCCTGTGAGAAACCTATCCATCGCCGGGAACACCCTTGAAACCCTCATGGAGGTTGAAGCTGTTGGAAGGGATTTCGAACTCTGGCCTGGCCGCTGCGGGAAGGGTCAAACAGCCTTCATTAGTGATGGGGGGCCAACCATTAGGGTTAGAAGCCTGAGGATTGGGGGTAGAGACTAATGGGAGAACCAAGCCTCCTAGACGCAGCCCTAAAAGCTGTTAGGCTCTGCGAGTCGCTTGGGGGTGAGGGTGAAGCCTACGCAAGCAGGGTTCGAACGGTTTCAGCCACCATAGAAAACGATCAAATTGTGAGGGCTAAAACCTTCCGGGAGGAAGGCTTGGGCTTCAGGTTTTTCCTTCAAGGCCGAATGGGCTTCGCTTATACGAGCAGGCTTACCGTGGAGGGTGTTGAGGAAACCGTTCGCAGGGCTCTGAAGCTTGCAAGGGTTTCCCAGCCCTTGGAAGGTTGGAGGGGTCTCCCCTCCCCTGAAAGCTATCCGGAAGCCCAGGAAACCTATGATGGCGAGATAGCTGAAGCCGAAGTTGGAAAGGCGGTAAGCCTGGCCTCAGAAATGCTGGGGGAAGCCTTAAGCCTGGACAGGCGGGTTAAGGTCTCAGATGGAGGGGTCTCCCTAATCTATGTTCAAAGGGCCCTAGCCAACAGCCTTCACGTTGAGGCTGAGGATAAGGGAACCTGGGCCCACTGCCACCTCTCAACCCTAGCTAAGGAAGGCTTCGAAACCACCCCCTCCTGCTTCGAGTTCAATCATTCGAGGAGGCTTAAGCTTGAAGCAGGCTGGGTTGGTAGGGAGGCTGCTAGGATGGCACTGTCAGCCCTAGGCGCTGGAAAGGCTGAGGGGGGCAGAGCCTGCATAGTCCTTGGCCAGCAAGCACTCCTATCACTCCTATCCTACACGCTGGTCCCAGCCTTGAAGGCTGAAAACGTTCAGAGGGGGCGTTCCCCCCTTCGAGGCCGAATGGGGGAGAGAATTGCATCAACCCTTCTAACCTTAACTGATGACGGCCTTCTCCCCGGAGGCTTGAACACTTCAAGCTTTGACGATGAGGGGACGCCGAGCCGTAGGACAAGCCTTATTGAGCGTGGAGTTTTGAGGGGTTTCCTCTACGACCATTATCGGGCTTGCAGGGATGGGGTTGAAAGCACGGGGAACGCTTTCAGAGCCTCCTACGCCTCCACCCCCACTATTGAGCCTTCAAACCTTGTGGTGGAGCCTTCAAACCTCAGCCCTGAGGGGCTCCTAGCCGAAATCAGCTACGGCTTCTATGTGCCCTACGTTCAGGGAGCCCACAGTAGCAATCCTGAAAGCGGGGAGTTCTCGGTGGTGGCAGCCCCCGTATGGCTTATCAGGGATGGAAGCCTAGTTAAGCCTATTCGAAGCCTTATGCTCGCTGGAACCATCTATGAGCTTCTAGAGAAGATTTCAGGGGTTGCCTCCAACCTTAGGATGGTAGACTCGCTGGTAGCCCCATGGATTAGGGTGGAAGATGTCAGGATAGTAGGCTGAATATTTAAAATTTTAAAATTGGTGGAAGCCAACCTTTCAAGTTTGGGAGTTCAGGCTTTGGAAGGCTTTGAAGAGAAGAGGAGGAGGGCTGTGGAGGAGCTTAAAGCCCAAGGTGTTATTAGAAGCCGGAAGGTTGAGGAGGCCATGCTTAAGGTTCCAAGGGAGAGGTTTGTTCCGGAGAGGCTTAGGGAGCAAGCCTACCTTGACACTCCCCTACCCATAGGTTGGGGTCAAACGGTTTCAGCCCTCCACATGGTAGCCCTCATGTGCGAGCTCCTAGAGTTGGAGGAGGGCCAGAAAATCTTGGAGGTTGGAGCTGGCTGCGGCTACCATGCCGCCGTGATAGCGGAAATAGTAGCTCCAAAGGGCTCTGAGAAGCCGGGCCACGTTTACACCATCGAGATTGTTGGTGGGCTGGTTGAGATGGCTAGGAGAAATCTTGAAGCTACCTCCTACGCTGGGAGGGTTACGGTTATCCAGGGGGATGGCTCGCTAGGCTACCCTGAGGAGGCACCCTACGATAGGATTCTCGTAACCGCAGCTGCACCCGGGATTCCTCCACCCCTAGCCCAGCAGCTCAAACCGGGCGGAATTCTCGTAATCCCGGTTGGAGACCCCTACACCTACCAGGTTTTAAGGGTTGCCAGGAAGCGGGCTGACGGAAGCCTAAGCTGGGAAGACCTTTTAAGCGTGGCCTTCGTCCCCTTAAGGGGAGCCTACGGCTACAGGGTTTAAGGGGGCCCGGGAAAGGTGAAACTCGTCAACATAAGGTTTTTTGAGGGAGGCCAGGCTCACGAGAGCTTCATCAGAAACGGGATAAAGATTAGGATGCAGGTTTTGAAGCATGTGAGGCGTGGGGAGGCTGAAAGAGTGGCTGAGGCGCTGGGAGGCTTCTTCCTCGACCCTCCACCGCTTGAGGATTCCTCGATAGAGTGGGCCCTAGCCTTCGAACCCCTAAAAAACTTTAGAATATGCTTTTTGATGCGGAGGAATGAGCCTGAATTCGAGGATGAGCTTCAAATCCTCTACGATGTGGAGGGTTTACCTTTCCTCCCGCCAGCTGAGGATGTAGCCGACTTCACACTGCTGTATGCCAACGCTATAATTTACGCTGTTAGGAAGGTTTTAGGTAGGGAGGATATACCGGGAATCTCCAGCTACCTTTAAAGGCTTAGCCGAACCAGGCATCTAAGGTGCGCTTAGCCTTCAGCTCACCCATCCCAGCCCTAAACTTTTCCAAGGCGTTTCTAACCCTATCCTCAGAGAAGTCTCTTTCACCACAGAGGAAGGCTACCACACCCTCTACGTCGGGCTCCCTCCACTCAATCTTGAATTCGTCGGTTACATCTGGTTTGAGGAAGATCTCCCTGATCTGCCTCCAGTTTTCAGGTAGGCCTCCCCTAGCCTTAAGCAAGCCTTCAAGCCTTTCAAGGCTTCCCTCCTCCCTAATCAGCTTGTGGGCGGTTTTAGGCCCTATCCCCTTTATCCCATCAGGATTGTAGTCGGTTCCAACGAGGATGCCTAAGTCGACTAGCTGCTCCCTCCCTATGCCAAGCTGCCTTAAAACCTCCTCAAGCTCGACGAGCTCCGGGTTAACCTCCACGTAAACATTCTTCCTTGGAAGCTTCCTCCGCCCCGTTATGGTTAGGTTTCTCACCAGTCTTGGCGCTCCGAAGAGTAGGGAGTCATAGTCCTGGCTTGCGGAAGCCCAAACGTGGCCTTTAGCCGCAAGGTAGGCGGCTTGAGCCTCACCCTCGGAGGGGGCCTGAACCCAGGGAACCCCGAGAAGCGTTAAAAGCCTCTTAGCATCCTCAACCATGTCATCTCCAAGCCTGCTTGTGGCTTGAGCGTAAACCCTAACCTCCTCGAGGTCCCCCCTCTTTAAGGCTTCCTGATACTTGATGGCAGCCTCCTCCCTAGCCTGCATCCTCCTCTTGATTTCAGCCTCCTTAAGCGAGGGCGGGGTTCCATCGAAGACGTATACGACTTTTATTCCCTTCTCCACGAGGTTTGCCGTCCTGTATAGGAGGCCGCTTAGATGGCTTGTTATCCTCCCCGCCCTATCCATGAGAGGCTCCCCAGTGGGCTGCCTAATGATGGAGAGGAACTGGTATAGGGCGTTATAGGCGTCTATGGCTATGCTCTTCCCTGAAAGCTCCTCAAGACTTATCTCCCTTCGGGGTACAAGGTCTCCAAGGTTAACCCCCAACCTTAAGGCCTCCCAAAATAGGAAGGCTCCAAAAAGCCTATAAAGGCTATCTGACCTCTATCTTCCTCCTACCCTTAGGGGCGCTTAAAACCCTTATTAGGCCTCTAACTTCAAGCTGGAGGAGAGCTCTGCTCAGGGTTTCCGGACTAACATTTTCACCTCCTCTGTCCAGGGCCTTCAAAAGCTCCTCATCCGTGCAGGAGCCAAGCTGCCGTAGGGTTTCCATGATCTTCTGGTGTAAGGGTACAAGCCTCCAAATTTTGAAGGACAAAGATTTTCGCTCCAATTAGGCTATGGGTGGAGGGATAAGTGTTTTCTCAAGCTGCTTCCTGTAGGTGGCTCCAAAGCTCTCATAGAACTTCTCCATTTCGCTGGTTATGCTTGGACCTATGTGGGCTAGGGCCTCCCTAAAGTCTTCCATGGTAACCTCCTTAGCATTAATATTCTTCCTTAAAGCGTTGAGTCCAGCCTCCCTGCAGACAGCCTCAATATCCGCTCCACTATAGCCCTTAGTCAGGGAGGCCAGCGTTTTAAGGCTTACATCCCCGCCTAAAGGCATCTTCTTCGTGTAAACCTTGAAGATTTCAAGGCGGGCCTTCTCGTCTGGGGGTGGAACGTAGATGAGCTTGTCGAAGCGTCCAGGTCTGAGGACGGCTGGGTCTAGGATGTCAGGCCTGTTTGTAGCCCCGATCACCACGATGTTTTCTAGGCTGAGGATTCCATCCATTTCGGTTAGAAGCTGGCTTATCACCCTCTCGGATACGCCTTGGTCGGCGTAGCCCATCCCCCTCTTCGGAACTAGTGCATCGAACTCGTCGAAGAAGATGATGGCTGGAGAGGCCATCCTCGCCTTCCTGAAAACCTCTCGAACAGCTCTCTCAGACTCTCCAACCCACTTACTGAAGACTTCGGGTCCCTTAATGGTTATGAAGTTGGCCTCGCTTTCAGTGGCTATGGCCTTCGCTAGTAGCGTCTTCCCGCAGCCTGGAGGCCCGTAGAGGAGGATGCCCTTTGGAGGCTTTATCCCAATCCTCTCAAAGGCCTGGGGGTACTTCAGCGGCCATTCAACAGCCTCCCTAAGCTCCTTTTTAACCTCCTCCAGTCCTCCAATGTCATCCCAGCGGACGTTTGGAACCTCAATGAATACCTCCCTCATGGCTGTAGGCGTTATCTCCCTGTAGGCTGCCATGAAGTCGTCCATCCTTATCTCCATACTCTCCAAGATTTGGGGTGGAATACGCTCCTGCTCCAAGTCTATGTCTGGAAGATATCTTCTCAAAGCCTTCATGGCGGCTTCCCTGCATAGGGCTGCTATATCCGCACCCGTGTAGCCATGGGTTATCTCAGCCAGCTTCTTTAAGTCGACATCCTTGGCGAGAGGCATACCCCTTGTGTGGATGAGTAGGATTTCATGGCGTCCATCCTTGTCTGGCACGCCTATCTCGATTTCCCTGTCGAAGCGTCCAGGCCTTCTCAGGGCGGGGTCAAGCATGTTGGGGACGTTGGTTGCTCCTATAACGATGACGTTCCCCCTGGTTTGAAGGCCGTCCATGAGGGCGAGAAGCTGGGCTACCACCCTCTTCTCCACCTCGCCCACGACCTCCTCCCTCTTAGGCGCAATAGCGTCTATCTCATCGATGAAGATGATGCTTGGAGCGTTCTCCTGAGCCTTCTGAAAGATTTCCCTTAGTCTTGCCTCTGATTCACCGTAGAATTTGCTCATGATTTCTGGGCCGTTGATGTTGATGAAGTAGGCGTTAGCCTCGTTGGCTACGGCTTTCGCTAGTAGCGTCTTCCCGCAGCCTGGAGGCCCGTGGAGCAGTACACCCTTAGGAGGCTCAATACCAAGCCTTTGGAAGAGTTCAGGATGTCTTAGCGGGAGTTCAACCATCTCCCTTATCCTCTGAACCTCCTCATGAAGGCCTCCAATGTCCTCGTAGGTTATCCTGGGAATACCCTTCTTCTCCGGGGCTGGCTCGCTTAAAACCTGGAAGATGGTTCCAGAGGTAACCCTTACTATGCCTGAAGGCCTGGTTTTGGCTACGGTGAAGGGCATGGCGTTCCCGAAAACGGAGAGGAGGACGATATCTCCCTCCACCAAAGGCATTTCAAGCAGGCGTGACTTAACGAAGTTGGTGAAGTCTGGGTCGAATTCTATTCTGACATCTACGGGGGCGAGGGTTATGCTGGAGGCGTTGCGAACCATAGCCTTCCTAACGGTCACATACTCGTTCAGCGATATCTGGGCATTCCT
>Ga0180302_10000850_pt1 | contig 14179 bp, 12 predicted proteins | sample GuaBasSediGuay17_FD_121794 | JGI IMG/M metagenome (GOLD analysis project Ga0180302, IMG submission 121794) | Subseafloor sediment microbial communities from Guaymas Basin, Gulf of California, Mexico - Guay17, Core 4571-4, 12-15 cm | ecosystem: Environmental > Aquatic > Marine > Hydrothermal... | reverse complement strand
CTCAGAGTCGCCGTGAGGGAGGTTTACGAGGAGACAGGGATCCCGGTGGCGATCCTGCCGCTCTGCACGTCGCTGGCTAGGGAGGTCGTAGCTAGGCGCAGGAGGTCGGGGCGTGGGGGCATCCTCCACGCTGGCGAGCTTGAGACCTCGCTGATGCTCTGCCTGAGGCGAGGGCTGGTGAGGCTGGATAGGGCTGTCAGGGAGGTCGCCGAGCCGCCGTCCTCGATACTGGGCGGGGACGCGCTAGCCCCGAGCGAGGTCTTCCTCACGACGTGGAGCTACTGGGAGACCGAGAAGGGCGTCCTCGGCGACCCTACCGTGGCTAGCGAGGAGCTCGGCAGGGCGGCGCTCGAGGCAATGGTTCGGAGGCTGGTGGAAATCGGGAGAGAGCTCTACTTCAAGGTGTTCCCCAGGGTCGAGGGACTCAGAGCGAGGAGGGCTAGGCCAGGCTCCTGCCCTCAGCCCTGAACTCAACGCCTAGCAGCTTCGCCACCGTCGGAATCACGTCTATTATCTCAGCCTCCTTGACAGCCACGCCCTTGAGCCTCTCCGGCAGCCCCCCGCCCGACACTATGAAGGTCACCCTCCTGGGGCCTCCTGCGTACACGCCGGTCGGCTCGTCACGCTCGAAGTCCCAGACCACGCAGTCCCACGGCTCTCCGTGGTCACAGCACCAGTTAGCGCTGCGCGCTCCCATGCGGCGGGCCACGTCGCAGCCGAGGTGGTAGCCGTGGTCGGAGGCCAGCACAAGGACAGTCTCGGACCAGTGCCCTAAGGCCTCGAGGGTTCTGACTATCTCGCCGATGAGCTTGTCGAGGTGCAATAGGTAGGCGTGCTTCGAAGATTTTGGGTGGGGGTTATGCTCCTGATAGGAGGGGCAGTGAGAGACTATGTCGTTTATAGGCATGTAGAAGTGAATCATGTCCCAGTTCTCTTCGCGCTCCAGGTAGGGCCTCACGAATAGGGCCCAGACCATCCAGTCGTCATAGTAGGGCCCGTAGCAGGGGGGTAAGCTGACCACGTAGTCGGGGACGTAGAAATAGCCCCTCATCGCCCACGGCGTCGTCGTGAACACGGCCACCCTGACGTTCTCCTTGTACTTCTCTTTGACATACTCGAAGAAACCGACGCTAGCGCTCATGTCGTAGGTCCCAGTGCTGAGGTACTTCATCCCGTGCCTTGTGTCGCACCCTCCCCTGTTCCACGGCCTCTCCACCCACAGGCCCCCCTCAATGAGCCTCGATATGTTCGGGGTGAGGCCGAGCTCGTGGTAGCCCCTCACGTTCGCTGGTGGCAGGTCGCCGCTCACGAAGATGCCGTCGGCCCAGTGGCCAGCAAGCTGGTCAATCACGATGTAGAACAACCTCCTTAGTAGCTTGCCGCTCATGGAGCTGCCAAGCTCCATGCAGTCTATTAAGCTTTACGGGCACCACTGCTTATTAGGCTGTAGCCCCTACGAGTGATGGGTGGTCTGAATGAGTCGTCGTAGGCCCAACGTCGTGCTCATAGTCCTAGATGTGCAGAGGGCTAGCAACATGAGCTGCTACGGCTATGAGAAGCTGACGACGCCAAATATAGACAGAGTGGCTAAGGAGGGGGTTGTGTTCCTCAAGTGCATATCGCCGGGGGTCTGGACCCTACCGTCCCACGCGTCAATGTTCACCGGGAGGTACGTCTATGGGCATGGGGTGGGGGCCAGCTACACCTATAAGCCCGTAGAGAGGTACACCCTCACCGAGGTGCTCAGAGCACTCGGCTACAGAACTGTGGGCCTCTGCAGGAGGGGGCACTGGTGGGCTAGGTACGGCGTGCGAGACGACAGAGGATTTGACGAGTTCTACGGGGTTAGCTACGAGTCCTTCGAGGAGTGGGTTAGCGTGGGCTCTGGTAAGATACTCAGGCTCGCCATGGACTGGATTGATAAGCGCCCCAGAGACAAGCCCTTCTTCATGTTCATAAACTGCCTGGAGCCTCACCTCCCTTACGTGCCCCCTGAGGAGTTCAGGAAGAGGTTTGCTGGCGGCATGACGCTGGAGGAGGCTAAGGCCCTGCAGCCAGACCCGTGGCTCGTGAGGATGGGGCGCGAGGTGGTTACCGAGGAGAGGTGGAGAGCGCTGAGAGACCTGTACGACGGCGAGACTGCAGCCCTCGACCACAGGCTCGGGGAGTTCTTCGCGTACCTGGAGGACAGGGGGCTGATGGACGACACCATGCTCATAATAACTAGTGACCACGGGGACGAGCAGGGGGAGCACTACCCGCCCCACATAGGCCATCAGCTCCACCTGTACCAGTCCGGCATACACGTCCCGCTGATCATCAGGTACCCCGATGCGTTCCCCGAGGGCGGAAGGGTCGAGGGGCTGGCTCAGACGCTTGATATATTCCCCACGGTGCTCGACGTCCTCTCAGTGGAGGATCCCAGCGTGTGGGCACAGGTTCAGGGCGTCAGCCTGCTAAGGGTGCTCAGGGGCGAGGTGGAGAGGGGCTTCGCCCTCTCTGAGCACCAGAGGCCGCTGCTCTCCTTCGAGAGGATGCTGAGGAAGGACCCCAAGTACGACTTCAGGAGGTGGGATAGGAGGCTCAAGGCCCTCATAGTCGGGGACTACAAGTATATATGGTCGTCAGACGGCAGGGACGAGCTGTACAACCTCAAGAGAGACCCAAGCGAGAGTGAAAACCTGATCGAGGAGGAGGGCGACGTCGCGAGGGAGATGAGGGAAAAGCTAGTGGCAGTGCTGAGTGGCATGGAGCACAGGGATCTAGGCGACTTCGTCCAGGGCTCCGAGGAGAACGTGAGACTCTTGGAGAGGCTGGGCTACCTGCGCAGGCTGGGGCTCGCGCCCAGGCTAGCCATGGCTGGCCTCTCACCTTGAAGCGTTGGTGGCTAGCCCTCAAGCGACTCAAGGAAGCGATCGGGCACGGAGGCCGCGTAGAGCTGGGGCACTCCGGTTCTATCTGAGTTGAAGATGACCCAGCCGTTGTCGGCCGTCATGTAAGGGTGGGGGTGCGTGTACTGAGCCGAGCCAGCCGAGGTCATGGTGCGGCACAGCACTGCCCGCCTGCCCGTCCTCATGGAGCCCACCACTATCGGCTTGCCTGGCGAGCTGAGCTCGTCGCCTATGAAGAACCTACCGTCCCTAGACGCGCTTATGTGGCACACGGGCGGCCCCTTGGACACGACCCTAGCGCTCGCCTCGCCAGGCCTCACCGCCAGCACGTTGCCGCGCTCGACCGCCTCCCGCCACGGCAGGCCTATCGTCAGCACGACCTCTCCCGTGCGGCCGACCCAGCACTCGTGGCCCGTGATAGGTGCCGTGTAAGGCCTGCCCACCGGCAGCTGCCTCATGCTCCCACCGTCCCTGTCTATCACGTAAAGCGTCGCCCCCTCCTCGCCGACGAGCCTGACTATGTTCCCCGCCTCGTCCAGGAGCCCGCCCCTGTTCCACTGCACGAGGACGTCGAGGCCCCTACCGGGCTCGAACTGGGGGTGGGGGTTTATTAGGTCGGGTCTCTCGTGTATCACCCTCCACTCGCCCCCCCTCAGGTCCAGCCTGATAAGGGCGTACCTCCGCAGGCCGAGGCGCGCCATGCCGACGTAGTACCTACCGTCAGGCGACACCGTGCCCAGCACCATGAATCGCGGCAGTCCAGACGTGTCGAACACCTCCTCGGCCTCGAGCGTCTCGAGCGAGAGCTCCACCAGCACCCTCCTCCCACGCTTAACGGTCTCGTAGTACACAAAGCCGCTGTAGGCCCGGCAGCCGACCGACAGCACGGGGCCGCCGACCCTAGCCACCCTCATCGCCTCGAGGTCGCACACCCACAGCTCCCTGTTGGGGTCGCCCGAGTGCAGGTACCTCAGGAAGGCTATCCTGACGCCGTCAGGGGTGCAGGGTGGCTGCTCGCCGTATATGCAGTCCGATATGACTGGCGAGCTCGTCAGCTGCACCAGCTCCGAGCCCGAGCTCGGGTCACGCCCCCTCCGCACGCTCTCAGCTAGCCACCTGACCGACACGCAGCGGCTTCAGGCCAGCAGACTATTAAGTGTTGGCGGAGGGGTGCGCCAGGCGCTCCATCAGGCGCCGAGCGAAGGCTTTAGCTGCCTCTAAGTCCTCCTCGCTCGGCCTGTCCCTGTTGATGCCCCCGACGAGCTTGAGCGGCCCGTAGTCGCAGTACCCCCGGCACCCGAAGGAATCTAGAACCTCAGCGCCGCGCTCAGCCAGTAGGCGCTTGAGGCTCGCGTCGCACCCGTTAAGCACCGGAACCCTGGGGAAGCCGCTGGTGTAGAGCACGAAGGCCCTAACCCCTATCAGGCGAGCCCTCCTCACCAACTTAAAGAGGGAGCTGTGGTGCCTGCCGTAGTATATCCCTGAGCCCAGCCCCACCAGCTCGTACCTCCCCAGCTCGTCGGCACTGACTTCCCAAGGGCGGCGCACCTCGGCTCCCAGCTCATCAGCGATGGCCTCAGCAACCCTCATGGTGTTACCGTGGTGGATGGTGGCGCAGACTAACAGCGCTCTCACGCGCTAACCCCCACCACTCTATAATCCGGGTATTTTAATAGTTGGGGGGCGCACTCAGTGCCTCATGGGGGCTGCCCTTAGGCCGCGCAGAGCCGCATCATAGGGCTGGACAGCGCCAGCGCCGACCTCGTGCTCAAGTTCTTGGAAGAGGGTGCCACGCCGAACCTGTCAGGCTCAAGGACGAGGGCATCTTCGCTAGGGCCCTGCCAGCGGTGCTGACTCACACCCCGACTGACTGGGCTACGATAAGCACTGGGGCGTGGCCCAGGACCTACAGCGTGACTGGCTTCTCCGTAGTCAGGAGAGAGCGCTCTTACCGCGTGAGGGACTCGGGCTTCGACACGAGGGTCATGCAGGCCGAGTTCATCTGGCAGGCAGCTGAGGGGGCTGAGCTCAAGTGCATCCCCGTCAAGTGAGCTGGCCCCCAGTTCCCGTTGACGGTGAGGAAGGGCATCGAGGTGGGCGGGTGCTTCTGCGTGGAGTGCGTCCGCAAGGTCTGCGGGCCCAGGCTCTACAGCTCGGTGGGCGGCGAGAAGTGGGCCGTCAAGGTCGAGGTTAGGGAGGCGCACGAATGAGCTAGCGTGCTCCCGTCAGAGGCCCCTCCCCTGGAGGCCGAGCTACCGCTAGGCTCGCGCGACCTAAGGTGCGCGCTCCTATCCCTCGTCTCGAGCAGCGAGGGCGGGGGCTATGGCAGAGTGGGCTAACCTCGACGCTATGAGGAGTTCGTCGAGTAGGCGTTCGACAGGCTCGGATCCGGCGGCTGACGCAGCGTCCTCGCAGGAGGGCTTAGCGGCCTCTGGCCTAGGGTGGAGAGCTCGCTAGCTCCGCACTCCCAGCGCGCTCGCCGCATACCTACTTAGCCTCTCTGCCTTCTCCTGAGTGCTAAGGCCCTCGGTCTCGCCTGGCACCTCTAGGTTGAGGGGCGCGGAGTACCCGACCTTCGAGAAGGCGCCTAGGACGTCGGCCCAGTCTATGGTGCCCCGCCCCGGGAATAGGTGGTTGTCGAACTCGCCGAAGTTGTCACTTACGTGCGTGGCCGCGAGCCAGCTAGCGGCCTCATCCACGGCCGCGTGCGGGGCTAGCTTGTACCTCCTGGGTATGTTAGCGTGCCCCGTGTCGAGACACACCCCCATGTGCTCAGGCCTCCTGACTGAGCTCAGCAGCCGCACGATGTCCGAGACGTTGGACCAGCGCCCCCTGTCCATGTTCTCGATGGCCACCTTGACGCCCCACTCCCCAGCCACCCTAGCCATCGAGTCGAAGAGGAGCCAGTTGACCCTCTCGCTCAGGCGCGGGTGCGCCTCGCTAACGGCGACTGGGTGGAGCACTAGGGCGTCAGCTCCAAGCTCAGCGCACACCTCCAGCCACGCGCCCACCTTGGCCACCAGCTCGCTGAAGTCCGGGTAGCTGAGGATGGCGAGCTGCGTGGCGTCGAACGGCCCGTGCGCGTGAATAGCCCTCAGCCCGTAGGCGCGCACCGACTCGATAGCGTCGCTAAATGAGGTAACGCCGAGTTGGCGTTTCAGCTTCCTCAGCCTTGGAAGCGAGCTTACGTCTAGGAAGGCTGCCTCGCCCCTGCGCAGGTAGACCAGCTCGTTCAGGTGCTCGGCTGACACCTCGACGTACTCGAAGCCGACCTCGCCTATCTTGGCGACGGCTTCGGGGAAGGTCAGCTCGTAGAACCACGACGTCCAGATGCTCCACTTGAAGTCGGCTAGCTCCACCATGCCACCACCGCCAGCCCTCAGGGCCACTCGATAATTAGCGGTTGCGCGGCTAGCAAGCCACTTTAGTCCCGCGGCTGAACCCTTAGCCATGAGCGTCGGGCTCAGCGTCGTGGGAGTCAGCCCCAGGGACCTAGCTCACGTGAGGGCATTCGGCTCGGTCGAGGGGGCTAGGGTGGTCTGCGTCGAAGACGCCGACGCGGAGAGAGCCAGGTGGGTGGCGGCGAGGCCAGCTATGCGGTCAAGGAGCTGCTAGGCAGCGAGTACCTCGTTGTAGTGCTGGACATCAGCAAGCGGGCTGTGATCAGGGTTAGGCTCAGGAGGCTCACAGATCGTCGTACCGCACCTCACTAACGCCTTCGCTGACCTCGATGACGGCCCTCCTCCCGCTGCACAGCTTGAGCACGACCCTAACCCTGCTGCTGGCCCTGACGATGAGCGATGTGCCTTCCCTCATGACCCAGTCGACGCTCACCAGCTCGGGCTCTAAAGGCGGTAACTTGAGCTTGAGGTGCTCGCCCTCGAGCCGCACGTCGAGCCCCCTGACTGCCGGGCGCGGCTCGATCCCCCACGGGTCCCTCTTGACGCCGCTCACCACCTCCCGCCCCACGCGCAGCTGCCACCACTCGTCAGCGTCAAGCCACGCGGCGTCGCCGGACGCGTCGACGCTCAGGTCGGGGAGTTCGTTAAGCTCGGGGAGCTCGCCCCCACTCCAGTTAGCAGCTAGGGCCTCGAGGACGCTGGACCTGAGGCCGGGGACTATGTCGAACAGGTTGCTGTGATCCGTCGAGTTCCTGAAGTAGCCGCGCCCCGACTGGTAGAACAGAGTGGTCCTGAGGAGCTCCTCCCTGAGCCACTTGAACCTGCCCACCCCCAGCTCCTCAAGCGCCCGCAGGGCGGAGAGCAAGGGGCCCTGCGTTATGACAGATGGCCTCTTAGCCACAGCCCCGGTCTTGGGGTCGACGTTGTTGTGTATCCTGAGGCAGCCGCACTCGTCCCTCCACGAGTTCTTAGCTAGGTACTCAACGTTCCCGACGACCACCCTGAGGTAGTCAGCGTCGCCGGTGCACTCGTACAGGCCCACGAGCTCGTAATCTATCAGGCCGTTGTAGACTGCTGGCTCTAGAAAGTCGGGGGCGTCCCCCCTGACGTACGCGCCTAGATCGGGCAGGAAGTAATGCTCGAGGTACCAGTCGGCCACCTCCCTACCGTACCGCTCCCAGTAGCTGGGGTCCTCGAGGTCGGCGAACATCGCCATGGCCCAGCACACGGCCAGGTCTTGGTTCGTGACGCCGCACCAGCAGGGGAAGTGCGGGCTCCTCAGCCAGGCGTTCCCCCTCATCCACCAGCACTCCATGATCCAGTCCAGGTTCCTCCTGACGGCCTCCAGGTAAGGTGTTGGATCGAGGCCCTCATCCGTGAGCAAGGACGACAGGGTCAGCAGCGCCACGTCGGCCACCGCGTTGTGGATGCAGCCTCCGCGCCCCGGCTCGTTCTCGTAGACGCTGTGCTCGAAGCAGCCGTCCGCGCCCTGCAGCGACACAAGGGCGTCCCCCATGTCGAGACACTTCAGCAGGAAGGCCTCGTCGCCCGTCTTCCTGTAGAGCTCGGCAAAGCCCCTCACGAGCCCGAAGTAGTCCGAGACGGTCACGCCCTGATAGCGCCTCTCGATGACAGTGGCCACGCCCCAGCACGAGTGCACGTGAAGACCGCCGTAGAGGCCCCTCCCCTGCCTCCAGGTCTCCAGCCAGCTCAGGTACCTCCTGATGGCCAAGCCCACCTCATCATCGTCGACCACGACCGCGCCACCGAGGCTCGCCGGAGCGGCCCATTAGGGCTGCGGTGCGCGGCCTCACTAAAAAACTTTGAGGCACCGCCTGGAGCGCTAGCTACTTGGCTCCCTCGCTGGCTAAGCCTGAGCCGCTAGCAGCCGCGGCTAGCCCCACGCCTAGCCATCGACCTCCACTTGGGCTCCAACGCAGGCCTCGACGTAGTGGCCTGAGTACCGCTCCCTCAAGACTTTCCTGATCGTGTCCCCGCTACAGTGGATGGGCGCTATGAGCCTAACGCCAGCCCTCAGCAGCGCCCTCACGACTCGCTCGCACTCGCCCTCGGAAGCTGAAGCCATGTGGAAGCCCCCCAGCACAAGGTAAGGCTTGGCCCTGAGTTCACTAGCCGCTCTGGCCGCGATCCTGTCGACCCCGGGGTGGCTGCAGCCGACGAGCACGACCAGCCCCTTGGTCGTGTTGACTACCAGGGCCTGCTCCCAGGGTGGCCCGTAGAGAGGCGAGAGCACGGCCACACCCCTGGCGACCACGGTCGTCTCACTAACCTCCACCACCGTCAGGTTTAGGGCCCTGATCCAGGCCTTCACTGACGGGCTCATGCCGGAGGGGACGTAGACCGTGGCGCCGGGCCTCACTCTGGCGACATAGGACAACCCCCCGACGTGGTCCCAGTGCTCGTGCGACACCACGATGAAGTCCACTCGACTCAGATCCGCGCCTAGGGCCTCACAGTTGTGCTTGAGCGCCTCTGGAGAGGGACCAGCGTCGAATAGTATGGTAGCGTTGCCAGCCCTCACCAGCAGCGAGATCCCCCACTCAACCGCTAGGTCAGGCCTGCTGGGGTTGGGGTTGTTGTCTATGAGAACCGTCACCTTAGCCCTCTCAACCCAGCCGCACCTCAGCTCGGAGGCTGGCCTGACCCCCTCCTCTGGCCTCTTAGCGCCGAGGGCTAAGATGACGATCGCCAAGGCTGCCGCAGCTAGCGCGGCCACGCACCACCTGCGCACGTTAGTACGTACTCTCGGAGGGAGAAAAGCTTAGCTAGTCGCGGGCCCCGAACCTGGGGGAAGTCCTCGAACCTCACGTACCTAATCGAGGCCCTGCCTAGCGGCAGCCTTACCCTCTCGCGCCTCAGCCGGGACAGGTAGGCGGCCAGTACCACCTCCACGGCCGCCCTGCACGTAGACCACGACGGAGACGCCATCGCCGTACCTGGGCTGCTTTGGGTAGAGGACGAGCGTGGCCACGCCCTCAGAGCCAGCGGACTCACACGGAATCCACAGGATCGCCGCGGAACCTTCCGTAGTCGTAGAGGCCGTAGACCTCGCTCCGAGCGCCCCGAGCGCGGGCTGAGAGCGGCAGCGCAGTGGCGGCTGAGGGGGGCAGTAGCAATAGGGGCACTCGGGCTCCTCGCAAGCTGCCGCGCATTACAGGCGTGCAGCTACATACTTACGCGCTTGGCGTGAGTTGAAAAGACTTTAAATACTACTCTTTTATATATGTCAACCCGAATTAGCACTGATTGAATTGACAAATGTGGCCTAGTTCATTAACTGCCCGGGCGCAACCCAATTAAGGCTAAGCCGACTCTTTACACGCGCGGCGCTGCTGGCGAGGTGGCAGTGATGTGCAGGATGATCGGCGTCCTGTCGGTCAGGCCCACATCGCCCTACAAGTACTTAGTGGAGGACGAGTGCTCACTGCTCACTCAGGCTAAGGTCGGCGGGCAGGGGGACGGCTGGGGCATAGGGTACTACGAGGGCGGCAGAGCGAGGGTCTACAGGAGCCCGAGGGCCGCCTACGAGGAGGAGGGGCTCTTCAGGTACCTGAGCGCGACCGTAAAGTCGGAGATAGTGATAGCTCACGTGAGGAGGGCGAGCAACCCCAGGGGCCTGCCGAGGAGCGCCCTGATATCTGAGGCCAACTCCCAGCCCTTCGCTCACGGAAGGTACCTCTTCGCTCACAACGGCACCGTCTACGTGCCAGACGAGCTGAGGAGGGCGCTGGGGCGCTACGAGTGCCTCGTAAGGGGGCTGAACGACAGCGAGGTCTACTTCGCCTACCTAGTCAAGGAGTGGGAGGCCAGGGGCGACGTCGCCGGGGCCGTCGAAGCGGTGGAGAAAGGGATGTGGGAGGCTCTGAGGAGGAGTGGCGCCAAGCGCCAGCACCCCTACAGCAGCCTCAACGCGGTATTCAGCGACGGGCGCGGGCTCTACGCCCTCACCCTGTACTTAGAGGGGCGCGGGAAGCGCTCCTTGTGCTACGGGGACTCAGAGTACTTCAGGCTCGCCTACCGCTGCGACGGCGAGACCCTAGTGGTCGCCTCGGAGCGGACCGACAGGAGTGAGTGGAGGGCTATGGAGAACGGAGAGCTACTCGTAGCCGAGCTGCGCGACGGCTCAGTTAAGTACCGCGTGATCAGGCTCGCGCTAGGGGGCTAGTACATCAGCGTACCTCAAGTGCGAGGTCGCCGCTAGCCCTGTGCTGCTAGGTTTAGCTATTTAAGCGCCGAGCGCTAGAACCCTGAGGGGGTGGCAGTGGCCCAGCTGAGGCTGAGGACTGTGCTCCTCCTGCTGTTCCTCCCAGCAGTCGCGAACATACTGACCTCCTACGCGATAAGCGCCCACGCCGCCGTGCAGGCCATCGCCGAGGGCGCGCCCCCTCGGGAGATAGCGCTGAGGGCAGTGAGAGCCGCCTACACGTACAGCTTCTACTGGTCGATCCTACAGGTGTGCTTTGGCCTCTACGCCGCCAAGCTCATGGGGGGGTCTAGGTGGCTCAGGGAGCAGTACGTGCTCAGCGACCTCACGGCTAGGCCGCTGTCAGCCGCTGCTGCCATCACGTGGCTAGTGCTGCTGTCGGAGGGCCTGATATGGGCCGAGCAGCTCGCCATGGCACAGCTCTACGGCGGCTGGGAGGGCTACATGGCCTTCTGGAGGGAGGTGGTTAAGGGGGTCCCCCTCTGGTCCAAGCTGTACTTCGTCTGCGTGGCTCCCCTGACCGCGGGCGTGTTTGAGGAGGTCATATGGAGGGGCTTCGGCGTCACTCAGCTCGAGGGACACACCAACACCCAGAGAGCCGTTCTCCTACAGGCGGCGGCCTTCGGGGTCTGGCACGGCCTGTCCCCCCACGCGCTGGTGGCCTTCCTCATAGGCCTAGCCTATGGCTACGCCTACGCCAAGAGGAGGAGGCTGCTGGCGCTATCGGTGGCGCACGTAGCGACTGACGTGGTGGGCTTCTACTTCGCCTTCACGGCTTAGCGAGGGCTGAGCTAGCGCTGCGGCTCAGCAGCGGATTCCCACCTGAGCGAGGACAGCGCCTCCCTCACGAGGTCCTCAACAGGCCTGCCCTCCTCAACCGCCCTCCAGAATCGCTCGTACAGCTCGCCGTAGGCCTCTGCGGTGAGCTTCAGTCCCCTCAGCTCCGGGTACGAGGAGAGCTCGGCCACCTGCTCCTCGAAGCTCTCGACCTTAGCCGTGCTCAGCCCCAACTCCCTGAGCTCTATGGAGAGGCGCCTCTCGATGAGCCTGGCCATCACCTCGTGCAGCGCCTCCCTCTCCCTGGCGCTCAGCTTGAGGCCCCCGATCATGCGCTCCACAGCTGCGTGGGCGACCTCGTGCACCACCACGTGGAGAGTGCTCAGTATCGGGGGGAGGCAGTACCTCTCGATCTCCTCCGCGCTAGGCCTGCAGCCGAAGTACTCCTCCAGCCTCTGCATCACGAACGGCACAGCTCTCTCGACTTCCCTCCTGACTAGGTAGAGTTGGTCGCACAGGCTCCTCATGACTCGCTCAGCCTCAGCGCTCATAGCCCTGTCGCCCACTTGAATACAAAATTATATTTTTATATACTTTTCGAGAAAAAGCTTATTGGTTTCCCCACCGCGGCGGGGAGGCAGTGGGGGGAATGAGTATGCGGCTGGTCTCGACGTGGCGGGGCTGGGCGGCCCCTCCTGCGCAGGAGAACAATGGCCACGATGGCGATCACAACAACGGCGGCATAACCAGTGCCAGTATAGGTGTCGGGCATCCACCCACAGTGGTGTAGCCTAGCGCGCCTAACGCTCCGCCCAGCACCCCGGAACGTGAAGGCCTGTTGCCCTCCTGGCCTGAATTATTCGATCCTCCTGACCTTGCCGGTGTTGGAGTCCATGTACACTTTGCACCTGTACTCGATGGTCCTAACACCGTCTATGCTGAGCTCCACGTTGGTCAGGACGATAATGTCGCTCGCGGTCCTCTCGATGACCTCCTAGCTGGTCTCCCCGCTAGCGGTGGTCTTGTAACCATTGACCTCGATGGTCATCTGAAGGACGTACTTAGCGTAAGCCCCCTTGATGTACCACAGGGGGCTGGAGCCACGAAGGCTGTGGCAGCACTAAGCGCGCAAGTAGCGCCAGTAAGGCGGTTACCCTATATTTCATGGCTTACGTAGAGCTATTTCTCTTATAGCAGTTTTACTGCTTGATGAGCATACTCCTAACTTAGACTTGACTTGGGCTACTTTGGCTTAGCAACTGTAAAAAACTAGCCCTCGCGGTAGACCTCGTAACCCACGAGCTTGGCGAACATCTCGACCTCCCTAGTCCAGTCGCCATAGAGCAGTACTCTGTGCCAACCGTGCTGCCACTCATCGATCAGCCTCTGAGCGTCACTCACCCTAACGGCGGCCTTGCACCTGCACCCCATGTCCACGTCTACGTGGCCCAGCAAAGTGCCCTTCAGGAGCAGCACCCTCCTCTCCGAGGGCACTATCTTAGTCACCGTGACCGGGACGCCAGACCTGAAGAGCACCTGAGCGCAAGCCCCCTTGTCGTCCTCAGCGTGGCTCCTTATCACGAAGGGCTCCCCCCTCTCTGAGTATCCAGCCATCCTCGTCGGGGCCACGCAGTGGGCGTACATTGCTAAGCCCCTGCTGGTGTCTATCGCTGGCTCGCAGAGGAACCCAGGCCTCTTCGCGATGTGCTTCATGACGAGCTTGGTGAGGAGAGAGTCAAGGTCGTTCTCACAGGCCGTGACGTACCTACCTTCGTCGTCCAGCAGCATAAAGGCCAGGCATGGGTACGCTGGCAGGTCGCCCCTGGCGAAGCCGCCAAGACAGTCTATGGCGATGCCGTCGGCGCGGCGTCTCTCGAGGACTCTCCTTATGGCGAGGTAGAGCCTAGCACTCCTTACGACCTCTTCGAAAGAGGGCTCGACTACCCTGACAGCCCTCTCGACCAGGGACTTGGCCACCCCCTTCGCCTCCTCCTCGCTGGCCCGCTCGTATTCCTCGAGCAGCTCGTCGTACCCGAGCACCTCGACCTCGACGCCTAGCTTCCTCGCAGGGGCTAGGTCGCCCGGGTAGCCGCGGCCCACAAGCAGCAGCTTGGACCTTCTCAGCCTCAGATAGGCCTTGATGACGTCGATCGCGCGGTCTATGTCGGCCCAGTCGGAGCTGGACACTATGAATGCCCTCGCTCCCGTGCTCCGGATCGCGTGGGAGAGGCTCACCATGCCAGCGTAGCCCCAGAGGAGGGGATCGGAGATCACCGCCGTCGGCAGCTTAGCCACCAGCTCGGGCCTCACGAACCAGCTGCTGGCGAGGTTGAACAGCACCAGCGCCTCCTCGCCCAGGCCGCCCAGCTCCCCGATGAGCCTATCGCAGGACTCCCGGTCGTGGACCACGTCCCCTCCGACAAACTCGACGTCTGGGTGCCTGGACTTGAGGACGTTCATCAGCTCCCTAGCCCTGGCCTCCGTGTCGAAGTAGACGTTGGGCCACTTGCTGACGCCCTTCAGCGCCCCCAGGAAGGCCACCCTAATCACGCCAGCCCGCTCACCCACAGTCTCACCCACGGCTAAGGCTTGGGTGCACGGTTATAAGACACTTGGGACTCGCGACCTGAGGCTTATATCCTCGCAGGCGAACTACCCCACGATGGGCACTCCGAGCAACGCTGAGGCGACTCGCGCGCTCGAGAGAGCGCTGCCCGCGCTCGCTTACGCGTGCCAGAGGAAGGCTCAGGCGTTAGACGAGCCGTACGGGATAGTCAGCGGCCTGCTGCGGAAGAGCGGCGTCTCTGCGGACTTCAGCATGGGGTTCGTCCTGAACAGGTGGCTGCTGAGCCAGGGGGTCGTGGACGCGCTCAAGAAGGCTGGCG
>Ga0180302_10000848_pt1 | contig 14186 bp, 13 predicted proteins | sample GuaBasSediGuay17_FD_121794 | JGI IMG/M metagenome (GOLD analysis project Ga0180302, IMG submission 121794) | Subseafloor sediment microbial communities from Guaymas Basin, Gulf of California, Mexico - Guay17, Core 4571-4, 12-15 cm | ecosystem: Environmental > Aquatic > Marine > Hydrothermal... | reverse complement strand
GGGACGTTGCCCAAGGAGTTCGAAGTTCGCATCGAAGGCCTAACATATAAGGACCTAGTACTCAAAGCGCGAGGAGTTAATGGGAGCCTTGTCACAAGACCTCTACCCGTTGGCGTATACCGCCTCGACATACTACTAGGGAACATAACTCAAGAGACCTTTGAGGCGGACCTTTCTAAGAAAGGAGCCTACCTAATAGCGCTCCCCCTACGCCCCGTCACAGTTAAGGTCCTTTCGGCTCTAGGAGTGCCGCTCAGTGGCGTGAAAGTTTCCTTGGAGAGTGACGGAAAGGAGATAGTATCTACGCGTACTGACGATCAGGGCAAGGCTTTCTTCCCCTATATTGAGGACGGTACGTACCTGGTGAGGGCAGAGGTTGGGAGTGTAAGGGCCTTTAGGGAAGTACGGGTATTGGGGCCTGATAGGATCCACGTAGTCCTATGGCTAGATGTATTGGCTTTGATTTGGGGGGTGCCAATAACTCCGTCAATTGCAGTGATCACTGTAGCTGTAGTTATCGCAGTAGTCGTCGCCGTGGCGTGGAGGCGCAGGCGGCGTGACATCATTATTTTGGAAACTAGACATCGACGTGCTTTCGATCAGCTTGTGAGCAAGCGAGTAGAGGCCGATATATCAGGTTTTATTTAGCGCGCTCACCTGAAGACTGGGGTAAGGTCTTGGAGATGGGCTGGAAGAGCGAGGTCCTCCACAAGATGGGCATAGAGTGGATCACCTTGAGTAGAGACGAGTGGATAATACTACTTTTGGGCCTAGACGGGAGAGCGCCTATAGTGGGCGAGCACGTCTTCCACACGGTTTTCTTCCTGTATCCGTTCTCGCCGTTCGACGTGAAGCCCCTCTTCCTCACACCTTTCTCCCCCGAGATATTCGCGCTACTGAGGAGATTGGGAGAGGAGGGTATCATAGAGAAGGGGGCTGAGATAGTGAGAGGGGAATTCGTGGACATATATTCCCTTACTGACAGAGGCCTTTCACGTTATAGAGACATAATGCGCCGCGGAAAGAACAGGTGGGTCCTACTCAAAGGGTTTGTGGCCAAACCATTCACTCAAGTAGCGGAGGAGCTCGAAGCTTTGAAAAGGACGTACAACGGTAGAAGCCCTAAGAGCATACTTAAAGTCCTCTTAAGCAAAGCCAGAAGCGAGGACCCTGTGCTCATGGCCCAGCTGGGTGAGCGCAGTGTTGAGTTCCTAAGACTTCTAATTAGATATGGTGCCTCGGTGCTCTAGTGAGGCCGAATGCCCATCGCGATAGTAGGGGCAGGCCCCTATGGTCTGCTCTACGGATTAAAGTTACTGAGAAGGGGGATCGAGGCCGTAATCCTAGAGGAGCATGTCAATGTAGGCCTGCCGGATCACTGCGCGGGACTGATAAGTGTGAACACTTTACGTTCGCTAGGCGTGGGAGAAGCCCCGGTATTATCAAGGGTAAAAGGCGCGTACATCTATCCCCCTTCTGCCAAGCGCCCGCTCGTAGTGAACCCGGGCAAGGTTGTTGCTGTCGTTGTAGACCGGCCTAGACTCGATGCTACGCTAGCCGAGGCGTTCGAGAGCGAAGGCGGTAATCTGCTAACCGGCAAGCGTGTGAGAGAAGTCATTAACACAGAGTCAGCTGCTGCGGTGAGATGCGGCAGCTACCGATTTGAAGCAGACTTCCTCGCGATCGCGGTAGGCGCCGGGAGGATGCTACCGGCCAGCGCGGGCTTCGATAAAGTGGAAGGCGTACTGCCCGCGCTGCAGGCGGACGTCGTAGGTCTAGACTTCGAGAGGGACATGGTTGAGGTCTACCTGTCTACAAGATTATTCCCTGGCTTATTCGGGTGGCTTGTGCCTCGTGGTGATAAGGAGGCACGAGTGGGGGTCGTTGGCACAGCTCCGCTAGCGCGCCTCAAGCTACTAATAAGGAAACGCTCAGCGGCAGCAGGTAAGGTCTCTAAGCCAAGAATAGTGTCTTTTCACGGAGGGTTGGTAGTCACAGGCGGTCCTTTAAGGGTTTTCCATAGCCTAAGAGCATTGGTGCTAGGGGATGCAGCCGGGCATACCAAGCCGACCACCGGTGGAGGGCTTGCCTTTGCCCCTATTACTACGGACATAGCCGTGGAGGCGACGCAGAAGGCGTTAGAAGAGTCGAGAAACGCTTTGGCAGAGTATACAAAGAATTGGTGGAGGGTCCTAGGCTTTGAGATCAGAAGCATGCTAATATTGCGCAGATTGCTAAACTCGCTTGACGATAAAGAGTTGGAGGAATTGCTTAAAGCCGTAAAGGAGGCGGGGTTCGAAGAGATAGCCGTAAGCTGGGGTGATATGGATAGGCAGGCAGGTCTAATATTAAAGGCGGGTATAAGGTCCATTGGGCGGCTTGTGAAAAAGCCCGTTCTTGCGAAGTCTATTCTTCTCTCTCTCGCCAAAGCCTTTCTCCTACACTGAACGCCTTAAGGTTAAGCTCGATGGCTCTTCTCAAGCCCTTTCTAATAGCCTTTTCAAAGCTTTTCCTTTTTACAGGAAATAACCCTGCCTCGTAAGCCGCGCCCAGCATAACGCTATTAGTTAGCAAGAAGGAGCCAAGTTCTCTAGCAGCCTTAGATGCTGGTAATAAGACAAGCTTTGCACTCACTTTCCTAAGGGCTGTTAAGACTTGGTTACGCGACAGTGTACGAGAGGCTCCAGGAGGGGGTAGCATGAGGTCGTTAACAAGCATCAAGCCTTTCCCAACCTTTAGGAACCTAACGGCTCTTAAGGCCTCTATCATCTCAAGGGCTATGACCGCATCAGCACCGCCCCCCGGCACTGTGGATGCCAAGTCGGGCGACCTACCGAACTTCACATGGACCACCACAGAGCCCCCTCTCTGCGCCAGGCCGTGAACCTCCGTCACCCTGACGCTAAACCCCTCCTCTAACAGCGCCAGCCCTACCACCCTGCCGGCTGCTATTAGACCCTGTCCGCCCACCCCGCATAGAACTATCCCCCCCTCTTCCCTCATCGCTCCTCACCTCGCCTGATTGCTCCAGAAGGGCATATCTGCGCGCACACGCCGCATCCGACACAGAGATCGGGCAGTATTTGCGCACCACCGTTAGCTGTTCTTATTATGGCTGGACACGCGAACTGTTTAGCGCAAAGCCCACATCCCGTGCACTTTTCGGCGTCAACATAGAACGGCGCCACTCTTTCCCCTCTTTTCATTCTTTCCCTGTATTCTACTAGCGCGCACACGTGTCTGGACACGATAAGAGCGGGCTTACGGTTGTCTTGTACCCATCTGATAGCAGCAGACAGGGTGTCAATAGATCCCTCGATATCATAAGGATCTATCACTTCAACGTATTCAACACCTACAGCCTTGGCGATGTCCTCAATTAGCACGGCCCTTCTCTCTTCGCCTCGGGGGCCAAGACCCGTACCTGGATGTGGCTGATGCCCTGTCATGGCCGTATACCTGTTGTCCATAACGACGACGAGTACAGGGTGCCTGTTGTAGACAGCGTCTATCAGTGCGGGGATACCTGCATGGAAGAACGTGGAGTCGCCTATGGTTGCTATGACGACCTCCTCATGAGAGGCCCTCGCTATTCCCAGCCCTATACCTATGCTAGACCCCATGCAGAAGGACGTGTCAACAAGCCTGAATGGAGGGAAGAAGCCAAGCGTGTAGCAGCCTATGTCCCCCGGGTAGACTGCCTTAATGTTGCTTTTCTTGGAGGCGATCTTTATCTCATAGAATGTCGCTCTGTGCCCGCAACCTGGACAGAACGTGGGAGGGCGTGGCGGGAGCCAGGGGGGAGGGGACGCTACGCGTGGTTCGTGCCACTTTAGCCCCATGAACGACGCCAGTGCTCTCGCAACCTTGTTCGTATCAAGCTCGTGCGTCCTTGGGACGAGATCTTTCCCCTTTATTTCTCCGTCGTAACTCAGCATATCTGCGAGTTCTCTAAGCTGATTCTCAACTACGGGCTCAAGCTCCTCCACAACGAGCACTCCTCTGGGAGCCAGCTTAAAGAGTCTCTCGACAAGCTTGAGAGGGAGTGGGTACGTAGACGCTAGCCTGAGGACGTGAGGCTTCGCTTTAAGCTCCCTTAAAGCCTCAGCCACATAGCCGTACGCAACGCCGCAGGCGACCACCCCTAAGTCGCCCTCTCCCTCTATAAGGGTGTTATACTCTATCTCGTGGGCGTTTCTTGAGAAGTCCTTTATGCGCCTAATGGCCTCGGGATGAAGGTGACGAACATTTAGGGGGAGAAGAACCCATTTCTCAAAATTGCGCTTGAACGCACCACCTCTTCTGGCCTCTTTAAGAGGTCCTAGTATAACTTCGCCTCTAGTGTGCGACACCCTGGTGGTTAAGCGAACTATTATGGCAGTGCCATACCGCTCTGAAAGATCGAAAGCCATACGCGTGATCTCTTTTGCCTCATGGGGACATGAAGGCTCAAGCACGGGTACGTAGGCGTGCATAGCGTATATTCTTGTGTCCTGTTCATTCTGGCTGCTATGCGCCCCGGGGTCATCGGCGACTAGGATTACGAGGCCGCCCTCCACCCCTGAATACCCGAGGCTCATAAACGTGTCAGAGGCGACGTTAAGCCCCACGTGTTTCATCGTGGCCATTGCCCTGGCCCCGCACATAGAGGCCCCCACGGCTAGCTCAAGCGCCACCTTCTCGTTGGTCGACCACTCAACATACACTCCGCGTTCCGGAGAAGCTTCGATAAGGGACTCCAAAACCTCGGTTGAGGGGGTACCGGGATACCCCGCGGCGAAAGCCACACCAGCCTCAAGCGCGCCCCTCGCAGCGGCCTCATTTCCGAGCATGAGCGCCCTCTGTCCTGGCTCGCCTAGGAGAATACTCACTTCCTTCACCGGCCTAGATAGTGCGCCCTCTTTTTTAATCCCCTTGCTCGAAAAACTTTGGTGCCGGCATGGTAGCGGTGTCGATAAAGCTTACACACATTCATGCCGAAAGGCTCGTGGAGAAGCCACCGACCACGCTTGGCGTTAACATTCAGATAAGCCTCCCCAGCGCGGAGCCCACATGGGGTAGTGCCGAGGCCAGAGTACCCTTTTCGTTCAATCTTTCTACGGCTCCTCCGGCTTTCACGATAACACTGCGAGGCTACGTGGAGGTAAGGGCCGCGGAGAGCGACATTAAGGGGATAAGGGAGTCCGTCAAAAAGGGATCTCCTCCACCTGAGATAATGAACGCCGTTACTAACTTCACGGTATTCGAGGCCGTTCTCCTAGCCAGAGAGCTTGGATTCCCCCCTATACTCCCTCTGCCCACTCCGCAGCCCCGCAAGCCGTCGGTAAAGCAAGGCCCTATAGGCCCGGTGTGAGCTTTTCGCGCTTTCAGCGCGTGTACATGCTTTGTAGCTTGCTAAAGATCGGGTGGCAGATCCATGTTTTGGAATCGGGGGCTTCTAGCTCAATTATGTGAGGTTGTCGAGCAACTAATTCTTATTATAACGGGCTAAAGGTTGGATAGAGTAGGGGAGCCTATTTGGCCAAACTGTACTTAGGTAGGAAGGTAGATCCTAAGACATTTAGGGTCACCGAGGAGCCTTTACTGCTAGACTCAGACGAGCTAGTAACTCATGCCGTTATCTTAGGCATGACAGGTTCGGGCAAAACGGGGACTGCCATAGTCCTGCTTGAAGAGGCCCTCCTTAACGGGATACCCGTACTTGTAATCGATCCTAAGGGCGACGCTACCAACATAGCATTGAGGGTTAAACAGTATACGGAGGAAGAGATTCTCCCTTGGGTTCCAGTGGCCGAAGCTAAGCGAGTAGGCTTAAGCCCTGAGGACTATGCGAGAAAGATTGCTGACAACTGGCTCGAGGGTCTAAGGGAATGGGGCGTCGACCCCTCTCTAGCCGAGAAGCTGGCTGAGATCCCATTTGACATATATACGCCCGGAAGCCGCGCCGGAATACCGGTTTCCGTCCTCGGCGACCTTAACAAGCCCGAGGGGCTCACGTGGGAAGATAACGACGAGGTCCTGCGAGAGAGGGTTGACGCACTCTCATCGGCTATACTACATCTAGCGGGGCTCGATGCCAGCCCTCTTTCACCTCCGCATGTTTATCTCTCACGGATACTGTTGTGGGCTTGGAGGAACGATATTGAGCTCGACTTCAACAGCTTAATAACGTTCGTGCTTCACCCACCCTTCAGCGAGGTTGGGGCTCTTCACGTAGATACCTTCATCCCAGGCAAAGAGAGGAAGAAACTGGCTGTGGCGCTTAACAGCGTTATAGCGTCGCCATTTTTTAAGTACTGGATTGAAGGCGTGCCACTCGATACAGAGCAGATGCTCTGGGGGAGAGACGGTAGGCCGCGCGCCGCCATCTTCTACCTTGCTCACTTAGACGATCGCTGGAGAATGTTCGCTGTGACGTTGATACTAGAGGCCGTTTACACCTGGATGTTCCGGGCGGGCAGCGCTCCAGGCCTTAGATGCTTAATATACTTTGACGAGGTCTTCGGCTACCTCCCCCCTTACCCACTTAACCCGCCGTCTAAAAGACCCATAATGCTACTATTGAAGCAAGGCCGGGCTTTCGGAGTGGGGATCGTTTTAAGCACTCAGAACCCTGTTGACGTCGACTACAAGGCGCTGTCGAATGCTGGCATCTGGATCATAGGGAGGCTTCAAACCGAGCGGGATAGGGAACGTGTTCTTCAAGGCCTTGAAATGGCTGCCGTTGAGGCTGGCAAGGCCCTCCCCTTAAGGGAGGCGAGACGACTGCTTGCATCTCTTGAGAGAAGAGTGTTCTTAGTTCACAACGTCTATAGGGGAGAGCCTCAGCTCCTCAAGACCAGATGGGCCCTAACGATACTGAGGGGGCCGTTAACGCTCGAAGAGATACCATTGCTAATCAGAGAGAGACCATCCATCGAATACGAGAGGAAGGACGTTACAGTAGAGGTTCCTCTGGTGCCTGTGCCTCCTGAGATCAAAACAGTCGAGCAGTTCTTCCTACCTGTGGCTGTAAATGTTGAGGGGTTGAAGGCCTACTTTCCGGTCTACGTGGTGAGCCTTAACATCGATATACGTAGAGCTAAGCCACCGTTCGAGTACAGGGAGACGATGGTATACTTTGTATCACCTATAGGTGAAGGCGGCTCGGTTAACGTTCAAAGAGAGGCTCTCGGACTGACGCCGAGCGATATAACCCCCACCTCCCTGAGAACCTCCAGGGAGCCTGGCATTAAGTTCAAAGCCCTACCAAAAGTTTGCTTGACCAAGGGTTTTGTGAGGAAAGTTAAGGCGTCCGCGAAGAGGGCTGTACTAGATAGATTCGCAGTCAAGGTCTACTATGTGCCTGGCACTAAAGTAGCGTCAAAACCCGGCGAAAGCCTGGAGAATTTCGTTAAGCGCGTGGAGCCTTTACTCAAAAAGCTATGGGAGAACAGGGCTAAGAGGCTACTCGCGCCTTACAGACGCAAGGTAGACGGCATTCTGAGCAAACTTAAGGCGCTTGAGGTAGAGATAGGAGAGCTCGAGGCCGAACTAAGCAAGCTCAGAGTGAAGCTCCTAGTAATGTCAGGTGACAAGAAGCTCAGGCGGAGAAAGGAAAGTATCGAAAGGAGGCTGAAGAAACTTAGGGTTCAAAAGAAGATTTTGGAGGAGGAGTATGAGAAGGCTTTCCTCGAACTGGAGGAGGTCGAGAGAAGCCTACCACCGCCCAACTCGTTTGTTCATTCTGTGCTGGTTAAGCCTAGGCGCAGTGAGGTGGAGGTGGAGGACGTCAGATTGCTCTGGGTTCCTGTGTTGCTCGACGAGGACACTCTACTACCACGTCTGAACTTATATACAGGGCGTAGTATCAGCTAGGTTAATAGCTCGGACCGGCGTTTAATGCCTAGTGCGGCATGTTAGGCAGTAAAACAGAGCTCTGTGCTGCATGCAAGGGGTCCAGGAGGCTCTGCGGTAGACCTGTTTGCCCGATACTTGAGAGAGTTAAGTACAGTTTAGAGGTTCTGCCTCTAGTGAAAGGCAGGACGCTTTTCGGAGCAACGCCTCCTTCGGCTCTAGTGGGGGAGACGGGTTACCCTGTCGTCAGAGTGGGAATCAACGTTCCTCCGCTATCAGGCGAGGGCGCTGCTTTCTACGACGATCCGCAAAACTGGTGGGGGCACCTTTCTTTGAGGGACATCATTAGGATTAGGGCGAGGCTTGTATACTCAAGTACCACGGCCCGCGTGAGGCCTACCAGTAAGCTCATTGATGCTATGAGAGAGGTCTGCCTCTCGTCCACCCCAATGGATGTTGAAGCCTCATTCAGGAAGCCGCCTGTGCCAGAGCTTAGGTTTGACGGCATAGTGGCGCCTCGCGGCCCTATGGGCGTCGTTGAGTCCCTCAGATTAGCCGAGAACCCTCGTGTTCCCAGACAGGTACAGAAATTAGTGGATGATGCGGACGCCGAAGCATCGGACGCCGTCACGGAACTTTACCGGTCAGGCATTTCTGTATACCATATAATGAGGCTCTTTACTTTAGGACTTCTTGGGAGAAAGCGACGTAGACGCCTCGTACCTACAAGGTGGGCCATTACGGCCGTTGATAAGATAATCTCCGACGCTTTGCTGAGAAAAGTTAGATCTATGCCAGAGATCGCCGACTACGAAGTTTATAGGACTGAGTACCTCGGTAACAGATACTCAATACTACTGATTCCTGGTCCATGGACCATGGAAATGATAGAAGTATGGCTGCCGAGAAGCGTCTGGGTACGGGGGAGGGAGCCTGCGATCTTCGTGACGGGTGAGACGCATCAGGGTAAGCTAAGGGGCCCGTTTGACGGCGGCTATTACGCCATGAGGCTGCCGGTGCTAGAGTACCTATACTCGCGAGGCAGGCAGGCTACCGTGCTAGTAGTTAGAGAGGTCACACCTAGCTACTATGCCCCTGTTGGTAGCTGGCAAATTAGGGAAAGCGTCAGAAACGCATTACGAGGAAGACCTATGAGGTCAGGATCCCTGGAGAGCGCTCTTGAGGCGTTAGCGGAGGGTTTGAGCGCTTCTCGGTCCCTACTCGCGAGTCACAGTAGTATTCTTAGGTCGCTTCTATCGCAGAGGAGGATAACGGAGTATCTGTCGGGATAGAACCCTCTACTCAGTAACTTGCACTCCCAAAACTCTTTCTATCTCTTCTCGGGCTACAGGCCCCTTCCTAAGTATGCGGGGAGGGCTCACTGTTAAGTCTATTATCGTTGAGACGGGCACCCGCGGCAGTATGCCAGCGTCAACTAGCAAGTCCACATCCATAAGTCTCTTGAGAACCTCTCTCGGGTCGTAGATGGGTTCTTCACCGCTTATGTTGGCGCTAGTGGCAGTTATAGGCCTGCCCAGCTTGCTCGCTATGAGAGTAGGTAGTGGGTGCGGGGAAATCCTTACGCCAATGGTGTTTCTAGGGCTGACAATACCTGGAGGGAATATCTCAGGCCTTCTCGCCCTCAGTATTAGGGTGACTCTGCCTGGGAGGAGACCGAAAGATTTCTCGACAACTCTGTCAACTACGCACAACTCTCGTATCTCGTCGATCGAGCTAACGAACACAGACACTGGTTTTTCGAGAGGTCTTTTCTTCACCCTGAAGACCTTCTCTACGGCCTCAGGATTGAGGGCGTCGGCAGCTACGCCATAGCAGGTATCCGTAGGAACGACCGCCACACCCGCGCCTGCCAGTACTTTCACAACTTCCTCCGCTATCCACTCTAGATCGGGAGAGGCGCGAATGACCCGCACAGGAGTCACACCTCCGTTTGCTCAGGAGGACTCTTTACCCGCACGCTCTTTCCTCTAAACAGGCTCTTCATAACCTCTTCGGCGTTAACACTGCCAAGCTTCCTAAGACTCTCGAGAGTTTCAAAGTACTCGTAGGGGAATACGACCCACTTATCTACGACCTTCACGTAGTAGTCAGGCTTAAACGCGCTCCAGGGTTTAACGTAGGGAGCTGCGCTTTTGACCTCCATCGCACCTTTACTCCTTACGTGGTCTACGGCGACCTTAAGCGTGGCACCTGTGTCCACAATGTCGTCAACGACAAGCACGCGCAGGGCTTCTACATTTATACTAAGCGGCTGGAGTATTATGGGCCCCCCTCTTCGTTTACCTACATCCTCGTAAGAAGAGATCGTTATCCCCACAGCCCTTTTAACGCCGAGGATGTCCGAGAGCATCCTGCCTATGACCCAACCACCCCTGGCGACGGCAACTAAGAGATCGGGTTTGAATCCCGACTCAACGATGTTTCTGCCAAGTTCCAGTACATCCTTGTTTAACTGATGCCAGGTGAGTCCAACTATCTCCAAGTCCATGTTTTCTTAAGGAGAAAACGCCTCTAAAAACTCTACTTCACCTCTGTACCCCCCTAAAGGTGTATTACGCGTTGCTTCTGAAGAGCAAGAATCTGAGCCTTTTAAGGGCTTCTAGCTTCTCTTTGTAGCCAGCTTCTGCGAGCTTTATGGCCTCTTCTAGGGTCTCTATGGCTTTATCCATACCCTCGGCGTCAACAGGGTAAGGAACACCGTCTTTCCCGCCAAATGCAAAGGAATACTTGGCAGGATCCTTCCAGCTGGGTTCCTCGCCATATATCAGGTCAGCCACAAGTGCAAGCCCTCTCAGAGTCGCTGCGCCAAGTCCCCTCACCTCTAGGACTTCTTCAAAGTTTGACGGCTGTAGCTGGTAAGCTCTCTCAAGCGCTTCCCAGTTAATTCTCCATGGCATTTTAAGGTACTTTAAGACTCTACGCCCGCCGCTTCCTGCTTTAGGGCTTAGCCACTTATCCAGGGTTAAGTAGCCTGTGATCTCAGCGAGCAAGCGTGCTAGCTTGCTGGGAGGCTCTCTGACTAAATCGCAAATGCAAAGCCTTGCTTCACGACTATCGCGAGAAACAAGGTTCAGCACTTCGCTGTATACGGCATCGCTAACTATAGCAGTATGCGGTTCCTCATCAAATCTCCTAACGCGCTCGCCAAGCCAGTGATATCTTCTAGCGACTCTTTCCGAAGCCCTCATCCCCTGTTGAATTACGGCCCACGCTCCGTCCCCCGTCACTATCATTACGTGGTGATATATCGAGAAGCCGTCCTGAATTGCCGCACTGTCCACTTTAGCGGTGAGTTTGCTCGCTCGCTGAAGTTCTACTATTCTTGAGCTGGAGAGGTCGAAGATTTCGCCAGCTCTAGCCACTTCTCTGGGAGTCATCAAGCCTTTCCTCCCTTTACCTCCACAAACGGCCACCCCATGTTCGTAAGGATCAACAGCTTCCCTGAGTGCTGCCGTGACGACGGTAGTTACTCCACTACTGTGCCAGTCATATCCCAATACGCATCCCAAGGCTTGGAACCAGTAAGGATCAGAGAGCCTTCTGAGCAATTCGCGCCTACCCCACTCTGCGATGATAACCTTGACTATGGCTCTGGCGAGCTTTTTCATCCTGGTGAAGAGCCAAGGGGGCACATGACCCCCATGGAGGGGCAGATCGGCGACCCCTGTCCTCCTCATGCTACGTCCGAGAGTTTAAGGGAAGAGAAATATTTGTATGCCTCGGTTTGCAAGCGTATGGGAAGCATAATAGTCATTTCGGGCACGCCCGGTGTTGGGAAGACCACTTTAGCGAGGACTCTCGCCAAAAGGCTGGGCCTCAGGTACATTAACGTGGCGGAGTTGGCTAGGGTGCGCGGGTTGCTGCTAAGGTACGATGAAACTCGCAGGGCATACGTAGTCGATGTTGAAGGAGTTAGGAAAGTGCTTAGAGACATGGCATCTAAGGAGGAGGTGATTGTCGATACGCACGTGGTTGAAGCCGTCCCTCCGGAGTTCGTTAAGGTTGCTATAGTGTTAAGACTGGACCCCCGTGTGCTTGCTGAGCGTCTAAGAGAGCGCGGATATCCCTCCAGTAAGATAAAGGAGAATGTTGAGAGCGAGGTGCTAGACCTATGTCTCCAAGACGCGGTGGCCCACTTGGGTATCGATAAAGTGTTCGAGCTGGACGTCACGGGGAAGCAGCCTCATATGGTTTTGGAGGAAGCATTGAGGATAATTAGGAGAGGCAAGGGGGCCAAGCCCGGCTCCGTGAGCTGGGTTACTAAACTTGGTAGAGAGTTAGCGAGGTTGCTCTTAAGCTTAGGCGGCTAAGGTTGCTCTTCGAGATCAGCTGTTGCCTTAACTACAAGGTCTGTAATTGTCCTACCGTATTCACGCGTTAAGACTAGGAATGCCGCCTGAGGAGGAATAATCCCTTTCTCGGTTATGATCGCGTCAATGTACTCTGGCGGTGTGACGTCGAATGCCGGGTTAAGGACGAGCACCCTAGGGTGGGCTCTTATGTAGCTCTCGCTCACAACCTCGGCGGCACTTCTTTCCTCTATTTCTACGAGTTCTCCTAACACTGTGGCTGGGCTGAACTTGTAGGTTTCCGCTGCAACGTAGAAGTCGACGTTCGCCTCCTTGGCAGCCAACGCTATCTGCGAGGTGCCTATCTTATTGACGACTGCACCGTTCGCGGCAACTGTGTCAGCCCCGACGATAACCTTGTCCAGTTTCTTCATGACGAGCCTGACAGCTGAGTCGGGAATTAAAGTGACGTCGAGACCCGCTTCTGCTAGGGCTTTAACCGTTATTAAACCTTGGAACTTAGGCCTGGTCTCGGTTGCGAACACTTTAAGGGACTTCCCCTGCTTATGAGCCTCTACTATAACGGCTATAGCCGCCGAACTATTGCAGTGCGTTAACACAACATCTCCGTCAGATAGCCTGTGGGAGCCTATTTCGCCTATCCTTCTTACCGCGCTAAGGGAGTAGTTAATGAATTCCTCGGAGAAGCTGATAACGGCCGATTTTGCCTCGCTAACGGTCCGAGGAGCCGATCTGGAGAGTCGCATTAGGACGTAGTTTATGGCATTAGGGAGGGATACTGCAGTAGGTCTTGTTGAGGCTAGTAGCTCAGCGACTTTGCCTATGTATGCGAGAAAGTCTTCGAGCTCACCTTCCCCCTCATATCTCTCGGCAGCTATTTTCAGGGCCCTTGCGGCGGCTCTTGCTATTCTTCCAGCGCCACGTATACGCATGGACCTTATATCGTCCGCTATTTTCACAACCTCGACTGGTATCATTTACACCCCCTCGAGCTCGCTGAGCACCTCATCCAGTGCTTTGACCTTCGGTGGCCATCCATAAGTCTCGGCCACTATGAACGGGATAGCCTGGGGAGCAACAAGCCCCCTCTCAGTTATGATGGCATCTATATACTCGGGAGGAGTGACATCAAAGAGCGGGGCCCATACCTTTACTCTATCGGCTACTTCCTTAGGCGGCCTTGCAAGAGCGTCGGGACTGGCTTCCCCCAGCTCCACGAGCTCGCCTAAGAACGTCTCTGGGCTTATCTTGTGGGTCGGTGCTAAAGTGAATACCCTGACCCTTGCCTCGTGGGCAGCCAGCGCTACGAGGGATGTTCCGACCTTGTTCACGAGAGCCCCGTTGGCTGCTACGGCCTCAGCGCCTACTAGAACCTTGTCTATATCTTTCATAACAAACCTCGCTGCGGAATCCACTAGGAGAATGGTCTCAAGCCCTAGGCTACTGACCTCAGCTGCCAATACTGTGCCCTCGCCAATGGGCCTGGACTCCGTCACGTAGACCCGCAGCTCTTTGTTCTCATGAACGGCCAGTCTTATAGCCTCCAAAACGAGCCTACTATAAGAGACTGTAAGAATGGAGTCGCCGCTACTTAGCCTACGCGAGGCTATCTGCGCAGTCATTCTGTTGTTTCTTTCAAACTCCTCTTTAAGCATCCCCACCTTTTTGACCATAGCCTCCTTGGCGGAGCCTAAGCCTCCTCTCCTAAGTTCTTTAACTAAAGTCGCTGTGATTTCTCTGAGGGCGTTTGCTAGCATCGCTGAGGTAGGTCGGGCATCGATAAGCTCTCTAACAAAGGAGGGGTAGTGCTTCTTCAGCTCATCCAGACTTTTACACCTGTTGACAAGCTCTATGACCGCATCAAGCGCTGTATAGACTGTCTGAGTTGAGCTGTAGATCTTTCCGTATTTTATATCGTTAATTACGGTATCGAGTATCACTGCTTACACCTCAAGATACATGCCCCCATTCTTAGGGTCAGAGGGCTCTCGCAGTTTAACGATAACGTTTTCATCCGTC
>Ga0180302_10000846_pt1 | contig 14191 bp, 12 predicted proteins | sample GuaBasSediGuay17_FD_121794 | JGI IMG/M metagenome (GOLD analysis project Ga0180302, IMG submission 121794) | Subseafloor sediment microbial communities from Guaymas Basin, Gulf of California, Mexico - Guay17, Core 4571-4, 12-15 cm | ecosystem: Environmental > Aquatic > Marine > Hydrothermal... | reverse complement strand
GTTATTTATTGTTCTTCCGTGAGCCGATGATCGATGCCCCATGATAATTCATAGACCCATAACGCCTATCAACCCCATTCTCAACACCACAAGATCAAACGTAAAGAAAAAAGAAAATCGAAGACTATGTCAAGTACCCCCCAGAAAAATAAGGAAAATTTAAAAACAAAATAGTGAAATTTTTTAAATTGCAAGTAGATATTCCCATGAAAAAATATTATGAGGCATCAAAGATGAAAAAAATATTACCATTAATTATAGCCATAATGATCATGGCTTATCCCGCCACACTTATTATTGTATCTGGAGCCCCCTTTCATAAGCAAGAAGTAAACGAAGTGAAGATAGGGGTTGTAACGTCTAGGTCTGGCGCATTAGGATACTACGGTGATATGGAAATAAATGGGATGATTCTCGGATTAATGTACGAGCTCAATATTTCCAGCTTCGAGACTGTTGTACCTAATATGGAATGGAGATTAACATATCAGGATAAAGTTATCCACATTATAGCTGAAGATGATGTTGATCCTCAGACAGGTCTTCCTGACCCTTCAATAGCGACCCAAAAAGCTAGAAAACTAATCGAAGAAAAAGGCGTTCACATACTTCAGGGATCCGCATCCAGCTCTAGTGCTATTGCAATAACAAGCATAGCAGAACAATACGGGATTGTTTTCTTGGTTTCGCCAGCTGCGGATGCTGATATTACATCTCAGTATTTTAATAAATACGTATTTCAGATTTCCAGTAATACATGGCATGACGCTATTGCAGGAGGAACTTGGGCTGTTGAAAATCTAGGTAAGAAATTTGCATTTATAGCACCAGATTACTCATGGGGCTATAGTACAGTGGAATGTTGGAGCACGGTTATCAAAGAACATGGAGGGGAGATAGTAGATGTAGAATATGCTCCATTAACAACAACAGATTTTACCCCATATATCCAAAGAATACTAGCTAGTGAAGCCGAAGTTTTAATCCCGGTTTGGGCTGGTGGTACCGCTGTTTACTTATATGCTCAATTAAAGGCTCTAGGAGTCTATGAACAAATGAACGTGACATCAGGAATCCCTGATCTCGCTACGCTGAATCTTCTCCTAGCACAGTATCTGCCTGCTTACACAGGAATGATGAAATATGCTTGGAGTTTACCAGATAATGATGTAAATGATTGGCTCGTTAATAAGTATGTAGAATTATACAAACAAGGCAACCTACCAACCATGGGTGTATTTTTACCAGCATTTCCATTACCCGATTTATTTGTAGGTAATGGATTTATGGTTGGTCAAGCTATCGCTCGAGCATTACTGGCTACGAATTGGGATCCCTCATCCGATGCATTAATAAGTGCTCTAGAAGACATGGAATTCGATTCTCCGAAAGGTAGGGTTAAAATAAGGGCCGTAGATCACAGAACTATTCAAGATATGTACATCGTTAAGATCGTGTTCGACAATGAAACATTACACCGATATTACGAAAATATTAGTTATCTTCCAGCGCTTTACCAGCCTTTCTATAATGTTGGTTTCCTGCGGCCAGAACTAGTAGAGAGAATGGAAGCGGTATCTCCCCCGGTAGAAGTTCAAACCGGCATTTCACCATTCATAATCCAGATGGTTAGTATTGCGATTATACTAATAATTGTAGTTATAGTAGCCGTTTTCATATATTATAGGAAAAGAAAGCAAGCTACATAATTTCTCCTTATTTTTCCCTTTTTTTAAAAAAAAAAAGAATATTTTAGAGGAGGGATTTCTAAATTGGTCATTGAAATAAGCTTTAAAGATAAAGTTGTGTTAATAACTGGAGGCATCCGAGGAATAGGACTAGCTACTGCAAAAGCATTTGCGGAAGCTGATGCTGATATTGTAATTGTTGATATAGAGCCCCCAGATAGCGATCTTGTAATAGCTGCTTTAGAAAAAATAAAACGTTTTGGCGTGAGAGCCAAATACTATAAGATGGATGTCTCTAATTTCGACGAGGTTCAAAAAGTAGCCAACGAGATCTTAAAGGAATTCGGTAAAGTAGATATACTCATTAATAATGCGGGGATAAATAGAGACAAACTATTTAAGGACATGACAAAGCAGGACTGGGATTTAGTTATTAATGTTGATTTAACAGGCGTATTTAATGTAACTAAGGCGTTTGTTAACCAAATGATCGAGCGAGGTTCCGGAGTAATCATAAATGTTTCTAGTATAGTTGGACTTGACGGTAATATCGGTCAAGCAAATTACGCCTCTGCCAAGGCTGGGGTCGCAGGTTTTACCTATGCTCTAGGCAAAGAATTAGCACGTTATGGAATCAGAGTAATCGGTGTAGCGCCCGGCTTCACACTGACCCGAATGGTTGAGAGAGTTCCCGAGAAAATAAAGGAACACTTCTTAAAATTGATCCCCATGAGAAGATTTGCACAACCAGAAGAGATCGCTAGAGTAATAAGATTCCTCGCAAGCGATGACGCATCATACATCACGGCGACAGTTATAAGGGTCGATGGCGGTTTACATATATAAGTAATTTTATGCCTTAAACATTAATACATTTTTTGTAAATTTTCTTCAGAACACACTTTTATATAAAGGTGTAAGAATGAATATTGGTTTGCTGCTGAGCGTTGTAATTGACGGATTGGCGTATGCTTTGATAATCTACCTTATCGCTGCAGGCCTAGTTATTATTTTTGGCTTAATGGATATACTCAATTTTGCGCAATCAGCGTTCTTCATGTTGGGATCCTTTATAACAATATTTCTGTTATATACATTCACGAAAAATTTTATCTTAGCAGTATTAATAACAACAGTGATTGGTTTTATTATCGGACTATTTATTGAAATAGCATTACTAAGAAACTTGTATGGCAACCCGGCTTCTCAAATGCTAATAACACTTGGAGTAATGATGGTAATTATTCAATTAACGATAGTGTTTTGGCCAATGGGATTAGTGTTTCCTTTAAGAGACCCCATCTTTACTGGCGTGATTAGAATCTATTCCACCTCTATATATATTTACAAATTCATAGTGATTTTGATAGGTATTTCCGTATTTCTAACCCTTCACCTCACGTTGAATAAAACGTTGATTGGTGCTAAATTAAGAGCGGGCATCGAAAATCGTGAATTAGCAGAAGTCTTTGGAGTAAACATAAAAAGGACATTTACCTTAGCTTTTGGAGCTGGGACCGCAATCACTTTCTTTGGAGGTTCAATAGCATCGCCATGGCTTAATGCTAACGTAGAAATCGGGTTAAGTTTTACATTACTTGCTTTCGCTGTGATAATAATTGGAGGAATGAAAAGCCATACGGGAGCATTCGTCTCAAGTCTGATCGTTGGATTAATTCATCAATTAAGCGCGTATTTTCTTCCAGCTTTAACTTTCATTATAGACATCATTCTCATGGTTTTGGTGCTTCTGTTTAAGCCAGAGGGATTATTTGGCCTTAGAGAATAGGTGTGTCTTATGAAGCACTTCAAAAAACTTATAGATAAGACTTCAACCAGCCTCAATGCATCATTGATAATCGCACTACTTTTCACGCTCCCAGCTTTTATTGGTAGTCCTCACTGGTTAAGTATCTTTACAATAGCTTTGATATGGGCTATTTTTGCTATTAGTTATGATATAATCTTTGGCCAAGCTGGGATATTAAACTTTGGCCATACAGCTCCATTCGGAGCCGCTGCATTTGTAGCAGGATATTTAATGTACATCGGCTTACCGTTTATATTAGCACTTATTATGGGAATAATATCTGGAATTGCTGTAAGCGTTGCTATGGGATTGCCAGTAAGGAGAGTGAGAGGTGTATATTATGCTATACTAACATTAGCATTCGCAGAGACAATTAGACTATCTATCGAAAATTTATCCAGGTATCTTGGGGTAAGTATATCGGTGTCTCCTGGTTATCCACCAATTGTCTGGAGTACACTTTTCTACTATTTTAACGCGGTCATTACTGTTTTATTATGCATATCAATAGTCTTAGGATTGATAAGTAAGGTAACCTCGCTAAGTAGGATAAGTATTGGTGACTTATTGTCGGCACTTATTGGTGTTGTAGTCGCAGTAGTTGTTTCTCTTGGAATAGCGAGCATTCTTAGTGGCCAGATTCTGTACAAATTCAGAATAATAACGGTTAATTTCTATTACTTAACCCTAATATTCTTCTTGTTATCATATTACTTAGCAAAAAGGATAATCTACTCACCAGTTGGAAGCGTTTGGAGAGCTATTAGAGAAAATCCCATTAGAACTGAAGTACTAGGATACGATACCTATACTTATAGCTTATATGCCTTAGCAGTATCTGGAGCCTTAGCTGGGATAGCTGGAACTCTCTTTGCTTCTGTTACAATAATTAATTCTAACACAGCTTTCTCGTCAATGAATACGATTATTGTTTTATTATCTGCAATATTAGGAGGAGCTGGAACATTAATTGGACCGATAATAGGCATGCTAATCGTACAGATATTAAGATACATACTCGCATCAGCACCATTGCTGAGTTACGCTTCGATGGCTATAATTGGAATCATATACATAATCGTCGTTCTAATTTTTCCATACGGTATTGTGGGGACATGGTATTTTAAGGCCATAAAATTAAGACGAAGAATAATGAAAATCTTAAGTACGAGAATCAAATAGGTAGGATTCATATAATACATTTTTTAATTATGCTATAGTGGTGGTTTCTATGATTGCTAATTTCCGTATCCCATATGAAGGATATTGGATTAATGATTGGATTTCTCGAAGAGCTGAATTAACGCCCAACTGGATAGCATTGATAGATTTCGTGGAGGGAGATAGAAGACTAACATTCAGAGAATTCAATGAGAGAATTAAAAGATTGGCTGGATTTATGAAATATGAATTGGGCATTGAGAAGGGATCTATCATCTCCATTTTGTCTTGGCCAAGGATAGAAGTGCTAGATGTACTATTTGCATGCATGAAAATAGGTGCGATTTTTGCTCCTATTAACACTAGATACGCTGTCAGAGAGATTGCCGAATACATTAATGAGATAGGACCCAAGGTTCTTATATATGAAAGTGAGTTTGTTGAGAAGGTATCTAAGGTAAGGGAGAATATAAAAGTTCAATATTACATTCACATCGGAGCGAATGGGATTGAGGGATCCATACCTTATAGTCAGGCTATTAATTATGATAGACCCTTAGAGAAACCAGAACGAGTCGGTTTAGAAGACCCAGTAATAATCTTTCAAACAGGTGGTACGACGGGTAAGCCAAAAAGCGCTGTTTTAACTTACAGAACAATTCTCTGGAATGCTGTCAATACGGTCAGAGATCTCATTGTGCCCGGTGATGTAACCATCACTGCGTTACCCCTCTTTCACATAGGCGGATACACATACACTATTCCGCTCTTATTCTGGGGAGGAACGAATATAATAATGCATAGGTGGAATGTCGAAGAATTTATAAGAATTGTAGAACGTGAAAGGCCCACTTTTCTATTCCTAGTTCCGACTCAATTGAAAATGCTTATAGAGTCTGATAAGTTCTGGGACGCTGATTTCAATAGTGTAAGATGGATAACAAGCGGAGGAGCCGCTTTAACACCTGATTTAATAAAGAACATCATGAAGAAAGGCATTATTCAAAAGCAGGGATATGGCTTAACGGAGATGGGTCCCGGCGTATTTGCATTGGATCCTTGGGACGCAAGAAGAAAAATAGGTTCAATCGGTAAACCAAACTTATTAGTTGAGACCAAAGTAATTACAAGTGAAGGCAAGGAAGCTAAACCGAATGAAGAAGGATTATTATTGCTCAGAGGACCGTCTCTTTTTGGAGGCTATTGGAATAAACCAGAAGAAACTAAGAATGCGTTTATTGGAGAATGGTTAAATACTGGAGATATTGTAAAGTTTGATGAGGAAGGTTATTATTGGGTATTAGGTAGAGAGAAACATATTATCAAGAGCGGTGCCGAGAGCATTCTGCCAGAAGAAGTGGAAAGAGTTCTTTTAGACCACCCTAAAATCGTCGATGTTGTTGTAATAGGGGTTCCTGATGAGAAGTGGGGTGAGGTCCCTAAAGCTGTAATAGTGTTGAAAGAGGGGGAGAAGATAGCAAAAGAGGAAATATATGAGTACCTTAGAGATAAACTTGCGAAATACAAGTGGCCGAAGTACATTCAGGTAGTAAAAGAAATACCGAAAACTCAGATGGGTAAAGTTTCTAGGAATGAATTAATGAAAATTTTCGGGGAACCTAAGGATGAATTATAAAACTTGAGCGAGGTGAATATTATGCCTTATGCAAAGATAAATAATGTGAATATTTATTATGAGGTGCACGGTGAAGGAGAACCCGTAATAATGCTAAATGGAATTCTGGGTAGTACTAGAAGTTGGGCTCCTCAACTCCCTGCGCTAATTAACAATGGGTTTAAGGTTATCTTGATGGATTTTAGAGGACAATGGAATTCTGATAAGCCTCGAATGCGATATACAATGGAAATGCACGCTGACGATGTCCGAGGATTACTTGATTTTCTTAACATAGATAAGGTACACGTGGTGGGGATCTCTTATGGTGGAGAAGTGGGTATGATTTTTGCAATAAAATACCCAGAGAGAGTAAAATCCCTAGTTGTTACGTGTTCAATACCGAAAGCTGATAGATATGCGAGGTTGATTGCTGATAAATGGATGATGGCTGCTAGGTTACGAAGCGGTAAGTTTCTTTTCCTAACAATGGTTACTGATATTTATTCTCCTCAATTTATTAATAATCACTGGGATTTCATCGAGAAAACAATTCCCGCTTTTGAGGAAGTAGATTTTGATGCATTCATAGAATTGCTAAAAAGTTTTATGGAGTTGGATATTGAGGATAAATTACACTTAATTAAAGCACCAACATTAATTATTACAGCTAGCAAAGATAGAACCAAGCCTGATATATACTCTATTACAATGAAGAAGAAAATACCGAACTCTGAGTTAGTCGTTATAGAGGATGCGGGACATATAGTAAATTGGGAGAAACCAGAAGAATACAACAACGTATTGGTGGAATTCTTAAAACGCCACAGATAGAGTTAATTTTTTATTACTTTTTTTAATTAACCCTTACAAATGTTCTAGTTATGGTGGATGAATATGACAATTCGTATAAAAAGATACGCAAAAATTCTTAATGCTGGAATAGCACTACCGGAAAAAGTAGTGACTAATGACGAGTATGAAAAAGAATTCGGAGTAGCGTTACCCGAAGCTTGGAGAAGAGCACTAGAAGATAGAATTGGAATTACCCTAAGATACGTGGCAGATGAAAACGTAGCACCTTCGGACTTGGCCGCGGAGGCCATAAAGAATGCTTTAGATAGGGCTGGTTTGGATGTCAATGATTTAGATCTAATTATCCAAGCTACTGATACCCCAGATTATCAAACGCCACCCTCATGTACTGTTATTCATAAAAAATTAGGTGCAAAATTGAAAACTGGATGCTTTGATCTAAACGCTGCATGCGCGGATCAAACTATAGGATTAATTATAGGCTCGCAAATGATAATGCTCAACGACGATATTAACTATGTGGCTATTGTTTCACCGTACGTGATGAATAGATTCATTGACAGGAAAACAGATATCGTCGGGTCAATATTCTCGGACGGGGCAGGAGCAGTTATACTGGGACCTTCGGATGAGCCTGGGTTTATAACAGGTAAGATAATTTCTGATGGAAGTTATTGGGATTATTGGGGAATATTCATAGGTGGGGCAAGGCCTTGTAGCGAAGAAGCTATTAAACAAAAGTGGAACTATTTAAGGTATATAAAAAGGTATCCTCCCGACATAAATATAAGGCATTGGCCAGATTTAATCAAGCAAACCGCGGAAAAAGCGGGAATAGATGTGAAAGACATCAAGCATTTTTTAATAACTCAGGTAAATAAGCAATCCATTATGGATACACTTAAGATTTTAGGATTGCCACCTGAAAGAGGTATTTATATAATGGGGAAATATGGGTATACCGGTTCAGCATGCGTCTTCTTTGCATTATATGATGCTATTAATGAAGGAAGATTTAAGCACGGTGATTACCTAATATTCACAACTTCTGGTGTAGGATTCGTTATGGCGGCTGCCTTATTCAGATGGGTAGAATGAATGATAGGGGATCGTAAATGAAAATGCTAAAGAAAAAGGGGATCGTTTTTACCCTTATCATTTTCGTAATCATTCTCGCTCTAGCCATAACTGCAAGAGCATCAATCTATAGTGGTATTGTAACAGAGACGTTTGATTTCAACGGTATGGATGGCACCAAAATCCACGCCGTTATCTATAGGCCCCCTAATGCTGAGAAGAAACTACCAGCCGTGATTGTGGTTCATGGATTCGGCGAATCTCACTCAACTATGAATGCGATAAATACCGAATTAGCAAGACACGGGATTTTAGTGATGTCAATCGATTATAGGGGTCACGGAGATAGCGATGGCGGGGTCAATTATATAGGAGATCCATTACTAGCTCCGAATATTTCTAATGATTTATTCGCGGCTTATCAAAAATTATTAACCAGAACTGATATAGATGTTTCAAGAATCGGAGTTATAGGGCATAGTATGGGATCGAGAGCCGCATTAGTTTTCTCGGCGTTTGTCCCCACAATGGCAACTATCATGATAGGTCCTTATTATGTATGGGAAACGGCCTTAGTGAATACGACGATACCTAGGAACCTCTTAATAATTGTTGGTGAGAATGATATAATAACTCCACCTGATTTAGGAAGGGAACTATTCTCTAAGGCTACTGGGTATATGGGTCGAGAAGGTGAGGTGTATGGTGATTTTTCAAATGGTACAGCTAGAAAATTATGTATAATCAGTGGAGCTGATCATTACACAGTATTGACTTCTGAGGAAGCGATAAAAGAGATCTTAAACTGGCTATATAATAGTTTTGGTATATCTGGTGTGCCAGAAATTGTAGTGAACCCATCAATATTAGCTACAAGCACTTTCGTAAGTTATCTCGTTCTGATCTTGATATTCCCTGTAATTTACTACACAAATAAAACAATTTCAAATAAATTTAAACCTGGAAAAGAAATTAAGCTACCTTACGGAAAATCCCTAAGTATTATCTTCGTCATCGTAGGAATAATTGCTTACATCTTGATTGCTTACTACTCTTTCCCAATGGTAGTCGATGTGGGATGGAAAAATTATAGACTATTCATGCTTTCGGGGGCGCAGTATACGATTTATTACTTCTACTACTTGTTGTTGCCAATTTTCATATCATTCGTTGTTATTGGTGCTGTGTTATTAGGGCTCAAAGTAATTAATTTAAACATGATTAAGGAAAAGGTATTAGGGGGCTTAATGCTTGGAATCGTACTATCCATCGTTACGTTTATCTGGGTTTTCATCGGGTTCAATATCGCATTCACAGAATTTTACGGTGACTACTTGCTCACAGCACGCAGAATATTTGCTCTCCTGTTCCTGATGACGATTTTATATCCGCTACTATTCATAGATGAAATATTTTTAAGATATGTTATACAGGAGAATGTACCGATCAATAAAAAACCTTTGAAAATGTTATTAGTTATTATAATTGAGTATTTGATTAGAATAGTACCATTAATGCTATGGTTTACCGTAGCTCTGAATAAACCAGCTCTAGTAGATATAATCTATAATTATTATAGAGCAGGATTAATTAGCGATATGACTATCGTCGTCGCATTCCTGCCGATGAATGCATATTCACTTTACTATTCATTCGCTTCTATAGAATTATTCCATGCAACTTCTGCTACATACATTTATGAGGAGACGAAAAACGTTCCTTCAACAACTCTTTTAAGAGCACTATTGCTATCCTTCACAATGGCTGCTGCTTTACCGTTTCTTTAAAATTTTCATTTATTTTTAGAAATTAATAAAGATTCATATGCAAACTTTATCATGAATTCATACTCTTTACCTTTTAATGTGAAAAAAGTTGCTCTGGAGTTGTTGCATCTTGGCGTTAAATGATGATGTAATTCTTCGAACTGAACAATTAACTAAAAAATTTGGCGAATTAGTTGCTGTTGATCATGTCAACATAAGAATTCGACGTGGAACAATTCATGCGATAATCGGACCGAATGGTGCAGGAAAAACAACATTCTTAAATTTAATTACGGGTATTCTTAGACCGACCGAGGGAAAAATATTTTTTGAGGGACGAGACGTAACTACTCTTCCCGCCCATAAAAGGGCAAAGTTAGGGATAGGAAGGTCGTTTCAAATACCATCCCTATATTCTTACTTAACTACATTGGAATGTGTTAGAATCGCGGTTCAAGCAAAATATCCACATATTTCCACAAATTTGTTTAGCCCTATAAAGGCTTACCCAGATTTATTCCATGAATCGTTAAAGGTTTTGGCAACAGTTGGTCTTTACGGAAAAACATCCATATTGGTAAAAAATCTTACTCTTAGTGATAAGAGAAAACTCGAATTAGCTTTAGCCATTGCTAGTAACCCAAAATTATTACTTCTTGATGAACCGACTGCTGGATTATCGATCGAGGAGATTCCTGTTATAACTCGTATAATACAGAAATTAAAACGTGGTGATAGAGCTATTGTTGTAATTGAGCATAAAATAGACGTCGTTTTAACTCTTGCGGATAGGATAACCGTGATGGATAGAGGAAAAATAATCGCTGACGGTACACCGAGCGAGATAGTTAATAATGAAAAGGTGCAAGAAGTATACTTAGGGGAGGTGATTAGGATATGAATCTGTTAGAAGTGAAGAACTTAAAAGTGTACATAGGGGAACTCTATGTGTTACAGGGAGTTAACATGGTGGTTAGTGAAGGAACTATAACAGCGTTACTGGGAAGAAATGGCGTTGGAAAAACTACTTTAATGAAAACGATTGTTGGAATATTGAGGCCCAAGGAAGGGCAAATAATTTTTCAAAAAGAGGATATAACTGGTCTTCCTCCTCATATAATAAGTAAGAAGGGAATAGTTTATGTTCCTGCAGAGAAAGCAATTTTCGAGAGCTTAACTGTGGAAGAGAATCTTAAGTTAGCTTATAGGGGGAAAAAGAAGGATTTTGAAAAAAGGCTTGAAATGATATTTGATATATTCCCAGATCTAAAAAGATTTTATAAGCAGAAGGGAAGAAACTTAAGTGGAGGTCAACAAAAAATGTTAGCCATCGCATGCGGACTAATTAATGCTAATAGGCTCCTGATGTTAGATGAACCATCAGAAGGCTTGAGTCCTAAAATTGTCATTGATTTATTTGAAATTCTAAAGAGCCTGAGGGAGAGAATAACTATACTATTAGTAGAGCAAAATTATAGTGCTGTTAAGGAAATTGCTGAGTATGCATACATAATGGATCGAGGAATAATCGTAGCTGAGGGTAGAATGGAGGAGATATCTAGCCAGAATAACCTACTTAGGAAATATCTAGGTGTAGCATTTTGATAACTACATCTTAAAAACATAAAACTTGCTTGGCCACTATGTTATTAAAAAACGCTAAAGCGCTCATTAGGAATCATAATTAATTCATTTCCCTAGGTTCTTAAATTTTCTTTTTGATTGAGTTTAATTTATAAAAGAGTAAACTATTTTAGTTTCATTGAACCCTTATCTGCATATAAGTGGGATCTATCATGCCTTACGCATTATCGTATGATGGAGTAAAAATCTTTTACCTAGCCGAGGGAAGTGGAGAGGAAGTAATAATACTGATCCATGGTCTTGGAGAGAACCACGAGACTTGGAAGGAACAGATCCCTTTCCTTAAGAATCTAGATTTTAAAGTACTAGCTCTTGACTTAAGAGGCCACGGTTCATCCGAGATACCTAAAAAGAAAATAGAGATGGAAGACTTCGCGGAAGACGTATTAGCTGTGCTAAAGAATGAGGGTGTGGAGAAAGTGAATTGCATCGGATATTCCATGGGAGCATTAGTTGTATTAGAGACTTATAAAAAACGTCCAGATATATTCAAAAAAATTGTGCTAGAAGCATTTATACCCCAGTATCCCCCCGCACAGACCGAAGTATTAATAAACATGAGCATGGACGAGATAGCAAGCCAAGTCGCCGAATATGCAGTTTGGCGCGAAGCACCTAGAGAACTTAAGGAGGATATCTATAGAATAATTTCGCAAACGAATAAGGAGGTCTACATCGAATCCGCAGAAGCTGCTACCTCCAAATCATATGACTCATTATTATATGAGATAGAACAACCAACATTACTAATATATGGTCAATACGACTTCATATGCCCTCCAGAAATAGGTGAACAAGTTAAAGAAAAAATAAAGAATAGTAAATTCGTAGTAATTGAAAATGTTGGGCACATGCCACATAGAGAGAATCCCAGTAAGTTTAATTCTATTGTCAAAGATTTCCTGCTTTCATAATCAGCAAGCTATTTTCCTGCCCTTCATCTTTATTCATTTTGTTTTTAATACCGTAGCATACTTTATGAACCATCCAACTATCATGTAAGTATTGACCTAGGAAACAAATATTACATCATATACTCATTCAGCACCTTTCTTAGATAATGCAACACTCTATATTGGATTGAATTTATATTAAATATAGTCTAAAAAACTAGCTAATGCAATAACTAAGGTCTTAGAATCCTAATGACTCTTGACTCTCTATTTCGAGATAAGATAATAAGAAAGGAATAGGATAGCATTTTGTGCGCGTAGAAAAGTACGGCGTTATTCATGTCTCGGAATCTCTTAAAAACCGATGATCCCTTAATGCTAGCGCGAAGGATCTTAAGGGAACATCTTTCATGAGTGCTGAAAATTCTACGTATACGGGAGTATTGTTAAGCTGCACTATAAACCCCATCAATCTTTTAGATTTTAACAACTTGACATTCTCCTCTAGTATGCTGCCCTTATCCTCCAATTCACACTCCTTAATCTCTTCTACCAACTCCTCAATAGTTGATATGCCTGATTTCATCTTTTCACCAATCTTTTTACAATATTTATAATCGAAATAAGCTGCCTTTACAGCATCTCGTATGTAGGATTTATCTATCGGAATTAGAAATATTTCTCCACCAATCATCTTGTCATCATAGACATATATTACTCCGTTCGCTTCATCTGGGACCTCAATGTTTAAACCGTGACGAACCTCCTTTGACACAATTTCAACAACATCGGATGTCTCCGATCTCTGGGACAATTCACGCTCTCTATGACTAATTTCGCTCCATGTAAGTCTTTGGATAAGTGTTTTCACGGTATCTCTAGTCATTGCTGAGCGCGATGGGAAATAACCCTCAATCATCATCTCATTCAAATGCATTAGGCGAGGTATTCTGAAATGCTGTTCCATTTTCTCCGTCTTCCACCTCCATCTACCAGCTTCCACACAAGCAACTGGAATAATATTTTCGGATCTCGGGGCCAGAATCAATGTTGTATATAGTGTCCTATTTTGTTTCCCTCCAACAAGAACATCCCCTCTAAACATTACAACAAATTTATCGGACTTATTCACGACCTTAAGTGAATTAACGGTTCCCGCACTTGAGACTTCAGAGACCTCTACCAAGTTCTGGGCGAGCGCCTCCCTTAAATGTATTATATCGCCCCTAACCTGAGACGCTGGACACTTAATGAATACCACTCTAAAACCACCGTGCGAGAAAGATCCTACCTCCCTCATCTGCATTAAAAAGTTCAACATGTTGATTCACCATGTGTAATACAACAAGATTATGTAATATAGAACAAGAGAATATTTAAAAGTTATTGTTAAAAAGAATCTATATAAAAGATTATGTAGACATATTAATTTGCAAAGATTACAGCAAGATTATCCAGCAGAATATAGGAAGCGATAAAGCGCTATTGGGAAGTTAGAGGATTTATAATGGTTTAATCTCGTTGCCTACTTCGTTTTTCTTGTTTTTTGAGAATTCGTCTTATTGTCTCTTCGGATACCTCCAGTAATTTTGCAATATCCCTTGGGTTTCTAAGACCTAGTTCTTTATACGCGTATAAAACTGCGTGTGAAGTAGCTATTGTTTTGAGTTTTCGGAGATACGGGATGTGCATTTTTTCGCTACGTGCGATTTCCTTTAGCG
>Ga0180302_10000845_pt1 | contig 14193 bp, 11 predicted proteins | sample GuaBasSediGuay17_FD_121794 | JGI IMG/M metagenome (GOLD analysis project Ga0180302, IMG submission 121794) | Subseafloor sediment microbial communities from Guaymas Basin, Gulf of California, Mexico - Guay17, Core 4571-4, 12-15 cm | ecosystem: Environmental > Aquatic > Marine > Hydrothermal... | reverse complement strand
TCTCTTAGAGCGAATGCTTCTGCATGAATACAGGCTGCTTCTTTAAATTTAAGTCCAGCTTCAAGAGCTATTGGATAGCAATTACCTGTTCCGAGTACATAAAGGTCTTCAGCTTCCTTAAGGACACTACTTATTTTTTCAGTTTCCCTATCTATTTTGGGAAGAATATTCTTTAGGTCTTCTGCTACTTCCGCTAATCTGTCTCTGATACTCTTATTCTCTTCCTTAATACTTGCTGAGATCATAATTGCTGCTGCTATCTGGACATCAAATGTCTTTGTAGCAGTTACTGCTTTTTCCTCACCAGCTCTTGTCACTATAGAGAAATCGGATATTTTAGTTAAAGTACTTCCAGGAGTATTAGTTATTCCATATATCTTGGCTTTGCTCCTATCAATTTTTTGAAGAGCTTCTATTATATCTCCGCTCTCGCCTGACTGACTATAAGCTATTATAGCGTATTTATCTAGTTCAGGATTCCATAACAGATATTCTGAAGCAGGAATAGCTGTGCTCTCTACTTTTCCTAAGGCACTTAAGTAGTATTGGAGCACTAGGCTTGCGTGAAAACTTGTTCCACTTCCTATAATATGAATCGCTTTAAACGAGCTTTCGACAATCTCTCGAGCTATTTTCTCTGCATTACCTTTTTCTTCATTTAACGTTTTTAGCACAGCTTCTGGTCCTTCGTATATTTCTTTATACATGAAATGCTCCTTAGACACGATATGTGATAACATACTAAGGCTTTATAAACTTAGCCGTAAAGAGGACAAAGATTATTTTACGGTTCTGGATAGTGTATTATTGAAAACGGTGAAAACTCTACCTTTCGCAGCTTTCGTAGGGTTAGATGATTTAAAGCTAGCACTTATGTGCTTAGCCGTAAATCCGCAAATAAGAGGCCTACTAGTACTAGGTCCCAAGGGTACAGGGAAATCTAGCATCGTTAGAGCTTTCGCTGATTTATTACCAGAAATACCTGTAGTCGAAAACTGCCCATTTAACTGCAATCCTTTCGATCCACGAGAAATGTGCGATAATTGCAGAAAACGATTCGAAAAAGAAGGAAGACTTCCGGTTAAATACAAGAAAATGGAGGTCATAGAACTCCCTATAGGTGCTACAGAGGATAGTGTGTTAGGCACAATAGATATCGAACGCACGCTGAAAGAAGGAAGAACAATATTTGAGCCGGGGTTACTAGCTAGAGCTAACAGGAATATTCTATATATCGATGAAGTTAACTTGCTTCCAGATCACCTTGTTGATATAATACTAGATGCTGCTGCATCAGGCTGGAACATTATCGAAAGAGAAGGCATTTCATTAAAGCATCCTTCAAAATTCATATTAGTCGGCAGCATGAATCCTGAAGAAGGCGAGCTACGTCCTCAATTACTAGACCGATTTGCTATTTGTGTTAAACTTCAAACAATAAAGGACCCCAAACTCAGGGCCGAGATAATAAAGTTAAATCTACTTTTTGATGAAAATCCTTTAGAAATATTTAAAATGTTTGACAAAATACAAAAAGAAATTAAACGCAAAATAATAGATGCTCGCCGTAGGCTGCCTAAAGTTCTCCTTGATGAAAAAATACTCCTACTTATAGCGAGAACTTGTAGCATGCTGGATGTTGATGGATATAGGCCAGACATAGTTACTGCCAGAGTTGCAAAAACAATAGCTGCTCTTGAAGGAAGAACTGAAGTCACAGTAAATGATGTACTAAGAGCACTTAAGCTTTCCTTAGCGCACAGAACTCGAGCTGGAGGACTAAAACCTCCTCCTGAGCCTCTTGAAATAGAAAAAGCGTTACAGGAAGCTTCGAAGGAACTACAGTTATTGACAAAAACTCCTCATAAAAAGACTACAGAGACAAAAGAATATTTTGCACAACATTACCTTTTTTCAAAAACTGCTCAGTCTAGAATTAAAAGCATTAAAGGGAGCTTGCTTAAGTACAGGTTTTTTCGTTACGCAATTCTTGTAGTGATAGTAATTCTATTGGTAGTGCTGGCACTTATAGACATTAACTTGCTTATATTGACGCTGATCTTGATGCTGCTACTTGACGCATTTCTTTCTAGGAGAAAATATTTCGCAGATACTGCTATAATAGCCTATAGTCCTAGAGGATTTATTGCAGACTACTCTCAGTCACTTTCTCGAAGACTTTCAAGAAGACCTGCTATCTCTAAAGGAATAAAGTTCTTTAAAAAGGATATTGATACGCACAAATTAATAGAGCTAGGTATATCTTATAAGACTCTACAGGCAAGAAGATATGGTCGAGAAAGAATAAAAACAGGCGGCAGAGTCTTAGGATATATTCTCCCACGCAAATTGTCAAAGGACATAAACATACCAGCTTCTTTGCGTACTGCTGCTAGACGAAAAAAATGCCTCAACGTATCTCCAGAGGACCTGAAAGTAAACCTGAGAGAGGGCCGAGCAAAAATAACACTAATTGTCGTGCTAGACTGTAGTGCATCAATGATATACTCTCTTAAGGAGCTGAAAAGAGCTTTATATGCGATTAGACGCCATGTACTTAAGAAAAGAGACCGTATATCGCTCATTGTTTGCAAAGGATATAGCGCACACTTGCTTCTTCATCCTGTAACTAACTTTAATTTATTCGAGCAAAAGCTGTCAAAAGTAGGATTAAGTGATTTCACCCCGCTAGCTTCAGGTCTTTTAGAGGCATATAAACTTGCTTTAACGGAAAAAAGAAGAGGATACATACCTCTAATAGTCTTAATAAGCGACGGTAATGCAAATGTTCCATTACCTAAACCGGTATCCTCTTCTCATTATTACTCAATAGACCCAGCAGTAAACGACCTAATTGAGGTATCAAGATTAATAGCAAAAGCCGAAATACCGATGGTGGTCATTAACACTAGGCATAGGCTCCCTCTGTTCTCATATGCTTCATATGAAATTCTCACTGGAACAGAAGTAATGTTAAAAATAGCAAAAACTACTAAAGCAACGTATATTTCGTTAACAGAATAGAAATCCAAGTTTTAATTTAAATTAAAATTAATTTTATATAAAAGCTTATTAAACTATTTTAACATATTTTCTTTCTTTCTTAAATCATTTAAGAAAATCTTCCCCCCATTAGCTCTGTACGTCATGAACATTACTGGACAACCTCTGCCGCCGTTAAAGCAGTATTGCTCTAGTCTACTTTTACGTATTCTCCAGTCCTCGGGGGATAATAATACACAACGCTTACCGTCGCCTGTTTGCTGGAAGAACGGGCACTGGCTTCCCATGGTGGAGACTATATATCGAGAATAATAAAAAACTATTCTTTAGAACTCTTCATACTTTTTAGGCTAAATTTGCGGTCTCTCTGCTGTTAGTGCGTACAGTTTATTAACTTTATTTTAAGATATACTTCACGAAATGCCAGCTAATCTTCCAGCAGAGGCCAAAGCTAAATGGAGAAAATATCTTGAAGCAAGAACTCCTGAGGAAAAACTGAAAGCCTTGCAGGAATTTTTATCAGCTGTTCCTAAACACAAAGGTACGGAGAAGCTAATATCACAAATACGACACAAAATAGCTGTTTTAAGAAAGGAGATCGAGGAGAGTAAAAAAAGAAGAAAAGGTAAAGGTCCTAAATTATTTGTTGAGAAAGAAGGAGATATACAAATTGTTATAATAGGTTTTCCGAATAGCGGAAAAAGCTCACTTATGTCGAAGATAACAAATGCAAAAACTGAAGTCTCAGAGATCCCATATACCACTAAGAAGCCTGTACCTGGAATGGTCGTTTATAAAGATGTTTATATACAATTAATAGATACACCTTCTTTAACAGAAGATCCGAATAAAAGCACTAGTATTGATAGACAAGTAGCTACTTTGATACGTAATGCCGATGGAGTTATCATTGTTTTAGACGCTTATAGTGATCCTGTAAATCAATTCTATCTTATCGAAGAAAAATTAAGGAATTTAAATATAATATTTAAGAAGCCTAAGGGATTTGTAAAAATAGAAAGGAAAAGAAGCGGAGGAATAATGATTATAGGATACTGCAAAAAATTTACCAGAGATGAGGTCGTAGAGCTGCTGAAAAGTTACGGTATACATCACGCAGTAATTAAAATAATAGGAGAGGTAAGTTTAGATGACATAGAGAATGCTCTTTTTGAAAGCACTGTATATAAACCCGCCGTTATTGTAGTAAATAAAAGTGAAATCCTTTCAAAAAAAGAAAGAGAATTCATATCGAAAAACATAGGACCTGCATGTCCATTATTCTTCATATCTTGTTTGGCTAATAATGTAAATATAGAAAAAGTATGGGATACTTTAATGAAACTTTTAGATATTAACAGAATATATCTAAAAGAGCCCGGTAAGCCTCCCTCGAAGCGACCGCTCGTCGTTAAGGGATCAATTAAGGTTTCTGAACTTGTAGAAATGATACCCTCTCTTTCAAGCAGGAAAGTTAGATATGCTAAAGTCTGGAGTTCAAGGTTACCCTTCAGCCCTCAGAAAGTAGGACTAGACTTTTCACTAGGCGATGGAGATATAGTAGAAATTCATTAAATCAGCTAGGGGTTTTCGCTCACCTTATCGCTCCTTACGAGGCTCATCATTAAAACGCCGCAGTTGTCCACCTAGGTTTTAGTCCAAGAGACTTTAATATTAATCTAAGCCCTTGTGGTGTGATTTTACCATCTTCGCCTACCACTTGATCCCGTAAAGGTATGATTAACCTGCCTTTATATAGCCCGCTAGGATTCGATAAGTAGAACACTTGAATAGCTAAAATTAGTAAATTAAGTTGTCGTGCAGTATAATTCTTTTCAAGAGAGTCTAATTCCTTTGGCGAGAGGGATATTCTTTTCAGTAAGGACACACGTAAACTATCTTTATCTTCTTCATCCATGAGGCTTAGTACTTCCTCTAATGTTAGATCATGTTCTTTAAGAAAATCTTTTAAAGCCTCTCTAAGTGTAATGTACATATCTTATGTTTAAAACACAGTCTCATTAATATACTTGCGCTCTGGAAGTTAAGAGCGAGAAAATGAAAGCTCGTACCCGAACTAATATGCTTTCACTTAGTGTATCCATATTAGTAGTAGCAGTTACCGCGTCTTTTATTCTTAGAAGTAAACGAATACTCTATGACCTGCCTTTAGTTCTCTTGCCGCTAATTAGCATAGTTATCTCATTTCTTTTTATGGTATTGTATTCTCCGAAAGGCCGTAAAAATGCTATTATTGCTGGCGCGTACTTTGCTGCTATGGTTTCTTCTTCAGTATTTTTCTTACTAAAATTTAATGTCATTCAAGGGACATTACTAGCTGTAGCATATTTAGCGTCAGCATTAATGCTTTTGGACTTATTAGAGGCAATCTGGTTAGATTTAATGAACTTAAATTACCCTGTTGTTTATCTACTTAAATTAGACTTTACGAAAAAAGAACATGTTTTGGGCACGCTTTTTGGACTATTTTTATCGGCACTAATGTTTTTACATTCAAGTAAATTTGTCTTTTTAAATCAACTGTCAATGATTATCCAGGCTCTAGCTATTTTCTTAAGTCCAGTATCATATATCTTTAGTACAGCTATTTTTGCTATTATTTTTAATATCATACAAAATATTTCGAGTATTAACTTATCCCTTTCTTCAAGCTTGTTTAGCTCTATTCTAGCTGTGGGATTAGTTTCCATACTAGAGGTAGTAGTGCTATATTATAGGAAAAAGCTCCTCTTCGAAAATATTGAAATAAAGATAAACTATCTATATTTATTTATATTTTTGTTATTTATATTTATTTTAACTATTTTTCAGCGAAAAATAATAGAAATAAATATATCATTTATAATAGTATCATTATGTTTAACAATACTGTCTATTGGTTTAGCCCGCACCAGAGGTGAAGGCCTTTTTATACCTCTTGGTCTACCCGCAGGCAAACTCTTGTCAAATATATTACTGCCTCTAACGTTGTTCTTTCCTTTACCAGCTGCACTTTTTGAAAGCTTAAGCTTTCAGAGTCTGAAGAGAAAACGAGAAAGAACAAGATTTCTTCTGTTCTTATCAGGATTAACTGCAGCCACAGTGTCCCTAATTTACGTTTTTGAAAACCGCGCTTATGGTCTTGAGGAGTTCTCCGAGCTTATGAACATAGACGTTTCATCAAATATATACATGATGTTGACAGTAGCCGCAATATCTGAACTCGCGCGAACATTTGTTACATGGCTGCCTGTAACTCCCTACGCTCTTCCTCACAGTATAATTGTAGGCCAAAATATATCATTGCTCACTTTTTCTATAATTGCTGGACTAGTAAAATACTTCGTAATCAAAGTAGACGTCAAACTCTATACGAGAAAAATAAGGCCTTTTGTTGTTGGATTCACTCAAACTATGCTACTCGCCTTTCTTTTAGCTGCGCTCTGAGTTGAAGGAATCGAAAAATTTATAGATATTTAGCCACTCCTAGTTTCCCGATATTATGCCAGCTCCTCCTAAAGCTAAAGTTAAAGTACCAATGCTGATAAGATTTGGAGGAGTCCCTCCCAAGCAATTTAAAATAGGCAGAGGATTCTCCATAGGGGAAATTAAAGCAGCAGGACTTAGTGTTAGAGAAGCAAGGCTTCTGGGAATATATGTCGACGAACGAAGAGATACCGTATACGAAGAAAACATCGCTGCCCTAAAGGAATGGATAGAGAAAATTAAACGAGGCGAAGTCTCGATCGAAGACATTGAGCCCGCTTTGCCTAAAACCTTTCTAACTAAAAGAAAGAAAGGTAGAGTTTTTCGAGGTCTTACTTGCGCAGGAAGAAGAATGCGTGGTCTCCTTAGCGTTAAATTAAGAGAAACACACAGGTATAAATGGAATAGAAAAATCAAAGAAAGAAAACTTAAGAAGAGACATGAAGCCCGCAGAGCTAAAGGAGGTCATTAGCCTAAACTGCGATAATTCCTCTTCTCCTTAATTCTTCGAGCTGAGCTTTAAGCCTCTCTTTAACAATTCTAGCTCCACAATCATAACAAAGAGCCTTACCTTCAATAATCGCGCTTGCTGGTTTTCTTCCACATAGAGCACAGAGAACCTTACGAGAGCCGCGCTCATTAAACACACCGCCCTCATCACCTTTCATGGCGTGTCACCTTCTATCAACGCGCGGCTCATATAAAAGCGTGCTGAAAAACTCTTTAAACTTTTCTCGTGTTCTGAGAGTTACCTTAAGATTCCCAGTAGAAAAGTTGAAATATAGGATGTTTGAGTAGATAAAGGAGGCTTATGTCGACGAGACCTCACGGAGACCTTCCCTTAAGACTTCTGTTCAAAATAGTAAACAATACCATTCTAGTAAAGCTCAAGGATGGCAGCGAATACATAGGTCAATTAGTCAGATGCGATCCCTGCATGAATCTGTATCTAGTAGATACTAAGGAAGTAGACGAAGAAAAGCATGAACCAGTAGCAAATCTAGGTAAAGTGCTCATTAGAGGAAGCAATATACTCTTTATAGTCACCGATATAAACAAAATGTTCCTAGAATCAGGAAAATAATTACTGAGAGTAATAATTCACAGCATGCTATAGCAAAAGATTTATAAAAAGTACATGAAAACACTACTGGGGATCGAATGGTAATATCAGTTGAGTTCCTCGATCAGCGCCCAATAGCAAAACGAGAGATCGAATTCGTCGAGAGAAAAGGATTAGGTCACCCTGATTATATAGCAGACTCCATTGCCGAGGCTGTAAGCAGAGAACTATGCAAAGAATATATTGAGCGCTTCGGCGCAATACTGCATCATAATGTGGATAAAGTCTTGGTTGTAGGTGGTCAAGCTAAACCTGTTTTTGGCGGGGGCGAAGTTACACATCCGATATATATCCTAGTCTCAGGACGAGCCACAGGCACCGTTAAGCGTGGCGATCAAGAAGAAGTAATCCCTCTGGGAGCAATAGCTATACGAGCAGCTAAGAACTGGCTTCGAAAGAATTTTAGATTCCTCGATCCCGAAACCCATGTAATTGTGGATTACAGGATAGGCAGAGGCTCTGTAGACTTAGTCTCTATCTTCGAAGAGGGCATTGGCAAAGTGCCTAACGCTAACGACACCTCACTTGGTGTAGCTTTTGCGCCGCTAACTCCTACGGAGAAACTAGTTTATAATGTTGAACGGCTTCTAAATTCTAAAGAATTTAAAAAGAAATTACCTGAAGTAGGTGAAGATGTTAAAGTAATGGCTTTAAGGCAGGGAAATAAAGTTCACTTAACTATTGCTGCAGCAATAATATCGAGTTTGACTCCGGATGCAGACCATTACCTTGCAGTGAAAGAAGAAATAAAGAACTATGTACTAGATTATGCTTCTAAACTTGTTGATTATGAAGTAACAGTTGATGTAAATACTGCTGATAGACCAGACAATCCGAAAACTTATTACCTTGTAGTTACCGGAACTTCAGCTGAACATGGAGACGACGGCATGACTGGAAGAGGGAATAGAGTAAATGGTCTAATTACCCCTATGAGACCTATGTCTATTGAGGCTACAGCAGGAAAGAATCCCGTGAGCCATGTCGGTAAAATATACAACGTTTTAGCTCAGCTAATAGCTAATTCCATTGCTGAAAAAACAAGAGACGTGGAAGAAGTATATGTTAAAATATTAAGTCAGATAGGTAAGCCTATAAATAATCCTCTCATGCTTCATATATCAATAGTGCCTGCAAAAGGAGCAAGTAATGTTGAGGAACTTAGAAAAGAAGCTGTAGCTATAGCGCAAGAATACTTAGACACTATAACTAAGATCACAGACCTCATCCTTCAAGACAAAGTCACACTTTATTAAGCCATGCCTTAATTCTCTCTCTACGATACTCATTCAGTATTTCTTCTATTCTTTCCTCAATTAGCTGATCTCTCAGTTTCTCCAACTCGCTTAAAGCTCTCTTAATAATATCACTATACTTCTCTCTATTAATTAGCGCGTAACTTTCTAAGATTTCTATTTCTTTTTCATTTATATAAGCTAATGCTAAATCATTTTGGGCAAATATTTTTTTCTTACTTTCATATACTTTGTCCAATGTCATTATTATTCTTACTCCTCTCTCTTTTAGTCTATTAAGAGCTCTTTCATCAATAAATGACAAAGTTTCCACTAAGATACTATCCTGGGTGGACTCGGTCAACTCAGAGAGAGCACTAAGAGTGAGCGCCTTAATTAGGGGAACTGCTATAGCCTTTCTCGATGCTAGCTTTAAAGCCATTCTCTTCCATTTCTCAACCTCACTTTCTAATGCTTTTATCTCTTCATCTTTCTCTTTAATTTGTTCACTAATTTTGCGTAACCTCGATTGTAGAGTATAATACATGCGATCTCTCATAATTTTTTCAAAATACTCTGTTTTCATATATTCTATTGTTTGAACTAATTCTTCTCTTTCTTTTTTAAGCTTATTTATTTCCTCTTTTAATCTTAAGTTTTCTGATTCTAAATTATTTATCTTTGATATAAAACTCATTAACTTATTCAATATCTTTTCTACATCCTCTACATGTGCTCCTACATGCCTTCTTTGAGTAGTCTCGCTAGATTCAACGTACGCGGCCTCAATATACTGTTTTACAGCATCCTTGATAGTTTTTCCTCTAACAACCATTGCTTTAACATAAGATAAAGATACTTTAAACGGGAGCTCTTTCACATATGCTTCAACCTGCCTAAATTTAGGTAAATAGTGTTGATATGCTCTTATAGCTGCAGCAAGTGCGTCTCGCTCATGACTATTTGAGATTCTGATTAAAGCCTTCTGTCTCTCTAAGTAGTTTTGAACAATCTCTCTTTTCTCTTCAATTGTTAAGTTTCTTTCGGGAGCAAAAAGTACCGTATTTAAGGAGCTTGCTATTTTTTTAACAAAATTAGGCACTCTGCATACATCAGTAGAAATTATCACAGGCTTTCCATATTGACTTATTAACTCTACTACAGCACTTCTGCTCATTTCCCTACCACTTTTCACATCGAGAATTCTCCCGGAAAGATCCATTACTGCTACTCCTGTAGTGATACCAGGGTCTATTCCGACTATTAGGTAACGTGAACTTGCGCTACTATTTTTTCTTTTTAAATACTCTACTTCTTTACTCTCAAGTGATCTAAAAAATAAATCAGATTTTACAACAGGTTCTATTATCACCTGAATATCGTGTCCTCTTTTAGGCTTAATTAACCCATATAATTTTTCTCTAGGAGCATATACTATGAAAACACTCCATTCTAAGCCAGCATTACTTTTTCTGTAAAATACGTCATAGTCAATGCCACTTTTTTCAAGTTTCTCTTTAATCTCTCTTGTAACTCTTAAAATTAACCCCCTTATATTTCGCTGGTACCTAGCTTGACTCATTCCACCTGATCCTAAGCTTCTTCCTCTGCTCACTATGATCTTGGTCTCGTTTTCGAATATCTCTACCACCGATCCTACTCCTTTCAATACAAGCTGAGCACAGATCTCTGCAGTTTTTAAAGGAGGAAGTTTACAGATATCTTTAATTAAACCATGTTTTTTGGCAAGAACTTCTAATGGATAGTCTACACCGTCTACTTTAGTTACTTGTATTATCTTTGTTTTTACAGGGAGTCTTTTTGCAAACTTTATCAAATCTTTGTGATTTACTGCAAGCTCGTATATATTATCGACTGCTATATAGTTCGGTTTGTATTTTTTAACTAGCGAAAAAAGTCCTTTTAAGCCTACATCAATTTTTCTTTCCACAATTCTATTATCTTTGATCACTACTACTGAGTATCTGGCCTGCCCCTCAGGTGCTGCTCCTGGCATTAAATCTATCCCAAGTACTGTAACGTTTCCTACACTTTTGGTCAAAGTCCTACCGTAAGTAACGAGCTTAGGAAATTTAAAAATTATACTCTAGTTTAAAAATTAAATTTTCTTATTTTCTTCCTGAATTAACTCTTTTAGAAAACTTTCTCCATCAAGCGATACTCTGTATTTACGTTTAAAAAACTTGACTACATTCTCTATATCTCTTCTTAATAACATATAAGCACTTGGATGATATTTAGACACCCATTGAGGCCAATCAATTATCAGTATTTTCTCTTCCCCAGTAATCATTATATTATATTCACTTAGATCCCCGTGTACTATTTCAACATCATTCCAGAGTTTTTTTATGTTTTCTAAAATTTCATAGGCTACTTCCTCAGGATCTTCAAGAGGAGGAACTTCTTTTAACAGTACTCCATCTATTACCGATGTAACTATTACATGCCTATTGTGCGATATTGGCCTAGGACATCTTATGCCTTTAGGAAAAGCCATTACAAGTGCTTCAAATTCTCTAGTTGCAGCTAATCTAGATTGATATAACCACGATATATGTCGTCTCTCTCCAACATAAGTTCTATACTTTCTAGTCTTACGGAAGCTTGTTCTCCCCACTCTATGAAATTTAACAGCGACACGCTCATCGGAGAACGTTATTCCCTCATATACGTCAGCTTCCTTTCCTATACCAAGTGGTTTGAGAGAAATTGCCTTTAAAGTACTCTGTTCCCGAAGAGCTTTAAGAGCAAGAAAATCGTACCCTTTGTAAGTCAATATATACCCAATATAAGGCACGCCTATTCTTTTGACTAACTTAAATCGCCTGATGTATTTTAGCCTCTCGAGTACATACTCTTCACTTAATTCAGTGAAATTAGATATAAACTTCACAGGAACATACTCATGTTTACTCATGCCATGTTCTATCGCTATCAGTATACGATGATCTTTTTCTGTGAGTCTTTTCAAAGCCTCTAGCACATACTTCATGACTATGATATAATGTTCTTGTTAAAAGATAAACTTATTTCAAGCCGTAGCATTATAAAGTATGCCCCCCAGAAAATACATCTTCATTACAGGCGGAGTCTTAAGTTCTGTCGGAAAGGGCATTGTAGCGTCATCAATTGGTCTTATCCTGAAGAAGAGAGGATTTGATGTAACTTTAGTAAAAATAGATCCCTACATTAATGTTGATGCAGGAACAATGAACCCTTATATGCACGGCGAGGTTTTCGTTACAGAGGATGGAGGTGAGACTGACTTAGACTTGGGACACTATGAACGTTTTTTAGATTTATCTTTGTCTAAAGAACATAACATTACGACGGGTCAGGTATATTTATCGGTAATTATGAGAGAAAGAAAAGGAGACTATCTAGGAAAGTGTGTTCAGATAATTCCCCACATAACTAATGAAATTAAGAGAAGAATAAGAAATGTCGGTGAACACAGCGGAGCAGAAATAGTTATAGTCGAAATAGGAGGAACTGTAGGAGATATAGAAGGACTTCCCTTCCTGGAAGCAATACGTCAAATGAGACTTGAAGAAGGATATGATAATACCCTTTTCGTTCATGTAGCATTAGTTCCTATACTCTCAGTTACCGGTGAGCAAAAAACTAAACCCCTACAACATAGCGTTAACGAATTAAGGCGCATAGGTATTCAGCCAGACATCATTATCGCTAGATGTGATAAACCTCTTGAGGAAGAAGCTAGACAAAAAATAGCGCTCTTCGGTAATGTACCTCCCTCAGCGGTATTTACCTCGTATACTGTTAAAACCGTTTATGAAGTTCCATTGATTTTAGATAATCAAGGCATTGGAGACTATATTTGTAAAAGACTTCACTTAAAACCTAAGAGACCTCCCGACTGGACTTTGTGGTGTAATTTCGTCGACTCTCTCTTGAATCCAGTACATCAAGTAAATGTAGTAATGTGCGGCAAGTATACTAAGCTAAAGGACTCTTATATAAGCATAATAGAGGCACTTAATCACGCCGGAGCTAAATTGAAGACCAAAGTTAACTTAATGTGGGTTGAAGCAGAACTTCTCGAGAAAGAAAATAAGGAAAAGGAAAAACTTGTTGAAAAGATGAAGAAATGCGATGGTGTATTAGCCTTGCCTGGATTCGGCGCCAGAGGTGCTGAAGGAAAAATTAAGGCTATTCAGATAGCAAGAGAGAACAATATACCTTTCCTAGGTATATGTTTTGGCATGCAACTGGCTGTCGTAGAGTTTGCAAGAAACATTGCGGGTCTTAAAAAAGCAAATAGCACTGAAATAGATCCGGAAACCCCCCATCCAGTAATAGACTTGCTTCCTGAGCAATTAAATGTAAAGGAGAAGGGGGGTACTATGAGACTCGGCGCTCAAGCATCTATTTTAGTCAAAGGTTCTTTAGCCTATAAGTTATATGGAGAACAAGTGATATTCGAGAGACATAGACATAGATATGAGATAAATCCCTCTTATTGGAAGATTCTTCAAGAAAAGGGCCTCGTTTTTTCAGGATGGAGTGTAGATAAGCGTAGAGTAGAGTTCATAGAAATTCCAGGTCATTACTTCTTCTTAGGCACTCAAGCTCATCCAGAGTATAAAAGCCGCCCGCTTAGACCTAGTCCCGTATTCTTAGGGTTTGTCAAAGCATGCCTGTATAAGAGCATGGGCAAGCCTTCTCCTTTTACTTGACATCAGTATTCGAAGGCTACATCATTTTTCAGCCGCGAGCTTGCATCATCACACTACATAACTACCTTATATATTAAAATAAAAACTTTTCCAAACCTCGTCGAGTTTCTAAACTTATAAGAACTATATCTCGTCTAGCTGGAAATGAAACGTTTATTACTCTAGTTGACTTCAAGTAAGCTTCAAATCGCACCGATTTATGAGCGTGAGCATGAATAGCTAATCTGGGTTGGTACTTCAAAAGAACTCTCTCTAAGCGTTTAGACCCAAGCATAGACCATATCCTCCTATCTTCTCCTTCAAGAGTTAAGTATGTTGGAGCATAGTGTGTTAAAAGAATTGAATAAAAACCGAAGGGTACTTTTCTAAGTAAGCTTTCTATCTTGACCAACCTCTCAGAATATATTTCCTCTATGTTTGGTATGTTGCGTCTCTGCCATAACGTAGGTTTATCGAGTACTCCTCTTGACCCTATGATGACTATTTTTAAGTCTTCGTTTTCGTAATAATAGGCTTCATCATCTAGCCATATCACGCTACTGCACTCTTTCCTTATTTTCTCTTTCAAAGAATCGTACTCTTCGTTTCCAAAAATTCCTATAATTCTTCCATTAATTTTACT
>Ga0180302_10000844_pt1 | contig 14193 bp, 16 predicted proteins | sample GuaBasSediGuay17_FD_121794 | JGI IMG/M metagenome (GOLD analysis project Ga0180302, IMG submission 121794) | Subseafloor sediment microbial communities from Guaymas Basin, Gulf of California, Mexico - Guay17, Core 4571-4, 12-15 cm | ecosystem: Environmental > Aquatic > Marine > Hydrothermal... | reverse complement strand
GTCCGCCAGACCAAACGCCTCCATCAAGGGGACGGCGTTGGCGACCAGAACGACCGATAGGCTTTGTAGAACACGTCCGGCTTCAGCTGTTTCCGCCATGGTCTTCGACCTCCAACATACCTAAGCGCTGCAGTCTCTTCAAGTTGTCCTGCAAACTACGCTCTGAGTGGTCCTCAAACTGAATTTTGTTGGGGTCAATGCCGTGAATTGCTGCTTGAAAACGTAGATAGTCGTTTTCGTCCTGGGACATGTGTTTTGCCAGAAGTTCGAGCTCCTCCCTCGAGTGCTCCAAAACCTGCTTGACTGTCCACCCGCAGCGTTTACAAAACCACGCAACGACGTACGCTAAGTCTGAACTCCGATCCTCTGTACCAGATCCGTTGGCAGCGGTTTCCCGGCTTTGTTGAGCAAGTTCATACAGAAAGGGATGACAACCTCGAAGACCTGCTCTGCTTCAAGGTTTTGCTCAACCCAAGCCGGGTCTTTGTCTAACAAAATTGCCGCAATTCTGGTAAGCTCTGTAGGAGCTTTTTCCAGAATCTGCGGCAAAAGGTCGATCCAGTGTACCCCTGCTTTGATGTTTAAAGACTGAACGAGCTTGCCTACAATGCGCAGGATTTGAATTTCCTTAGCCCACGTCACCTTAGGTACTGTGACAGTTTCACCGTGGACAGTCTTGATCTCCTTAGGCTCGGGCAAAAATATGGACAGAGCGTCCTTCTTTTTTCCCAACATGATGCACCTCCCTTAGGCGTCAGAAATGTTAAGTTACGACTTGATGTACTTGATCCGGCAGAGACGCTGACCCTCCGACAGTGAGTTACCCGCCCAATCGGTGTCAGAGTCTACAGCGTTGAACACGTACGGGAACTCGTGGATGTCGTCCCCGAACGAAATTTCAATCTCGCCGGACCCCTGAGCCTTCCAGATGTCCACTTCGACCGTGTGTCCCTCTGGCGTCTGATGCACAAACTTGAGAGACACAGGCTGCAAGGACATCAGCCCGCCGAAGTCCAACTGCTCGAGGCTTTCGGTGTTGGAAGTTAAGTCGACACCTAAGAACTTCGCTAGGTTGTCGAGGTTCCACTCTATTCCGGTCACCGACAGCTGTACTGTTTCGGACGTGACATACCGCTGTACGATAGTCCTCGGACTACCCTGCGGCACTTCAAGCACTTCACGGGTAATTCTCAGTGAAGCACCTGTACGTACAGCGCCTACGTCAGTCGTAGGAGTCTGTCCTGCCGCTCCGATGTACAATATTCCCGGACCGAACGAAAACCGTTCAGTCGAGTAACTGGGCAAGTTATAAGCCATTATTCTTCACCTCCCGTGTTTACGTACTTCTCGTACCTCGAGTCCGTCAAAGTGTTGAAGGTAGAACAGCGGCGGCAAATCATCGTGACGCGACCGCCTTCAAATCTAATATACAAGTCTTTATACTTGATCCGCAACTCTTTTCCTTCGGGATCCGCGAGACCTAGTAGGAAACCGCAATTCTTGCATCTCCATTCGATATCCTGAGCCATCATACCTCCTTCCACCGTAACGTCCAAGCGGTGACGACGTAATAGACTTTTTCTGGTTTGTCCATCCCGCTGTCGAGCAACCTCAAAAACAAAGGACTTACGTACACGCCATCAAAGGTCAACACCTTGTTATGCCAAACGTCGAGTAGCTGTTGCAAGATGTCGTGACACTCTGCGTAAGACTTTTCGGACCAAACCCAAACACGCAAACTACAAGTTGCGGTTGTCGAGTAGCGTTCCACTGGAGTGGCATCCACAAACGTATAGTTGACACACGGAAAGCGAGGCTGCTGCACGTCAGCTAGATATCCCGAATAAACTCCGTGCAGCTTTTGGCGCAAACTACGTTTCGACAAAACAGCTCTCCGCAACGCTTCTTGTACTTTGTTAAAGTCCACGTAACCCCCTGAAGAAGTGTCCTACTTTGTAGAGTTTTGAGAAAATCCACGGCTTCTTTGGCTTGGCTCGAGCTTTGATGTAGCCAGGCCCTCCCGGATACACTCCCCAGTAGTACTTGTACTTTCTTAACTGCCTTTCCATCCTACGATGTACCCTATCAAGGATTTGCCTGGCGCGTCGCTCTTGTTCAGCACGAGTTCTGCCAACTGCAGGAACCAGAACCAAATGCCCTTTTTGAAGTTTCATCCTGTGACTTCGAAACTTCTCCTCGGGATACACCGGAATTGGCTTGACAATTTCGCGGACGAAAGGGGCAGTGAAAACTGCTGCCGTTTTTCCGGCTACGAACCTGGTGGGTACTCGAAACGTTTCAGTATATTTGATGGTCTCTTCGCCGATGCGAACAGTTTTTTCTACAGTTTTTACACTCGACTTCACACTTTCACGTCCTTCGAGAAGCTGACGCTCCAGCCGCAAAGACCACTCATCCCAGTCATCCCAGCCTTCAGCGAACTTCCGAAGCAGTCTGTCCTGTTCGGCCATACTCAGCTCTTCGAAGGTTGTAAAGCCATACTTTTTGAGCTGGGCTTTGATCTTTCTCTCGTACTTTGGAGGCGCGTTCCCAGTTTGACGGTACGCAAGCCATGCACGCTCGTACTTTGCACGAGCCAAAGTTCGTGCCCTCGCGTTGTAGTAAGCTCGCAGCTGTCCGTGGTAGTAGTCACAGTATTCCTTCATTACGTCGTATATGATCTGACGTAGACGATCTTTCTCCTCCATTAGTGTCTCGGTCAAGAAGTCACGAGGGCGCATCTTTTTGGTCCCGAAAATGATGAAGCGTGCATAAGGTGCTTTGGTCAGGTCCACTCCAACGTACGTTTTCCAGCGCGTGTAAATTTTGCCGAACAAAGTGGGTTCCCTCTCTGGCATTGTGTAGAAGATTGACTTTCTGAGTCTTCCCGTCACCACATTCACATCTGTCGAAACGGGGACAGTACTGCCCCAAGCGTAGGGGTGACCCAGCTCTTTCAAATCTTCTGGAGTTAGAGTTCCACTGACTTTTTCCTCAACTTTTGTGGCAAGATACTCAGCTGCAGTAAGTAGTGCTGCCGGAGCAAACTCGTCGATGAGGATTCCATATTGAATGGTGACAAGCTGAACAGGAGTCTTGTGCGGAAACTCCGAACGGTAAAAGTTCTGCATCCGTGAGATCTCGTAGCTAATCGTGTCAAGAAGATACTGGTACCGCTTGTGTGCAAAGAACGACGCAGCACCTCGGCCCCAACCGTAAATCTCTGCTACGGCAGTCGGATTGTGGAGCAAGGTGTCTTCCAACTCGTCCATTGCCGCATACTTTTGGGCGGACGTAAGAGGTTTGCGCGGCATACTTATTGGTCCGAAAGCCTTCTTGACAAGTTCACGAAACATTTGGCCTCCCGACTACCAATGGCTCTGAGCCAATCCAACTTCTTATGGTGTCAGCGATTTGTCGAATCTGCGGAACGAGTGGGTGGTGATTTGGAGCGTCTTCCAAAAGTGCTTGGTACAGCTGCAGCACCTTGCGCAGCCACAACACACCTAGCTCTTTCCGCGCGTGAAACATTTTGGGGTTGAGTTGAATTGCCTTGAGGAGCATCTGCTCTGCTTCGTCTAATTTTCCCTCGTTGATGTAGTGTAGAGCGATGTTAAAGTAAGGTCTGCAATCAGTAGGGTCGTCCTCCATCTGCATCAAATTAAGCCTTAGATACTGGTCTAGTTTGGACTGAACGCGCTCCGGCGGTTTCAAGTAACCTAAGTGTGTGATCCGCATCGGGGCCACACGCACATTACGCTTTTTGATATGCTCCGCGTTGACAGTTTCATGCACTCTTCCCTCATACCGAAACTCAGGAATGTTCCGAAACAGGCGTACAGCCTCCGATATCGTAGCAACTCCCTGACGATGTACGTTGTTAACGTAAAACAGGAATGCGTCAACGTTGGAGTCGACCATTCTGCGTACGGACGTGAAAAACGTTGGTTCAACTACTTCGTCAGGATCTAGGTGAAGAATCCACTCGCATGAGCAAGCATCGAGTGACAAGTTCCTTGCTTCAGCGAAGCTATCGTGCCATTCCGCCTCAACCACCTTGCCTCCGAAGCTCTGCACCACCTCCTTAGTGTGATCTGTCGACCCTGTGTCTGCTACAACGATTTCGTCCCATCCACAATGCTTCCGAAGAAACTCAAACAGCTGGAAATCCTCGTTCTTCGCAATCATGCAAAGTCCAATACGATTCGGTTCTACCCACGGCCTCAACTCTACCTGTTCAGCCAAGATGTGTCCGTAGTCACTTCGACCGACCAGTTCTTCGTCGGGTTCCGGATCGATCTTGGAGTAAAAGTCGTACTTTTGACGTCGTAGCTGTACATCTTCGTAACCGTAATGTTTGATTCGAATGGAGGTCATTACCACTCCGTCAACCGGCATCGAAGGGATGTTACCGCAATGAAGGCCCAAGTCAGTACCGGCCAAAATTTTGAAACCAGGAATCACTCGACAAAGTCTCCAGCCGCTGATGCGTCCAAAAATTCCGTCTGCGCGCCAATTGTACGGATCCCAAAAAGTGTACCAATGAAACCCATAGGCCATTACACGAGGGTCCGGAACGTTCATTAACTTCTCAAACCGCTCTCTCGTCGCTGACTTTTCGAACACCTCATCACCGTCAATGCTGATGATCCAATCGGGGTCAAACTCGAGAGCCAACTGAATGGCAGCGTTCCTCTCTTCACGCTCGTTGAACTCGTCGTGCCATACTTCACTTGCGAGCACCAAAGGATGTGACCGTGCGATCTTCAAAGTGTCGTCGGACGACCCAGTGTCCAGCACAACAGCTCCATCAGCAAACTGTGCAGCAGAATCCAAGGAACGCTTCAACCACCTAGCGGCGTTTTTGACTCTATACACCGCAATGAGTCTTTGTTTGCGCGGACGGTTCCACTTTTCAAAAAACTTGTACCAGTTGGCCAAACCCCCACGTAACTGCGGAAAGTGTTTGATCGTCGCAGATCCTTCATGCCAGACAAACACTTCCTGAGCTATGACCGCTGGATACCCCTTCATCCATGCACGAATTACATAGTCATTGTCCTCGTACCCTCCAGGGTTGAACCTTTCGTCTAGCAAACCTACGGTCTCCAGTACCTCCCTCGTAAACATCATGCAAAAACCCGAAAGAAAAGCAACGAGAGTGTACTGCCCCTTCTTTTTTCGTTTAATTGCCTCAGCGACCTTTATGGGGTCGGTCGTAGGAGGGTCGACCTTAACCCTCTGCAAACCAGCAACATTATTGCTGACCGGACCTACGATGCCTATCTTGGGTACGTGAACGACCTTCGGAGCCTTGTCGAATGCTTCCGCCAACGAGTCCGCCCATCCCGGAGTCACAATCGTGTCATTGTTGAGCAACACGATATACTGTCCTTGACACGCTTGCAGGCCGGCATTGACTGCGGTAGCAAAACCTCGATTCTCCGGGAAGCGTATAAACCGTACGTATGGGAAGTTCCTTTGCAGACCCTCCAACCAGTAGGGTGTCCCGTCAGATGACCCGTTATCGACAACGATCAACTCAAAGTTGTTAGTGAAGTCAAAAACCGAGCGCACGCACTCATAAGTGAAGTGCAGGTTGTTGTAAACCGGGATGATGATCGAGTACTTAACCATCGGCCCTCCTTACGATTAAGGTTTTGTGATGTACTTCTCCTGTTCTGTCGTACGTCACGTAAGGCCCTTCAATGACCTCGTATCGCACTCCCTTCACATCGACATAATCCCCTACACGAATGTCTTCACCTCCGACGAACATGCGTAGCTTTTCTGCTTCACCACGACCGTAGGGCTCCAAACTCCAACGTTCCCTTTCCCGGTCAAGTCGGCAGCGTATGCTTGAGTACACTCTGTTTAAAGCCGTACACTGTTTGCCCGAAGGATCGTAGACCTTAATGGTAAAGGTCCCTCCAGCAGCCTGACTAACTACGATCTGTTCTATGTTGTCAAAGAGCACGGAACCAGTTGCGAAGTCCACACCCGAAATGTCTAAAGTCTCCGACGCTGTGTCCGAGTAGACGGTGACGGATCCTGACGCTGGAGTTTCGCTAAGTTCGACTTGTACGTAGCCTGCATCGGACAACTGTGCATCCACCGTATACGTGCCGGGCACCAAAGCGCCTGAGTACACTACTTCGTCTTTTCGCCACACATCTGCTCTGTGTGACAGTAACGAACGGAAACTCATTGCATCACCTTTCGGTAGTAGTTTAGCACATCCAACGAAGACGGACGCCAACCACCTTGCAGGAATACTTTACGATAGGAGTATTCGCCCAACCTCTCCGCAACGATTCCCTCTGCTTGATGCTCATCCCACCTCCAAAAGGCATCTCTCACTTCGTTGATGAGCACCGTCAACAGGTCTGACGGAATGGGAGTGAAACCGGCGCAGTAACACACCTCAACTGAAGTGTTCGTAGCCGAAAAGCCTCCCTCAGCATACAAAACACCTTCGTCGCTGAAGATAACGACGTCCTCCACATCGTACGACGAGTCCCCAACAGTTATAGCTGCCACATCTACTATCGGATAGTTTTTCAGATATAACCTATCTTGTCCGGCCTGCACAAACAGTTTGTCGTTGTGCCACTGCAGGTCGAAATCCCTCCGACAGTACGCTTCAATCCTTCTTTCTACGGCTTCGGCTAGTCTTGTGAGAAGGTCGTCGTACTGGTCGGTTTCGATCTCCAGCTCCTGTTTGAGCTGACTCAGACTTATCCACATTTTCCTCACCTTCGATTTTGGTGAAGCCCATTGATTCTAAGAATTGGATGGCGTATGGACTTTGAACGTCGCATACGCCATCCTTCACTTTCACAACCTCGTCATACGCGTAAATTTCCAAGTACGGAGGAGAATTCGGTGGAGCTTTCATCTTCATGGTAACCTCCATGCGTCACACGCATCATGAGTTATCGTTTGCCGCATTAACTGGATATACCCACCAGACGCGCTATCGCCTGCGGATGACGTACGACGAGCGTGAAGTCTTCGATTATCTCGAACTCGTCGTACTGAGTCGTGGTCTTGGCAAGGGGCTGCACCGTCACGTCCGTTAGCACTCCGACCCACACGTGATCGGTACTGACGACGTACAGGGCGGAACAGTCGCCGTTGCCGTCCCACGTAATGTCCGATCCGTCAAACGACCCAGTGTCTGGGATGTTGGTGCTGACGTATATCGGGATCCCGTTGTAAGCAAGCAGCTTGAACCCGCCCTTGACCTCCACAGTGTTGACGAACCTCTGAGAGGCCTGAAGGGCTGCAGTCAGCTGCCTACGAGTCCTACGGGAGCAGATAATCATGTCAGGCTCACCGGCGGTCACCTTGTCTATAACCTCGTCGAGCTTCGCCAAGGTTATAGCCGCCCCACCGGCGTTGGATGTGGTAACGACGGTCTGACCGTAGTCCTTGCAGAGCTTGTCGAGGCCGTCGAACTCCTTAGAGTTGGAGTCGCTATCGCCCATGAGTATGGCGTAGTCCTCTTTGTTGCGGAACTCTAAGGTCTTGGCCTCGATTTCCGCCGCAAGGACGTCTATGTAGCTCATCCCTATCCTCTGGAGCTTCCGAGTCACCTTACCCCTTGTAGCAAGGGTCTTGTAAGGGAAGGATACCCTCTGGTAAGACCCGGTCTCCTCCAGAGTGGCAAGGTTGTCAGTGTCGTCGACGAAGGCTGCCCCCGTGGACCCAGGAGTCCGCCTTACGATATACCACGCATCTCCGGAACCCTTCTTGCGAGGCAGGTTCTGCCTCAGAGGGTTCTTATAATCCATCAACTGAGCTACAACCTTATCTACCTCAATCTGGACCAAAGCGCTAGCAGCGCCGGAAACGTCCAGTGCCTTCTTTATGTTCTCCTGCCAATCGCGGCTCATTGATCTCACCTCCCTAAGAACGTCTAGAACTTAAATTACGAAGTCGCCTTCTCAAGGATCATCTTAAGCCTATCTATAGGATGTACATCCGCGAACTTGCCGGATCCCTCGAGGAGAGCCTTCATTTCGTCCTCCTCCTTCTTCTTGTCGGAGTCGGACTGCAGACCCTTCCTCAGGGGTAAGCGCTCTGCTATCATCTTGGTCAGCTGCCTCACCTCTTCAGCAACGTCCTTCATCGCCTTCACAGCTTCCTCAGTCTCGGACGGCTGAGAAGTGGTCTCAGGCTGCTCAGGCTCTTCGGCGCCAGACTCGTCAGATCCCGACTCACTGGCACTAGACAAAGCCTTGGTCAGCTCTAGGACCTCCGTCACCGCCTTGGCGACCTCGGTCACGCTTTCCTTAAGCTCGTCAAGTGCCTTCGCAACCGCATCCAGCTTCTCATCCAACGCCTTCCCCTCCGGCCCAGGATAGGGGTAAGGGTAAGGCGAAGGATACGGGTACTTCTTCCCAACGAGCCTGCCTAGAAGCGCCTTTATCTCCTGCAGCATTGCCTTTTCCTTCTCGTTTTCAGCCCCGGCTAGGAGCTTGTCGACCAAGAAAAGGCACTTCTTGACTACTTCCTCCACGTCCTGAGCCTTCTCCGCCTCTTCCTCTTCGGACTTCATCTCTTCGTTATCCTCCCCAGAGGTGCTGGGCTCTTCAGAACCCGTGTCTTCCGTCAGCGCATTCAGAGCCTTCACGAGGTCGATCAGATGTCCCTGAGTGACCTCGTTACTCTCAAGCTGCCGTATCTTGTCCACTTCCTGAGCGATGTCCTTCAAAGCCTGAACGTTCTGGCTTTCGTCCCACTCTGCTACAATTTCGTCCAAGCTTTTGACTATATGGTCAAACCGCTCACGAAGTTCGGCAGCCATTTCGTCACTATTGAGCTTTGCAACCAGCTCATACACCGGCTTGAAAACTTCCGGTCGCATTTCCGTCACCTCCCTTAATGCTTTCTCTATATACCAGTTCAAGACTTTAGCGTTCGGGTTTGCAGGTAACGACACTATGGAGATCTCTCTTATCGACATCTTCTTTACCACACGCACCATTCGCTTCAACTCTTCCGACCACCGCTCCTCCGCGCTCTCGATTACAGCGCGGATCGAAAACCGGCACAGCACGCCCTCCTGTATCTTCTGCCAGATCTCGGGTTCCGTCTTCGAGATCTGCACCTTCACAAACAGTCCACTGCCAGGAACGTAGCGCGCCTCGAGTACGCGGCCGATAGGACGATCGGTGTTATGGTTGTAGAACACGACAGGATACTTTTTCAAGTCGTCTACAGCAGCCGCTAATGCCTCCTCCGCCACTACATCGCCTTCCTCGTCGACATCACTTGTAGACGCAAATCCCTCTACAATCCACTTACCGTCGTCCTCATCGTCGTGCTGTGCCTTAACGATCTCCAGCTCCATCTGAAATGGGTGAGTTCTCATCACTACTCACCCCCTCACGTTAAAGCGTCAGGCAACTGGCTTACTGTTATGGTGCTTAACCCTTCCAACTCTACAGTGCCACCAACGGCGCTCGCAGACACGAACAGCAAACGCTCATCTGCGTCCGCAGCGTCATCGTCGAAGTACACTGCAGAGTACGTTGTCGTAGCTCCGGCGACATGCTCAAGCTCTATGTAACGTCCAGACGAAGCACGGACGTACAGGTTTGTACCGGTGAGTGTGTTGTCGACGACGAACCTTTGGTTGGTCTCGTCGAAGTGTACCGTGTAACCGGACGGAGAATCGTTGTGGAAAACTACAACGTACTCTCCTCCTGTAGTCTTGAAGTAAGAGTCGGAGCCACCAGCATTGTCGCTCTCGAACTTACCGACCACTCCATCTACAGGGTTCACGTACAGTGGAGTGCCCTGAGACGAGGCGTTAGCGTTGTGCACTACTTTGGCCCGGTCTGTCGAACCCGCATTCCTTAACAAGTTTATGATCTGCTTCAGCTTCGTGCCGAGCTTCGCAATAAACGCAGCCGGCATACTCTGGTCAAGTAAGTAGGACTCGCTAACTCCCATTTGAATCACCTCCGTGTTCTTTCAGTACACTGCCTAGAAGACGTTTCTAATTAACGTAGTTTTCCCAAAAAAGGCAACTAAAGAGTTACGACCGCAACGAGCCAATGGCTGCGGTCGACTACGTCCACGCGTCCATACTGCACAAGTTGATGAACTAGTTTGGCTTCGTCATAACACTGTTGGTGGTGAAAGGAGCCGTGTTTACCGGGTTCGGGGCCTAGTTTGTTGTTGGGCACTGAAACGACAATTCGTCGACGTGCAACCCTTGACGCCTCCTGCAAAATGACGCCAGCCTCGGTGTAGGTGTAATGCTCCAAAATTTCAGCAAGTACGACAGTATCGAATGTTTTGTTGGCGCAAGGAAGAGCAAAAGCGTTCGCTACCACTTTTGGTAGAGGTTTTTGAACCCGAAGCTGCTCAGCGAACTGATTTAAACCTTTCAAAGCCTCGACGGAAATGTCGAGGGACACCACGTAACCTCCGTACAAGCATGCAAGAGCACCCGGTCCACTTCCGACGTCTAACACAGTACCTACAAGAAGTTTGCTGAGCTTTTGCAGTCGGGAAAAGCGAAATGAGTCCTTCACGTGAATCAGAGGGTCACGCGCATAAAACTCTTCCCATTTGGCTCTATCGATCGGCGTTTGGCATAGGTTTTCCATGCTTCATGTAGTACATTTCTTTAGTGTATTCCAGATACTCAGTCCGAGCCAAGGACCGCGGGTTCCACTCCGCATCTAAGTTTTCAGTGAAAGCCGCAGGTACACTATAAACTACTTTCCAACCGCGACGTCGAATTTTTTCCTGGTAAAAAGCCCATCCCAGATACCCTTTGACGCCAACGTTAGTGTCGAGCAAGCCCACCTGTTCCACGACCGCTCTCCGTATCGTATAAATTCCGCCTATATGTGATGGCACGACGTATCCCTGACAGTACTGTCCGGGTCTTCCTTGAAGCTGGCCCATTCCTTTCACGTGTTCCGGAGTTAATGACAACACCCAACCTCCAACTACACCAACTTCAGGGTTGTACAGCATACAATCCACCATGTACGTCAACCATTGAGGGTGAACTACGATATCGTTGTCTAGCTTGCCAAAAAAGGTGATCTCTGGATTCTGCAAAGCGTGAGTCCAAAAGTAATTGACAGGTTCGGTGATTCCTACTGCGGTATCGTAGTACCAAACGTGCTCCACTAACTCTGGATGCTCACGTGCAAACGACTGTACTAACTCTCGAGTGTGTTCACGGTTTGCTTGCACGCAAATCCAGAGACGGAAGGGTCCGTTGTAGCTCGTGTTCTTGACAATTGCATCCAGACACAACTCAGTATATTTCCTTCTCCCATACACCAAGAGTACAACGTCAACGCGTGGCAAAGAGGACATTGTCCCACCTCCTCCAACGCAGGCAGAAGTTGACCGACCGTATGATAAGTCGTGGTGACGGTCGTACTAAGTCTACGCCTAAGTACAGAGGTCCAACGTGAGGCTGGTCGGATCTGAAGCTACATACGACAACTGGGCGCTTCATCAGAAACATGCACGCACTCAGTACTGATGAAGCAATCACCACAACGACACTTGCATTCCAAACAACTCTCAAGGTATCCCTCCATGACAGCCCACGCCGATCAATCCACTCGGGGCGCATAGCAGCACTTCGCTGCCCAACGCACACAACCGGAAGAGGAAAATTGACTTTCAAGATTTCTGGATGATTTTTCCATCTAGAAATCGACTCGGTGTGCACGCAAACGTAAGATTCCGGGAGGTCCTCGAAGGGAGTCAGCAGGTCGTACCGTATGTGTCCGGGAAAACAGGGGACGAACTTCGAACTCTTGGGGCTCCATGCGCCTACGAGTGCTTTTGTACTAGGGTCTCCTTCGTTAAGCCGCAGAACGTCTGCGATATCGTTCGCTGGGCGGTCTGGCACGACTTCAACGATGTTAATTTCCAGGTCAGTCAGTTCGTTAACCGTTTCCCAAACGTCGTGCGCATACTGACCCACCCTCAAGTCGACAGTAGTGAAGTGCTGACGTAGCCAATTCGCCGTCCAAAAAGCATCGCCACATCGCATCCCTACAACACTGAAGTAAGGTCTCATACTACCTCCTTCGGTGTCAGTTTATGAGTTCTTCTACACTTCGTGCATCCCCAAAGGCGTTGTGTGCAAAATGAAGGATATACTCGGGTGGTGGCAATACTGCGTTTGTCTCACCACGTTCAGAGTGAAACCTTTTTCTCAGTCGGTCGATGAACTCATTGTCAGGAAAAGGTCTGCCCCAATGCTTTTTCAGTGACACCCACTCTGCCCACCCTCCCATTTCATGTGCGGTTGTTGAACGTGTTACAATAATCTGTCCACATGTTCCGTACCCACGCGTCATCGGACGTAATTTTTGCAGGTCCTTCAGTTCTTCGTCAGAAAACAGCTTGACTGCATCGCGACGCTCTCTGCAGTACGCAAACCCATCCGTCTGCCTGAAAACACTACGTATACGCTCATTCAAGTGCGGAGGAAAGTAAATGTCACTGCCCGTGAACACTACGACCGTGGACGAGTCAGGCTGTACCTTCGACAACATTGCATTTTGAAAGGTTCCATGCCGATCGGGGACTATTGTCTCGTCCCAGAAAACATCGATGACCGGAAGTTCGAAATGCTCTGTAAGGATTTCGGCGTCCTTGATTCGGTCAGTTAAAATGACTACTGACAACTCTCGATCCGTCTGCCTGTGTAGCGATAGTAGGGTTTTGTACAAGAGAACTGGAGGTCGACGGAACCAAGGAATGAGCCATACTGTCTTTATCATCAGGTTCTCCCGAACGAAGTTATCCCTGACGTCTTGCAGGATCTACTGTCCTGCCTGTGGAGTCCATCCGCTCAACCCAAGTGTCCACCTTGAACACATGTTTATTGAGCGCTGCAAAATCGTTTGAGACGGAGTCAACAAGTCGACACCTAGGAGCAATGGTCCAACGTGAGGAAAGAAAGACGAATCAAAGTGGCAAACTACACACGGACCTTTTTTGAGAAACATACATGCGCTTAACACTGACGACGCAATACATACAATCAACGACGCGTTCCAAATTACTCGGAGCGTGTCGAACCAACTAACTTCACGTTTGTCAATCCAGTCACGTCTGCACGGCTCTCCACCAGATCCTACGCAAACGACCGGGTACGGGTAACTCACTTCTAGCAGTTCTTGTCTGTTTTTCCATCGAGAAACAGAACCTGTATGCACGCACACGTAACGATCTGGAAGATCTTTCAACGGTGGTAGATCCCGTAGCCTGCCAGGATAGGAGGGTTCGAAGTATGGAAAGGTCGGACTCCACACGCCGACTAAACGTTTAGCACTCGGCTCACCATCGTTCTGTCTCAAAAAGTCATTAAAGTCAACAGCTGGACGGTCTTCGATTACTTCAAAGATTTCGACTTGCAAGTCAGTTGCCTTGTCAACCGCTTTCCATGCATCAAAAGCGTAACGTCCAGCGCGCAAACGAACCTTTTCGTAACGCTTCCGGATCCAGTTCGCCGTCCAAAACACGTCACCGCAGCGCATTCCAACCACACTAAATGTGGGAACTTTCATATTGCACTCCTACCTTGTACTTGCCAGCGTTACAGTTGATAGCCATACCTCTGAGCGAGCTCTCGAATTCGGCAGGCCAACTCCGCATCGGTTTCTTCCAATTGTCCCCAAGAAACAGGTTTGTACATACCGCGTCTTGAATTGGTCGTAGTCGACACGTTAGGCAGCGGCTTACTCACCTGAAGAAGCTTTTGAAATTGAGGCCAGAGCGTCGGAACGTCTTCAACCTTGTACGTCCAGTCCGCTTTGCATTCTGCAAACAGATTCCAAAAGTACCAGTAACGCATACAATTCAGTAATCTATTGTCGGACAGTTTTATGAAGGAAGCAATAAAGTCCCAAGATCTAGTTGAAATCGTTTGCATAGAGGAAATAGCGTGTAGAGGGTGGCGGACTTGGTGCAAATAGAGGCAATTCTGAGGACGCTCGAAAGGTGCAAGCTGCCACGCTGACACTCCGTCCTGACCTATCTGCTCATGAAGGACTTCCTTGCCAACATGCTGCATTACTTTGGCAATGTATGCGGTGCCACTCCGTCCGCACCCCGTAATGACGATAAGCTCCTTGTTCGACCGTTTCAACGCTTCAAGAAGCTTTTTGACCTCACTACACATGGTACTAACCC
>Ga0180302_10000843_pt1 | contig 14210 bp, 15 predicted proteins | sample GuaBasSediGuay17_FD_121794 | JGI IMG/M metagenome (GOLD analysis project Ga0180302, IMG submission 121794) | Subseafloor sediment microbial communities from Guaymas Basin, Gulf of California, Mexico - Guay17, Core 4571-4, 12-15 cm | ecosystem: Environmental > Aquatic > Marine > Hydrothermal... | reverse complement strand
TTATACCCTTGCTCTTTCTAGTTCTAAGCATATCTTTTCTCAAACTCTCAAATGTTCCTATTTCATACACCTTGAGAAGGATTTTCTTTCCCTTCCCAATTTTCGTCATAATAATTTACTTACCATTAATAATGAAGATTAATCTCTTACATCTATCTATTGCTATTAATTCATCTAAAATGGTTTCAAGTTTGCTACTAGCATTAAAAGTCTCAACTTCCATATCTTTAGTCTTATCATTGATGCTAACTTCAGACTTTCTTACATTGTTTCAATCGCTTAAAAAAATTGGAGTACCAAAATTCGTAATATTTCTACTCTATACAACCTTAATTTACATTAATGTATTTATTAGGGAAGCGTTAAAGCTTTTACTAGCTAGAAGATCTAGATGGATTAATGGTAGTTATAAGCAATTTTTATCCTCATTTGCTACAATAATAGGTGTTTTGATTTTAAGAGCGTTTGAGAGAGGGGAGCGGGTAGGTTTAGCTATGAAGGCTAGATGCGTTTCTAAAAATGCGAACTTTGTCATGGCGAATTTTAGCGCGTATGACCTGATTTCAACATTAATATTTTTTGCAACATATGTATCATTTATAGTGTTTATGATTATGTACTTCATACTTTAAGGTGTTTTGTTTTGGAAATAATTTTTGAGCTTAGAAATGTGAGCTTTAGGTATCCTGATGGTAGCTTAGCTATAAACGATGTCAGTTTGCAAATTTTCAAAGGAGAAAAAGTGGTTATAATCGGTTCTAATGGTTCTGGGAAATCAACTCTCCTAATGCTATTAGCTAATTTAATTAAACCGACAAAAGGTGAAATTTTTTTTAAGGGAGAGAAAATTGATAAGATAGCGAAGGAGGTTATCAGGAAGGACATTGGCATAGTTTTTCAAGATCCGTCAGATCAGCTTTTTAACCCAACTGTTTTAGACGAGATTGTATTTAGTTTCATACAACTAGGTTATTCGAAGGAGGAATCTATTAAGAAGGCTGGGTTATTACTAGAACAATTCGGATTAAAAAATTATTATAAAAAACCTCCACATCGTCTGAGTTTTGGTGAGAAAAAATTATTAGCGTTTTTAACAATTGTAGCATGGAATTCTAGCATAATGCTATTAGATGAGCCGTTAGCGAATGTTGACTATTCAAGAGTTAAAAAGATTCTATCAATGATAAATGATTTCTCACAAAAAGGAAAAACACTTATTTCGGCGACCCAAGCAATCGAATATATTCCATATTTTGGCGAAAGAATAATAGTGTTAAAGGATGGGAAAGTATTATATGATACCACAATTGAGGATCTAATAAACAAGCCTGAGAAACTTATAAATGCTGGATTAAGACCAATCAAACAAAGGGATTTCCCATTAATATTATAATTGGTGAAATGGAAGTGAACCATAGCTTTGAAACGAGACTTAGGAAATTCTTAGCTAATTGCAAAAAAATCGCTATTATAGGTGTCGGGAATCCTCTTCTGGGCGATGATTCTATTGGTAACAAAGTTATTGACCTATTGGCAGAAAGAAATGTTAACGTTGATTTATTTAAGGCTTTCCAAGCACCAGAAAATGTATTATCCAAGTTCCTAGAATCCGATCACTCACATATAATAGTAATTGATGCAGCAGAAATGGGTTTAAATCCAGGCGATTTTAAGATTATTGAAATTGAAATGTTACCAAATGAGACTATTACTACGCATACAGTACCGTTAAAACTTATGCTAAAATCTTTAATATCAGTTGGAAAAAAAGTTCTAGTTATAGGAATACAGATAGAAAAAGTTGGCTTTTATGAAGTTTCAGAAAAAGTTGTTTCAGGAATAAATAAACTCATAGAAATATTATATGAAGTGCTAAAGGATATGTGTTCCTATGATTCATCAAAAATCCTATGACCGCCATACTTATACCAAATTGAACATGTGCCCTCGCTTGAAACCATACATGGACCAATAGGATTTGTGGGTGTACAAACTTTTCTAAAAAGTTTACAGTCTGTAGGTTTAGCCAGCCCCAAAACAACATCTGCACATCTACAACCTGGAGGGGTGTCCATACTTTTTTCGATTTTGATATTGTAGTATTTTCGAGCATCATAACTTTCGTAGTCGCTATTAGGGATCCAAGCACTATTAGGTATCTTACCGATTCCTCTCCACTCACCATCAATTTCTGTGAATACCTTCTTTATATAACTCTTAGCTACTAAATTGCCCTCCCATCTTACAACTCTCTCATACTCATTGTATGTTCTAGGAATACCCTCATTAATTGATTTTAAGATCAAGTATACTCCTAAGAGAACATCTATAGGCTCAAATCCCGCAACAACAACAGGAATATTAAAATCATTAGAAATAAAACTCCAAGCACCAGCGCCAGTTATTGTCGATACATGACCAGGCGCGATTATTCCATGAAGATTATGTTTATGAACCTTTAAAGCATATTTAACAATAGGAACAGTTATCCTAAATGAGGGGAGTATTCTTAAATCCTTTGGTACATTTCCATTAGCTATCTGAGAGGCAAAAGATGGTGCAGTAGTCTCAAAACCAACACCAAAGAAAACTCCTTCCTTAACATTATTGTTTTTAAAATCTTTAATAGCATCAAGAAAACTATAGACTACAGATACGTTTCCCCCCTCAGCCCTCGCTTTAGCTAAGCTCATTCGAGAACCAGGTACCTTAAACATATCGCCAAAGATATAAACTTTAATACCATCTAAAGCGAGTTTTATAGCTTCATCAATTTCTCTAGCTGGTACTACACAAACTGGACAGCCAGGACCAGCAATTAAATCAACTTTCTCGGGCAACAGTTTCCTTATGCCATAATAGGTTATAGTATGCTCATGAGTCCCACAAACATGCATAATATTAATTTTATCCAACTCAATTGAATCCGCTAGCTTTTTAATTTTCTCCTTTAGTGAAACAGCGTATTTTTTATCCCTAAAAACACCAAAGTTTATATCATTAATAGAACCTGCTTTCACTGATACATGACCTCCGCTAACTCTCTTAAATATTTGATGGTTTCCTCATAATCCTCCCGACTTATCTTTGATATTATCGCTCCAGCGTGAACTATAACAAAATCACCAGGTTTTACATCTGGAACAAGCAAAGCATCAACCTCTCTCTTAATACCACTAATATCCACAACGGCTTTATCTCCTTTAACTTCAACAACTCTACCAGGTATACCAAGACACAAATTTCTAACCTCTATTATCCCTAAATTATCAACTATACAAAAATTATTTTTAGATAAATCATAAATACTGAAGAATAAAGCGAAGAGGATGTGCTATAAAGATATCATTTTTGAGCATTTCTATCAAGAAATATGGTTTTAAAGAGAGCTTCTCAATTCAAACTTTTTATCTCTTATTCTATATACTTCTATATATTTTATTAGCTAGAAGGATATATTTTATATTTACAATTCTTTTTTTAATTAATATATTTACAATAGCTTTTTAACTATATTTTAATAAAGATAAATAAACCATATTTACTTTGTAAAAAACTAAAGATTTTTGTATGTAAATAATTCGATGTGTATATAAAAAGTAGGTGCTGTAAATGACTTCTAGCCAAACGAAATCTATGCAGAAAAGAATAACTATTACTCAGGTATCTGAATTCTTAGAGGAAATAATTAGTTTAGGTGGTGAGGAGCTACTTGAATGCTATCAGTGCGGTTCATGCACGGCAATTTGTCCAATTACAGAAGAGTTTAACGTAAGCTTTAGAAAAACAATTAAATATGCCCAATTTGGATTAAGAGAAAGGTTATTAGGAGACCTTACACCATGGTTATGTAATGTACATGGAGATTGTGTTGAAAGCTGTCCACGAGACGCAAAGCCAAGTAAAATATTAGCCACAATAAGGAGATATCAGAGTATTTACTATGACTGGACAGGAGTATCTCGATGGTGGAACTTTTCATCCCTTAAAAAGAAGCTAGCTTTAATAATATTTGTAACGCTGTTATCCGCACTAGGTTTATTTGTATTATATAAGCCAGTATTAATGAATTATATATCTATGGGCAAATTTATAAACATGTCTGAGTTGATCATTCCAGGAATTTTAATATTCGCAATTAGTTCTATACTCTTACTATCAAACGCGTATAGAATGTACAAATTTATTGGTGGAGGGAAAGACTATAAAGTTGGATTCTTTACCGCCATTAAATCGATATTAAGAACTTGGCTTGGGACAGAAAAAGAAGCAATGAAAATTCCCGAGAAAAGATCTAGAATATTAGAACATATATTAATATTCATAGGCCTTGGTCTATTCATAATATTGAGTTTACCAGCAATAATATACCCATCAATCTACTCCATATACCCATTCAATTACATCTTAAAAGTTGGTAGATATGTCGCTGCAATAACCTTACTAATAGGCGTGGGGTCCCCAATCATTAAAAGGATTTCAAGATCACCAAATATACATTGGTACTATAAAATGTTTAGACATTCAACAGATTGGGCTTCGTTAATAACAGTATTTTCAATAGCTTTAACAGGTTTACTTCTAAATATATTCAATGATCTAAATATGGTTATTGCTTCATACATAACTTATGTAATACACTTAGGTCTAGTATTTTCATTCTTGCTTCTTGAAGTCCCATTTGGGAAGCATAATCATTGGATCTATAGAGCTATCGCAAACTATGTAAGTGCTAGAAAGGGAATTCTAAGAGGTGTTACGCATGACTAAACCCGTCCTTGTTATTGGTGGAGGTATAGCGGGTATCCAAGCCGCTTTGGATTTAGCTGAACAAGGTATTGAGGTTTATCTAGTCGATAGAGCGCCTAGCATAGGTGGTAGAATGGCTCAACTAGATAAAACATTCCCAACGTTGGATTGTGCATCATGTATATTAACACCTAAAATGGCTGCTGTGCCACGATACCCCAATATTAAATTATTGATGTATTCAGAGGTTCAAGAAGTTAAGGGACATGTAGGTAATTTCACTGTTAAAGTACTCAAGAAGCCTACTTACGTTGATTGGGATAAATGCACTGGGTGCGGGGCATGCATGGAGAAGTGTCCAAAAAAAGTGCCAGATGAATATAATATGAACCTTGGAGAACGTAAAGCGATTTACATAATGTTTCCACAGGCGGTTCCGCGAAAAGCTGTAATAGATGCAGAAAACTGTCTTAGATTGAATCCGCCCCCAGAAATAAAGGAAAAAGCTAAGGGACCGATATGTGGCGTTTGTTCAAAAGTTTGTCCAACAGGAGCTATTAATTATGACATGAAACCCGAGATTGTTGAACTAAATGTTGCAGCTATTATTGTTGCTACGGGTGCCGAATTGTATGATGCAAGAAATATACCAGAATATGGATATGGCAAGTTTCAAAATGTTTACACACACTTAGAGTTCGAGAGACTGGTGTCATCAACTGGCCCAACTAAGGGGGAAATAGTTAGAAGATCTGATGGCAAGCATCCAAAAAGGATCGCTTGGATACAATGTGTTGGTTCAAGGGATATTAGATTTAATCATTACTGTTCAACTTTTTGCTGCATGGCCGCCACTAAACAAGCTATATTAGCTAAAGAGCACATACCAGATGTAGAATGTACAATTTATTACATGGATATAAGAGCCTTTGGTAAGGGCTTTAATGAATTTGTTGAAAGAGCCAAAAAAGAATTTGGGATTAAGTATGTGAGAGGGAAAGTGGTTAGTATCGAAGAGGATCCTGAAACTAAGAACCTAATCATAAAGTATGAGGACACATCCGTAAGTTACATGAAGAAAGAAGAGTTCGATATGGTCGTTTTAGCAGTAGCTGTGAGACCAAATCGTGTAACCCCAACAATACCACTAGAATTAGATGAATATGGTTTCGTCAAACTTAAAGATCCATACCTAGACCCCGTGTCAACAACTATAGATGGTGTATTTGTTGCGGGAATAGCGGCTGGAGCTAAGGATATTCCAGATTCTGTGATTGAGGCGGGTGCCGCGGCTGCAAAAGCGGCTTTAATAGCTAAGGGACTTATTGCTTCTGCAACTGTAAAACAATCTGATGAATCTTCAACTTAATTAGGTGGTGTTTTGATATGAGTGAAGAAATGGAAAAAGAAACTGAAGAGCCTAGGATAGGTGTATATATTTGCCATTGTGGCCTAAATATAGCTGCCACAGTTGATGTTGAGGAAGTTGCAGAGTATGCTAAAACGTTACCCAATGTCGTTATTAGCAGACATTACGTTTTCATGTGCTCCGAGCCTGGACAGGATCTTATAAGAGAGGACATAAAGAAATATAACTTAAATAGGGTGGTGGTTGCGTCATGTTCTCCTTCAATGCACGAGCCAACATTTAGAAGCGTTCTTGAGAGCGCTGGTTTAAATAAATATCTCCTCGAAATGGCAAACATTAGAGAACATTGTTCTTGGATCCATGATGATAAAAAAGCAGCAACCGAAAAAGCTAAAGATTTGGTTAGGATGGCCGTAGCAAAAGCTCGTCTTTTAGAACCTCTAGAGGAAAAAGAATTCAGTGTAAAACCCAGTGTTCTCATTGTAGGTGGTGGGGTTTCTGGTATGAGAGCAGCGCTAGAATTATCGCAATATGGCTTCGATATTTACTTAATCGATAAAAGTCCAACTTTGGGCGGTAAAGCAGCTTTAGTCGGTTATGTTGATTCTACTAGAGGATCTGAAATAGTAGGAAAAATGGTTAAATTAATCAAGAGTAATCCAAAAATCCATGTATTTACAAATTCGGAACTAGTGGAGTTTTCTGGATTTCCTGGAAACTTTAAAGTTAAGATAAGGGTTAATCCTAGGTATGTGGATGAAAAATGTAATCTATGTGGGGAATGTGAAAAAGTGTGCCCCGTCGAGGTTGCAAATGAATACAATTTCGGTCTAAATAAGAGAAAAGCAATATTTTTACCATTCAAAGAATCTTATCCTCCATACTATGTGATAGATGATAAAGTATGTACCAAATGCGGAGAATGTGTTAAAGTTTGTAACTACAACGCAATAAACTTAGATCAGCAACCTAGTACCCTAGAACTGGATGTGGGAGCATTAATAGTTGCGATCGGTTATGATCCATACGAACCTAGTAGGGGAGAATATGGTTATGGGTTAAGTGACAATGTTATAACATTATTTCAGCTTGAAAGACTTTTGGATCCAGATGGTCCAACAAATGGGGAATTAATTATTAATGGTAAGGAACCTAAGAGTATCGCATTTATATTCTGCGTAGGATCAAGGAATACGGGCCCTAACGCAAAGCCTTATTGTTCAAGAATGTGTTGCACATCATCATTAAACAGCGCTATTAAAATAAAAGATAAGTATCCCGATGTTGATATCTACATACTGTATAAAGATATCATGACCTATGGTAACGATGAGAGACTTTACGAGGAGGCTGGAAAGAGGTTTATAAAGTTCGTTAAATTCGAGGAACCGCCAGATGTAATTTTGGATAAAGAAAAATTATTTGTAGATGTTTATGAGTACACAATACAGGAGTACCTTAGAATTCCCGTGGATTTAGTAGTATTAGCTGTTGGAATGGTACCAAGACATGACATGGATGAATTAACTGCAGTAATAAGAGCAAGTTGTAGCGGAGATGGATTCTTAAAAGAATTACATCTAAAATTAGCTCCAGTGGACTCGTCCACTAAGGGGGTATTCCTCGCTGGAGCAGCAACAGGTCCAAAAAACATAATTGAAAGCATAAAAATGGGCAGTGCAGCGGCCTCAAAAGCAATGTCATTGCTTTCCAAAGGAAAGGTTACTGCGGAACCGACAATTGCACATGTGAATGAGGATCTATGCAGTGGCTGTGGAATTTGTGTTAGTGTATGCCCATACGATGCAATTTCAATAAAAGTTGTAGATGGTGATAGGCTTGCTAATGTCGAAGAGGCATTATGCATGGGCTGTGGATCGTGCGCGACAGCATGCCCCTCTGGTGCTATGCAACATTTAGGATTTAAAGATATTCAAATCAAATCCCAAATCTCTGCTCTTTTCGGGGGTGGTGTTTAATGAGCCAAGAAAATTTTGAACCAAAAATAGTTGTATTTGCATGTAACTGGTGCGCCTATTCAGCAGCCGATTTAGCCGGTACTAGTCGTATGCACTACCCCCCAAATGTGAGAATAATTAGAGTAATGTGCTCTGGTAGGGTAGATCCCCAATTTGTTTTAGATGCTTTTAGCCAGGGAGCTGATGGAGTGTTAGTCGCTGGTTGTCATCCACCAGCAGATTGTCACTATATAGATGGGAATTATAAGGCTTTCAGAAGGCTCATGCTACTTGAGAGACTTCTTGAGTCAATGGGTATTGAAAAGGAAAGATTTAGGTTGGAGTGGATATCAGCATCAGAAGCTGAGAAGTGGGTTAAAGTGATCAAGGAGATGGTTGAAACGCTAAAAAAACTTGGTCCTTTAAAACCCAAGTTGGAGGTGACTAAATGATGGAGAAACCTAAGGTAGCTTGGTATTGGTGCGCATCCTGTGGTGGTTGCGAAGAATCTTTTGTAGATCTAGCGGAGAAGTTATTAGATGTATTTGACGCAGTTGATATCGTTTTCTGTCCAGTTGCAATGGATTTCAAGAAGGAAGATATTGAGAAAATGCCAGATGGTTCTATTACGGTCGCCCTTATAAATGGTGGTATAAGACTAAAAGAGCATGAGGAAATGGTTAAGCTTCTCAGGCGCAAGTCTAAGATTGTAATTGCTTATGGTGCATGTTCATCTTGGGGTGGTATACCCGGGTTAGCAAATCTATATGATATCGATGAAGTAATAAGCAGGAAATATCTTGAAGTACCATCAATAGAAAACCCAAATAAAACCTTACCATCTCATATAACAAAAGTTAAGATACCAGATTTACCCAATGAAGTTGAAATAGAGCTTACTAAAGTTCTACCAAGGCTTTTACCATTAGATCGAGTCATAGAAGTAGATTATTACATTCCCGGATGCCCACCAACCCCAGATGTTTTTTGGAACGCGCTCCAAGCAATATTATCAGGTAAGTTACCTCCAAAAGGCACAGTATTAGGTGCATCCCAGAAATCCCTATGTGACGAATGTCCATTAAATGAAACAAAGCCTGAAAAAATATTACTCAAGGATTTGAAGAGGCCTCATGAGGTTATCCCAAAACCAGATGAGTGTCTCCTAGCGCAAGGGTTATTATGCTTAGGTCCTGTAACTAGAGGGGGATGCGGTGCACTATGCGTTAAAGCTAATATGCCATGTACAGGTTGTTTTGGACCATTAGATAATATCATTGATTATGGTGGTAAAGCTCTCTCATATATTGCAAGTATCTTAGATTACTCACCCATGGAGGAAGATAAGCTCAAGGAGGTTTACGATAAGATACCAGATTGGGTTGGATTAGTATACAAGTATTATTTACCCGCTTCTAAATTTGGTGGTAAAGTCAATATAAAGAAATCTAAAGCATTTAAGGAGGTAGTTGAGTATGACTAAAAAAATTGTTATAGATCCTATAACTCGTTTAGAAGGCCATGGTAAGATAGTTATCGTATTAAACGATAAGGGAGATTGTGTTAAGGCATATATTCAAATACCAGAGTTAAGAGGATTCGAGAAATTTGCTGAGGGTAGACATGCTGAAGATATGCCAATTATAACACCCAGAATCTGTGGTGTGTGCCCTACGGCTCATCATATGGCATCTACTAAAGCCTTAGATGATTTGTATAAAGTTGATCCTCCGTCACCAGCCAAGAAAATTAGGGAATTATTTTACAATTTATTTATGCTTGAGGATCACGCGTTACATTTTTACATTTTAGCTGGTCCAGATTTCATAGTTGGCCCAGATGCTCCAAAAGAAGAGAGAAATATTGTAGGAGTTATAAAAAAGGTTGGAAAGGATGTTGGTCTTAAGATAATTGGTATGAGGAAAAAGATTAGAAAAATGATGGAGTTGATCGGTGGTAAAACAATACACCCTGTATTTGGTGTTCCAGGAGGGATATCTAAGCCCTTGAATGAAGAAATTGTTAAAGATTTGAAGAAGTTAGCAGATGAAAGTGTTGAATTTACTCAGTTTACCCTAAACATATTCAAGGAAGTAGTGTTAAAAAATGAAAAATATGTGGACTTAATAACGAGCGAAGCTTATACCCACAGAACACATTATATGGGTTTGGTAGATGATAAAAATAGAGTGAACTTTTACGATGGAATGATTAGAGTAGTCGATCCAAACGGTAAAGAGTTCGCAAAATTTGATGTACACGATTACTTAAATTATATAGCTGAACATGTTGAACCATGGACTTTTATAACCTTTACATACCTTAAGGATATAGGCTGGAAAGGATTCGTAGATGGTGAAGATAGCGGTATCTATAGCGTTGCACCGTTAGCGAGACTAAATGCTGCGGATGGTATGGCAACGCCTCTTGCTCAAGAAGCTTATGAGGAAATGTATGACACGTTGGGAGGTAAACCTGTTCATCATACACTAGCAAACCACTGGGCTAGAATCATAGAAATGATATACTCAGCTGAGAGAATTAAGGAACTTGCAAACGACCCAGAGATAACAAGTGAAAATGTTAGAGTATTACCAACAAAAACACCAGATGTTGGGATAAGTGTTGTTGAAGCTCCTAGAGGGACACTAATACATCACTACGAAACGGATGAAAGAGGGGTAATTAAAAAAGCTAATCTAATAGTTGCCACTCAGCACAACGCGGCGAGGATAGCATTATCTATAGATAAAGCTGCAAGAAGCTTAATAAAAAATGGAGAAATTAATGATGGTTTACTAAACATGATAGAAATGGCTTTCAGAGCTTATGACCCATGTATGGCATGCGGTACCCATACATTGCCCGGATCAATGCCCATAGCTTTTTACATGTATGATACAAAAGGGAATTTACTCAAAATCGTGAAGAAGAATTTTTAATCCTTTTTTTCATTTTTTATTTCTTTCTTTTTACAAAAATTTTTTTGGGTGAGTAGATCTGTATGAATACAAAACCCCTTGTGTTGTTTATTGGAAACTACTTATATTCGGATGACAAAATAGGGATAATTGTTGGCGAAAAATTAAAGAATAAATTGATTAATGAGGGTGTGGATGTTGAGATTATGGAGAAAATGGGTTACAGTCTAATAGACGTTATATCTAACCGGGAAATTGTAATCATTGTAGATAGTGTTAAAAGCAGTAAATGGGAAATTGGTGAGGTAATGCTCTTAAATATTGATGAAGTAGATATGTATACTCCCCGTTCTCCACACTACTCAGGGTTACCAGAAATGCTTAAACTTATGAAAAGTCTTGAATTAGGCATGCCTATGAAAATTTATGTAATCGGTATTGAAGTTAAAGACCCATACACAATATCAGAGAACTTAACTCCAGAACTAGTAAGTAAACTCGATGAAATTATAAATAAGGTATATAAGATGATTAGGGATATTCTTAAAATTTGATTCTCAAAATGTTGTGATAAATAATTAATTAACTTTTTCTAAACTCCTGAAAGGTGTTAAGTCACTCTAAATGGTATGTAGAAAATTCCAAAATTGTTAAGAAACAGTTCACCAAAATTGTAATAAAAATTTTAAAAAAGTTATTATACCATTAGTTCGTCTTTTGTAAACCCTGATATGTGGTAATCTGTTGTAAACCATAATGCTTTTGTTGGACAAATATCAACACAGGACCCGCAGAACACACACTTAGCTATTTCAATTTGGGGCTGTTTCTTTAATTTAGTAACCTCGCTTGGAACCATGGTTATTGCGTATGTTGGACAAACCCTAGCGCAGTTTCCGCAGCCCAAACATTTATTCACATCAAAATCAATTTTGCCTCTATAACCCTCAGGGGCCTTTGTAAGGACTACTGGATAATTAACAGTAGCTGGTTTTTTAAATAAGTTTTTAAAAGCGTCTTTTAAAACAGCACCCCAAGTCATTTTTATTACCACCTCTCACTGATAACAATATCCTTATTTTTCTTATACCACTTTATTGAATATCTAATTAACTCTTCTTTATCCATTACTACTTTCTTTTCCTTATTAATATCAACTAGTAAAACTCGATCCATACAAGCCATACATGGATCAATACCACCTACAATTGGTGGAATATCCGCGATATAATGTCCCTTAATCATATGTATAACTGATATAATATTCGCTAATGTTGGTGTCCTAACCTTAATCCTTTCTGGCTTTAAATCACCATTAGACTTCAAATAGTAATATAGTTCGCCCCTCGGTGCTTCTACAATACTTATAGCCTCATTTACAGGGGGCTTTTTGAAGGGTGAGATGCCTAAGTCAACTTTTCCAGATGGTATATTCTCTGCGATCCATTTTACAATTTCAGCACTAACATACATCTCCCTAATGCGTACAACAACTCTACTAAAAACATCACACGAGTCAAATGTTACAACTTCAAATGGCGTTTCTTCATAGATGGCGTATGGGAAGTTATATCGAATATCTCTTTTCACATCGGAAGCTCTAACAGTGGGTCCTACTGTACCCAATCTGATTGCATCGGTTTTACTAAGCATGCCTATATTTTGTGTCCTTATGAGAAGCGATTTGTCCTCAGTAAATACTTTTTCATAGTATTTAGTCTGCTCTAATATGAATTCAGCAACTTTTTTAGCCTTGTTTAAAAGATTATCATCAACATCTCTCCTAGTGCCACCAACCGTATTAATACTGTAGCCAACACGTCTTCCTGAAATTTCCTCAACGATATCTAGAACACGTTCTCTGTCTCTCCATGTGTACATAAATAGTGTATCGAAACCCAAAAGGTGTGCGACAACACCAAGCCATAGGAGATGACTATGAATTCTCTCAAGCTCCCACATCATAACCCTAATATGTAAAGCTCTTTCAGGCGGCTCTACATCGAAGATGTACTCGGCCCCTTGAGCATAACAACCTTGATGCGCGGATGAGCAAATTCCACAAATTTTTTCTAAGAGGTATAAGTTTTGGAACCAAGTTTTATTCTCGGCGAGTTTTTCAATACCCCTATGTGCGTACCCTATATTCGGTTCAGCGTCAACAATAATCTCGCCATCTAGATAAAATATAAAGTTTATAGGCTCTTTCAACATTGGATGTATTGGTCCAATGGGCATTCTATAGCTCATATCTAATCACCTACCTCAATTTTATAATCCTTTCTCAAAGGATGATAATCCTCGGGTGCGTCCTCGGGAATTAAGAGCCTCTTTAATCCTTTATGTCCTTTAAATTTTATACCCATTAAATCAAAGACCTCTCTCTCATAAACAAGAGCATGAGGGTATATATCTAGCACTGTTTCAATCTCTGGGGAATCTCTATTAATATAAGTCCTTAAGCAAATTGGTATTTTGGGATGATTTTCGAAGCTTAGAATGTGATAAATTAGGGCAAATTTATTCTCCTCTAAATGATCTAAAGCAGTTATTGTAGAGAGATGGCTATAACCTAATTCGCAAAGAAATGCTAATATTTCCTTAAAATCACTAACGTCACACTCTATCCATAATACACCTCTCTTATCCTCTGAGAGCTTTATCTTATCTCCAAATTTTTCACTTAACTTATTTTTTAATTCCTCAAGAGCGCCCATTTTTAACCTTCCTCCAACTTTTTAATTAATTTATATATAGCGTCTATGATTGCCTCAGGTTTTGCAGGGCAACCAAAAACATAAGCGCTAACAGGCAAATATTTGTCTATTGGCCCTTTGATATTATAAGAGCCTTGGAATAATCCGCCTGTCGCACCGCAAGAGCCAACGACTACGAGAAATTTGGGATCAGGAACTTGTTCTAGTACACGACGAACTCTCTCATATGATTTTGCTGTGATAGGACCGGTTACCACAACAACGTCAGCATGTCTAGGCGAGCCCACTAATTTTATCCCAAATCTTTCTACATCATATCGCGGTGTGAAAGCGTCTAGAATTTCTATGTCACAACCATTACAAGAACCAGTATTAAGATGGTATGCCCAAATGGATTTTCTTAGTGCCCACCGCTTTAACTTATCTTTTAATTTCTCGAGCATAGTATAACACCCTTATTTCTCAATTTTAAATTATTTATTTGGAATATATATAG
>Ga0180302_10000842_pt1 | contig 14232 bp, 14 predicted proteins | sample GuaBasSediGuay17_FD_121794 | JGI IMG/M metagenome (GOLD analysis project Ga0180302, IMG submission 121794) | Subseafloor sediment microbial communities from Guaymas Basin, Gulf of California, Mexico - Guay17, Core 4571-4, 12-15 cm | ecosystem: Environmental > Aquatic > Marine > Hydrothermal... | reverse complement strand
GTATTTTCCCAAGCCTCTATGCTGCCACCAGAAGCTCTTTTCTCCAACTGGAACAGATGGCCCGTAGACATGAAGCTCTCTAATAAGCGCAGATCTCCCTGCTCGAATTTCTCTTCTATGAGCTTTTTCAGACGGTATTCTCAGCCTCAGGAGCGCGTACAGTATGTCTCGCTTCAAGTCCTCTATACTCAAGAAAATCTCATGGCCTCCGCTAGCCTCATAGTCTATTCGACACAATGAAACACCGCTCATATCCGGTATTTCGGCGTGTTCAAGTATATAGTGACCTACCTCTCTGCACCTTATACAACGGCACTTAAGGCCCAATTTCTTCATTTTGTCTAAGACTACTTGCCTCAAGTTCCCGTACTTCAAGCCTGCCGCAATCCACTTTACGGGAATATCTCTGCCGACTCTTATTACTCTCACATAGCGAGGAACCATTGCAAGAACTTTCGCCAGAAACTCTATGTACTCTTCATCATCGTAAGGCTTATAGAGCCCTCTTTTCCATAACTCATAAAGCCTTGAAGACGGTATAATGAGAGTCGGGTATATTTTGAGATAATCCGGTTTAAATCTCTCATCAGTAAATATAGTCTTAAACATTTCCATGTCTTTACTTAAGTCTGAGCCCGGAAGACCAGGCATCAAGTGGTAGCAGACCTTGTAGGCCGCATCTTTGAGCAACTGCGTAGCCTTAATAGAATCTTCTACGGTATGTCCTCGCTCTACTTTCTCAAGTATATCATTGTAGATTGTTTGAACACCTATTTCGCAACGGGTAGCACCTAAGTAAAGCATGCGATCTACGTGCTCTTCTTTGCACCAGTCAGGGCGAGTCTCAATGGTTAATCCAACACACCTTATTTTAGCCTGCTCATTGCGAACCTGCTCTCTAGTTAGACTTACTTTCTCTAAGCCTTTTCTGAAGTGAGGATAGTCATTCATGGCTTTGAGGCACATCGCTATAAACCATTCCTGGTAGTCGGCGGGATAAGCCAGAAAAGTTCCGCCCATAACTATTAGTTCTACTTTACTAACTCTGTGTCCCATTGCTTCGTAGGCTTTTATCCTGTATTTAACCTGTTCATATGGATCGTAGTTTAATGGAATTGCTCTAGCTACAGCAGGGCTGTCTGGAACATAGGATTGAGGAGACCCTAACTCGACTCCTCCGGGACAGTAAAGGCATCTTCCGTGGGGACATTGCCTTGGCTTAACCATGACAGCTATAACATGGACTCCGCTGATAAAACGGACCGGCTTCTTAATATTTCTGAAGAACTTCCGCTTTGCTTCAATCCCTTTTAAAACTGAACTCATTTACTCAGTACCTAACAGCCGAAGGTCTCTCTTAAACTTTATGCAAGCTCTATTTTCTCAAAAAGCTTCATTAACACAAAAGCAGAAATAATACCCAAAGTGATTCCTAGGAGGAGTTCTCTTCTATAAAAAATATAGAGCAGAAAAACTGTCGCTGAGAGCATAACTAAAGAAACTTCTAGCAAAGGAGGAAAAGACGAAAATACTTCCTCTCTAATCTTAAAAAGCCTTCTATTCATTATTCTCATATCTTCGAGTATTCCTTCACGCAACATTACTTCCAAGTGATCTTGGACCGTCGCTTTACTCACCTTTATCTCCCTAGCTATTTCAGATATACTCATCCACTCATTTCCATGTCTAAGCAAACACATGATAATTTGCTTCTTAACACCTCTCTTAACTACCTCGAAGGCTCTAGGATCTTTCTTCCTTATGCTATCGAAACAGTAACTTACGTAGAATCTAAGAAGAGTCTTTTTTAGATTCTCTACGAACAATTACTATCACCTTTCAAGCGCGCCGAGAACAAAACCAACCCCGAAGAGAAATATTGAAGCCCAGAATACTTGATGTGAAAATACTGCCACTGAAAGTACTTGGAAGTATTTTACTTCAGCTAAAACCATATACAGCCATATTAAGAATAATAGCGCTCCTAGCCTGTACGCTAAACTTTGAGCTTTCTTTACGAGGCTTCCTTTAAGTCCGTGTGTTAGAACATATAGAGCAAAGAAAATTAGCGCTAGTAAAGGTGTGGCCTCTACCCACGCTTCATAGAAACCTGTTATCTTAGCTATAATATATACTGCGAAAAGGAAAAGAGATATTCGTAGGAAAACACCACGTATATTTCTAACGCTCATGCTTACTCACCTCCCACCTTAGACATCGCAACATTTTCTACAATCTTTTTCTAACTTCTTTAGAAAACCGGTTCTGCATTTAACTATCATATAGCCATCGCTGTGCTTGAGCAATATCACCCTAGAATCTCTTAGCGCTACAAGCCACTTGATTTCACTCATATTTAAGCCTCCTAGATTTACTACTTTCAGTCTATAGGATCTATCTTCTAGAGCACAAAGCCTCCATAACTTGAATATCTTGATTCCGTCGCCTTCTTCTGTAGCCACTATAGCTTTGTTGCGTAGCTCCTCCTCAATAAGCTCTTTTACTCTCTCAAGAATCTTATTTAAGATCCTGTTCTGCTCCATAAAGTCCTGTACGTAGCTTTCCGCCTCGCTACTTTCCACCTCCTCAAGACCTTTAGGGATTTTGAGGCCTTTAGACAGTATGAGAGTGAATCCTCTTAATCTTTTCCTAGGAAACGCTCCAAAGGAATAGAATAGGGAATCTATATAGAGATAGCTATCACCGTATATACACGCTCCCTTATAATCACCATCTATTACAAGTATTACACTATCAGTTCTAAGCTTTAATTCGAGTTCATTATTGAATCTAATTCGCTTAAATCTAGGAGCTTTAAGTACTTTAACAGGAACCACTTTCAGCTTCTCTAAACCGAAAACCTTCTTCTCCTGAACTACGAGATCGCTGAAAATAACCACCGCGAGTGCTGCGCATACTATTAAGAAAACCGACTTTAAGTCAATTAGCGCTACGGCAAATACTTTAGATAAATAGTGCAGAAACAAAGCTAGAATAATAAGATATATTGTTATCTGGGATAAATAATATCTAACATCACCTAACTTGCTGTGCCCATAAAGTAGAGTTCTAGTTTCAGGAAATGATATAAAAACAGATATCGTCAGAAACAGCAATCCAAGCATTATATACCGCAAAATATCCTCTTGAATAAGAACTTCTCCCGTAGCTAAAGCGACCAGCTTAACGATAATATAAAGTATTATGAACACTATGAATGCTCTGATAAGAGCTTTAAGCGCAATTATTCTGCTTCCAGACACGTAGATAATTTGAAAAACAGAAAATAAATAGTTGAGTAAAGTGACAGAAACGTAAGGTGTTCGTAGGAAAACGTAGAACAATACGATTATATTTTAGATCAATCTATTCACTTGAGAGTGATTAAATGAAACCAATATACCTTGGCCGCCATCTCACACTCAAATGGAGATATATAGGTATGCTATTGAAAGGACAGAAAACAACTACTATTAGAAGAGGAATTGTTAAGCCAAAGTACAGAGAAGTATTTATCCACAGCGGAGGCAAAGTTATAGCAAAAGCCGAAATAGTTAGTGTAAAGTATAAGAAAGTAAAAGACTTAACAGACGAAGATGCTAAAAAAGATGGATTTAAAAACCTTCAAGAACTACTGAAGGAACTCAGAAAAACATACGGTAAAATAAATCCCAAAGAATGGGTCACAATAATAGAGCTTAAAATAAAAAATGTTCTCTATGGAGTAACAGACAGCGACGTATACCTGGGGCTTTCCCCAGTAGACATAGCTAGATTAGCCCTAAGATATAATTTAGATTTGTCAGATCGAGAAAAAGAGCTACTAGAAGAAATCAGTAGAACAGGTAGCTTAAGAAAAGCTTCACTAAATCTCTATGGTAGAGTAGATAATAGAAAAGAATTAAGAAGAGTAGTAAGAAAAGCACTAAAAATACTAATAAATAAAAATATAATAAAGGTTTCCAATAGTAATAAAGATATTTTCTATGATCTAATAGGAGGCGATCATGCGTAAAAAAGCAGTAATTTTCGATTTAGACGGCACTCTTACCGTAGGGAGATTCCCTGATAAAGAGGTATATACGGAATATAAGCTCAAACTATATAATGCACTTATATCACTCGATGAGGAATTAAAAAACATACTCAAGCCTGACGATTTTCTCTATAAAATGCGCTTTCTTGCGCGAGAGTTCTTTAAGAATAATGCTTTAATGAAAGCGAAAGTTACCCGAATAGCTGATGAAATAATAGATGAGTACGGCGCATACGCTCAAAAATTCTTTAAACCCGATCCGTGCGCCAAAGAGGTTATTAAAATTCTCAAGAAATATTCTATTAAAGTAGGTATATGTACGTTTAGTAGCCGTAGAATAGCCTATCAAACTTTAAGAAAAATGACGATACTTGACTTAATTGACGTTATTTTATGTAGAGACGACGTTGAGTACCCGAAACCAGACCCTCGACACTTACTTGAAGTACTAAAAAGGCTACAGGTCTCCCCCGAAGAGGCATTATACGTGGGCGATAGTGCTTTCGATGTGAACTGCGCTAAGGCTGCCGGAATAGACGTTGTAGTTATAGTTAGAAGAACTAATAATGTAAGCAAAGAGTACGGAGCCCCAGTAATACATAGTTTAAAAGATGTTCTCAAAGTAATTGGTATTTTAGCTTAAACTTTCCTGGAAGTAAATAACTTAATATACTTTAAGGTGCACAGTAGTACGTGAGCTACGTCTACGATAGAAGATTACGCAAAATAAAAGAAAAAGCTTCTGAAAAAACTCTTGATGTCGTTATCATCAAAAGTGCACCAAATGTGTTTTATTTCACTGGGTTTGAGGGAGGAGGAGTACTTTTTATTCCAGTAGATGGAGACCCTATACTACTTGTCAGTCGACTTGAATACGAGAGAGCTAAAGCTACTTCATTTGTTGAAGACATAAGAGTTCAAGCACTCAAAGATACTCCTCTTAAAGTAGATGAGAAACCTGTTTACGCAGAGACCGCTGAAAAGGCTATATGCTGTCTGCTAGAGGAACTTAAGGCAAAAAAGGTAGGAGTAGAAGCTCCTACACCTAAGCTTGAGGAAGCTCTCAAGAAGACCATCGGAATAGACACCATAGTAGATTTTACTGATGTAGTAACGTCTATGAGATCGGTAAAAGACGAAGTAGAGTTAGAGTACATGGCAAAGGCAGTAAAAGTCACTGAAAGAGCTATGAAAAGAGCCATCGAAGTAATCGATGTAGGCGTATCAGAAAGAGAAGTAGCTGCAGAAATAGCTAAAGTACTTTACTCCGAAGGAGTCCCCTCCTTTGAACCAATAGTTGCATCTGGAGAAAACTCTGTCTACCCTCACTTTACGCCATCAGAAAGGAAAATTACCGAAGGAGATCTCGTCATAGTAGATGTCGGCGCTAAGATCAATGGATACTGCGCTGACATGACTAGAACACTCTACATCGGTAAACCTCGAGGGAAAATAAAAGAGCTACTTTACTCTGTGCTTGAAGCACAAAGGAAAGCAATAGAGGCTATAGCCAGAGGTAAAGCCTGTAGTGAAGTAGACAAAGTTGCTAGAGACTACTTAAGAGAAAAGGGTTTAGCAAAATTCTTTGTACACAGTTTAGGTCACGGAGTAGGTATTGAAGTCCACGAAAAGCCGGCATTGAGCACTACGTCAAAAGATGTTTTAGAAAGAAATATGGTTGTTACCGTAGAGCCAGGAGTATATGTACCAGGATTAGGTGGAGTACGCATAGAAGATATGGTACTTGTGACTGAGAAAGGCTACCGAGTACTAACTACCTTTGAGAGAGAACTTTTCTAAATTTTAGTAAATCTTCTCAAAACTTCTTTTGCCGCATCCCTTACAATAGATCTATACTCCTCTACAGTGAATACAGCTACACTCCAGGAAAAAGTATAGGCGTCGGTTAGAGTTTTTGCTATAGGTGAAAGCTCTTTAATGTCCCTAAGACCATCTTCAGTGCATATTTTAACATTGGCTTCTTCCAGTACAGGGTTCTCTGGAATATCTAAAGCTACATATCCTACATCTACTCCAGCTTTCTCAGCAATACTTTCCTCAAGCTCCTGCTTCTCTGAAACATTTTCCCTCAAGAAAACAAATTCTAGTATAGTATCTACTGAAAGAATATCTCCTTTAAGCTGATAAGCCATTTTGAAAAGCTTTCGTTTTCTAATTCTTTCGGCAATCTCCCGACAGTAATTTACTTTTGATTCCCGAAGCTTTATGAGAAGCTCTTCATCAGTTAGTCTAAATAAATCTTCTAAGGAAATTACTTCTTTTTCTAAAGCTCTTCTAACTCCTTTAACTAGCATACAAGTAGCAGCTCTAGAAGTTTTATGTCCATAAACGACAGTAAACATCGTGTGCCTAGCGAAAAGGACTGTTACTGCCGGATACAGCCCCTTCTCACTTACAGCAAGAGAATCGTTAACTACAGTGAATTCCCTCAATATGCGGGAATCTATCACACCGTAAGCTACACCGCAGTAATAAGCGTCGCGCTGAAGATAATCAAGCCTATCGGCATCTAAGTCGCTTTTAATTATTTGAGATAAAGGCCCTCCTTTCCCCCTAATTATATCAGCCACATCCTTTACCCGAAGACCATACTCTTCCAAAATATCCTTAAGCTCCGTTTCACTGATTATCTTCTCCGCCATTTCTTCATGAGAAAAACCCCTTTCTCTAATAACTTCCTCTAACACATGAGAAAAAGGCGTGTGCGCAATATCATGAAGCAGAGCCGCCGCCCTTAATTTATTGAAGTCTTCTTCAGTAAAAATACTCTCTCTTGAATTTACCGTATTGAATATTTCCTCAGCTAAGTAGCGCACACCAATAGAGTGCTCAAACCTCGTGTGAGTAGCTCCGGGGAAGACTAAGTGAACTAAACCTAGCTGCTTTACTCCCCGTAGTCTCTGGAAAGGCTCAGAGTCTATTATAGCTATATCTAGCTCATCTAGCTCTATGTTTCCGTGAACAGGATCTCTAATTACTTTTCTCATGGGATAGTCTTAAGCAACATTCCTTCTAAAGTAACAGGCTTTAGTTTTAGCGCCAGATTATAGGCTTCCGTTAACTTAGATTCTCTCTCTGCGTAGATTTCTATAAGAGGATCTCCTTTCTTCACTTTATGACCTGCTTTAACAAATATTGCTACTCCAGCGCCCTTATCTATGGGAGCTCCAGCAGCTCTAGCTATCAGAGTGATAGCTGTATTATCTACGTGAGTCACATAGCTATCTGCAGGAGACTCTATTTTAATTCTTTTATCGCCTACTGGAATATCATCAGGCTTAACATTCGGATTACCTCCCTGTATCTCAATTATCTGCTTCATTTTCTCCCAAGCTTTACCTGACCTAAATATTTCTTTAGCTAAATCATAGCCCCTGCCTTTCACTTCAAGACCAGCCATCTCGAATATCAGACCTGCTAGTGAAAGAGCCTTATCGATAACACTCATAGCGCCTCGTCTATTCTGCAAAGCCTCTATAGCTTCTCTAGCTTCAAGCGCAGGCCCCGCACTATAGCCAATAGGCTGCCCTCCGTAAGTAATAGCGCATCTGAGTGTTATACCGAGCCTTTCACCTACATCGAGAAACAGTCTGGCGAGCTTCTCCGAGTATTCTCTTGTAGGAGCTTTTGTTCCTTTACCTGTAGGAACATCTACTACTAAGTACTTGACTCCCATAGCCACTTTCTTAGCTAAAATACTTGCTATCATTTGAGAAGGAGGATCTATTTGGAGAGGATGCTCTACTTTAATGAAAATATCGTCGGCAGGCGCTAGCCCTAAAGTTCCGCCCCAGCATATCAGTCCTCTAGCTTTCAGAGCCATTTCTCTTATTTCGTCTGCTTTAAAACTCACATTTGCCAGAACCTCCATAGTATCAGCAGTACCCGCTGGACTTGTTATAGCTCTACTACTGGTTTTAGGAATAAGAAGCCCTGTAGCAGCAACAACAGGAACTTCTATTAAAGCTACCTTAGAGTTTCCGGGCACTCCGCCTATACTATGAATATCATAAACCGTCTCTTCAAACTCTATTTTAACGCCTGTCTCAACCATTGCTTCTATCATGTAAACTACTTCTTCTATACTCATTCCATGAAAGTATTCTGCTAGCAAAAAAGCAGCAATTTCAAGTTCGCTGAGCTCTCCTGAAATAACATCTCTCACAATATAATATATCTCATCCCTCGTGAGCTTATCTCCTTTTAGCTTTTTCCGAATAAACTGCCAAGAAACAGGATGAGCTACAAGAACTACTTTCACTTCATCTCCGTCTTTAACTCCAAGGCTTTCCCCAACCTCCTTAAGAACACCTATTTCTCCTTCATTAATAAACGTTCTAGTAATACTAACTGAAGCTGTAATAGATTTTCCTGACTCACTAACTACTTTAACTCTATCATAAGGCTTCAAACCGAGTTTAACAGCATCCTTCTCATTAAATATTACAATTTTTGATCCTCCGAGAGAAATATCTATCCTTTTTACCTTCACAGAGTCTAATTACGCCGGTATATAATAAGCTTACTGTTATAACTCTGATGCAATTTACCTAAAGATAGGGAGAAAACATGTCCTCAATTTCACGTATATACATTAAAATAAAGGGCGATGGTGGCTATTGGCACCAAACTGTAAGAGACTGGATACTGTACATCAAAGACCTCTTAGAAGAAGAATACGGGATTGAAGTAAGCTTAATTGAAGACGAAAGCGGAGACGATATGCCTGAAGTCTACATTAACGAAAAATTCGTATTTAAAGGAGTCCCGGGAGAAGAAGGCTATTTGCTCGAGCTACTTAAAAAAGAACTAGACAACATGTTTGATCAAGAAGAGTCAGCAAAGACCAATTAAGGCATCAATACCTCCTGACGTGCATTCATCATCCATAAGTTTCCTAAAATATATTTAATATTTAGTTATTCCGGAGCCATTACCCATACTGTTATCGGCTCTGGGAGACTTTCCTTTGTTATCTCTACTTCATTGGGTTTTTCTTCTACTTTCTCGAATTTTGAAGCAAATTTATCTACTTCAGATAAAGGTAGCTCTAGTCCAGGAATCTTATAGTGCATTGGTATAGCTACTCTAGGGGATAGTTTGTTTACTATTTCTGCGGCTTCTCTTGATCCAATAGTGTAGGTTCCACCGACAGGTACTAAAAGTACATCTACTTCACCTAATTCCCTTAGCTCGCTTTCCTCGAGAACATGTCCTAGATCTCCTAAGTGTGCAAACTTTATACCATCTACTTCAAATAAGTATACAGTATTTTCCCCTCTTTGCCGTCCTTTAAATTTATCATGATATGTTCTTATTCCCTTTATGTAGACTCCTTTTACTGTTTTCTCTCCTCTAAACATTACTAGTATCTCGGAATCTGGTTTAGCTACTACGTCTACTGCGTTGTGATCGAAGTGATTGTGAGAAACTAAGATTATGTCTCCTTTACACGATGGAGGGGCTATGCCTAACGATGTTCCATCATGGGGATCTGTTACTACAGTCACATTGCTGCCTCTTATTTCAAAACACGCATGTCTATGCCATTTAATAACTACCATGATTTAGTATTCGTGCCCTTAGTATATAACTTTCACTTAACAAATGATAACTATATCTTTTAGCCTCAGATACTATCTCTTAGTGCTAGATCAAATTAAGTTCATTAAGGAGCTTAAGCATAAGGCGCGCCTCATTTCGAATAAGAGTGAAAGCTACCCTCGAAGCCTGAAAACTCTCCTAGATATTATTAGCTCTCCTCTTCCTGAAGTAGAAGACCTGCAGGTAATTTTAAGCGAAAATGTGTCGCCTTTAGCTCTTCCAACAGATGAGTGGGAATACTGGAATATTCCTCCTCCCGTCCCACTTGATACAAAGTATCAGCCTCTAAGTGAAGTAAACTCGGAGTTTCTTAAAGAAGCTTGCAGCAATTCCACTGCAGTAGCTGTTGATAGTAGTTGGATTGAGCCCGACCCGCACATCGATCCTCCTTTCGCACTACTCAACATAGGCTCCTTCTATGTATCATATGATAAAGGAGAATACATAGAAGATAGCACACCTATACTCAAGATAGGCGACGAAGTTTACGTAGAGAAAAGAGGTCTAAGGTACTTAATGTCTTCTGCAGATATAGATGCTTGGTCATTCAGCGAGGAATGTAGGATAGCAAAGTCTTATGCTTCAGATATAGAAACACTAGTTTTCTTCGATAGGTCTTTTTCTTTAAGCTACCTCGGATCAAGATCGAGAGAAGATAGAGAACATATGTTGTCTTTAGTAGCAGATGAATTTAACAAAATGAGAAACCTTAAGTTAGTACCTATAGCAGTATACTTCACTAGATCGAGATCTATAGTAAATACTTTAACTAGGATATACTGCAGTCGAGTAAAGTCTTGTTCATCCTGTATACTTAAGTTATGCAGAAGCTTAATTGAAGACAAAGTACTTATGTCCTTTGTACTCAAGCCCGGTGAACGCTCACCGATTTTCATAGAACACAATAGAGTACTTAAGAGAAGTCTTCTTGAAAAGAAAATAGCTTTCTTCTACTTAAATACAGGTTATAGCATCCTTAGAGTAGAATTTCCGATATGGGCTTCCAGATTCAAAAATCTTGTTCAGAAAATCCATAGATTTGTGTTAGCTCAATCGCTTATGTGCAAAGGTTATCCTTACTTAATGATACGAGCCCACGAAAAAGCTGTTCTCAGACCCGAGGAAAGAGAATTTGTTAAAGAAAAAATATTGTCTATAATTTCTAAAGAAAGCGGAGTAAAGTCTTCTTTCTCAAGCAAAGCTTTAGCTAAAAAGAGAAGCATAGTTTAAGTTTATAGTTTTTTATTCGCTGAAATCTACTTTAAGTTAGGAGTATGAAAAAATATAATTTTATCATAATAGGTATAGATACTTTGAGAGCAGACCATCTTTCTTGCTATGGTTATGTCAGAAAAACTAGCCCTAATATAGATAAAATAGCTGAAGAAAGCATTGTCTTTAAATGGGCTTTCGCTGATGGAATACCGACTCACCCTGCTTGGACCACTATTCTCACCGGCGTACATCCTCTAGGACACGGCATAGTTACCCACATGGGTTCAGCGCAGTTAAGCGAAAATATTTTAATGATTCAAGAGGTTTTGAGAAAAGAAGGCTATGTGACAGGAGCTGTAGATAACATGTTTCTAAAGTACGGTGATTTCTACAAGTGGTTTACGAGAGGATTTCATATATACAGTCATCCAGGAGGTATACCTGCTCCCGAGGCAGGGCTGAAAGTTCAAGCAGACGATGTCACAGAGTACTCGATAAAAGTTATTAAAGAGCTATTGGATAGAAGAAAACCCTTCTTTATGTTTATTCACTACTGGGATCCACACTCTCCCTATAGGCCTCCTGAGCCTTATAATAAGATTTTCTGGCAAAAAGAGCCCCCTGAAGACGAAAAGTTCCTTGATTACGCTATATCGCAGTACGACGGTGAAATACGGTATGTAGATGATAAAGTAGGCGAGCTAATAGATTTCCTTCGAGAAAAAGATCTTCTAGAATCTACAGTTCTTTTCATAACTTCAGACCACGGCGAAAACCTTCAAGAGCACGGAGACTACATGGGGCACAAAGGCCTTTACGATAATGTCACGAGAGTCCCCTTGATTATGAGGCTTCCTAGCGGAGAAAAAGGTGTACGCGAAGATTTAGTTCAGCACGTCGACATAGCGTATACCATATATGAGTTAGCTGGAGTGAAACCTTCAATAAAAATTGATGGAAGATCTCTCGTGACCACATACGACTACGAGAGACCCGTGGTACTGCTTGAGAATACTCAGCAGAAAGCAATAGGCCTCAGAACAAGGGACTGGAAGCTAATAGTGTACTTAGAAAAAACTCCCGACGGCATTCCTAAAGACTACATGCAGTTATTTAATTTAAGGAAAGACCCAGGGGAGCGAACTAACCTAGCTTACCACGAAATCGAGAAAACTAAAGAACTTAAAGAGAAACTAGATAGGATTTCTAAAGAACTACTTAGAGGAGAAGGAAATCCTCTTCTTGAGCAAGCGCCTACTATGAGGAAAATTAAGTTCTATTCTCAGGCAAAAAGTTTGATCGAGCTGTATGGCCTAATAATTAGGCAAGAGGAAGAAGAGCAGAAAATGAAAAAGTAGTGTAAAGTAAAGCGATATACTTAAAATATCTTTTTTGTATCTCATTTCATGAGTCTCTTAAATGACTTAAAAAACATAACAAATCAAGCTGCTGAAAAAGCATTAAAAATGTTTCTAAGCAAAGAATCATGGAGAATAGTAGGTGAACATGGAAGAGACGATACACGTTTAGTTGATAAAGCTGTAGAAGACTTTATTGTAAAAAGCATATTTGAAAAATACGATGCAGTAGTTGTTACAGAGGAAAGAGGAGTTGTTAAGAAAACAGAAAATCCTCAATACATCTTCGTAGTTGATCCACTTGACGGCTCTTATAACTTCATTAAAGGAATACCTTTCACATCAATATCTATTGCCGTAGCAGAGTACTCCGATAATCCTCGCTCAAAAGAAATATTCATTGGGGTAGTTAAAGACGTCTTTCGGGGAGATATTTTCTACGCAGAAAGAAACGAAGGTGTGTATGTTAACGAAAAACCATTAGAAATCAGGGAAGTTCCTAAAGCTTTAATGATATCAGGTTACTTCAATGAAACATCTGTAGAGCCGTTTATGAAAATATACTACGGATTAGGATTACCTAAAGTAAGGACTTTAGGTTCTGCTGCACTAGAGCTATGCTACACTAGTTTAGGAACTTTTGACGCATTTGTTGACGTGAGAGGCTTTCTCAGAGTAGTCGATATTTCTGCCGGAATATTCATTGTTAGAGAAGCAGGAGGATACGTCGTGGACTTAAAGGGCAATGACCTAGACTATAGTTTATATGAAAAGAAAGGAATAGCATTAATTGCTTCACTGAAAAAAGACCTTGTAGATAAGGCTATTTCTGCTCTCAAGTGAAAACATGAAGTGGGAAGAACTTACTTCACGAGATATAGATGCAGTAGACAAAGAGAATACAGTTGTAATAATTCCCGTAGGCAGTATTGAAGTACATGGACCACACTTGCCTCTAGGAACAGACACTATGGTAATCTACTATGTAGCTTTAAGGGCAGCCGAGAAAGAAAATGCTCTAGTTCTACCTCCCTTATATTACGCTTATGTCCCCGAAAACAGGCATTTTCCTGGTACTATTAGCTTAAAGTCTGATACATTCATGAAAATTCTAGAGGATATTGTTGAAGAAGTATACAGGCAGGGGTTTAAGAAAATACTGATTTTAAATGGTCATGGAGGAAACAAACGTGTTTTAAAATTGTTTATTAGGAGAATGCTAGAAAAAGGGTTTAGAGGACATCTTTACGTTCTTGCAGACACTTTAGGTCCTTTAAGAAATAAAATAGATGAACTCCGCGAGACAAATGTTTATGAACACGCCTGCGAAATAGAAACTAGTTTAATGCTCTTCTTAAAGCCTCATTTAGTTAAACTAGAGAATGTGAAAGGAGAAGCTAGAATAAACAAAAGATACCTAATAGAACATGTTGAAACAATGGTGGATTGGCAAAGGTATGCTCCTGAAGGCTACGTAGGTAATCCTCTTAAAGCTTCTTCTCAGAAAGGTAAAGAACTTATAGAGTACTGGATCGAGTACATTAGAAAGGTTATAAGAACTATTAAAAGCGATAAAGAATACGACAAGGTTTTAGAAAACTACTATAGTAAAGCAAGTTATATGTAGCCGTGCTGCTTATACCACTCAACTGTCTCTTTAAGACCTCTCCTTAAATCGTATTCCGGTTTATAGCCTAGCTCTCGTTTAGCTTTCTCTATACTATATGCCCTATGCTGTGTTACCGCGTCTACTGTAGATACATGCCACATGAAATTCTCTTTGCCCAATATTTTGTAGGCTACCTCTACTGGAAATATCATAATTTTCGCTAAAATTGGTGGAACATGGAGCTTAGGAGGATCTCTGCTCACTATTTCTGATAAAATCTGGTATACTTCGTTATACGTATAAGCCCGGTCCTCTGTAATGAAATACGTCTGCCCTATCGAAACTTCTTTTTCTAGAGCTAGTCTAAATCCTTGTACAACGTCTTTTAC
>Ga0180302_10000841_pt1 | contig 14233 bp, 15 predicted proteins | sample GuaBasSediGuay17_FD_121794 | JGI IMG/M metagenome (GOLD analysis project Ga0180302, IMG submission 121794) | Subseafloor sediment microbial communities from Guaymas Basin, Gulf of California, Mexico - Guay17, Core 4571-4, 12-15 cm | ecosystem: Environmental > Aquatic > Marine > Hydrothermal... | reverse complement strand
TACATGCGCAAGAATAAACTACTTAAAAAGAAAACAACAGAATATGTAGGCTACGCTTTAACGTATAGAGGGCTAGATGCTCTGGCTCTTAGAGAGTTAGGTATGTATGGAGCTATAAGTAGAGTAGGTCCTAAAATTGGTTTAGGAAAAGAAGGAGATATCTGGATAGCTTATCTAGATAGCGAACCAAGGATAATAAAACTCTTTCATATAAGTAAAGAAAGTTTCAGAAAGATTAAAGTGCACAGATATTACTATGTACCCGCGAGAACTTTTTCTTGGTTTCAAATTTCTTATAAATCGGCTTATAGAGAATTCAGAGCATTAGTTCTCTTGCATACTAGGGGTGTCAATGTTCCTAAACCAATAATCAGGAATCGTCATGTGATTGTTATGGAATATATAAATGGTCGCGAGCTTGTTAAGACGATTTTATCAGATCCATTAGAGATATTTAGAAAAATAATAAGAGAGATTATAAAGACGTTTAAAGCTGGAATAATTCATGCAGACCTAAGCGAATATAACATTTTAGTCACAGAAGACGGAGAGATCTATTTGATTGATTTTCCTCAATATATACCGAGCACGCATCCAGATGCAATGAAATATTTTGAGAAGGATATTGCACAGATAGTTAGATATTTCGTTAGAAAATACCATCTAAGCATTGATGAATTAGAGAGAATAGTTAAAGAAGTAATGGAAGAAATGGAAGTGGTCTAAATTATCCACTAAAGAAAGTTGCTAAGACATACTCACGCATGAACTCTATCACGATGGGAGTTAGTGGTAAATCGAATCGTCTTAATCGGGAAAAAATTAACTCTATATAGTTCTTAGCATCACTTATCCGACCTACTCTTAGCATTTCAACTACTCTTCCTAACATGTTAAGTATAGAAATTCTTTCTCTTTCGGATATGCCAATTGAATAGATATATTTAATGACGTAATGAAGTATTATATATTCTCCGCGATCTATTAGTTGAAAAACTATGTTAATCACTTTTTTGTCAAGCTCAAGACTCTCACTTATTCTTTCCTTGTGTATTATCGAATTAAGAGCTTCGCTTATTGTTCTACCTGGATATGCCTGCTTTAAGAATTCTGTATTCTCACGAGACAACCTAGCGGGGATTTCTACGTATTCAATGGGTCTAATTCTTTCTACGAATTTCCATACAATATTCTCTGGAAGGTCTTCCGGGAAATCATTCATTATGAGAAAAATTGTAGCTGCAGTATCTATTAGAGCTGGTATAGCAATGAGTTTTTCAATGCCTTTGGCAATTTCTAAAACCAAGGAAAAATTCCTTACAGCATTTTCTAATTCATTTATCTTGGCTCTAATTAGAGCTATCCTATTTAATAGAAAGATGTTTTCAGGGGGTCTTTTCTTTGCAGCCAGATTTTCTAATCGAGTAAGAATCTCCTGAATTTTTTCAGAAACCCCCATTTTTATTAATATCTCGAGAAGATGAAAGAAGATATTCATATAAGGTCTTTCTTCTAGTCTTTTTAGTAAAATTTCCCTGAGTTTGTTATGAATCTCTAAGGCCTTTTGCCTATATTCTGAACGCGGCAATTTAGCTAATGCTGAAAAGCAATTAAGCATGATGTTTACTGCGCGTATAGACTCAAGTCCCTGGATGCTTGAGAGAACTTTCGAACAAATTGTATATACTTTCTCGGGGTGATTTGGGGAAAACGAATTAGCCCATATTGCTAGAATTAGCGACTTTTCATCAATAGGACATTTCCTTAAAAGGAGTTCGATTAACTCATCATCATTTTCTCTTAGTCTTTCAGCTAGCGAGATTAGCGCATCAATTTTCTTAGGACTATATACTATTTCATCGATTATTGAAATAGCTGTCTCTTTTTCTCCTAGATCAAAGAGTATTGGAACAAGTCTACTTAATACTATCGATCTATCTGATCTATCGGGAATTGCGCGAGCCCACTTTAAAGCTTCATAAGCATACTTTCTAGCAGCTTCAATTTCACCGAGATCCTTCATAGCCAAGACAATATTAATCAAACTCACAGCTTTATCATATTCCCACTCTGTCAAGTCGTTTAATCTAAGAATAAGCTCATTTGCTAAGCTTCGTGCTTTATCTGGAAATCGCTTCACAATAAATCGAACCATTAATGATATTGTAAGTGCATCTTCTCTTTCTTTCAACAAATCATCTAATATTCTGTCTGCAAGTATAGAGATGCCCCACCACTTCACTTCACTTATCGTTTCTGACGCATTTATCAAGAATAATTTTCGTTCTGCGGGGCTTTTTAATTCATGAAGAGCCCTTGTAAATACGTCCAGAATCATCTCATATTTATTTAGCTCGTTTTCTCTACTTGACACCCTATACACCATGTACACTTACAATGGGAATTGTTATACAAACAACAAATAGGGAATTTATTTTTTGTTAAAAACAGATCTAAAGTTAAGATATAGGAGTTGTGATTAACCATTTTATAGTTGCACATGATAGGCTATAACCATAAATATTCTATGGTCTAACGTAAGTTAGCAAGCTTAGTAGCCATTTTTTACGACGATTAAACATTCACGATGCATTAAAATAATACGAATGATAATATGAAAAATTGATGATGAGACTGGTGAAATACTGTGTCCACTAAGGATGTCTTAAGAGAGCTCGCGTCTAATAACGTTAAACGGGCAATTAATCTTGAGAGACAAGGCAAATATGATGAGGCTATAATCTACTATTATAGGGCAATATCGGCGTTAAAGAAGTTAGTGAAAATTGAAGAGAAGGCATCTTTAAGGAAAATATATGAGAGCAGACTGAGACAGTATGCTAGAAGAGTACTATTATTGCTAAGGGAGGGTAACAAAAGAGAAAAAAGAGGGATTAGATCGGGCATTGACGAAAAGAATGAACTCAGAAGTTTGATCAAGGAAGCCATCATCACCGAAAAACCTAAGCTATCCTGGGACGATATAGCAAACTTAGAGAATGCAAAAAAAGCTCTTATGGAAGCGGTTGTATGGCCGATGTTAAGACCTGATTTATTCAGAGGGTCCAGGAGACCATGGAAGGGTATTCTCCTTTTTGGTCCCCCGGGATGCGGAAAAACGCTCCTTGCGAAAGCAGTAGCTGGGAGCGTAAATGCTGTGTTTTTCAATGTTGACTCATCCCTCATCTTATCTAAGTGGCTAGGTGAATCCGAAAAAATTGTGAAAGAACTATTCAGAATGGCTAGGAATAACCAACCAGCTATAATCTTTATTGATGAAATCGACGCAATAGCGTCGGTTAGATCTGCTGAAGAGCATGAGGCAATCCATAGAGTAAAAACCGTATTTCTGTCGGAAATGGATGGATTAGAATCCTCACCAGACGAGAAAGTGATAATGATAGGCGCCACAAATATGCCTGAATTAATAGATCCCGCGTTTAGAAGACGTTTTGAAAAGAGAATATATGTTCCACTTCCAGACTTCAGAGCGAGGAAGCAGATATTTAAAATACATTTACGAGACACAGAATTAGCAGAAGACGTGAATTTTGATAAACTTGCAGAACTGACTGAGGGATATACTGGCCATGACATTGCACTAGTAGTAAGAGAAGCTATCATGAGACCTATTAGAGAATTAGCCGAGGCGGGTCTTCTGAGTCAGAAAAATAGTAAGCCGAGACCAGTCACTATGGGAGATTTCTTGGAGGCGATTAAAATTATAAAGCCCAGTGTATCGAGAGAAGAGATTGAAAAGTATGAACGGTGGGCGCGTAAATATGCAACGGGGTAGGTGCTATGCATGACAGTATCAGAATATACCGATACTGAGGATAGGAGGGGAAGGAAGGAAAAGGTAAAGCAAAAAGAGAACTTACCAATTGATAAGGAAAATGCTACAGATCTCAGAGAGATAATCGATATATCATCTTTGCGCGTCCTTGAGAGAGAATTTTCAGAAACTCTTAGAAAAAATATAGATAAGCTGAGAATTCATAGTAATTATCCGGAATGGGTCAAAGAACCTTGGGCACGCGTGAGTCCTCCTAAGAAATTCATCAGTAAGTGGATTGAGAAATGGTCAGAAGTCCTCTTAATATACTCGAAAATTAAGGGAAAATTCCTATTCACCCTTGGAGAAATCATTGGAGAGTGGCCTTTTACTTCACATGACAATAGTTTAAAAGTTGACGATTTAAGAAAAATTGTAGACTGCTTAGTAAAAAAAGGTTTGGCCCGCTGGATGGATGAGGCGAAAAATACTTTCGTTATTTATTGGATTTCCTGGGATATTCTTGAAGTGATGATATTAGAAACACTTAAACATGCTGGTTTACTTTATCTAAGACTTGATGTGTTGAAGGAAATTTTAAATGGGATGCCTACTGAGGACATATTAAAGATATTTAATAGGATGATTAGAAAGGGGTTAGCTGACTGGATTATCAAAAATCGTGCAATAAAAATGAAGAATTTATTAATATTTCAATCAGAAAGGAATAAATAATCATCTGGTGACTAAAAATGAAATTCCCAGAAAAGATTAACAAGTACTGTCCGCATTGTAACATGTACACAGAGCACAAAGTGAGAATTGAAGTAGTGAGAAAAGTAAGAAGAGCGTTATCGAAGGGACAGCGCCGTGCCAAGAGAAGATCGAAAGGCCATGGTAATCATGGCAGATATAGCAAAAAGCCGATATCTCAGTGGAAACTTCATGCAAAGACAACACGAAAGATAGATTTAATACTAACGTGCACGTCGTGTGGCAAATCTCGACACATGAGCCTTAGAAGAATGAAGAAATTTGAAATTGTTAAAGTTTAGGTGAATTAGAAATGTTTACACCATATGATGTATCTCCAAGTAAGCTTATCGAAAAATTGGCTAAAAGGCTAAAATCTATTGAGCAAATCAAAGCTCCGGAGTGGTCAAAATTCGCTAAGACGGGAGTACATAAAGAGAGGCCTCCCGTACAACCAGACTGGTGGTACAAGAGAGCTGCAAGTCTATTATATCAAGTATACATGAGAGGTCCAATAGGAGTTGGGCATTTGAGGAAATTATATGGTGGAAGGAAAAACAGAGGGGCGCGTCCAGAACGAAAAGTTAGAGCTGCTGCTAAAATAATTAGACTCGCATTGCAACAATTGGAGGCTGCTGGTTTGGTTGTTAAAACGGTGTATGGTAGAAAAGTATCACCAAAAGGGCAAAAATTATTGTATGAAATAGCCACTGAAATAGCAAAAGAGATGAATCTGACGCCGCCTTGAGGTGATAGTATATGGCTTATGAAGAAGAGGATGAAGAACTTAAAGCATTACTAGCTAAAAAACGTGCAGAGCTTGAAAGAATGATCGCCGCAGAGAAAGCGCGTGAAGAGCAACTTAGAGCCGAGTTAGAGAGAGAGGAAATTCTGAGGCATATCTTAACGGAAGAAGCTCGAGAGCGATTATCTAGATTAAGATTAGCGAGGCCCGATTTCGTAAGAGCATTGGAAGATCAATTAATAGCACTTGCACAAGCAGGTAGAATTAAAATCCCGATAAATGATGATGAGCTAAAGGAGATTTTAAGGCGATTAAGTAGTAGGAGGAGAGAGGGCGGAATTACTATTAAAAGAAAGGGGGTGACATAAAATGGCGAGGAATAAGCCCTTAGCCAGAAAACTTAGATATGCGCGGGCTTTAAAACAAAATCGAATGGTCCCAGTGTTCGTTAGGATTAAAACTAACAGGAGAGTAATGGTGAATCCAAAAAGGAGACATTGGAGAAGGACGAGATTAAAGCTTTAAGAGGCGGTTTTATATGTCTTCCAATACTTCAGAAGAGGAAGAAAAAATAGAAGTATCCGAAACAGAACAACAACCAGTATCCTCAGAAGAGGAGGTAAGAGCGGAGAGAGCAGCAATTCCGGAAAAGAAGGTCGAAAAAGAACGGCGCTTAAAAAGGAGAGGCCCCTCCAAGAGACTTAAAATCTTAGAAGAAAAAGCAGAGGATTACGATGGAGAGAGGTTCTTGACAATTCGTTTTTATCCGAGGGTTCTCTCAGCTCCAAAATGGAAACGAGCTAAGAAGGCTATAAAGGTCCTTAAAGAGAGAATCCTTAAGTATGTTAAGAATGTTGAGGAGCCTGGATCTGGGAGAAAAATAAGAATTCATAAGCCGATCTTATGGGTATCTCCGGAGGTAAATGAAGTTATTTGGTCAAGAGGTGCTAGGAATCCTCCAAGAAAGATTAGAGTAAAAGTTTTCTATAAAATTATAGACGCAGATAAGGGGGAAGTAGAATTGAGAGTTTTTCCGTTCTATTAAACTTCCCAGCTAGTAGAGAAGGCTTCTATAGCGAAATTTTAAATGCATATAGGGGTAACAAGTCATAGCAAAGATTCCACTCTTTTATGTCATCTCATTAAATCAAATTAATTTATTTAACCTAATATAGCAAATATTCAGTTAGCAAAAACTTACTATGATGAATAATAATTAATTAGTTATGATCATGCATTAGGAATTCATAGGTGATAGTATTGAGTGGGCATGAAATAGAAGAATTTTTGAAGAATTCGCGTAGACTGCTTAAATATGCAACAAAACCGGGACGACGAGAGATCTATCAAATCTCAAAAATAATTTTCATATCCATTTTAGCAGTTGGAATATTGGGATTCGTATTAAGACTAATATTTAACGCGCTAATTGGAGGCTAGATAGCGATGAGTAATAATGATGAAAAAGAAACTCAAAATGGCGAAGAGGTAGATGAATTCCAAATCTACGTAGTTAAGGTCCCGGCGGGTCGGGAAGTACAATTAATTTTTCTGATAAAGTGGCGAGCAGAGGCATTAGGGTTGCCAGTAGTAGCAGCTTTTTCGTCCAAGAGCCAAGATGGGGTCGTATTTGTAGAAGCTCCAGATTATGATACAGTTGTGAGAGCAGTGAGAAACTTTAGACATGCAGTGGTTCTTCCAGAACCATTAGCACTCGACAATGTTGAGCAATATTTAAGGGAATTTAAGGTAAAATATGAGCGAGAGATTGTAAAGGAAGAGAAACCAGAATTGTATCCAGGAATGATCGTTGAGATCATAAGCGGCCCATTTAAGGGCAGAAAGGCAAGGATAGTGTCGCTAACAAAGAAGAAAGCATGGGTCGATTTGATGGGTGGAGGCGCGTTACTTGTTGAGATAGATATAGATCATATCGCACCAGTAAGTGGATAAAAATGTCTGAAGAAAAGAATTACATAGGGATCTTTGAAGCTCTATCGCATCCAATAAGAATTAAAATACTAAAAGTGCTTTCTAAAGGAGAAAGATACATTACAGAGCTTGCTAAAGATCTAGAGATCTCAAGGCCTCTCCTATATATGCATTTATCAAAGTTAGAGAAAGCGGGTTTAATTTCAACATACATAAAGCATTTTGATTCACCTCCTTATGTCAGAAAATTTGTTAAAGCAAAAAAGATTAAATTAGTGATAGATTTACCTGAATTAATCATCAATGTTGAGGAGGAATAGACTGGTGAATTTTTATGCAAACTAATCTTGTAACGCAAATCTTCGTTCAAGGGTTAATAATTATTAGTGTAGTAGGGATTGTCCTATTGATTTTGATTCTAGTATTTCTGTACATGATTTATCTCGAAATGCGTAAGACAAGAGAGCTTTTAGAAAAAGTCGGCTAATTCATTGAGATTAAATAACTAAGAATAACGATAAATAACATGATAATTAATCATATTTCGAGGAAATAAGGTATTTAAGAAGAAGATCCTTCTTTTTTCTTTGCACTCTCTTCTGAGGTCTCTGAGGTGGATATTGTAATAGGTTGAGTCTTAATTTTATATTTAGTAGCTAATTCTTCAATCGTAAATCTACCGAGGTACAGAATTTGTTTCATGAGAGTAATTATATATCCTGCGATTCTATTTCTCACACTTTTGCTATTAACATTGGTGGTCATTTCAACTAATTTTTTATACATACGAAATCTGTAATCAGTTGCTAAAGCGGGATCGGCGTAAGCCATTTCTTCAGCGCGATCCCAAATTTCCTTTACAACGTCCCAGTAATTGACTATTATTCTTTTAGCAGCATCCTTGATTACTTTAGGACGAACTCTACTCATATCATATCCCTTTTCTCTATCTTCTTATAACTAACCTTTTCACATGTTAATGAACTAATTTAAAAGTTATTTCTTTCATGACTATATCAGCGTCTGGAAAAATATCTTAGAGACCTCATTAAATTAATCATTGAATGTACTGGAAAGCAGTAGTATTGCGCATTTATTATACAATTCCCTTACTTATAATCCTCAAAATGTCTAAAGCCTTGTCAGCGTCTGGTACTGGCTCTCTATTAAGCATTCTTTTTAGAATCTGAAGCGCGCCTAATTGGAATAATGGTTGGTTATTATTGCCGCATCTATACGAGTATACACATTTATTACATGTGATATCTCCTTTGCATTTGCACGAGTTAAGAATCTTAAAAGCTTTTTCAATAGCGGACTCGAAGCGCTCAAATAATAACCGAGAGACTCCATTTCCACCGGGAGTTGCCTCATATATTACTATGACACCTGTGGTTCCAAATGATATTCCACCAAGATCTTCACTCCCCCCTCCCGTTATTACATTCGTTCCTTCAATTACTATATGTTCAAGTGCGTGATAGGCTCCTGCAATTAACTCTGTTTCAGAATAATGTACGGGAGGAGCTCTGAACACAATCCCATAGGTTTCATATTCGTAGATTATAGGATGCTCTAGATCGTATTCAGCTAGTGGTTTTCTACTGCCTTCTTTAAACACTACATATCCTTCAACAGAAGCCTTCATAAGTAATTTCCCATAATATACCTTTGTACCTAAAACATCTCTAACAATCATCTTGTCCAGCGGTAAAGCACTATATGTGTAAATAGATCGCGTGTATAAATCTTCATACTCATAGGGAGCCTTCATAACTTCGGCCAATAGGCTTTTTATATCAAGTTTTTTAACAAGATATTTTACTCCCCGATTTATATAAATAGCCCCGGGATGGAGCTCTCTTATGGCTATTATGACTTCTCTTTCATCTATTGTTTTTCCATTATATAAAACACGAATTACTTTATCAGAACCCCTAATGTTAGTGGTAAAATATTTCGGGAATGCTGTACCGTTAGCATAATATCTTTTTCCCATTTTAAATATAGCTCCAGCCTTTTGAAGTCGTTCAAGAATTTCGGGAGGTATCCTATGTATTCTAATTTCTGTTTCTTCGATGGGTTCTTCGTAGGCCATTAAATATACATGCTTTTCTGCAATATATACGTTGTTCGGTTCAATATACCTTGAGGAGATATCACCGAAATAATCTTCAGGATTACGAGCATAATATTCACTAATTGGGTCATCACCACGTAGAACTAAAATAGCTGAGCCGGGGCGTTCTCTTCTTCCCGTGCGACCAGAACGTTGGATAAAGCGATCAATCGGTGTTATTTCAGAAATCACAAGATCAACGTCTCCTATATCAATGCCTAATTCTAAAGTGGGAGTCGACATTAAAGCGAGTTTTTTTCCTTGTTTAAATGCGTTTTCTATTGCGTGACGAATTTTCTTAGGAAGCCCTGCACGGTGTAAGTCAAATTTATTAAAAATATCCGTATATTTCTTAGCAATTTTCCTTAAAATATGTAAGGCTAACTCGGCACTTTTTCGTGTGTTAAAGAAAGCTAATGTTTTTATTTTCTCCCTAATCATTTGTGTTAAGATGCGCGCAACTGTGAGTTGAATCTGATTAGGAGAATATACGAAGAGTATATGAAGAGGTTCTTTTCTCCCGGTTTCCTCTACCGTTATCACGTCCTCATTAGTAAGCATGTAAGCAAATTCACGAGGATTTCGAATAGTAGCTGAAGCCATAAAGAATTGAATGCTACCATGACGCATTGCTAAGCGTTTTAAACGCTTTAGTATATAGTGAACATGTGTTCCAAAAGCACCGAAATATTCGTGTAATTCATCTATAATTATTATTCGAGCACGAGGAAAGAGATAGCCTAGGGGGCTTCGCTTACCCAAATGGTAGTGTATCATATCGAAATTTGTTATTAAGACATCTGGAGGACGCGCTAAAATTTCTCTCCTTTCTTTGTGAGGGGTATCCCCGTCTAATACTCTCACACTTAGTCCAAATATCTCCCCGTAATCATATAATTTTTGTAGCTGATCTCTAGCTAATGCTTTTGTTGGATAAACAATGAGGACAATCGGGGGTTTATGACCCCTTTTTTTGAATTCGATTGCTCTTATAAATGCTGGAATTGTAAAAGCCTCGGTTTTTCCCGTCCCCGTTGGAGCAACAATTACGGTATTTTTTCCTGCGCAACCTAACTTAATAGCTTTTTCCTGAAAGGTATATAATCTCTTTATACCTTTTCTCAACCAATACTCTAAGAGCTTTAATCTAATAGGACTAGGAATACCGAGTGAAGCTAAATATTCATCGCTTAATTCCTCCCCCATTTTTGGCTTTTTGGCCATTATCTTTGTATAGAAAATAGGAATGTACATCTGATCACTATTACTTACAACAATTCGTATAGGCATTGGTGCATCTGGGGAGAGATTGCTCAGTGTTATTCTTTTTTCTACTAAATCTTCTACTTCTTCCTTAATAGCTTGTTTAAATTCCGGCATTAAATTCTCAGTTTTGACATCGAGTTCGAAATAAGTATCGCAACGCGAACAAACCAGGGTTATTCTTACTTTATTAGCATCTAACTTGCGAATACTTAGAATTCTAAGAATACCGCCGCACTTTGGGCATTTTATCTCCAAAATAGACACCGATATTCGTATAGCGAGCTGGTTTTTGGTATTTTCATGTCAAAAATAAGATTGTTGGCGGGCCCGGCGGGATTTGAACCCGCGACCTACGGCTCCGCAGGCCGTCGCTCTATCCAGACTGAGCTACGGGCCCTATCAGATAGTTCTTTAATTGAACTATTAACTATTAGGTATGTCCCTATATGGTTTAAATTTAATCATAGGAAACTAAGTGGTATCTTGGAGGATAGTCCTCCTTAACCAGGATGCCCATTTCAACCATTTTCTCTAAGACTTTTTCGGCTCTTATTATATCCCACTTAAGTTTTGTTGCTACTTCGTCCACAGTAATTGTTTTCTTTCTTTCTTCTCTAATGAAGTCCAATACTGCTTTAAAATCATCATAAATTTCACGGAATTCAGCATATGTTATTCCATCTTTTTTGAATACATCAAGGATTAATCCTCTTTTCTTAAGTAGTTTTAATGCTTTCTGCACTTCATTTAGATTAACATTTCCAATTTTATCCCGGAGATAGATGGCTATTTCACTTAAACTCAAAACAGATTTATTGATTTCCTGGGGTATATTTAATATTTTCAAAGCAAGTGTTTCATAGTATTTACCTGTCAATTTATCAAGTAAACTAGGCTTTGTCAATCGTTTAACGACTTCTACTTCGGTAATTAATCCTTTCTCAATGAGTTCTCTTAACTCAGATGATGTCCCCCATTTCTTTTCAAATCGAGAAACTTTTTCCGATGTTTCCTCAAGTGATTTAAGCAAATCCTCTAAATCATTAAGCATGAGCTCAATTTTTCTCTTCTTTTTTTCACTGGCAAGAAACAACTTCTTCTTTATCTCTGAAAGACCCATATTTTATCCCTTGCATATCAATACTAAAATACTTTTATTAAAATCTGTTATTTTTAGGTTATATAATCGGCTATAATAGTCTAAGTGCCAAAGGTGAGCACATAATGGGGCTTGAAGTATATTATAAGTCATCACCATGGTGGAAACCTAGGTCTAAGCGCATGGAGATTACTATCCTGGAATACGGCCCGACAAATCTTAAATTTAAGGTTGACGGAGAGACTCATACATTATTTAATGCTCTCCGGATGGAATTGCTGGCTGATGAGGATGTATCTTTTGCTGCATATAAAATCGAGCATCCATTATTCGATAGAATTGTTTTCACATTGAGGACTAAAAAAGGAGATCCTCTAGAGGCGCTAGAACGAGCAGTATTAAGACTCAAAGAGAAATTTGGCTTATTAAAAGAAAAGTTTAAAGAGGCTTTTGAGAAGGGAGAATCAAATCCACCATTTGTGTCCTCTAACGAGTGGAGGAAATTTATAAAAAAGAATATCCCATAAAAGTGATAACTCACTTATCGGGATATTTCAGAAGATTTTTTACCGCATTATATAATTTCTCCACACTGTCAACATAGATATACTTTCCCCGCCCCTTGGCCAAAGCTTTGCATATTTGAGTTCCTCTATTGCTTCCACCTAATTGTATAACATGTAGTCTTCTAAATTTACTAGCCCATTTTATGGGGTCCCCGCCTCTGTTATATTCTCCGTCCGTAATTAGAATCGCCCATTTCTTATTTTTAATTGTGGCTTTTTTTAATTCTTCTAAAGCTTTTTTTAATGCATCTGCTATATTCGTATATCCGAGTGGTCTGATGTTAAAGATTTCTTCAATTATTGATTCTAAGCGTTTTCTTTCTCTAATACCTTTGATAACATAAGGTGCATCAGAAAACACGATAATCGAGTACTCGTCATAAGGACCTAATGTGTATACGGTTACAGCCGATATAATAGATGCAAGTACATTCTTCTCCCCATACATACTGCCACTCACATCCAATATGATAGCACCGGATGTCCTCTTATCGCGTCTCTCGTAGCAAATAATGTCTCTTTTATCAATTATTCCAAGTATATACTTATCAAGCATATTCTCGATTGTAGACTCTAAGTCAAAATCGACACTAGGCCTGTACGGGATCCTTTTTCTAATAGTTCCTCCTTTAAGTAATCTCCGACCAACTATCCTTAGAGCTTTTTTCATTACGATATATTTAGCTATGCGTCGAAATATTATTTTCTTAGTCGTACTAAGGAAATCTCTGGTTAAATAAAATAGATGAAGCAAATAGATGTTATCCTCGCCATCAAATTCAGTTATATATTCCTCAATGATGTTAGCTATGACAAGAGGGTTTATTTCGGCCAAAGCGGACAATGCAGCAAAATTTCTATATTTGATAGCTTCAAGACCAAGCAGATTTATAGCCTCATAATTTAATGGTCGCCAGAGCCGGGAGAGGATATTTCTAATATCTTTACCTTCTCTTATGGCGGAAATTAACTGAGTACCGTAATAACCAAGCATGCCTTTGAATAAGCTTAAAACGGGATCACTAGGAGGATAAAATAGTAATATTGTACGAGGATTGCTTCCCTCCTCGGTAGTTGATGCGTAATCATCATTTGAATGCTGTGGTGAAGAGAATTTTTCGGGTAATATCCTATCCGGTGTGGAGCTATTATCCAGCGTATGATATGCATCTTCGGATGGAATTTCGCTCGGAGAGGATTTTATTAAAAAATCTTTAGCTAGGTTTTCCCCTCTTCTCTCTTTATACGCGCGAAAAAAGTCGTATTCGGCTAGGATATCTCTAACAATCTCCTTTATTATTTCATCCGCTGATTTAGTTGTGCCTTCTGTGAGTTCAATTTTTGTCCCAAGGGAAATAACCGCGCATCTTTCTATGGTATTTATGTCTATGTCTTCGTGAAGTTTAATCAGTGTTGCTAGATCAATAGCCCCCCTAACAGATGCTCCTCGGCGTATCTCGGGGTGACGTCGAGTTGCACGTGCTATACTTACAGCTAGCTTAGCTAGCTCATCATCTACATTGGCCCTTATCTTCACGATTTCAATCTCTTCATCTTCTGACTGATAATCTAGCTTTATCCATATAAAGCGATCCCTAAGCGCTTCACCCAATGGCGAAACTCCCACGTATTCCTCGGGATTTAGAGTAGCAATCACCCAGAATCCGTCTTTTGCCTTTACTTCCCCCAGCTTAGGTATCTCTATAAGTCCTTCATCCAGTGCGGGAATTAAAACATTTTGCGCTCCTTCGCTTAATCGATTTATTTCATTGATAAACAATATAGCTCCATTGAGCATTGCTCTAACTAAAGGTCCTGGAAAGAAGGCATCCCATGACCAACCTACTTTTAAGACAAGTTGAGGCTCAAAGTACCCAACTAATTTATATTCATCAAATCTTTCATCACCATCTACGCGGATAAAATCTTGTTGAAAAAAAGATGCGACAGCCTTGGCTAACGTTGTTTTCCCCACGCC
>Ga0180302_10000840_pt1 | contig 14237 bp, 13 predicted proteins | sample GuaBasSediGuay17_FD_121794 | JGI IMG/M metagenome (GOLD analysis project Ga0180302, IMG submission 121794) | Subseafloor sediment microbial communities from Guaymas Basin, Gulf of California, Mexico - Guay17, Core 4571-4, 12-15 cm | ecosystem: Environmental > Aquatic > Marine > Hydrothermal... | reverse complement strand
TCCAATGGTCATCCCCCTATCCTTGAAGGACCCAGTGGGGTTCTCTCCTTCATTCTTTACATAGAGCTCCTTAACTCCTAGCTTAGAAGCAAGCCGAGAACACCTATGCAGCCCAGTACCTCCCTCTCCAAGCGAGACCTTTCTTGAAGAATCGGCGGGAAGTAGTTCCTGATACTTCCAGACCGAGAGAGGCCTCCTACTCCAGATCTCCAATAGCTTAGAGGCCTCAAGCCGAGAGTAGTCATAGGTTACATCGAGCAGCCCGCCACAAGCCTCACATGTATACACTATGGCATTGGGGGCATATTCCCGTCCACACTCAATACACTTAAGAGACTCTACGAACATGGCCTACGCACGCCGCGACCTACGCTAGCCCTTCTCGCCCTTATAGTTAGCGCTATTCATTTATTATAGTCATCTCTGTGCGTAACCGTTTTATACAAAATGTACAGTTTTCTTCTGTTCGGTATTTGAGCGGGTGGTTGCAATGTCCACCGAACCGAAGTTTTGGGAACCGAACATCGAAACCATGTCTCTTGAAGAAATGAAGAAGCTTCAGTTAACTAGGTTGAAGGCACAGCTAAAGTACGTCTATGAGCGCAGCCCCTTCTACCGCAAGAAGTTTGATGAAGCTGGGGTTAAGCCAGAAGACCTTAAGACTCTAGAGGATCTTAAGAAGTTCCCCTTCACCACTAAGATGGACCTTAGACAGTACGCTTATCCTCATGGAGGCGAACTACGATGCGTACCGTTAAGTGAAACCCCCTACTTCCACTGCACGTCTGGTACTACCGGTAAGCCCACTGTCATGTACTACACTAGGAATGATCAAGAAAAATGGGCCAACGTTATGGCTAGAGCGCTCTATGGTACCGGAATCAGGAAAGGAGATATTATGTTGAATAACTATGGATACGGCCTCTTCACAGGAGGATTAGGCTTTCACTATGGCGCCATTAAGATAGGTGCTACTGTAATCCCATGGGGTGTTGGAAGGACGGAGGCGCTCATAGAAGCGCTGAGAGATTACAAGTGCACGGTTATAACTGGTACGCCGTCCTATGACTATTTCATAGGTGAACTCATTCAGAAGAAGGGCTTAGACCCTGAAAAAGAACTTAACCTTAAGATAGCGGTGCCTGGAGCTGAAACTTGGACCGAAGAGATGCGTAGGCGCATTGAGGAATGGTTAGGTTTGAAGGCCCATGGAGGCGGCGCTAGGATGATGTACGGCTTAACGGAGATGTTCGGTCCTGGGGTAGCTACGGAATGCGAGTACCAGAACGGTATGCATGTCTGGGTGGATCAATACTATGCGGAAATCATAGATCCTGACACTGGGGAACCGTTAGAACCAGGTGAGCAAGGAGAACTCGTGCTCACGAACTTAGTTGCTGAAGCTATGCCGTTAATAAGGTATAGGACAAGGGACATTACTAAGCTAATCTACGATCCCTGCGAATGTGGTAGAGTAGCTTTTCCGCGTATGCCAGGCGTATTAGGTAGAGTGGACGATGCTTTCTCGTACAAGGGTACGAAAATCTATCCAAGCGCTATAGCTGAACGTATCATGAAGTTTAATGAAGTACAGGAGTTCCAAATTGTCTTCGACAAGACCGTGATGCCCTATAGACTAACCGTTAGGATAGAGGTACCTCCCGAGAAACGGTCTCCAGCACTTAAAGAGGCCATCCTCTCTGAGATCGATAAAGCAGTGTTCGTTAGGCCAGAGCTGGAATTCGTTGATGTAGGGTCACTGCCCCGCTGGGAAGGAAAAGCGAAAAGAGTCGTTACCCTAGAACCTAAGTAAATGTAGCCTTCGTTTCATCACTTTTTCTATATTTTTGATGTATTCCGTGCGAGCTAAAGATCTTAGCTCTAATAGGCTGCAATGCTGTGAGGATTACCATATTTTGAGGGGAGCTCTTTCATGATATTCGTTGAGGGAGTTGACGGTCAGTTCGTTCCACCTCATCCATGCGAGAGCCTTAACTAGTGCTATAGCGCCCTCTATAGTAGTTATGACGGGTACCCCTAACTCCGTAGCTTTTCTTCTTATAACATATTCATCCTCCAGAACTTCACGTTGTCTTTCGGGAGCGGTAGAAGGTACGTTTATCACCAGATGTATGGCTCTCTCACCAAGTAGGTCGGCAATGTTGGGCTTACGGTCTTTTTCCCTTATTTTATATACAACTTTGACGTTGTTCACTCCCGACTTAACTAAGTGCTCTGCGGTGTGCTCGGTGGCATAGATATTGTAGCCTAAACTTCGCAGTGTTTTAGCAATAGGAACTGCTTCCTCTTTTTCGCGGTCTCCTCCGATGGTTATTAAAATGTTATCGTTAGGTTGAGGTATCCTAAAGCCGGCAGCTATCAATGATTTTAGGAAGGCATCAAAGAAGTCTTCGCCGAGGCAGGCCACTTCGCCTGTTGACCTCATCTCCACCCCGAGCGTGGGGTCGGCGCCCTCCACTTGCATGAAGGAGAACTGGGGAGTCTTGATACCTACGCATGGAGCTGGAGGCTCCTCAAAGGGGAGGGGCTCCATGGGTTTGCCCAGCAGGATGGGAGCAGATAGCTTCATTAGGTTGATGGCCTTTACCTTGGACACGAAGGGCATGGACCTTGAGGCCCTTAGGTTACACTCTATCACGTATACTTCATCGTTCTTTACCACGAACTGTATGTTGAAGGGGCCTTTAATCCGGAGGGCTCTGGCTATTTTACATGCATAGTCTTTCACCTTCTCCATTATCTCTTCAGAAAGTCTCTGAGGAGGTATCACCATGGTGGCGTCTCCTGAGTGGACTCCTGCCCTCTCGACGTGTTCTATGACGGCGCCTATCAACACCTTTTCCCCATCAGATACTCCGTCCACCTCCACCTCAAGTGCGCCCTCAATAAACTTGCTTATCACGACGGGGTGCTCAGGACTGACCTTAGCCGCCTTAATCAGGTAGTCCTTCAACTGTTCTTTGGACCAAGCTACCCTCATGGCTGCTCCGCTAAGCACGTAAGAGGGCCTGACTAAAACAGGGTAACTTACTTGTTCAGCGAATTTTTCGGCTTCTTCAATTGAAGTGAATTTGCTCCACTTAGGTTGAGGTATACTGAGTTCGTCGAGAAGCTTACTGAACTTAGACCTATCTTCTGCTCTATCAACATCTTCCCCAGCTGTTCCTAGTATCCTTACCCCTGCCTTGGCTAGCTTGGGAGCTAGATTATTAGGGGTTTGACCACCAACGCAGGTTATAACGCCCAAAGGCTTCTCCTTCTCATAGATATCGAGAACCCTCTCATAGGTAAGTTCGTCGAAGTATAGTTTATCACTCATGTCATAGTCTGTTGAGACTGTTTCAGGGTTGCAGTTTATCACTATGACCTGGTCTATTCCCTGCTCCTTAAGTGACCATACCATGTTCATAGTGCACCAGTCAAATTCCACCGAGCTACCTATTCGGTAGGTTCCAGCCCCAAGCACTATGACTTTACGCTTACCCTTGGTGAAGTCCACATCATCGTCATCGCCACCATAGGTGACGTATAGATAGTTAGTTTGAGCAGGCCACTCAGCAGCTAAAGTATCTATTTGTTTCACTACAGGCTTTATGCCTAGCTTTAGCCTTAGCTTTCTAACCTCCTCCTCGTCAACTCCCCAGAGCACCGCTATTTGCCTATCTGAGAAACCAAGCCTCTTGGCCTCCTTAAGTAGCTCCTTTAACTCTTCCCCGCGTTGTCCCTTAACCTTCCTGAGCTTCTCCTCCATATCTAGCAGATTTTTGATCTTTCTGATGAACCATTCATCTATGTTGGATAGCTTACTAACCCTTTCAATAGGTAACCCGGCTCTCAGGGCTCTAACTACGTTGAAGAGATGGTCGTCGTTGGTCATTAACAGCAGGTGCTCTAGCTCTTCTATGGAGCCTACAGGCTCTTCATCTGGATTGGCAACCAGCCCTAGCTTGCCTTTATCAAGCATCCTTATCGCTTTCTGTAAAGCTTCCTCGAAGCATCGACCTACTGCCATCACTTCGCCTACAGATTTCATCTGTGTACCGATTCTTCTAGTGGCTCTCTCAAACTTATCCAGGTCCCATCTGGGTATCTTAACCACCACGTAGTCTAGGGCTGGCTCGAAACATGCAGTCGTGATCCTTGTAACCTTGTTTATCAGCTCAGGTAATGTATAGCCAAGTGCCAACTTAGCTGCCATATAGGCTAATGGATAACCAGTAGCTTTCGATGCTAAAGCTGAAGACCTCGAAAGCCTGGGGTTAATCTCTATGGCATAAAACCTTTCAGAGTTAGGGTCTAAGGCGAACTGTATATTACACTCACCTACTATCCCACAGGCTCTGACTGCCCTTATGGAGGCTGAGCGAAGAATATGATATTCCCTGTTGGTTAAGGTTTGAGAAGGGGCAACCACCACGTTATCGCCAGTGTGAATACGCATACCAAACACGTTTTCCATGTTACAGACTATGATGCAGTTGTCGTCGTAATCCCTCATTACCTCGTATTCCACTTGTTTCCAATGCCCTACGTATTCTTCTATCAATACTTGTCCTATCATGCTATTAGCTATCCCACGTCTAACTATCTCGTCGAGCTCGTACTCATTGTAAGCTACTCCAGAGCCTCTACCACCTAGGTTGTAAGCTACTCTCACCATAACCGGGTACCCTAACTTCTCGGCCTCCTCTCGTGCCTCCTCTACAGAAGTCACGGCTCGGCTACGCGGCGTCGGTATGTCTGCCTTCTCCATGGCCTTGCAGAAGAGGTCCCTGTCCTCCGTCACCTCGATACCATGAAGCGAGGTACCTATGATCTGTACCCCGTACTTCTCCAATACTCCTGATTTAGCTAGCTGTACACCGCAGTTAAGGGCTGTCTGTCCTCCGAAGCCTAGAAGAATGCTGTCAGGCCTTTCCTTAGCTATGACCTTCTCTACGAAGTAAGGGGTAACTGGGAGGAGATACACCTTATCGGCTAATTGCGGGTCGGTCTGGATAGTGGCTATATTAGGGTTCACTAAGATAGTTTTGACGCCTTCTTCCTTCAACGCCTTGATGGCTTGAGACCCGCTGTAATCGAACTCTCCAGCTTCCGCTATCTTAATGGCTCCTGAACCCAGTATAATGGTTTTCTTAATCCAGTCGAACTTGGGCACTAGCCTCCCCTCATCGTCTTGATGAATAGGTCAAAAATCCACTCTGTGTCGTATGGACCAGGCCTAGCTTCTGGATGAAATTGTACTGCAAAGCAGGGTTTTTCTTTATGGCGTACTCCTTCCACGGTTTTATCGTCAGCATTTACGAACCAAACTTCTAAACCTGTGTCTCTTAGAGATGATTGGTCAACGGCATAGCCATGGTTCTGGCTAGTTATATAACATAGCCCAGTTTCTAGGTTGATACAGGGCTTATTCTGTCCTCTATGTCCATACTTCAACTTGTAAGTATCTCCTCCTAGCGCTAGCGAGATAATCTGATTGCCTAAACATATTCCAAGCAGCGGGATACCTATTTCGTAAAGCTCCTTTACAGTTTTCACCGTGGCTATGCATTGCTTAGGGTCTCCAGGTCCATTACTTACGAGTACTCCTTTAGGTTCATAGCTTAGGACCTCGTCGACCGCAGCGTTGTAGGGAAGTCTAATTACCGTAACCCCTCTTTGAAGAAGCCCTCTGACGATTCCTACTTTAACGCCACAGTCTAAGACTACTACCGTTGGTTTTCCTCCCTGGTGTACCAAGGGCTCCTTGACCGTAACTTGCTCCACGTAATTAATTTCCCCATATTTAGGGGCTCTCTCTAGGGCTTTGAAGGCATCATCAATAGAGGGCTCCTCAGATACCTGAAGGGCCCCCATCATGACTCCTTGAACTCTAAGCTTTTTCGTTAACCGCCTGGTGTCTACGCCTGTGATACCAGGTATGCCTTCCTCAGCAAGCCAGGAATGGAAGGTTTTGCTCATAGCCCAGTGTTTAGGCTCCTCGCAAAGCTCATGTATTATGACACCAGCCACCTGAATCCTATGTGATTCAAAGTGTACAGGGAGCCCAAACTCGTCAACTTGAGCATAAGGTGGAACACCATAGTTACCTATCAATGGGTAAGTGAAGCATAGGATCTGGCCTTTATAGGAAGGATCAGTTAAGGCTTCAGGGTAACCTACCATACCTGTGTTAAAGACGACTTCACCGACTACAAGTCCAGGTGCGCCGCAACCTCTACCTTCTACGAAGGTACCATCTTCCAGTGCTAAAACAGCCTTAAGGTTCTTACTTGTCCTCTTGCTCTGGATGGCGAGAACCCAGCTTTAAACGCTGCCTGTCCCCCTCTAATAAGGCTTACTCTAAAATGGTTTAATCAGTGATCAAAACGGCCTTTTCTAGGTCTTACTGCATCGCCACGCGACCAACCTTTGACTTCTCACCTGGACCGAGCTTACAACAAAGGGTTGTTGGGCCTATTTTATAGGTGGAATGGATAGTGCAACTACCTCATGGAGGGTAAGGGAAGCCTTCCATGAATCTTGATAGATCGCAAAGCCTCTCGACCTTAACCCTAAACTCTGCTCTCTCTGAAAACTTTTCAATGATTTGCCTAACAATTATTTTAGAGGCTTCGCCAAATATTTCATATAGGCAGTCCTCGAACAATTCGAGCTTAAACGGAATCTCAGTTTCATTTATTCCATATTTAGTTTTAGCATAGAACAACACTACTTCCTTTACCGTATGGCCGAACATGGACAGGGCATCATCCACTGCTTGGATGAATAACCTAGCCCAGTCGGCCACGCTCATTCGTAATACCTACGTAATACCTCTGTAAGGTTACATTTAAATATTTATCTAGAATTGTATGTACTGGTATGGAGTTAGCGCAGAACGCCATTACTTACGCCCTAATCCAGGCCGCTACTCTAGAATTTCTAGTACCTGGTGAGAAGCAGTACCCATTGATGTTAAGGGCTATAGGTCAAGAACTAGAACACCACGTGGAGCTTCTTCGAAGTCTTGCTTCGCTCCTCGAAAACACTTAGTTCAGGCATCTAACGTAGAAGCTAGCAGCTTTTGTCTTAGTTCCTTAATGGAGGATCAAGTTGTGAATGTAACACGTGATTTAAACTGCTCGTAAGTTTACGGACCATTTAACCTAGTATTCTCCGCTATGGAGAGGAAAGCAAACTATTTATCCTCAAGGGGAGGCTTACCAAAGCACATCTAGGGGTATCGATGTCCATGGAACCAGCCCCACCACTGATTGAGCGGAAGGTTAGAGATCTCGTACTCGAACACGTGAGAAGAGTTTGTGAAGCTGTTAGGAACATGGTACTTACTATAGAAAGTTACGTCTCCATGGATCAAAGAGGTGTGGCTCTTCACCTTACACGAACTAAGCAAATGGAGGGGGAAGCTGATGACTACAGGAGGAACATCTATGAGTATCTAGCTAAAGCTTCTCCAGCTTTACTCAACAGAGAGGATTGGGTTAGACTTTCCATAGATCTTGATAAGATGGCTGACCTAGCTTACAGCGTAGCTTACCGCATATCCATAGCTTGCGATAAAGCTTGGTTCCCTCCAAGTGAAGTGGTCTCTAAGCTAGGAGAGATGGCAGAAGCTACGCTACAGCTCTGTGAGAAGTTGAAAGAAGCTTTGTTCACGTATACGTTTAACGTTGAACATGCCTTAAACGTGTGTCGTGAGATAGAAGGTATGGAGGAAGATATAGATAGAATCCACCGTGACTTAGCGATGATGATCTTAGAGGTGGCTGCTCCTCTACCCTTAACCTTACTGTTGAGGGATATTTGCGAACGTATGGAGAGTATTTCTGACTTTATTCTTGATGCTGTACAAGACTTACGCCTCTTAGCCTTCTACCGGTTCTCCTAGCTCAGCTTTAATATTAACCCCCCTCCTTAGTTTAGCTTAGATCTACCATGGAGTCGAAGCCGACCGTTGTCCTTTCAGGACCTCGAGCTATTGTATGGAACTTGAAAGATGCAGCTAGGCTATATAAGGAGGGTTTTTACGGCAAGTTCGTAGGTGTAAATAAGCCTAAGACACCTGACCTGGAAAAACCTCTTGAACTCTCACTAATAGAGACCATCTATCTTCTTGAAAAAGGAAGGATAAAGGTGGTAGATGAGGAAGGAAAAGAGCTGAGCCTAGATGAGGTAAGGAGAATAGCTGAGAAGGAGGAGTCTTTTAATGACCACTATAGGGTCTATAAGGATCTTAGAGAGAAAGGCTACGTGGTTAGGCCAGGACTCAAGTTTGGGGCTACCTTCGCGGTATATAAGTATGGACCAGGTATAGATCATGCCCCCTTCCTCGTCCACGTAGTCCCTCCTAGCGTAAAGATGGATCCAATTGAAGTCGTGAGAGCGGGAAGACTTTCCCATAGTGTTAGAAAGAGGTTTATTCTGGCTACGACCAACCCCTCCACGAAAGAACTAAACTATTATATGTTCTCGTGGTGGAGGCCTTGAAGCGGAGCTAGGACTAAACTTAAATATTTCCCCCCTTTTAAGCGTCGGGCTCGTTGCATGAGATTGAAATTCGAGATATACAACGATAAGGATGAATGCGCAGGTTACATGTTACTCGAAGCCTACCCTGAAGAACTACATATAGTGTGGATCAATGTGCATGAAACGGAAAGAGGGAAGGGCTTCGGCTCTAAACTTATTGAGCTCGCCAAATCTTACGCTAAGTTAAAGGGCTTAAGCCGAATAACAGGCTTCGTTGATACGAGCGCTGAGGGATATATTCAACGTAAACGATTCTTTGAGAGGTTTGGAAAGTTAACCTTTTCTAACAGAGCCCTTTCCTTCATTATCTTGCCTTAAACTGCCAGGGGTCTCGAAGAAGCTAGATACATCCTCTACTATCAGGGTGTCCAGTCCTCTCTTGATCTCGAGAGCCTTAACCCTTTTAGGACGTAAGGCTTCAACCATTACCTTACAGGCTTTCCAGGGATCTTTGCCTCCACATACAAAGATGTCGACTGCAGCGTATCCATATTCGGGCCAAGTATGGATGGATAGATGCGACTCGCCTATTATAACCATCGACGTTGCTCCAGGGTTGAAGAAGTGGGTTTTAACTTCCATAATTGTTAGCTCAGAACTCCGAGCAGCCTCGAGCAATATTTTCTCAACTTCCTCTGCCCTCGTCAGCTTCTCAGGGTCACAGCCCTGAAACTCTATTATGAGATGCCTGCCTAATTCCACCCCCACAACCCCCACCTTTTTTTCCCGGTGAAGGCGGTGGGATAACCCTATGGGGTTGAGGGCCCCTACAAAATAAATATTTCGTATGGAATGAAAGGGGTGTCGAAGGTGTTAACCAGGTTCTTTTTGTGGTCTTTATGTCATCACCTCTTGCTTGGCTCAAAATTTAATAGTTCTTTTTAATTTCTTGTTCATGAATATTTTCATCAAGCTTATCCTTTTTAACTCCTCAAGTCTTCTCCCCTAGCTAGGTGTGTGTCTAGGCTGAGTTTCTTACTCGCAGGATTGATGAGCTAAGCCTATGCATAGGTTTATAGATGCCTTAACGCTCTTCGTCGAGCTCCTCCATAATGGAGGAGGCGAAGGATTATCTGGGTTTAAGGGAGAGCTGGGCTCCAGGAGGGCTTTAAAGGTTTTTTTGTTTACCTTATACGTGTAATGCCATTTAGGTGATGGGTGAGGTTTTTCATGAGGGCTTAAATCCAATTAATCTGGGCAGCTTTCCCATCAAGCCTATGTGTCTCCCCCTTATTATCAAGGCTCCTCTAATGTATGGCTTCAAATCATCAGCAGCTTCAAGCCCCCGCTTTATAGAGCCTTCTTCGTCTTCACCTATGACAGCGTTGCATACAGCCTTAGCTGCAGCATCAGCTATGGCGGCTTCCTCGGCCACAACAACTGCGGCGTCAGCCAAACCTAGATTTATGGCTTTGCTTACGCTGGCTGAGCTGGTGGCTATCCCTATTGGGAAATCGCTTTCAGAGACCTCAAAGCCCACCTTACCTGATAGGGGGGAGGGACCAGCATGCACAGCTATGTTTAATCTTTTGGGGGAGATGGCTGAGATTTCTCCTCCATTCTCAACGACGCTTAGCTTAGCTCCAGCCCTAACCATATCCCACATTACCACTTCGGCTAAAGCCCCAGCCACCGCTGCCATAGGTCCAACTCCAGCGATCTCAGCAGCCTCCGCAGCTAATTTAGCTGCGTGTGGTGCCCAGTCCTCTACTTTAACTGGTGATAAAGCTAGCTTGAACCAGGGCCTTTTCTCGACGTATTCATCCAATAAGGCTCGATGTACCAGGAGAGACCTATATGCTGCTTCTAGGGCTAGAGGGGTGTCGGTTAAGACCAAGATGTTACTTTGTTTAACTGTAAACCTAGCCTTAAACACGCGTCTCCCTCTATAGCAGCTTTATGGCCCTCATAGGACAGGCATGTACGCAGGCCTGGCATCTTACACACTTACCTTCATCCACTTCAATAGCCTGCCCTGTCAACTTTATTGCGTCGACTGGGCATGGCGACACGCAGGCTCCACAAGCTACGCATCTAGATATATCTAATTCAAAATGTTTGGTTAGTTCCTTTACCGTCACCCCTTCTTCTTTAAATGCCTCTATTACTTTTCCTACGTACTCGGCTTTTGGTACATCGACAAGGATCTCTCCTCCTCCAGGGGACATCTTGGCTTCAAGGATATTTACAAGAGTACCTGTCTTCAATACCACGCTGGCCAACACTGGCTTGTCTACGTGTTTTTTCTCGTATATTACCTTCAGCTTCAAAGCACTCTCCTCCTTAATAGCCTCGCGATATCATCACTAGTCACTATGCCAACCAACTTCTCTTCTTCATCGACTACAGGCATTCCTGATATCCTATATTGTTGTAGTCTAGCAATTACTAGGTCAAGGGCTTCGTCAGGTCTTGCTGTGACTACCTTGGCGGTCATTATCTCCTTGAGGCTTTTCTTATCTTGGGCCACTGCTCTGGCTAAATCCCAAGAGGTGACTATGCCCACGAGTTTTCCTTCAGGACCTATGATAGGCACATGGTCGATACCATGGGTTACTATGAGCTTTGCCACTTTCTTTATATCGTCCTCTGGCTTAGCGCTAACCACTTTAGTGGTCATTACGTCCTTTACCCTTGGCTCATATCGCCTTACTTCAAGAGGTTTAAACTCCTTATGTATAGGTAAGAGCTCAGCAGGTCTGTTTAACGTGAATCTTCCTTCTTGGATCCATCTTTTCAGCGTTTCAGCTATCTCACGTGCGTAGGCTAAGCTTGACATGGAGGAGGTAGGTGCTTCACGGTCGCCAAGCAACACCTTCCCTGATTTCAGTTCAGCGTAGCTGACTTTCCTTAAAACAGGCCTAGCTCTTGAAGGGACGCCGTAATCCAATATTTCTGTAAAGATCTCTTCGTCTGGAGTAGCAGCGGTCTTAGCTACTTTCATGTTAATTATCGGTATAGGTATACCTATTCCTACGTAAAGTGTTGAACCATACCTATGGATGGTGGCCCCCCTTAAGTACCTTGGGTTCATTTGTTTTAGATCGCCCTTCACCATCAACGTGGCCAGGTAGTCTTGAGGTTTATGCTGAGTACCTTCACCTATAACGTATCCTATTCCTCCTCCGAGAAAAATTCGAGTTCCTATACCTATGGTCTCCAAGCCCCTATCCTTATAAAGTGGGCTCAACTGTCCGGAGCCACTATACATCACGTTTCCGTATCTTGGAAGCAGTGTGCCCATGTATGTGTATAGTACTCTGTCGGTGCTGTTGGTGGCAGCGTTGTATCTCTGATAGGCATTTCTAGGATTGACGAGAACCGCTTGATTTAGGTCATCTATGGTTATGACGGTTTCAAGGTATCTTCTCGGATAACAATCGGTAGGAAAGCCTTCAGCTCTAAGCTCTACTTCTTTATGACTTACTAAGTCCTCTATGACATGTCCTCCACCATACTCTATGCCTCGACTCTCGCTTATGGCTGTAGCTCCTATGTAAGCATCGACTGCAGCTAGCCCTTTATAGGCTGGAACATCATTAAGCCAGCACTTAAACATCTTTATGGGCGGATCGCTATGACCAAAATTCAGGAAGGCACCTGAGCTACACATTGCCCCAAAGGTGCCTGTGGTAACTACATCTACCTCCTTAGCGGCTTTTTCCACTCCATAGCGGCGGACATACTCCACATATTCGTCAGCGGTCATTACAACTACGTCGCCTTTCCTTATCTTCTCGTTGACCTCCTCATATTTCCTAAGAACCTCCACCCCCCTAGGTTCCATACGGCTCGCCGCGCCTAGGTTTGATATCTACTATTTAAAACTTATCCTTGGAATTAATTACTGCTAGTAATTAAGCCTCGACCATCTTGGCACGCTTACACCTAGGACAAATGATACCTCCGGCCTCTTCAAGTTCCAGCATCCAGTCGTAAGGTCCTGTGGGAAGGACGTAGCCGCAAGAAGGACATTTATATGCTTTAGGCAAACATAACCCCCCGCCGCCTTTTAAGGCGCTAGCTTATAAACCGTTTTCGCTCTTCTATTTACTTCGACTTAGGGGAGGCCTGAAATCTTCCTTTACCACGTTGAGGACCATGCTAGTTGAAGTACGCTTTACATGAGGTATCTTGAGCAAGCTTTTTATGAACCTGTTGAGGGTATCTCTACTCTTGAACCTTGCTATAACAGCTATGTCGAATTCTCCTGTCACGTCGTACACGGCGCAGGTATCTTCAAGCTTGGCTACCTCATTCTCTACCTCGACCAAGTGGCTTCCATCAGCTTGCAGCAGTATAAGCGCAGTTAAGTCATAGCCCAGCTTAGAAAAGTCTATGATGGGAGCAAAACCCTTAATCACGCCTTCAGCCATAAGCTTCTTTACCCTATTATGAACCGTGGCTACCGAGAGCTCTAACTCCTTAGCTATCTCTCTAAAGCTCTTTCTCGCGTCTTTCGAAAGAAGCTCCAGTATCTTTAAGTCTATTTCGTCCAAGGCTATCACTAAGAGGAGGGCGGCTTAGGTTTTAAAGCTGGCTGTCCTCCTCGAGTAATTTACGCAAGCTCCTAGTTATCGCTTCATCAAGCTTAGCATACTTCCTCGTCCTTTTCCTAGTTGTTCTGATGGGGTACCCCCCTATAATATCGTGAGCTTTTAAAGCCAACTCATCGGCCTCACCTTCTTCATACCTCTTCCACTCATCGCTATGCTTAAAGGAGGAGGGCTCAGCCCAACCCGGTGTAAACTGGTCCAACTTATTGACGGGTATGCAAATACATACCAGGTCCAACTCTCTATGTAGACTCAAGGGGCAAGTGAATACTCTTTGAGGATCCATTTTATTCTCTATCTTGAGTCGGCCACCCCTTCCTGTACTGTACTTTTCAACAATATGTGGCTCTATTTTCCGCAAAACATACTCAACGGTCGCAAACGCTATGTCAAGAGGATTCATCTTTCTCCTTAACTCTCGGGAGAAGGCTTCATGATGTATCCTCACATGGGCTCCTCTCCCACTCCAGAATACTGACACCGACTTACATACTCCTTCCTTATCGAGTAAGGATACTAATTCTTGGCAAACCTTCACCGTGTCTTTCCAACCCTCTAGGTCATTATCTATGTCCCAGCAGGGGGTGCAGGCATATACGTTGTTCATTGAAGCTACATCGTACTCTGAGGACAATCTTCTATAGAGGTTAGAGGAAGCATAGAGAGCTCTAGGTCTAAGCTTAGCCAACCTTTTAACTAAGCCAACTACGTCTTCAGGGGCGTTTAAGGTTAAAGGTCTTTTATTTCTATCATACCGCACAAGGAGATATCTTCCTTTGCTGTCCTTTTGTGAGCAATGAACACTAACCCACCTATTTTTAGCGTAGTCAACAATCTCCTTTGCGACTTCTGGCTTCATGTAGTACTCCTGAGCCAGATCCATGAGAAATCCCTAATCGTTTGAAACTAGATAACTAGTAGATGTACCCCAAACCTTTCTCTGCTTCTTTAGCTCGCTTCAGCTGTTCATATTGTCTGTGAAGGTCTTCATCAAACTTCTTAGCTAACTCCTCTATCCTAGAAGTATCGATCTTAATGGCTAGGATCTCCTTAAGCGCCTTCACTAAGGTGGCGGCTGCCTTAATGTCTGGAGCATCGATGATATATGTTTCACTAAGCAAGCAG
>Ga0180302_10000839_pt1 | contig 14247 bp, 12 predicted proteins | sample GuaBasSediGuay17_FD_121794 | JGI IMG/M metagenome (GOLD analysis project Ga0180302, IMG submission 121794) | Subseafloor sediment microbial communities from Guaymas Basin, Gulf of California, Mexico - Guay17, Core 4571-4, 12-15 cm | ecosystem: Environmental > Aquatic > Marine > Hydrothermal... | reverse complement strand
ACCTATTCTTATGAACAGCTCAAGCGAGCTCGAGTTGAACTGCAGCCTTATCATATACGCTTCCAGAAGCTCTTCTATCTTAAGATCCATTAATGGTTCTTTTGTAATCAACCTTAGGTCCTCTATAGACAGACCTAGTGACTCAAGGGACTCCTTTGGAATGGATATGACGAGGTACTTAGTGGAGTTTTCTGGATTCTTTAGTTCCATGCTTATTGTAGCTCCCTCAATCAGTACCTTCTTGAGCGTTGAGTTTGTCGTTGCTTGTAGCTCTAGGTCAACTCGCTTAGTTCCATTATTCAGTGAATCCTGAACTGGGAAGGCTCTCTTAAAATATACAATAACTCCCTTAACGACTATACCTTTCACACTCACTGAAACGTTGCTTGAGGTCGAGCCTATGTAGTCCTCATCCCCATCCCATGATGCTATTAAGGTCCAACTTCCTACATAGTCCAATGTAATAGGTATTGAAAAGTTTCCTAACTCACTAGCATTAGCAGTTAATGTAAAGGTACTTCCTCGTGGAGATATTAGTTTTAGCTTTACTACAGCATTCGGAATGGCTTCTCCTGTTACTAACGATTCTACTAAACCTATAATTTGCAGTCTTTCTCCTAACGCTATGCTTTCTTTCGAAACTGTTAGATGAATGATTGTCTTGGCTCGCTTCACGGTCAATTCTAATGAGTTGCTAATAGCACTCTCATAGTTCTCGTTTCCCAACCACACAGCCCTAATTTCATAGGTTCCAGCATGCTCAGGAACCCACTTACAAGAAAAGCTACCATCGTCCTCAACAACAGCTCTCGCTACCTCAATCCATCCTACATTTGACTTTGCCTCAATTATTACATAGACTCCTTCTATAGCTGGATGGAGAGAGCCCTTTGTTGTGACCTCATGACCTAACTCGATAACGTTAGGCTCTAAAGATATTTCAATGCTTGACGGAGCCTTTTTAACAATTAACACTGTAGTCACGTGACTTCCCTTATAATCCTCTGTTCCATTCCAAGAGGCTATGATCTCGTATTCACCAGCTCTAGGAGGAGTCCACGTTAGGGTGAAGGTACCGTTAATATCTGCATTCACTTTAGCTATTAAGCGTACTTCTTCACTCCCTTTAAGCTTATACGTTAAGGTGACTTCTTGATTAGCTCCAGCTTCTCTTGGCTCTATACAACCTTCAATAGTCACCGATTGTTCATACCTAATGATACGCTTGGAGAGTGATAGGAGTATTTTGGACGGCTTCCTCAGTACTAGGAGATTAACCGTATCACTGACGGATCCCTCTATGGTGCTTGTCCCACTCCATTCGGCATAAACCTTATACTCGCCAGCTTTGGGAGGTATATACTCGACTGTGAATTCACCGTGTTCATCAGTGAAGGTTATTAGAGTTTCATTAACTGGACCTAGTACGTGAACTACAACCCTAACCCTTCCAGGCTCTGGTGTTATGCTTCCCTGGATCTCAATGGCTCCTCCTAGGGTCACGTTATTTGGTACCTCAATGGTGATTGTGCTTGGCTCTCTGACGTAGAAGTAGGCAGTCGCTGCTACGGTTTCATCCCCTACATAAGCAACAACGTCCACCAGGTACTTCCCTAGTGACCAATCAGTTCCAATTATTAAAGTTACTTCAAATATGCCCTCAAAGTTAGTTTCAAGGCTCTCCGAGAATACGACTTTCTCACTGGGGTCCTTCACTGTTACACTCACTACGGCATTAGCTACTGGATTTCCGTTTTCGAGTACTATTCCTTGGACTATAACTTCTTCCCCTAATCTGTAAGATTTCTTATTGGTTGAGACTCTCATGTCTAACGACTGTGCCTTTGCAGAGAGTAGCTGAAGAGTAATAAATGTCGTGATGATGATTACTAAGAGTGTGCGATTTGACATTGAATCACCTAGATGGGTAGAATGTTTCTTCTAGCGAAGACAAGATGTTATAAGATAAAAGGAGTTAGATCTGAGTCAATAGTATGTTCTCGTAATGTTACTACGATCTATAAACTTAGATTTACCCCCTAAAGTACTCCGCCAAAGGAGGTACTATTTGCTTCTTCCGACTCATAACCCCTGGTGCATAGAATATTCTATCTCCCCTACGCTCCATGCTGATGGTAGAAAGTGCTCTGTGGAACCATTCTTCCTTATCGGCGCTGTAAAGGAGTAGACTGCCTTTCTTCAGTATATCCGTTAACATCATTATCAACATATTATATCCTCTCTCTTTCCTCACTGTTTCCATTTCGTTTAGTATCTCGCTTAATCTAGGCTCAAGTTCTGATAGGTCAACAGTTTCAACTTGCCCTATGCCCACTCTTACGCCCTTGAAGACGTATTCCTTGAAGTCTGTTAGTATTATATCCCTAGCACTCTTTTCAGCCAGCCTTGACTTAGCTTTAAACATCTCTATTCCTAGCTTCTCTACGTCCTTTATTCCAGCAATGGTAGCCAGCTCTTTAGCTATTGCCCTGTCCTTATTGGTGCATGTGGGAGACCTGAAAATCACTGTGTCTGAGAGGATGGCTGAGAGCATAAGGCTAGCTAGTGTCTTATCTATCTCAAATCCTCTTTCCTTAAACCAACTAGCAATTATTGTTGAAGTTGAGCCAACAGGCTCTATGTGAACGAATATGGGCTCGCTAGTGACAAATCCCCCTAACCTATGGTGGTCAATTATCTCCCTAATCTTAGCTTTCTCATATCCACTCACCATCTGTGAGGGCTCATTGTGGTCCACTAGCACGAGCTCTTTTCCTTCAGCGCTCTCCATAAGTTCAGGGGGCTTCACGTTAAACTTCTCCATTACGTATTTGGTTTCGGGGTTCAGCTCGCCTGCCCTACGAGGTTCAGCTTCAATTCCGAGAATTCGTTTGAATTTAGCATAGGCTATAGCGGCGACTATAGAGTCCGTGTCGGGCTTTTTATGCCCAATGACATACAACACCATAGTCATCACCTGACAAGAGATGCTATTAGACCTGGGAATTAATAATTTTGCCCCGTTTGTAGAGGCTGAAAGTTATGGCATAGCTTAAATTGTATTCTCCTAACTTCGCACTAAATCACGGTTATTCTGAACCTCTTCTCGTACACCACTTTGTTCTCATGATAAATCTTGAAAATTACTATGTGCCCACCGGGAACGTTGACTTTGAAGCTCAGGTCTATATTAACCAACTCGCCAGAGTAACACAGCCTATGGCTGCTAGGGGATAATATGAGTGAACCTTCGTGACGCACTTCAACTGTGAAGTCGAACGTACTTGTGCTGACCTCATAGGGGATGAAGACACCCGCTCTTAGGATCACTAGTTCATAGCTCCAAAAAGTTCTCTCATTTATGGAGACCTCTAATACTGTGATCGGATATTCGATGTAAGTCAGAGGAGCAAACTTTATGTCTTTCAATACTGTGTAATACTCTCCAAACACGAATATGAAGAATAGCACGATGAGGAGTAAGAGTGATAAGCGTATTATTGAGCTTTTATTAAGTTTATAATTTTTCATTGTAGTCAATCAATAAATGATTTGAATTAGATAAACCTTTTGATTTATCCAGACTAGTTAAGTTTACAATAATGATTAATGCTAACTTTAGATGACTCATAACTTTTGGTGTAGTCATCGAATCCTGCTAGCATTGTTCCTAAGCTAGCTCTCTCTTCTACTTTGAAGAGTTTAAGTAGATACTCATGTGTTCTTGGGGAAGGTGATGCGAATATCATATTTTGGAAGTCTTTGAATGGTTCTATGAGTGGTGGATTTAAGGGTAGGAATACTATTCTACACTCTCTATGTTCTCTCTTAAGACCTCTTATTCTCTCCTTGAACACTTTGAGACCTCGTTCATTTACCTCGGCTACGATTGTACCCGAGAGCTCAACTACGGCATAAGGCCCTTTGGGCCATTTAAACTCCTCATTAGTTAATAAGACTACTACGTGCTTTCTCTTCAAGCATTCGAAGACTCCTTTGTTGTAAGGCTTACCAAAACCCTTCACTTCAACTCTGCTGTATTCTGTCTCCAACTCCAGAACCTTCTCTCTTTCATTACTTGAAAGGAGTCTTACTTCGAGTACACCTCTAACACTTCTAAGCTTCTTCACAGCTTTCTCTAGAGTTTTGGGAAGCACTTTTTATTCACCAAACCCTAAAGCTGTCTAAGTGTTAATTAAGATTGTTTGAAAAATAGGCTTTTCACACTTTGCCTACAAGCTTAAATAAAGAAGCGTCATTATTACTTCTCGTGATGAGGCTCGAAAGGGATGAGCGTGAGCAATGATTAACCCGCGCAGGACTGATAGATATTTATGACAACCCCTACTATTTAAACCCATATAACCCAATTCTTCTCTGTCAGCCTTAACTAACTCTCCTTAACATCAGTAATAGTCTCCTCTTCCTCAACAATAGATGAAGGTAGGTTAAAGGAGATAATATTATTTTCACAGAGTTAAAATAAAGCTCTTCTTCAGATTTATGGAGAATGTTCTGATTGTGACTTAATATACAAGCTTAACTTATATAGCCCTATATAGTACCATCTTACAGTGATTGGAGTGGTCGACGTAGACTTCATTAAGCGTAGACTAGATGAGATAAATGAAGCTTTAAGTTATATTAAAGAAATAGTAAAAGAGGATGAAAGAGAATTCATAAAGGACTTTAGGTCACGTTTTTCATTAAGGCATTTAATACTAATTATCGTTGAGTCAGCAACGTCCATAGCCTTACACATACTAGCAGAGGATTTTAACGAAAGAGTAGGTAGTTATGGTGAGGCATTTGAGAGACTTTCTCACCACGGTATATTAAGTCCTGAGATAGCTTTAGAAATGATCTCCTTAACTAGACTTAGAAATTTAATCGTGCATAGATACTGGTTAGTTAATGATGCTAGAATATACAGAGATGCTAAAGGTTCAGGGATAGCTATTATTGAGAGATTCATTAAGGAGGTGAAAAAATACATTGGATACAGTTAGGTATTATAAAGTCACAGCTAAGGAGAAAGAGAATATATTGAGTAAAATTAAGGCATATATTTCATGTAAAGAGGAAGTTTTAATTGTCATAGTATATGGAAGTTTTATTCGTAGAGACTTCTTCAGAGATATAGACTTGGCTGTGTATACGGGGGGATTAGTCTCGGATTCACTACGCTTTGAAAGTCTGCTTTGTTTAGAATTGTCGAAAGTCGTTAAAGTCCCTGTAGACGTTAGAGTTATAGATGATGCTCCAGTCTGGTTTAAATTGAAGGTTGTGTCTGAAGGAATAGTAATTTACAAGAAGAGAGCTGGAATTTATGCCCTCTATCTAAAGGAAGTAATAGGTGATCGTCAAGATATCGAGATCAAGTATAGGAGCTGCTGTGAAGAGAATAGCTGAGACTGAGAGCGAGTCTAGGACTAAATCAGTGTTACATGGTTGTAATTTAGCTGACTCATGAATCTGAGACTATCAGTAGGGGCGGTAGCAGGATTATTATGAAGTTTACTACGACTAGCGTGGTAGTTATTGTTTCGAAGTTAATGATGAATCTCTTAATACTACCCTTTCTAATTTCGTCAGTGTACTCAAAATTTACGTAATGTCTTTCTCTTTATTGAAATGGAGAAAGCCCCGGGCGGGATTCGAACCCGCCTCACTCCCTTACCAAGGGAGTGCTCTACCACTAAGCTACCGGGGCTCAATTATATTATTCTCTCTATTCACTTTAACTTTTTGCTAATTAACTTCTCGTAAGCTACTCTTTAACTGTAATGACGTCTTTTAATTCTCTTTAAGGTTACGTATCATACAAGATTAGTGATCGAACTTCAGTAGGACTATGAATTGAATAAGTAATCCTTATATACATAGACATTCTTGCTAGAACGTGTACGATAAGTTCGTAATAAAAGTTCATGAAAGGGATAATGTAGCTACCTCGATATGTAATTTAGATAGGGGCGAAGTTGTTGGTATATACGAGCTGCAGAGATCAGACTTTGTTGGAGAGCTCAAGCTTAGGACTAGTGTCCCTAAGTACTACAAGGTTGCTCTACAGGATATTAAAGCAGCTCCGAGAGATCTCGTTGAGAGGCTGAGGAAGTATCCTAAGGACTCAAGGGACAAGGTAATCGCTGAGGTAGGAGAGAGTCTAGTGATAAAATTCGGTGAGCCTATAGGGTTCATCATCAACTGTGATGTGAGAGTTGGAGAGGTGGTTAATCTCTCTTACCTCTTGCTTAGTGATGAACTGCTCAGTGGGCTTTACGAGTTTTATAATGAGAGTTATGAAGCGTTTACTTCTAGCTCCGAAGAAGCTCCTGTAGGTTCTATAGGGAGGATTGTACGTGATTTAAAGATAAACTTAAGAGCGATACAGCTCAGGGGGCTCGACTTACCAATCCTAAAGAAGACTCACTTAATAGTCAATCCTCTTTTACTAAAGGTCTTTCCTGGGTGTGAGGTTATAGGGAGCCTGCTTACTAGTTTGCGTAGGGGGACTGATGTGATAATCGGCAATTTAGCTGACTTAGACTGGTTCTTTGTAGTTCGCGAGAAGGAAGGGGAGAGAAAGGATGTAGTCAGGAATTACTACAGTCTACTTAAGCACTACATAGACGTATCAATTGAGTTCATGCGCACTTAAGAGGTGTCACGATGATGGAAAGTAAAGAAGTCTGGGTGTATGTTAATGAAGAGAGGGGAACGATAGGTGTAAGGTCACATGTCCTAATAATGCCATTAGTCTTCTGTGTCAACAGAGTGGCCGAGAGAATAGAGGAGCACTTTAAGGACGTAAGGTGGGGAGAGCATGAGGAAAACAGAGTTGTTGCAGCTCTCCATGACTCAGGCTGCTGTCATATTGGTTTCGATGAAGAGGTGGCAGAGAGGATAATTCTCGGTGTCTCTTCTAATCCTAATGTCTTTGCTGTGCTCTTTATAGGTCTTGGTTGTGGACAGTTTTGCACTAAGGAGTGGAAGGCGAGGTTGTATGAGAGGAACATCAGAAGAGTGGAGCACATAGTGGTCCAAGAGGAAGGATACGAGGACGCTGTTGAGAGAGGTATAAGTATAGTTGATGACTGGGTTAGGGAGGCTACGAAATTGAAGAGGAAGAAAATGTCGTTGATGCAGGCGTGTGATAAGATGGTTATAGGTGTCGGGAATGGGGCTTCGGATGCTTCTTCTGGACTTTTCGCGAATCCAGCTCTTGGTTGTATGGCTGATTACTTCTTGGATCACGGGGCTTCAGTTGTGTTCTCTCAAACTCCGGAAGTTTTAGGGGCTGAGAAGATGCTCTTCAGGAGAGTATCTAACTTTGAGGGATTGAGGAGTAGGTCGATTAGAGAGATTAGTTCATATATTGAGAGGTACGGCTCTGTTAAGGAAAGAAAATTATTGAAGAAGCTAAGTAATATCGTTAGGAGGGCGTACCTATTCAAGACTAGCATAGCTGAGGAGATAGGAATAAGCGAGCCTACGCCAGGCAACATATACGGAGGCCTATCGACATTAGCTGAGAAGTCCTTAGGGACTATGTATAAGATAGGGAGGAAGTACTGCATCTCTGATATTCTGTCTTATGGTGAGAAGATTCCACGTAATGGAAAGCTCTACTTCATGGACGGACCAGGACAGGATTTACTTTCTATAACTGGAATGGTTGCTGGTGGTGCTCAATTGCTAATATTCTCTACAGGCTTAGGCACTCCTGTGGGCTCTATAGTAGCCCCCGTATTGAAGGTGACAGCAAATGAGAAGACGTACAAGAAGCTACACGACATTATAGATATGTATATACCTATTGAGGAATTGGTTCGAAGTAGAAAACCCGTAGAGGAATACGTTAAATCTGAACTTATTCCCCAAGTGATAGAGGTAATTTCTGGAAGGAAAGCGAAATCAGAAGAGTTAGGTCAGTATGATTTTTCAATCAGAGAGCTATGGATGAAGATCTGATGCAAATTATTGTACTTATTATCTCCTTAAGATAGAGAAGTATTTCAGAAGCTTAATTAAGAGATTCGTACTAGGCCTCCATTCACTAAACTTCCTTTAGGTGCTTGGTGGCTACTATTCTCTTAGCTTTCGTACAGAGCTCTTCATCAGCTGATATGAGAAGAGCTCTGAGCTCTTTAGCTAATAGAACGTAAGCAACGTCGTAGGCTGTTAAATTAAGTATTTTTGCGTTCTTCATGAGTTCTGAGGCTCTATCTAAATTAATTTCATGTAGTTTTAGCCCTAACTTTCCTAATATCTTCAAAGCTGATATTGCATCATTAAGACTGATTCTCCCTTTATCTACGGCTCTTAGTAGGAGATTTGCAAGTTCATGAGCTAGTAGTGAGGGTTCGTGTACATCAATTTCTCCTTTAGTTAACTTATTCTTAAGCTCTAATGCTTGGCTCTCCCAAGGCTCTCCTGGTAAGATCCACTTAGCCACGACGCTTGCATCTAAAACGATAATTTTTCTTGAATTAGCGTGACCTGTCTTCTCTGAGCCATGATACGATTTCATCTGTCGACACCTGCTTAGCTCTTACTCTGATAATGTCTAGCTCTTTTGAAGCCTTCTTTCTCTCTTCCTCGGCTATTCTAGCTCTTATGACTTCCCTAAGGTATTCAGCCCAGTTTATATTGACCTCTCTCATTCGTTCTCTAAGCTCTTTTGGTAATTTTATGGAGAATGTTACAAGATTACTCATTAGTAGCACCTATAACTGGTACATTATTGGCCTACATATAAGTCCTACCTCTTAGTCCTTAAAGAGTAGTTACTCTCGACTCTGTAGGAATGTAACTTAGTGATTGGAGCTATACCTAGTCGATGGATTTATACATGTCATAAAGTATTTCTAGACCTAAGTAATTTGGTGTAAGTGACCTGATATGTGCCCATTAATGGTACTACCAGATGGAAGTAAAAGAAAGGTTGAATGTGAACAGCGAATAGTAGATTTAATACCTAAGGGCTCAGGTCTAGTCGCTAAAGTTGATGGCAAGTTAACTGACTTAACTGCGACCATACCATCCTCATCAAAAGTAATTGAGATATTGGACTTCAATTCAGCAGAGGGAAGAGAAGTTTACTGGCACACTTCAGCTCATATACTGGCTCAAGCTGTGAAGAGGTTGTTCCCTAATGCCATGTTAGGAATTAGCACTACGCCTACAACGGGTGTTGGATTCTGCTACGACTTTTATGTTGATGATTATACCTTTACCTCTGAAGACTTGAAGAGAATAGAAAAAGAGATGAAGAAGATAATTAAAGAGGACTTGTCGATAAAGCGTGAGGAATTAAGTGTGGAAGAGGCTAAGAAGCTCTTTTCTAAGCTCAACGAGAAATTTAAGTTAGAGCTATTAGAGGAGATGAAGAGTGAAGTGGTTACTGTTTATAGACAGGGAGAGTTTGTAGACTTATGTAGAGGACCTCACTTGCCATCAACGGGGTTTGTTAAGTTTATCAAGGTTCTTTCAGTGGCTTCTGCTTATTGGAGGGGGGATGAGAGTAGGGAGAGCATGCAGAGAATATGTGGTGTCTCGTTCCCAACCAAGGAGATGTTAGAAGAACACCTGAAGTGGCTTGAAGAGGTGAGGAGGAGAGACCATAGAGTGATAGGTCCATCCTTAGACCTATTTTCCATGCCCTCAGAGGTGATAGGTCCTGGACTGATTCTCTGGCATCCTAAAGGTGCTCTCATAAGAAGTATAATTGAAGATTACCTACGGAAGGTGCATATCAAGCATGGCTATCAGTTAGTCTACACTCCTCATATAGCCTATAGTACTCTGTGGCAAATGTCAGGACACTTGGAGTACTATAGGGAATTGATGTACGCCTTTAAGAAGGAGGGAATAGAGCACGTTATTAAGCCGATGAACTGCCCCTTCCACATCTTAATATACAAATCCAAGAAGAGGAGCTATAAAGAGTTACCGATTAGGTACTTTGAGCTTGGTACGGTCTACAGATATGAACGCTCAGGAACGTTACATGGTCTTCTCAGAGCAAGAGGCTTTACGCAGGATGATGCTCACATATTCTGTACAAGGGGGCAGTTGAATGAGGAAGTAGTGAGAGTCTTAGACCTAATGGAGGAGATACTCTCTGACTTTGGCTTTGAGGAGTACGAAGTCGAGTTATCTACATGGGATCCCAGTAAGCCTGAGGAGTACATGGGGACTAAAGAAGATTGGGAGAATGCAGAGTCTGCTCTTAAGGGAGCGTTGGAGGAGAAGGGATACTCATATACGATCATGCCTGGCGAAGCTGCGTTCTATGGTCCCAAGATAGATGTTAAACTGATAGACGCTATAGGAAGGCGATGGCAATGTACGACAATTCAGGTTGACTTTAACTTACCTAAACGCTTTAATGTGACTTATGTGGGTCCCGATGGAAGAGAGCACTTAGTCGTAATGGTTCATAGAGCATTGTTGGGATCAGTAGAGCGATTCTTTGGAATCTTAGTAGAGCACTATGCTGGCGACTTTCCTGTCTGGCTTGCGCCAATTCAAGTCAGAGTGATTCCTGTTAGTAATAAGTTCAATGAGTATGCCTTAAGAGTTTATGAGAAGCTATCATCTAACGGCATTAGAACTGATGTGGATGTGAGTAGTGCTTCCTTAGCCTATAAAATTAGACAGGGAGAGTTAGAGAAGATACCCTACGTGATAGTTGTGGGAAAGAGAGAAGAAGCCACGGGAACTGTATCAGTACGTAGACGTAAAGTGGGAGACCTTGGAACGATGAGTGTGGATGAGTTTATAAATAGGTTAAGGAGCGAGATTAAAAAGTTCTAGCTAGATTAGTTAGATGTTTAGCTAGTGTGAAGCTACTCTATCACCACGACTTCGTACTCTTTCAGTTCACTTAGTTCTATAACTAAGCCATCTTCTCTTACATTCCAGGAGAGTCTCGCAGTATCATTTATCAGATTCTTCACCGCACTAACCTCCTTGATTCCGGGCAACTTTATTATGAGACTACGCAAAGGTGCTATGTTGTGTATTGGCCTCATAAGTTCTGAAGTAAAGTTAACCAAATGCACTTCCTTTAATGATCCCTTACCTCTTAAAACAACTTCTATGCTAAACGGAGCCCCCTTAACCAGTACTTCCTTGGTGATTAGTCTATCTATGAGATTATTGAAATACTTCATATAGCTTGAAAATCTGTAGTTCGAGAATACCTGGAAGAAGTTTCCTGCAAGGTATACTGAGATGCCATTACCATAGTTATTCTCGATTATTCCAGGATATTTCGACGTCATTATCGGTTGGTACCAGCCTCTGGTATTCTCGGTTAGGTAGTTAGCTGCTTTACCGTTTATGACCTTAACCTTGATTGCGTAGGTGTAGGCTGGAAGGGAGACAGTATCTGATATCATGTAGTTTTCATATGTACCATATTCCTCTATTCCCAGGTACTCGACTCCGAAGACCTCAGATAGCTCAAAATTAGCCAATTTCTCTCCATCAGGTGAATAGAGAGAGGATTCGAAGGAGGCTATTAACTTTCCACCTCTTTTTATGAAATCTTTAATAGCCTTAACTTCATCGCTAGTCATGCAGGCTACGTTCGGAAGTACTAGCAAATCTAGGCCTTTGAGTTGTTCGGGATTTATAACTATCCTGAATGGGATTCGGATTCTTGTTAACAGCTCGTAAGCTCCTAAAAAGCTCTTCATGTAATCTCTCATGAATTTGATGGTTCTCCCAGTAAAGTCACTCGTCGGAACTTCGCCTCCATAAATATTGGCCGTTAATTGAGACCAGTAAAGACCAACTCTAGCTATATTTGATGTATTGGTGAAGTAATCTTCGTTTCCATCCATCCATGAGTTTATTTCTTTCATCGCCACTTCTAGTTCTTTACTTTCATAGGTGTAGCCTATCCAGTAGTATGCCCCATTGGCCAGAGTCTCAGCACAACGCAGTTTCAGCTCGGCTGGTGTTAGTACTTCACGATTCCAGGGCGAGTGTTTAGCTGCTATGAATATAACTCTAGGTTTCGAGGGAGCTTGTGCTTCCAATAGCTTAGCAGTCATGCTACATTTGAAGAAGGGACTCTCAAGCAGGTTGTAATACTCAAATCCTCCTTCAGCTCCGACTAAGTCCTGATATTTTGCCAGCTTGACGTTGTCCCTGCCGCTAGCCCAATTAGGCCTTAGAGGTTCACCGTTCAGATATATGAGAATGTCTTTTCTCACGTTCTTAACTCTCTCATATGTTTCCTTCATATACTCAGTCAATGAGTCCTGTTGAAACTCAACGAGTTTTGCGTGAAATTTGTTAAGTAAATCTCCCTTCTTAGGGGGTTTGAAGCCATACTTCGAAGTGAACTTAGTTACACAATATTCACAATAACAACCTCTTGGATGAAATACTGGGCCGTCTAGGAATATCCCATGAGGACCCATCCTAGCTACTTCTTCAATGAGATTTAATGAGTAGTTTCTCCATCCGGGAGAGTTTACACAGGGCATGAGACCTCTGCCATAAACATTTGTTATCACGTTGCCATTGTAATCCACTTGGAACCAGTCAGGGTGTTCTTCGAGGTCTCCTAAATCATGCCAATGAACGTTGATGTATATGAAGACTTTCAGTCCATACTCATGTGCAAACTTGAGGTAGTCTGGTAATACCTTCTTAAGTGTTGATATATGGCTTAGGCGCTTTATCCTTCCCTTAAGGATTATTGAGAAGTGCTCGGCGTTGAATCCCAAGGACACCTTTTCTTTGACTACCCTCTCTGGATCGAATTTGCCCTCAGCGAATAACTTTCTGTCGATTAATATTCTGTCTATTATCTTTAAAGGCTCTTTCATGGAAAGCCCCACAAGTAAGAGCGGACTTTAAACGTAAAAAGCTTAGCATAAGGTAGCTTGGAAAGAGGAACAACTTCAAACCAATTAGAGAGATTTTATGATGAATCTTATACCTTCAATTAGAAGTAGTCTAGGAGGAGGTGGAGTCCCTTGTCAGAATGGGCTTGAACTCGATTACCTTCGCTTTATTAATTATCACGTCATCCCCTAAATCGCTCCTCCAATAGACATATTCGAAGCTATGATTGGCTGTTGCCCCTATTTCTAAGCTCTTGCTGACTGCAACTACTCCGAGGTTGTATAGAGTGCCCTCCCTCTCAGATATCTTGTTGACTCTTCTTATGAGCTCGTCTGTCGCTTCTTGAGGACTATAGCCTTGTCTCATCAGCTCAACTATCGTCTTAGCTGCTACGAGTCTTACTGCTATTTCACCGAAACCAGTACAGATGACCGCGCCAATGTCGTCATCTGCATAGAGCCCAGCTCCTATAATTGGCGAGTCTCCAACTCTTCCTGGAAACTTTAGGGCCAGACCGCTAGTCGATAGACCTGCAGAAAATCTTCCGTCTTTGACTACTATCACACCTATGGTGTCATGAGAGTGCTCAGCATATAGCTGATATAGTTTGCGAAGCATAGCAGGGACTTCTCTGTTATTTTTGACTTTCTCCATCAAGTCTTTCTTCATTCTCAGATACTCTTCATATGATTCTCTTAGAGGTAAGTCAAGCTCTTCTAGGCCTAATAGTCTGGCTAGCTTTAGCGCTCCATCGCCAACTATCATTACGTGAGGTGTGACTTCCATCACCTTCCTAGCCAGTGATATAGGGTGCCTAACTCTCTTAACAGCAGCTACAGAGCCAGCTCTGAGTGTGGCACCTTCCATTATAGCGGCGTCTAGTTCCACTTCTCCTTCAAAATTAGGTAATCCACCTATTCCAACGCTTCTATTAGAATTGTCGTCTTCTGCTACCTTAATGCCTTCTTCCACAGCATCCAGTAGGGAGCCACCCTTTAATAAGACTTCTCTAGCTCTTCTAACTACTCTCGTGCCAGAACGAGAGTAGGACACAGCCATGAGCATTTTATGGTCCCCGATTCTAGGTTTCCTTAACTCAACGATATAAAAGGGTTGCTGTGATAAGTTAACTCATTAATGTTCACTTACTACCGAAGATATTCTTTGTGAAGTTATAATCCTTCTAATTGGCCAGTACTCATATCTAAGATTCCTTTACTCTATCAGAACTATTAATATGACAATGGAATTGAAAGAACGACTAAGAGGATCGTGTAGACTACTGTGATTAATGTAACCTCCTTCCAGTTTTCAGGAAAGTTCTTCTTTATCATGAGTAGGGTTATTAGTTTAATGGGATATTCAAATATCTTAGGT
>Ga0180302_10000838_pt1 | contig 14261 bp, 20 predicted proteins | sample GuaBasSediGuay17_FD_121794 | JGI IMG/M metagenome (GOLD analysis project Ga0180302, IMG submission 121794) | Subseafloor sediment microbial communities from Guaymas Basin, Gulf of California, Mexico - Guay17, Core 4571-4, 12-15 cm | ecosystem: Environmental > Aquatic > Marine > Hydrothermal... | reverse complement strand
GTATACGCGTCAAGCGCGTTCGGCTATGCTGAACTAGGTTTAGTACCAGCCCTAACAGATGAACACCTATTGAGAAGAACTATAGAGGTCAGTCTATTTGATCTAACAAAAGACATTACTCAGCTTCCATACAAGCTAAAATTCCAGATAGTTAAAGTCGAAGGAAATAAAGCATACACGCAGTTTAAAGGCTTTGAACTCACAAGAGACTATATTAGAAGCCTTGTAAGAAGAGGATCATCAAAAGTAGACGGAATATTTGATGTATATACAAAGGACGGTGTTCACTTAAGAGTAATGGTAATGGCTATTACTTTACACAGAGCTAAGACTTCTCAGAAAAAGGCTATAAGAAAAATCATGAAAGAAATCGTTGAAGAATTTGCAGAAAAACTCGACTTTGATGCCTTTATTCAAGAGGCAGTATTAGGTAAAATTTCCTCAGAAATATTTAACAGAGCAAAGAAAATCTACCCCTTAAGAAAGTGTGAAGTACGTAAAATTAAAGTTCTAACACCTACTTTCGAAATACCTCTTAAAATACCTCCACCCGAAACAGAGAGAGCTACAACTACTTCTGCTTCCTCTGCTGCTTAAAGTAGTACTTTTTGAAATAGTATCCGTCCTCTTTGAATGGTCCAAAGGAGCGTAGGCCTCTTGTTTTAAGCTGTTTTCTAAGATCATCTGCGTACTCCTTGGATATTTTTCCTCTCTTCTCCATCCATTCTATTACTTCAAGAGCTTCTTTCTCAGTACGGCATCTACGAAGGAATGATATTACTCCAGGGTTTCTTAATTCGTCTTCCTCTTCTTCATGCCAGCGCACGCCATTAATAGCAATACACATTCTTTTATCGTTAATTTCTTTTGCTAGATGTGGGAAAAGCTTCTTAAATTTTTCATAGTCTATTTCCATACTCGGATTTAAACGGTTCACGGGAATATTTAAGCACTTTTATTTTACTTGAGTTCTATTATATTTAGGCTCACTTCTTTTCCTACAAGTTTTTTCACAAGAGTTTTAATGCAGAGGATTTTTACGTTCTCGGGATCTCCTGTACCCTGTGCTCCTCCAGCAGTATCATGTCCTCCTCCTTCTCCTTGTATTGCTTTACCGATCTCTGTCATAATATCTGCCCCTAAGCTTACCTTAGTTTTAGAGTAGAAGTCTGAGGTACTTCTAGCAATTACTCTAATGTTCGGCTTTTTAGGCTGACTTATAACGAAAACTACGTGTGCTCCCATTTCTAGTATTAATCTCGCTACAGAGGCTTCAAAAGCGTCTACTCGGGTGACAGCTATTAGCCATTCTCCTACTCTATAAACCTTTAGTCTCATTGAGGCTTTTAATCTAGCTATTCTTTCGGAAAGATCCATTTCGTGTCTCATTAACCTGAGTGCCTGCGCATAGCTCGCGCCATCTTCGATTATATCGGCAACAATTCTTAGGACTTGTGGATTTGCTAAAGTTAATCTTTTGGTGTCGTATAGTATTCCAGCTAAAATAAATGTAAGAATATTTGAAGGTGTCTTGATGTAATTTTTTCTTAAAATATCGTAAATAATTGCAGAAGTAGATAAAAGATCTCTTCTAATTATGCTCAATTTAGTATTTTCTGGAAATTTTTTCTTCCATATGTGGTGGTCTATTATAATTAAAGGTGTTTTATCAACAATATTTCTAACATTCTCACTTAACTGGAGCATAGAATTGGTGTCAAGCAAAATGGAGTAATCAAAATCAGCGGTATTACTCTCTATATCTTTTTGATACTCTAAGCCGATTTTTAGTTCTTCATAGTATTTCTTAGATAGTCTGCTTAATCCTTCGGGAAAAACTAAAGTAAGCTTTGATACAATAGGTTTGAGAGCATAGGCTAAAGCTACCGAACTGGCTGCTGCATCGATGTCCGCGTTTTTATGACAAGTAATTAGTATTTTTTTATCTTTAAATAAGTCTTTAAGATTCATTTTTATTCTCCTCTAAAAGATGCTCTGCTTTCCTTAAACTTTCCTCTATAGCTTCTTCAATAAGTTTCTTCGGATCTATTCCTGAAAATGGATTTACTTCGAGATAAACGTCTACATCTAGGTTTTGGTCATCAAGAAATTTCACTTCGACAATTAAGTCTAGTATATCTTCTTTTCTATTTACTTTAGAAAATATAAATTCGTATATTAAGTTAGCTACTTTTTCTGTTATTTTTTCTTTATCTATTTTTCTCATGTAGGTCTTTGTTGCATTGAGGAAATCTGACTTGAAATGCGTTTTCTGAGGTCTTCTATTTGTTTTCTTATAAGTGTTTCTTGGCGCTCGAGAGTTTTAATATGTAATTGAGCGTCTTCTTTTTTGTCTTTTAATTCTTTAATAGCGTTATCTTTGCTCCACTTTATCATAAGTGGGCCTACTATTTTGTATACAGGAGTGTCTTCTGATATTTTCTCTAGCTCTGATAGTGCTCTGTCTATTTCGAAAATAAGAACTCGCCACTGCTCTTTTCTTAAAAGTATTCTTTGAAGTTCTTCCTGAAGTTGCTGAAGCCTAGCCACTTGAGCCTGTAAGCCGGGTGGAAGAGACTCAGACATACACTATTTCATTTGCTAGTTTCTTAAAAATGTTCGCTCATAGCAGTACTATGTTTCAAGCTGGCTAAGGCTATCAATACATCTTTTTGCTGCCATAAGATTTCTCAAGTAGCTATTTACAATAGCTCTTAGTCCAGTTAAATCTTTGGCAAACACTTCTATTACTATGATGTTCCCAGACAAACTTACTCTAACCGAACCCTTGGGAGTTATTTTACGTTCTTCTGAGTCAGGATAAATTGCTTTGAACAATGCTTCTGTTATCTTCTTACTAGGACTTGATATAGATATTAAGGCGGTGTAATCGGGCATCTACGTACCACCTTATGTACTTTAATGATCGGCCCCGATAGTTTCAGACTTTGACCGTTAAAAAACCTTATGACATATTTTTGCTTAGATTTTTCTATCCACATAATGGTGTCAGCTGCGCCTTGAAGGTCTTCTATACTTTCAACCTCGATTGAAGATAAGCCTAAAGCTTCTGAAAGAAGCTCCGGTAGTTGATTAGTATTCGATGCAATTATCGTGCTTGTAACTTTCTCGGGGACATGAGCATCTTTAATTTCGCGGATAAGCACAACCCCCTCAATGCCTATAATTAAGGGGAGTATTTCGTACCTCTCTTCATAAATTTTTAGAAAAATCATCCTCCCAGGATTTCCTCCTCGTCCTTTTCCCACGACAACTACATGGTCTATGGCTAGCTGGTAGGCCTTTATAGCAACTTCTTCTATGCTCATTTTTCCTCTATTTACTTTAATAGCATTGGGTAGAACTTTAGCTAAGTCTTTGCAAAAAGTTCTCAGTCTTGGGTTAGGTCTTCGACTACTAGTGATGAGAATGCCCATTTACTCTTCGGTTTTTGAAGCTCTAATAACTTTGCCTTTTAGTTCCTTTTCTTCTTCGGGTGCTAGTGTTTTACCTAGAATTGTTCTTGGAACCCAAGCTCCTCCAGCAAATATTTTTTCGCACTTAGGACACTGCCAAACACCTATACTTAGACGCTTCATTCTGACGAGAGAGTAGCAGAAGGGGCATCTGTGCTTGCTTTTCATCTTCATTTCAATTAATGCGACTCTTTTTCTCAGTGTAGCACCGTATCTTGCGCCAAATCTTCCGGCGGGACCAACTATTCTTGTGCGTCCCATTATAGTCACCCGTCTGAAGCTCTTTGCTAGAAAGAATACGGTATTATTTAAATTTTAGCTAGGGTCCAAGTTTCTTAACTCTGCTGCTTCCGCAGTAAGGACATTTTATTTCAGCAGATTCCTCTTTAATGCTGAAATATCCTCCTCTCTTCTTTTTCTTACAGTCTAGACATACGTAACGAATTCTCATAGCTCATCCCAACAATCTCTCTATTTCTTCTTTATACCATTCCGCTGCTTCTGATCCTTTAATTAGGTTCTTGAGGTCTTCTTCTAGATTGCTTGGCTTAATGACCACTATCCATCCTTTTCCGTAAGGATCTTCTGATATTAAACCAGGGTTTTTAGCTACTTCTTCGTTTACTTCGACTATTTTGCCTGAAACAGGAGACTCTACTTTGCCCACCCATTTTGCGCTTTCGGCGACGGCTATAGGTTTGCCTTGAGCTACTTTAGTTCCCTTCGGACGAATACGAATAAGTATAATTTTTCCCGCGGCTTTCGCTCCGACGTCGGTGATCCCTACTCTAACGAGGTCTCCTTCGATTTTCGCCCAAGTATGGGTTTTCTTCCACACATAGAAATCGTCTGGAATTTGGTAGCCGTCTACCTTAACCATAATCTTCCCTTCCCAACCAACTAGCCGATAGATATATTCCTTTTGCTAAATGCTAACTTACCCTACTTATTAGAATACCACGTTCGGCTTGACACAATCAATGTTACTTTTAGTTTCCTAAGCCTTTGAGCACAATAAAAGTGAGTATAGTTCGCTAAAAGCACTTGAAGGATTTTTCTTATACTCTTTCAGTTTCGCTAATAGTTTCGCTTTATCTACTTTACCCACCATTTCTTCATATTTGTATTTCAGGAACCAATCCTTAAATACAAAGTTCTGTATCACTGCTGGAAGAACTTTTCTTTTAGAACCTAGGCTCACAGTTTCAAAGTCTATTATTACTGGGCGATTAGTTTTAGAGCATATAATTATATGATCTTTAAGATTAGATAGCTCTGCATGATATATGCTGTACTTATCTAAAATATAGCACTGTTTCAAGAGAATACTTAAAACTTTTTTGAAGACATAGGGAGAAGTGCATATCTGGCTCCACTTTAATATCTCAAGTCCGTCTATGAATTCAAGTAAAATATAATTTTCTGAATATTTTATGAGCGTAGGTCCTATACCTAGTACGTTAACAAGTTTAAGGTTTTCTGCTTCTTTAAGCATATCAGGTCTATTCGCGTCAAGGCGTCTGACTTTAAGAGTACATAGTTTTCTTCCATATAGAGCTAAAACTACTATAGATGTGCAGCCTTTACCCAATACATGAAATTTACCTATTTGAGTTCTTCCGCTGAGAAAGAGATAGCGTACACCTAATTTATGCAGTTCTCTTACTCTCCGCCTAAATATCGTAGGTGAACTGAGGTGTGCAGGATAACATAGAATTTCTTCGAGAATAAAATTATTTTCAGTTACTTCTACTATCATATATCCATGGCCTATACTTGGTTAACCACTTAAAGAAAAATTCTCTAAAATCTCTATCTTCTTCAGCTTTCTTAAGTAATTCGGTCTTGCCTAAAATATTAAAGTATTTTGAAACAGCTTCTCGTATATCTCTGCTTAAGCCGCAGTTAAGTAGCCTATCTTTAAGTAAATCCTGGGCTTTTGTATACTTTCTCCTCATGTAAACGTACCACTTACCATCCTCTGGAAAAGGCAAAGAGAAATCTCTTGGGTTATTTAAGTGCTTAAGCAGAAAGTCTATTTCGTTAGCAGAGCCTATAGGTGGGCCTTCGTGTTTCTTAATAGACGTGATAGTATCTCTTTCCAGTTCTAAGACAAAAACTACTTTTTTGCCATTGCACCACACACCTTGTCCGAGAACCTTGAAATCAAAGCTTGAGAGAAGGTTTTTGATTCTTTTAAGAGACTTGTAGAGTTCTCCCCAAAGAATGTCTTCAGGTACTCGAGGGCACTCTGTTTCTATACCTATGATACTGCTTTCCCGAATTTCAATAAGATGTGATAATTTGCTTATAGTTACTTCTATTTTATCTCCAAAAAAGAATTCTCTAGAAGGTTTAATTAGAAACAAATAGGCAGCATACCTAAACTCGGCAAACGATTCTATAGAGAGGGCTGAAGCAACGTTTCGGCGGGGATCTACTGGGTCTATCACTATTAAGGGGGTTTTATACTTTTTAGCTATTCTACTTTTTTCTTCACTGGTCAGCTTTTTCTCTATGTCTATTATAGTTCTAAAGGGTTTCCACGATTGTGAAGCTTTTAAAACGCTTAGGAAATCTCCGTAATAAGCTATCAACAGCTCTGTTAAATAACCCGAAAAACCTCTAACTTTTATTTCTGCTCCGTATACTCCTATTCCTTTAAGAAACTTTTTAAGAAGTCTTACTTGGTCTTTCTGCTCTGGTGTTAATTTGCTGTTAACGTACGCCGTATGTAACGGAGTTCTATCCACAGCGGTCAGAACTTTTTCTCCGGGTGAGATTTTGTAGCCAGGCACTATTTCTACCTTAAAGCCTGCATAGACTGTAGACACATAGGGGTGCTCAGCATATTCTTCAGAGTAAGTGCCAGCAATTTCTAATGCTGTTTCTTTAGCTACTTCATATCCGATTTTCTCTACAAATTCTTTATTGTAAGTTTTAGGAAATAAAATAAAAATATCTATATCTTTATCGTCCCTTAGCCAAGTATCTTTAGCAATTGAGCCCTCTACTCGCGCTTCAGCTCCTTCAATTCCTTTTTCAGCAAGCTTCTTCTCAATAGCAGTAGTGAACTTTCTACAGATTTCTTCTACTTTCTCGTAGTCGCTTTTCGAAGGCTTTATTTCAAGTAAAATAGATTCTAATAAACTACTGTAAGGCTCTTTGTTCATAGAGAGTCGAATATATGGGTCCGCGGGGGGTTAATGTGCTTTTCTTAAGTCTAATAGAGGATACTTTGAATTCACCGACCTCTATGTCTTGAAGTTCACGCAGTACAGCTGAAAGTCTGCTTAAATTATATGACCCCTTAACTCTAGCTATCGTTAAGTGTGCAACAAATTCTTCTCTATTTCTAGGAAAACCTATTCTTGAGAGCTCTTTTTCAACTTTCTCATGCACTTTTTTGAGTTCTTCAAAACCTTTACTTACTCCAATCCATATAACTCTTGGCCGCGTAAGCGAAGGAAAAGCGCCGACACCTTTTAGTTCTATGTAAAAACTGTTAAAAGATATTTTCTTTAAGGCTTCAATTACTCTATCTACTAAAGACTGTGGTATTTCGCCTAAAAACTTCAGTGTTATATGAAAGTTTTTTCTTTCTACCAGCTTTAGTTTAGCTCCTGTGTCAGCTATAGATAACTGTATTCGAGCTATCTTATCTACGAGCACTGGGTCGTCTATGTCTACTGCTATAAATGATCTAATTCGCTGACTCACTTTTAACACCCTTAAGGAATGATGAGAGTATTCTACATTTTTCGGGGGAGGGATCTCCCCCTTCAGCACAGGAGAAAAGATACGGGCACCGGAAACATGGAATATTTCTTACAGCATTATATAGATCTAAAAGCTTTTTTTCAAGCATAGTGGATTTTACAACAAAGGTTCTTCTGCCTTTAATTGTCACCCGTTTTCTCTCAATCAGTCCCTTTTTCTCTAGTTTAAGTAGAGCTCTAGAGCAGGTTCTTTTATCTATTTTAAGAGCGGGTGCTAGCTTGTCTTGAGATATTCCTCTATCACCTAGCCTAGCTAGATATTCCAGTATTTCTTTTTCGAGAGGATCCAAGTCTGTGCTCATACTTAGACTTTCAAGGTGAACTCTAGTTTTTCCATAAGCTCTTTAAATCTGTTCCTTATAGTTACTTCTGTAACTCCGGCTGCCTGAGCTATTTCTCTCTGAGTTTTCTTGCAATTGAGCATAACGCTAGCTAGATAAACGGCAGCTGCTGCAAGCCCCTTAGGCCCCTTCCCACTAGTAAGTCCGGCAGAAGTAGCTACTTTAAGTATTTCTGTCGCTTTACGACCTATTTCAGAAGGCAACCTCAGCTTCCTGATGAGTGTTGGAATATAGTTTTCAATAGTTATTGGAGGAACTTTAACTATATCTGTCTTTACCAGCAGCCTGTAGCTCCTACCTATCTCCTTTTTATTTGCGCGTGACTCAGATGCTATTTCATCTAAACTTCTAGGCAACCCATGTATTCTCACAGCTATATAGAGACATGCAGCAGCCATACTGTCAATGGAGCGACCCCTAATGTAACCTTTTTCCAGCGCTCTCCTATAGATTATTGCAGCAGTTTCTTGAACACTTGGAGGTATATTCATATTAGAGCCAAGTCTCTTTATTTCATTCAAAGCCTGTTGAAGATTTCTTTCAAGAGAATCTTTAGCTCTTATTCTTTGCTGCCATAACCTAAAGCGAAGAGCCTGAATACGCCTATTTAAGTCAAGAGATCTCCCACTACTATCTTTATTCCTCCAGTCAATATCTGTTGTAAGACCTTTATCAGGTTTAAGAATACTAATTGGAGAACCTGTTCTCGCACGTTTAGCTCTTTGTTCTTCATTAAAGGCCCTCCACTCGGGCCCCTGATCTATAAGATGGTCTGCTATAACCATTCCACACACAGCACAAGTTATTTCGGCTCTCTCATAGTCTCTAACTATTTTTCTACTCCCGCAGTACGGACAGACTATCTCTTCTTCTCCCCTATTTAGACATACCTCCTCACCACCAACCATTATTTCACCTACGTCTCCTCCTCTTCAACAACTCATGAGGCTTAACATATACCTCCGAAAAAACTAAGGACTCGAAATCGGGAACTTGCGGCACAATTACGACAAAAGGGTGCGCTACAGGGCCTATCACATCATAGACTGTTCCTATTTTCCTCATCCTTCTATCATATACGAGGGCCCCTTCTCTTGGGGCAAAATCAGCTCTCACCAGAAGGTATTTGCCGAGCGAAACTTTCAAAACCTTACCTAGTTTCCTCATCGGACCCCCTCTTAGATATATAAGATTTTCTGAAAGTCCCTAATATTAGTTTCTGTCGATGTGTTTTTTCGACTATCAGTATATTTCCGGCACGCTACACATAAAATATACGTATTACCCTTAGTAATATTGATTATTTTCTCCACAGCGCATAAAATATTTAAAGGGTTAGATGTAGGAGAATACGCCCAAAACAGAGGTGGTGCTATGGGCATTTACCAAGGAAACGATTTAAGAAAACCGACAGGAGGGATGAAGAGGCCTCACCGTAAAGTAAAAAGAAAGTGTCTCATGGGTAGACCACCTACGTTAACTACAATTGGCGAGGAGAATATAGTAAAGAAAATTAGGGTAAGAGGGGGTAATTTCAAATTCAGACTGAAAAAAGTCGCGTATGTAAATGTCTTTATACCTTCTAAGGGTATATGTCAAAAAGTTAGGATTCTAAAAGTTGTCAGTAACCCTGCTAACCGCCAATATGCTAGAAGACAGATAATAACCAAAGGCTGTGTTATAAGCACCGAAATAGGTAACGCTGTAGTTACTTCGAGACCAGGGCAAGACGGAATTTTAAACGCTGTTTTAATTGAAGAGTAGGGATAAGCTTTGAAAGATAGAGATCATATTATTATTTGGCCCGAGTACCTCGATTCGACGAGAACTAGGAGTGAGGGCAGAAAAGTTCCTTTATCAATTGCTGTTAAAAAGCCCACAGTCGAGGAAATAGCTAAGGTTCTTAAAGCTATGGGTATAGAGCCTGTAATAGAGTTAGATAAAAAATATCCTCGGTCATGGTGGAGTAGCAGGGGCAGGATCAAGGTCAGAAAAAATACTATTAAAAAATATGAACTTTTGAAAAAGCTGTGTATCAAAATAAGGGAAAGTAGATCAGAGAAGAAGTAAGTGAATACTTTCGGTTTTCTCTTAGCTAGGAAATAAGAAGGCTCAGATAGTACTCTTATTGATGAGAAAACGAAAGAAGAATTCTAGCATAGTTGTCGTAAAGGCATTAGAAGATATTCTTCTCGAAGAATCAATAGAGCTGGTCAAAAACTCTCTTGCTAGAACTACAAGTAGTACTCAACAAGCTTACGTATCGCGTCTCTAACGCTAGTCATTACTGATGGAGGAGATTTCTTTAAGTCCTCACACGTGAGACGCCAGCTTTTAGCTTGAAGAATACGAGTAACGAGTACCAGCTCTTCGTCCTCTGTCAACTTAGGAATGTTTTCCGGGAAATTGTAGAAATAGGTCTTTGTTATTTCGAAAGCGCAGTCCATGCAGTTCTCGAGGGTCATGTAGCCTTCAGCATATGTTTTGACTCGATGTTTCTGAACTTCAGTTAGCCTTGGAGCATAATTTTCAAAAACAGGTTTTTCCCCGCTCTTAAGGAGCATTAAAGCTATGTGGGGCTCTAAATCATGGTAAGGCTCGCACAAAGAATTAATGAGTTTTAAACGGAACTCTCTACTAGCTAAATCAACTTGAATTTTCGCTCTCTCCGAAAGGGGCCTCACCACTATTACAGTATACTCTCCACTTACAGGGTTCCTATCAGGACTTATGTGTACTGGAGTGAAATTGTTTCTAATCCAGAATCTCAGCAAAGGCTCGTTTACACCGAAGCCTGCACCCACCCAATCATAGTTTCTTTCTAAAGCCTCTTTACATATTTCTTCCAAAGCCTTCGAGCCGAGACCTTTTCTCATGACTTGGGGGTGTGTCGCTATACGTACAATACGCCAACCAACCATTTTAGCGAAATTCACCAATCTGTAGTGCTTCAGTAGCCTATCGGGAATAATATTGCCGGCGATCCACCCTCCTTTAATTAACTCCGGGATCATAGTGTCGGGGATACCTCCTTCTTCAGCTAACTCAACAGCCGTAAGAATCTTTCCGCTGGTAGTTCTCAAGGCTCTTATAGTGTGGTGTGGAGCGTCCATGATCATTCCTAGATCATCGCAGTTATTCCTATAGTGCGCCATAATGTAGATCCCTATAAACTGTTTAGCTTCATTCTCCCGCTCAAGGAAGAATTCCCGTATATCAGGCTTGTAGTACTCGACGCGACCTTTCTCTATGTCCTCTAAATCTCCTTTATCTAGGTCGGCGGGTTCGGCATCTAGCATGAGCGTGTCAAAAGACCAGATCTCGATAGGATCATTATCAGCGTACCTTATGGGTTCGTGCATTTCGTACTCATAGATAGTCGTCTCAGGATCTTCTCTCAGCGCACCGAGGAATCTTACAGAAAACCCTCTTCCGGCACCCTCATACCCGTGGATAGTTGACGAAAATACAGCTCTGCTGAAAGTTCTGTGAATTCTATAAAGCATCGGGACCTGCAAACCTGCTGCCTCGTCAACTGCTATAATGTCCGCTGATTTTCCTATACAGTCGAGAGGTTTATAGTACTCTATATCTATTCCTTTAGCCTTTAAAGCCACCTTAAAGTCTCCCTTTTTCTCTACCTCTACTGAATGCTTAAGTATCTCGAGAGTTTTTTGAGCTAAGTCGAAAAGAGACTGTACATTAGTTTCGCTGGGAGCCGTTACTAAAATTCTTGCTCTACCTTTTCTTCTCCTTAACTTATGCGCTAAAGCAGCTAGACCTATCCCAAGAGCACAAGATTTCCCTCTGCCTCTATCAGCCGTAATAACTATTGCCAGCTTACCTTTAGGTTTCTCGTACAAAAGCTCTAGTAGCCTAAGTACCTCGACCTGGTCCTGAGTTAAGGCAAGCGAATAAACTTTATGTGGAAATAGAGATTTTTCGGGAAAAAGAAGCTCCTGCTTCTTTCTCTCAGGCAGCTCGGACAAGATGTATGGTTCTTTGAGGAATACTTCTTTGTCGACATCATATATGGCTATACCTTTGTGCTCGAAAAGTTTACGAATAAATCTCTGCACAAAAATATGTCTAAGCTTATCGACACCATACTGAGGAGTAAGCAGGTTTTCCTGGAATCGAGTAACTATTTTATCCCATTTCTCGAAGCGAGGTGTCATTAATATGAGAAGGCCGCCGCCGGCAACAATGCCTGTAAGTCTACCTAAGTCGTTTGGGCGAAGGTCGTTAATAAGATCCATTACTGCAATATCATATGTAGCTCCAAGAACCCGCTGGCTTTCATGATAAGGAACATAGTCTACATCTAAGCGTGAGTCGATATAATCTTTAAACAAATTTCTTCGATATATTCCATCCTCATAGAACACATGATAAGTGTACAAAATTTTAGGAGATTTCTTAACTACATCAACATATGCTTTAACTACTCTAGAACATATGTTCATCATTTTATTGTCGTTATCTCCACTCAACACTAGCATTCTCCTATGCTTAAGCTTCTTGCCTTGAACAACACTAGTAATGATTTTCTTTAAGTCACTTTTCCTCATAGACGTGTCCCGCATGTAGACTAAGTGTCTTCAGTACAATATATATCCGAGCTTATATACTCTACTCCAAGATGTTTTAGAAAGTAATTATAATAGTTATCAGCGAGCTTGTTTTAGCGAGAGACTAGGGCTTCAAGTATTTCTCTAGTAGCTCTAGCTGGGTCAGGTGAAGCTACTATAGCTTTACCTACAATAACTATCTCCGCGTTTAGCTCGGAGTAGATTTTGGCAGTCTCCTTGTTAATACCTCCCGCTACAGCTACTTTAAACCCGGAGTCTACTAGAGATTTCACTTCTTTAGCTAAGTCTTCTGCAGTAATCCCCCTCTTTTTCTGCACATCCACTCCAACATGCAGACACAAGTAATCTGCCCCAAGGTCACGTACTTGCTCCGCTCTTCTCAGGATATCTGTTACGTTCATTAAATCAACCATAACCTCCGCTCCAACACTATGTGCTGCGTCACAAACTTCCTCTATTGTTTCGTCAGCAGCGAGAGCCATCACGGTTACTATATCAGCGCCAGCGTTCACAGCCAGCTCTGCTTCAAGCCGTCCAGCATCCATAGTCTTCATGTCAGCGCACACAATTTTATCCGGAAACAGCTCTTTCAACTTCTTTACAGCACGAATACCCTCCGATTTAATCAGAGGAGTCCCTGCTTCCAAAATATGGACACCTGCTTCAGCCGAAAGACGAGCTACACGTATAGCCTCCTCGAGAGAAGTAAGATCCAAAGCCACTTGAAGGCGCGTCATGTAGTATCTTTACCTTACTGCTTAATAAACTTCTCCAATCCTGTCTCAGCCATATATTTCATACACTTCCGTAAATCAAGCCGCTTGTACTCAAGGCCTAAAGTAGCTAAAAGAGACCTAGCGTCTTTAGAAATCCTAGGCGATGCCAATATGCCTCTAACAGGCCGCCTCAGCTCATTGCTCAATGCCTTAACATACTCGTAAAGCTGTCTAACAGCACTAACACTCGCCTCTTCTCTTTTAAACTCTATTACAACAAGCCCTCCTTCCCTATCAACACAAAGCAGATCAATAAAACCTGGTCTCACTTTTCTCTCTATCTCAACGACTCTGAGGCCCTCCTCAATTAAAGCAGGATTCCTAACAACAGCTCTTCTCAAGTCTTCCTCTTTTCCATACATTATAAATTTAGGCTTAAAGTGCGTCTTAAAGGCGACAGCGCTATAAACTCTCGTGAAAACGATTTTGAGTTCCTCGTAAGGCCGACTCCTAATAGCTCTTAATATCACTTTATCTCCCTCTTTAAACACTGAGAGAGTAGTCGTCTTGGGTTGGTAATTTATTGGTTCATAGCCTTCGGGTCCGTGCACAAGAACAGCGCCATCAGACTTCACAAACACTACATGAATGCCCTCGCCAAGCTTAGACTGCGCACGTCCTCTATAGTCTACGCTACATAGTCCTAGAACAACTATAGCCATCTCTCTAGCTATTGAGGATTTAAGAAAATCAACGAAGCCTTCCTTAGGATCGAAAACAATAACTTCAGGCTCCTTCTCCACCATCTACTGTAATCTACTCAGTTCGATTATTTAACAAATACTAGAGCTTCGTCAGCTGAGTATGGCTCCCAGACATGGTGCACTAACTTGAGTCCATTACGGGAAGCTGCGTCTAGTACATCAGCTACAATGTCCCTTTTCTTAAGTAGAACAGTTACTATAAGTAATCCCCCTTTCTTCAAAACTCTTACGGCTTCCTTAACAAAAGCCTCTACATCCAGCAGATTCTGAACTAAAGTTATTGCAACCACATAATCGAAGATACCAGACCTAAAAGGCATGTATTCGACACACCCAACCAGAAAACATCCTTTCTGCTGCCTGCTTCTAGCGACGCGAATCATTCCAGAAGACACGTCTATGCCTATGTACTTGCAGTAGATTTTCTTACTGCGCAGGAACTCCCACAAAAGCCCCGTGCCACATCCAGCGTCTAGAAGAAGACCTCGTTCTAGGAAACGATACAAAAGCTCGTATTTCCTCTTCTGTTCTTCTCCGTAAAGCTCGTCGTAGACACTAGAGATCGCGTCGTAATGCTCTATTACATCGCTCAT
>Ga0180302_10000837_pt1 | contig 14274 bp, 22 predicted proteins | sample GuaBasSediGuay17_FD_121794 | JGI IMG/M metagenome (GOLD analysis project Ga0180302, IMG submission 121794) | Subseafloor sediment microbial communities from Guaymas Basin, Gulf of California, Mexico - Guay17, Core 4571-4, 12-15 cm | ecosystem: Environmental > Aquatic > Marine > Hydrothermal... | reverse complement strand
TGGGAATCAAAGTTCATCCATAGAGGAGTTGAAATTGAAGTCAAGAGCTTGATCAGAAGCTATTGGTTCCCTCTTGGCAAAGGATCGCTTTATCGTGAAGAAGTTGTCCGATACATTGAACTCAAATTCTTCATTCCAAGAGAGCCTTCGATTCAGATGTTGCTTGAGCTAATTTATCGGTATTTATGAAGCATTTTTCGGGATTGTTATGCAAGAACTTCGTAAAGCTGGAAGACTTCTTGCTCTCATGTTCAAAGGACAATACAGAGAGAGTTTTAACCGAGTATCAATCTTTGCCAATGGCTATGAATTTCAATTGAGATGGACTTATTATCTCGATGATCCAAATCCTCATCAAATTACGATTGAAATTGTGAGGAGGATACTTATGTTTTGTGAAAATGAACCATTTAGACACATAGGCAAGATGCTCTATCCGATCTTAGTGAAGCGAATTGATGGTCATAAAGTTTGGATTGATCATTATTACATCATGCGAGTTGGCAACTTGGGAGCAAAGAGTTCTCTTATGGAAGTGCATACTCTGGTGATCAATGAGAAATTGAGTGTGAATGAGATCTTGCAATTGATCTTTAGATTCCTCTAAGTTTTTCGGGTTAGTTATGGATGAGCTTCTCAAAGCTGGTAAATTTTTAGCAGTCTTTCTGAAAGGACAAGTTGAAGGCAACACTTTTAGAGTTACTGTAACTTCAAGAGATTATGACATAGTGTTGAGGTATTTCATAGAACCTCGCAGAATTTTCACTAGGATTTTCATCGAAAAGAAAACCCTTGTCTTCGTAAAGGAGCCTTTAGTTGAACCATTTAGGGATTTGCAAACGGTTGAGTTGTTCAAAGACACAACATCGAAGCTTATTGAAGGATTTTATTGTTGGATTGAGTCTTACTATCTTTATAGATGTCAAGCAGGAAGCGATTTGACTTGGCTTTGTGAAATGATCTTGCTGGAAACTGAAGATCTGCTAAATGCAACAGAAATCATTCGCATTATCATGCGATTCCTCTAAGTTTTTCGGGTTAGTCAAATGAACATTAAGAAAATCGCCGAACTACTTGCATTGTTCCTCAAAGGCAAAGCGGTTTACTTCACTCAATGGGAAGAGGCTAAAGTCTATGGATGTGATTTTGAAATCACCATAATCGACTTGAATCGTTTTCTTCATTTCAAGATCAAAAAGGTATTGGTGATCACTAAAGGCATGATGCTTCCATTTCGAGTTTCGATCCAAAGGCTTTACTTGAGGAGAATTGAGAGTTATGGAATGTTCGATCTGGTCAAATGGGCTAAGTACTACAAGAAACCAGAGACCATCAATGTCTTTGTTGAAGTGAGGGATCTCATCATTCCCAAACGAGAGTTTGATTTACAGAAGTTCTTGAAGTACTTCTTCAACTTGTGATTTTTCGGGAAGATCATGTCTGAACTCTATAAGGCATTCAAGTTCCTCAAGTTGCTAGGCAAATTCGCATTAGAACACCACATAACATCCAATTACAAACGCTATCGCATTGATGATGACTATTGGAGAATCACTCTTGTAGAGACAAAGAATTCTTATCTAATAAGCATCACAAAGACTGCTCTGTTCTTTGGCAAGAACTACAAAGCATTTCGTTATCTCTATGGAAGGGGCAGTTACTTGCAATGGGATGGAGAAACTGTTGAAGTAAATGTAATTTATGAACTGAGAAGTGCTTATCCTTATGAGATTAAGCAAGTTGTAGAGACTACGAATTTAATGGTGCCAAAGTCATTCAATGTAAGGCAAATCCTTGAACTGCTCTTCAGTTTCTGGTGATTTTTCGGGTTGAGACGATGAAGTACAAAATCGTTTGTAGGTATTATGGGAGAGCTGATTTGCTTGGCTTGAAAAGAAAGCCAGTTGAAGTCAAGGTGAACTCGAAGGACATTATCATCGTTCCATTTCCAGCTTTTGATTTTGAGACAAACGATGTCATAGGCATCTATGAGTTAGTTCCAATCGAAGAGGATAAATAAGCCATCTTGAACTGCCCTTTGGTGAAACGATGTACAAGTTGATCAGATGCGAATGTGGTCAGTTCATCATTGTGAAAATAGACAAGAAATATGTCAAATGTCCCAAATGTAAACAAGAGTTAGCTGTTCAAAGATATTTGACTTATGAAATGAGCAATGACAAAGAGTACTTGAAGCGATTGGCTAGTTTTCTAAAGAAGCATTCGATGAGACGATAACTTCATTTGGATTTTTTCTCATATCGGGTGGGAAGGTGGTGTCATGTTCAAAATAGAGGTAACCATAGAAGAATTTCAAGACGAGATCGAGTCTATTTTAGAGAAACTCAAGGACAAAACTCCAGCTAAACGAAGAGCCATACTTTCTTTCATCATTGCAAACCTTTTGGTCAGAAGCAAACTCCAATTTGAAGAAGTTCTTGGAATTCTAGAACTAGCAAAGTTGATCTCAAGGCTTTCATACAGACTTTATGTTGAGGATCAAGGTGTGAAAGATTATTATGTCTGATTTTTCTCATTCGGGTTGAGAAAAAAATCCAGATAAAGATTATTTCTCAAAGATCCCGACTTCCTTACCTTTCACAAAGAGCACTATAGAGGCAACTAGAGTCCATATCTCTAAGAGGCTCACTATCAGCAGAGCTAAGCCGATTCCTTGCTGGAAATAGCCTCCAATTGCAAAGCATATCCATGCAAATCCAGTAAAGAGCAAAGCGAAGAAACTAGCAATGATCACAGTTATCAGCAAAGTTCCTCCAGCAATCCATTTTTCGATACTCATCAAGTCTCCCTCTCATTTTGATCACCTTAAATGCCCTTAAAAGCTTTCCTCCCTCTCATTTCTCTCAAGCACTTGGATTGTCTCCTGCCTACAGTTCCATCGCTTCGGTTCCCAATATGGTTCCCACATAGCTCCAGTAGGGAGGAGACAAGGTGGAGGGAGTACACCTTATTGCGGTTACCCAATTTGGTGAGTGTTTGAATTAATGAATCTTCGGGTTGAGACAATGCCAAATGTCGCAAAGATCAAGAAGTTCATTCAAATCTTTGCCAAAGCCGTCTTCTATCATACTTTGGGCTTGATTATCATCAATAAGCGAACTCTCATAGTAGAATTTGGAGTTGATGGTTTTGAGATCTATCGAACAGCAGTAATTTTTGCTGATGCACTAGAAGAAGGAGTAATTTCTGCACCAGTTAGAAACGAAGATCATCCAGATTATCACATCGATTATGCGAGTTGTCTGATCTTTGAAAAATTGCATTACTCATATCCCTCGAAGGATATCGATTTATACATCATCAAGAAGATCCTTGAAAACTTGTGATTTTTCGGGTTGGGAAGATGAAACTTCCAGACTTAATGAAGAAGTATGAACCAAAGTTGAAGGAGTTGGAAAGGCTTCACAAGAAAGTTGTCTCTAAGGAGAATGAAAGTCGTAGACTGACTCAAATGGTCGAGATGTTAGAGTCAGAAACTAAGAGATTAGAAGAGATGCTATTCTTCATCTTGTTCAAAGATCTCGCTACTCATGATCTGGACACTCTGAGATTCCCTCGATTCTCAATGATCATCGATAAGCAAAATGAACGAGTAGTCTTTTCTCAACTTAGTGGAGAACTTTGGAGACTTCGTGAAGAAAAACCATTAACTGAGTTCCTTGATGCTGTTATTGACATCATGGAAAAGAACCTCACTAAATGGGACGAGCATTTGACAAACCAGTTGAAACGATTGAAATCTAAATATCAGCTACTCAAAGAACGATATGAACTGTTGAAAGGTCTCAAGGCTTTCGTATCCAAATAATTTCATTTTTTCGGGATGAGAGGATGAAGTCCAGAGTCTGTATCCAGCTTGAATTAGACGAAGAAGAAACCAAGCAATTACTGAAGTTCTTTCTTCAAAGTGCTCTAGAAGGTAAGCCAGTCTCTGTTGAAGTTCAGTACTCTGAGAAACCAGAGAATATCCAAGAGCAGATCTGGTTTGTGCTAAAGGACAAAGGACTCCGATTGAAACAAGAATTTCCAACATTCTACCTCTTCGAAGATGATGAATGGTATTACTATGCACCTAAGAGGCGTTATCACAAATGGCTCACTCAAAGGAGAGCACCATCTCGAAATGCTATCAATCAATGGATCAGAACCAAATGCAAGAAATCCTACTTCAGAGAACTCTGTAAGAAGTTCAAGCCTTTAATCGAAGAGAAGAAGACATTCAATGAATTGGTTGCTTATCTTGAAGAGATCACTCCAGAACTTGGCTATGAGATCAGTAGAGATAAGAGGTCTCACAAGGATTGCTCCAAATGGATTGTTGAGCACATTGTGTATGAAGTCAAATTTGCTGTTCAAGTCAAAGAGATCGAACATCAAAAGGAGAACAAACTTTGGGAACATGAAGTCGATCCTTCACTTGAGAATTTGGCAAAAGAACTCCGAGAGGCATCAAGGGATGTCTAATTGGGATGATTGGGAAGAGGACATCGATGAATATCTTCCAGATCCTAGAACTGACTACATGGCAACTCGTGATCTGAAGATTGAATCGATCTTCATGCCAGTTGAAGCAAGTGCATTTACATTAGTCTTCGATAAGGCATTTGTTGAGCTTCTCAAAGAGAAACTTGGAGATGCAATTGCAGACTACTTTTACATTGATTGGGAATTGGTTGAAGAGTGGAGTGAATGGACTTACTCTCCAGAGCACTATCCAGATCTCGATAGATGGAGATTTGAATGGAGAAGGAAAGGCTATAAACTCATTGAAGTCTACTTCGAACTCGATTACAGTTCTTGCTTCTTAGCTGTAAAACCAGAGGATGCAAAGCGAGTGATCAAGACGATCAAATTGCTCACGAAATTGGTTGAGTTGAGCATTCATTAAGTCATTTTTTCGGGTTGAGACGATGGAACTTAGAGGTTACAAGATGGAGACCGATCTAGGCTTTGAAGAACTCTATGCTAAATTCACGCATCACTTCTCTAGCAAGGGATGGACGATTGGCAGATGGACTGACTATGAGATCATTGCAAGGGATGGCAAAGCTGTAAACTGGGCTTGGGCAATCTTAGTGCTCTTCAACCTCTTAGCAATCTTTCCGCTATTCCTCTATTGGCTCATAGCTGAAAGACATGAGATCAGAATAACCAGAGGACAAGGCTCAACTTACTATGTTGCTATCAAAGGCAGTAAGGCTAAAGAAGAGTTCAACAACTTTGCCTTCTCGATCAGAGCTATCACTCATCCGACTTACAAGGATTCAAAGACAACTGCTGGAGAAGGTCTCATGTACTTGACTCTAGTACTAACAGTTATGATGTACATTGTGCTCTTCTTAGCCTTGCTTTAGACACCGAATAAACTTGTGTGAAATCATCCTAATTTTTTTCGGGTTTCAAAGAGATCGATTTGACCTCTTTGAGTTTACATAACTGTTGGAACAAACTTAGTGAAAATCCATGATAATCGAATTCACTTAGTGAATTCGATTCACTTAATGAATTCGATCAGATTCGATTCACTTAGTGAATTCGATTCACTTAGTGAATCCGATTATCATCAAACTTCACTAAATGCACTCTAGGATCATCCTTGGCAACAACTTCGATGTTAGTTGATCTCAATGGCAAGAAGTACTCAGATCCAACATAGATCGATGAGATCGGGATTTCGAGGTCTTTCAAGTACCACTCATCAGTTGCAATTTCGACTATCCAAAGCGAGTAAGTCTTGTAAGGCAGTTTGACCATAAAAGGCGTATCCCTTGAATAGCGGTATCTGTAGATCTTTGGATAGTCCCAAACTGGAGATGCAACTTTGACCTTGAGGACTTGATTTCTGATGTCAATCCCATGTTCCCTCAGGAACTCCTTGAGAGGAAACACATGATGATATCTAGCTTTCTCAAAAGGAAGAGTTTTGATGACATCGGTCATTCCATCTGGGTAAATTACGATCCAGAAAAAGCAGTACCTGAATTTCGAGCTAACTCGGATCATTTGAATCGGGTTGGAAATGTCTGTATCAGCAAAGCCTTCATGTACTCTGGAATTTGATACTCAGAGAGATCATAGACCTTCTTGGTGTTCTTGACTAAATTGCCAACTCTCTTGTTATCCAGCTTATAGAACATCAAGATCTCTTTGAGTGCTTTATCAGTTGGATTGAAGATCTGGACAAAGGTCTCGATCAGCTCATTTGAGATCGACTTAACTGATTTAATCGCCAAGCGATATGCTCTCTCAAGGTCAATCTCTTCATCAAAGTCCAAGAGGAATCCAACTTTTGAGTTCACATACTGAGACCAAAATGCCCAAAATCTGTTGCAGAAGTAGACTCGATAAGGCTCTTGAATTGCATAGAGAGTGAACTCTGGAAATTCTTTGATCTTCTCAAGTTGGGCATTTCTGAATTTGCCATAGAAGAGATTGGTTCTTACAAAGAGTTGCATAGTCGGGTACTTGAACCTCTTGAAGAACTCGATCAAAGTATCGTGATTGACATTGCCTATCACCAGTCTGTTTTTGTTGTAAAGTCTGCAATAGGGATGGATCTTCTTTAGCCTTTCAAAGAAGTCATTTGAAAATGCCTTATCGAGTTCGATCAAGAAGAAGTCTCCATAGGAGATCACTCGGATGTCTTTTGGCAACAATTTCTGGATTTCTGCTTTCAGTATTTCGTACATCAAGTTTATCATCAAGTTATGCATAAAACTCTTTCGGGTGCGAAAATTGGTTAAGTTTCGAGAATGGGATGAGCAAGAAAGACAACGACGAATTCTCTGGAGTGCTACGCCTTTTGGCTATGTTTGGCACCAATTGTCGAAGATCAAATTGATGTTGAAGAACTCAGCTTCATTAAATCCATTTGATGAGCAATATTGGATTTGGGCTTTGCATGTCTACATAGCTAGGCAATTTGCAATTGGTAGAGAAAAATTCTGCTATCCAGTTAGGAAGTACCTCAAAGAAGTGCTACTCTTCATCAACCCAGTTGAAATTCATTTCATCTTGAAGGATCAACTTAGAGAAGATCCGAGATGGATGCCCAAAATCTATGCCCTCTTATCAGAGACATTCAAAGCACTTGGAATAGACAAATGGCTTAATTGGACTGTATTACCAGATGATTCAGGTAGAGATCATTTGGTCGAGAGATGGGTGATCCGATGAGTATTGTGAAGATCCCTAAGGGCTTTCTGCATATTCTGAATGTCTGCTATGCCGTGATGAGGAAGAACCTTGATGATAAGACTGGTGCAACATTCAAACATGTCTTAGCCTTTATCCAGACTTATCGAGTTGAGCCAACTTGCAGATTGAATCCTCCTACTGTGAGAAATCATCTGACTAGAGCAGTTAAATCTGGTCTGCTTACATCCAAGAGGAGAAGGTTCTATTTCACCAAGAAGAATGCAATGAAGCTCACTCAAATCCTCGAACAATTGAAGTTGAGACCAGAACACTTTGACTCTTTGAGGCAGACTTACTTGAATGAACTGCTCAATTGCCAACTCAGTCTCTCAGTTACAAAGTTCAGATACAGAGATGCTATGCAGTTCGTCTTGAAAGAGGTCAAGAAGTACATTTCCTATGATCCAAGAACTAAGACTCTAGTGATCTACTGTGAGCCTCTCTTTGTTCACCTAAGAGCAATGGAGCTTTCCCTTGATAGGATCAAAGATGAAGAAACTAGAAGAGTGCTTAAACAGGCGATAATCAAACTGAGGCATTCAATTCGATCATTCATCGAATAATCCTTTATTTTTTCGGGTAGGCAGATGAGTTGGGAGAAATCCGTGAGTATTCAACTAGAGGAGTTTCCAAGAGATGGCTTTTACAAGAAGAGATGGAAATGCCTTACGCATGGAGATGCAGATGGGATTGTCTCTGCTTGGATCTGTAAGAAAGCCGATATTTTAGCTAGTATCGAGTTTCCAGAGGAATTTGGGGACTATCATGGAAAGACTGCTGATCTAATGCTGGACATGAGACCAGTTGATCCAGAGTTTGTTGGAGTTGTCATTGATCATCACTTAGAGCATCCTCCAGAGAGGAAGTACAAATTGATTTGGGGAAATGCACCAACTACATTCCTCTGCTATGAACTCTTCAAAGATAAAATTCCAGAAGATGAGCTTTGGAAAGTTGCAATCGGCATAGCTGGAGATGGACAACCAGAACTGATCCCTCTTGAGATCATTGATCGCTATCCAGAGCTGTTCTACCAAGATGTCTACTTTGGATGGAAGGATGAGTTCTCAATTCTGCTATGCTTTAGAGGATCATCCTTGATCAATGCATGTTGCAGATTGAACTCTCCAACTTTAGCCTTTGAGAGACTAGATAAGGCAAAGACTCTAATGGATCTGATCTCAGACAGTTCACTAAGGTCATCTCTTGAAGAGCTCAGGCGACTTAGGTCTAATGCTGAAAAGAAGATGAGAGTCATCAGAGGCTCTAAGGCTTACTATGTTGAAATCGAAAGTCCAGCTAGGATAGAAGGCATGATCGCTCAGTCTCTTATGGAAAAGACATCAGCAACTGTCATTTGCCTCAACAAGGAGACTATGAAGTTCTCAATTCGAGGATATCTAGCACTCTGGTATTGCAAATTGCTCAGAGAAGTTGAAGGCATCACTTGTGGTGGACATGCCAAATATGTTGGAGGCAAGATTGCAACTTCAAAGTACTTCGACTTCAGAAAGAGAGTGATGAAACTACTCTGATCCAATTAGCAATTCTGTTGTATTTTTCTACTTGTATTTTTTGAGACAATCGGGTGAGAGATTGGAGATTAGGTCTGGAGTTAAAGAACTAGATGAATTGACCAAAGGAGGACTGCCAACTAAGTTTCCAACTTGCATCTTCTCTGTGCCAAATCTAGGCAAATCCTTCTTAGCAGTTCAGTATGCAATGCACTTATCGAGACAAGGGATTGGATCTCTTTACATTGATACCGAAGGCTTTCTCTCAGAGAAGGTCTGGCAGAAGTTCTGCAACATCTTTCAAAGAAGATGGTCTGATGTAAGACCAGACTTGATCAAGATAATTCCATTGAGGAATGTCTTTAGGCTCTATCGTTTCTTTGGAATTCAAGTCTCACTTGAGTACTCTAAGGCAAGGACAACTGTCATCATCAAATTCCCTAAGACCAAGAGAAAAGTTGAGACTTCAACTAGAGATGAAGCTTGGTATGAGTACTCTCAAGCGTACAAGACTATCACAAATGACAACATTGGACTGCTTGTCTTGGATTCACTATCTGCACCAATCAAGTTGGCAGTTGGATCTGCAACTCAAAATCTACCAGCTAGAGCTGACCTTCAGAGGACTCTACTAGATGCAATTATCACGATAAGCGACTACTGTGATATAGCTAGTCTGATCATCACTCATATCTCAAAATCACCAACTGTACCACAAGATCTAGGTAGACCTTATGGAGGTCAAGAAATTGGCTATTTCCTCAAACACATTTTGCTCTTAAAGAGACCAAAGAAAGAATGGTTTGACAGATACTCTTCGATCAAAAATGAACTTCGTGAAATTAGGCGAATCAGATGGGGAATTGAACCAGAAACATTTTGTGTGGTAAGGCTCAAACATGACTGGGGTTACGATAGCCTTGACACAACCAGAAAGATCGAGTTCCTTTGAATTGCTTCTAGATGTACATGAAGAGAAGATCAGAGACATCATCGAGGAGATAAGTCGTACACTTAAGATACCATTCAAAGTACAGAAACTAGACATTGGCGATATTCGATTTGCAGATCTTGTGATCGAGAGGAAGGAAATCAATGACTTCTTTACATCCCTTCATACTGCTAGGATTTGGTCTCAAGTCTCCGAATTAAAGCACGTAAATGGCATTTTGATCATTCATGGTCTTCCAAATCCAGTCAAAGCTCAAAGGCTAAAACTTTGGGAACAGCTATTTGGTTTCATTGTGAGTGTGCAACTCAAATGGGGACTTCATTGCATTTGGTTGCCTTCTAGAGCATCTCTGAAGAACTACCTCTTGGCTCTGATTAGGAGGAAGCTCATTGAGTTGAAAGGAGTCAAAACTTATGCTCCATATCGAAAACTACCAGCTAAGGAGATGAGAGAATACTGCGAGAACATCTTGGTGCAAATTCCATCAATTGGAATCAAGTCTGCCAAGAAGCTATTAAAAGAGTTTGGATCTCTAGAACGAATCTTCAATGCAAGTGAAGGTGATCTCTTACGAGTGCTAAATTCAAAGCAGGTTCAAAGCCTAAAGGCAATTTGGCAACTAGAGTACAATTCCCATACCGAAGACTCAGGAAAGAGCAGAAGATAATCTACAATTCATTTTTTCGGGATTATTTTGATCAAGAGGATAAAGCCATCTTTATCGAAGCACCAACTGGAAGTGGAAAGACCGCTGTTCTCATTCTGTTGATGCTAGAAGAGGCAATTCCTAGAGGACTCAAAGTCATCCATTTGGTCAGAACTAGGACTCAAATTGATCGGGTTCTAGAAGAGCTTTATCGATTTAGACGAAGTGGAAATCAGTTCACTTACTCATTTCTGACAACTAGGGAAATCCTTTGTCCTCATTACAAGTCGATTCAAAGGCAAGGTATTCCAGAGGACATGATCCATTTGATCTGTAAACAGAAGAAGTGGAAGGATTGCAAAGCTGGTTCAATTGAGAACTTGTCAATTCCAAGCATTCGCTCATTTCTGAAGTTCTGTAAGATGAAGCAGATCTGTCCATACTGGTCATTGCTATCTCAATTGAGGAAGGTCGATTACTTGGTCTTGACTTATCCTTATGCATTTTCTTTCAAGTGCAGAAAGATTGCTAAGAGCATCAACTGGAAGAACTCTGTTGTGATTGTCGATGAAGTCCATAATGTCAATGCGATGATCGACTCTGAAAGCTTATCCAAGATGACCTTGAAAGCAGTCAAAAGGCGTTTGAGCAGTCTTCATGAAAGAGATGCTCTCAAAGAGTTCTCAAAGATCAGACTGAAGACTCATTATGTGCCAATCAAGGCATTAAAATATCTCAAGAGGATTTGTCAAGATCACTTTGAACCGACTATTTGGAAGTGCTTCTCCAAGTTGAGACACATGAGATTTGCTGAAGAATGCAGAATTCAGAATAAACTGTATCATTTTGACTTTGATGGCAATGTCTTGACTTGGAAATCATGTAAGCCTTTGTCATTCTCTTGGTTCAGAGAGAGCAGATTGATCATCGGGATGACTGGAACTCTACCAGATGTAAATTTCATCTCATTGATGCTCTTAGAGGGCAAAACCAGAGAGATCAACATCATCAGAATTCCGAGAACCAGAGATGTCTTCATTGCAACTGATATCTCTAGCCGATATGAAAGTCGAGAGAACAATTATCGCAAATATGCTGAATACATCGAAGCGATCATCAAGAAGTACAAAGATCCAAACAAGTTCACTTTAGTTGTATTCCCATCTTATGAAATGATGCATCAAGTGGTCAAGTTCTATCACCATCGCTATGCAATTGAGAGTAGGCAATCTCAAGAGATCGACCTAGAAGGCATTGAGACTTTCAATGTTGTTGCATCTGGAAAGTTCACAGAAGGAGTTGAGTTCTTAGATCCTCTAAAGACTTCGAGGATAGAGGCAGTCATCATTGCTGGTCTGCCTTATCCAAAGCCAGATGGTTATCTCAAGTCTCAAATTGAGCATTTAGCTCAGTACTACTCTAAGGAGTTCATTGAGAACTTTATGTTCAACTCATTGATGGCATTGAGAGTCAATCAAGCATTTGGAAGAGCAATTCGATCTGAAAGAGATAAGTGTGAGTTCTGGATTTTGGATAATCGCTTGATCTACAATCATCTAGGAAAGTGGAAACTCAAGCCAACTTTTCAAGAGCTTCTCAGGATCAACTCTTTTAGACCAATTCAATTCATCTAGTAATTCCAGATTTTTCTCAAAAGACTTATAAGGACTCATCGGGTGGTTAGCCTGATGTCGTCTAAATTAGCTAGGTTGGAAGAGGATTTGGCTAAGGTCAAGCATTCTTTGAGGGAACTAGGCTTAGACGATGCAACCATCGATGCCAAATGGAATGAGTATCTGAAGAATGCCTCTATGAGGTTCAAGGATGAATTTGTGATCAAGAAGAGAGCCTTAGCCAATCTCAAGAGATTGCTCTACAGAGTTTCAAAGTTACATGATGTGGTTGGTCTATGCATAGGAGTAAGCCCTAAGATCGATCTCATTGCTCTGATGAGGAAGAAGGCTCAACTCATTTGGGAACAGAATCCAGAGAGGGCAATTAGTGAAGGCATAACTGATGAAGAAGGAAATCCACTTGACTATAGACCGACCATCTTTGGAAGAGAAAATCCCAACTTTGGTAAGCCTCTGCCAGAAGATGCACATGAATATCGTAGGAGCTACTACTTCTTAAATGCAAATGGGGAGATCATAGAACTACAGGCTAGAGCTGAACAAACTGAATTGATCTGTGAAGTAGGCAAGTGGTACAAGTTCAAAGCTTCTCTAAGAGGCAAAGATGAATCAAGAGGTCTCATCCAGATGAGGACTTCAGTACTGACTGACTTTGTAGAGATAGTCAATCCTCCAGATCTAGATCTAGCTCAAGCACTTGAATCTCACATAGAGCCTTTAGAGGATGGACTGAATGAGGCAGACTTCTTTGTGTCCAAAGTGATAGTGGTCAGAAAGGGCAAGAACTTGCTAGTAGTTGATGATGTTGAGTACTACTGTACAGCTCCAGAAGTGATTGGTTTCTATGAGGACTATTTGGCACCAATTGTAGACCAGCTCAATGTTGGTGATGTCATCTATGTGCTTGGAAGAGGCAGGAAGTTTGAGTTTGAAGGTGGAATACCAACATTCTCTATATGGGGTGTTGGTAAATGGCAGTAAATGAGAAACCAAAGTATGTTGAGTTCATAGACGTAGATCTGCATAAGCTAGAAAGTGCCAATGAGAATGTCCGTCTCAGACTCGACACTAAGACCATCTCTAGAATTGCAGAGACTTTCAAGCACTATGGACTGATCCAACCAATAGTAGTCGATGAGAATCTCAATGTCATAGTTGGTTCTCAGAGGTTAGAGGCTCTAAAGAAAGCTGGTGTAAACAAGGTCAAAGTACTGAAGATCTCAACTCTGAAGATCCCATTGGCAATTCAAGTTGAAGGTCTAGATTCCATCAAGAAGCAAGTGATCTCTGCTATTGAGAACCAGATCAGATCTCCATTGAACATTGAAGAACAGCAACTCTTCTTGAGGAACTTGATCCAGTCCCTTCAAGAGAAAGGCTATACTAGACAAGGCATCGTCCAAGAGCTGAAGAAGATCAATCCAGAGATCACAGAAGAGATTCTAGCAATGGAATTTCCAGATCTATTTCCAGAGGAGAAGATTGAGATCATTGAAGAAGAGGAAGAGGAAGAAGAGGAGAAACCCTTTGCTGAAGAGTTCAGAGAAGAGGTCAAGAAGAAGCTGGAAGGTGTTGTCATCACTAAGCCCAAGATCAAGACCAAAGAAACTCCTCCAACTCCAACTGAGGAAGTACCAACTGAAGAGGAAGAAATTGTACCATCTGAATTCCCAGCGATCAAGAGAGCACTATCACTCTACATCATGTACGAGGAAGATGACTACAACAATGAAGTGCTACCCGTGATCAATTCAGTCGGAATGAAGGGCTTGATGGAATTTGTCAGAAAGTGCATTAAATACTACGAGAAGGTCAAGGAGTTCTTGGAGTCCTTAGATGAAGCTTGAGATACAGACTGCTACGTATGAGAAATCCACATCCAGAATTTTTTTATTTTGTCGGGATTCTTCTGGTAAGCTAAAGACGATCAAACAGCATTATCGACCTTATCTGTTTGTCCCAGCAGAGATCAACTTACCAGAGAACTCAGGCATCTTGAGAGTTGAAGACGGTTACACTTCGATCTATGGTGAGCCTCTAAAGAAAGTTGTTTATCGAACTGTTCCAGATCTGGTTGAGAGCAGAAAGTTGATCGAGCATTTTGGCTATATGACCTATGAATCTAGGATACCATTTGTTGAGCGATTTCTCATTGACAAAGGCATAAAGACTGGAATTGAAATCACAGATCATTCAATTGTTCCAACTGATTTTCAAGCTGATCCTAGAATCATCTGGTTGGACATCGAATCGACTACGCTTTCAATTGGAGCTGAACCAATTGTGGTAACTGGAGTGCTAGATGTCAAT
>Ga0180302_10000835_pt1 | contig 14280 bp, 14 predicted proteins | sample GuaBasSediGuay17_FD_121794 | JGI IMG/M metagenome (GOLD analysis project Ga0180302, IMG submission 121794) | Subseafloor sediment microbial communities from Guaymas Basin, Gulf of California, Mexico - Guay17, Core 4571-4, 12-15 cm | ecosystem: Environmental > Aquatic > Marine > Hydrothermal... | reverse complement strand
CTTGAGAAAAGATATAAAAACTTAAAAATTTTGAAATTTGAAGTTACAGAAAACAAAGCTAATTATGAGCTTTTAAAAAAAGTAGTAAAGAAATTAAACGCCTCATTTCTTGCAGTCCCCTTTACAGTAGTAGGAAAAAACTACTTTATTGGCTGGCAAGGAAGAGAAAGTACAGGTAAAAAGATTGAAGAAGCAATAAAAGAGACATTTAAAAAGGGATGTCCTGATCTTTTAGATAATCTTTTGGCAAAGAAAAATGAGATTTCTTCCCAAAAACCTTTGCCAGAGAAAGTTAAACTTCCTCTTTTTGGAGAAATTAAAATTAAAAACATTTCTCTTCCGTTTTTGACCATTCTTCTTGGAACATTGGATGGTTTCAATCCATGTGCTATGTGGGTCTTAATTTTTTTAATTTCTCTTCTTTTTAAAATGAAAAATAGAAAAAAAATGTGGATCTTGGGAAGTAGTTTTGTTGCTGTCTCGGCTTTTTCTTATTTTCTTTTTATGGCTGCTTGGCTCAATATACTTTTGTTTTTAGGATTTGTTTTTTGGATTCGTCTTTTAATCGGAGGCGTAGCTTTATTTGGAGGAGTTTTAAATCTTAAAAGTTATCTCGCCAAAACCAAAAGTTGCAAAATTGAAAAGGAAGAGAAAAAAAGAAAAATTTTAGAGAAAATAAAGAATTTTATTGAAAAGAAAGGATTTTTCTTAGCTCTTTTGGGGATTGTTGTTTTGGCATTTCTTGTTAATCTTTTGGAACTTGTTTGTTCGGCTGGCTTTCCAGCTCTTTTCACTCAGATTTTAGCCTTAAATAATTTATCTTTTTGGCAATATTATTTTTATCTTTTCCTTTATATCGTCTTTTTTATGGCAGATGATCTTTTAGTGTTTTTTATAGCAATGAAGACTTTGAAGTTTTTGACATTCAGTGAAAAATATAAAAATCTTTCTAATTTAATTGGAGGAACGTTGATGGTTTTGCTTGGAATTTTACTTATATTAAAACCTGAAGTTTTAATGTTTGGATAATTTTTAAATTGACTTTTTATTTTCTTTTAATTAAAATGTAATTCTGACCAAATAAGTCAGATTTATGAAATTCTCAACCAAAGCAAGATATGCACTTTTAGGGATGATTCAATTGGCAAGAAAAAAAGGAGCTATTTCATTAAAAGAAATTGCTAAAAGAGAATCTTTATCCCATGATTACCTTGAGAGAATTTTTTTAAAACTTAAAAAAGCTGGTCTTGTTTCTTCCAAGAAAGGAAAAAAAGGAGGGTATTTCCTTAAAAAATCGCCAGAGGAAATTAAAATAAGCGATATCATAAAAGCAGTTGATGAAAAAATTACTCCTGTTTTCTGTATTGAAGAAAGAAAAAAATACACTTGCCCCAAGGAGAAAAGATGTTTAGCAAAGATTTTTTGGCAGGAGGTTAAAAAGAAGATAGAAGAAAGTTTGGACTCTGTTACTCTTTGGGACATAATAAGTAAGGAAAGAAAGAGGAAAAAGTTATGATTTACAAAAACATATTTTCTTTAATAGGAAATACGCCAGTAGTTAAAATAAACAAAATTTTTCCCAAAGACATTGAGGTTTATGCAAAACTTGAATGGTTTAACATTGGAGGGTCCGTAAAAGATAGAACGGTTTTTTATCTTCTTGAAGATAAAAAAATTAAAGAGGAGCTTAAAAAAGGAAAAGAAATTATAGAAGCTACTTCTGGAAATACAGGAATTTCTCTTTCAATGATGGCAGCAGTAAAGGGAATAAAGGTGACAATTGTTATGCCTGATTCAGTTAGTAAAGAGAAAAAAGAGATTATTAAAATTTTTGGAGCAAAGCTTATTTTATCAAAAGGAGAAAAGGGAACGGCTGGAGCAATTGAACTTAAAGAGAGGCTTCTTCGTGAAAATCCTGAGAAGTATGTTGATCTTGGACAATATAAAAATGAAAGAAATATTTTAGCTCATTATGAAACTACTGCAAAAGAAATAATAAATGATTTTAGCAAAAAACTTGAAGCAGTAATTGTAGGAATAGGTACAGCAGGAACAGCGATAGGAATTTCTAAAAGACTTAAACAGTTCAATAAAAAAATAAAAATAATAGGAGTTGTCCCCGAAAAAGGCGTTTCAATAGAAGGTTTGCGAAATCCAAAAGACAAATTTGCTACTCGGCTTTTCAATAAGAAATACTTCGATGAAATTTACGAAATTAAAAAAACTGAGCTTCCTTTGCTCTCTCGGGTGGCTTTACTTTTAGCTAGAAAAGAAGGGCTTTTCTGTGGAATAAGTAGTAGTGCCGTAACTTTTGTGGCTTTAAAAAAGGTCAAAGAAAAATCTTGTCCCAAAACTCTACTTTTGATTTTCCCTGATTCAGGAATAAAGTATCTGACAACTAACTTTTACAGCTAAAGCTAAAAAATAATATGAAAGAAAAAAGAAAAAAGATTTATCTTGATTTTGCAGCTACAACTCCTGTTGATCCTAGGGTTTTGGAGGCAATGCTTCCTTATTTTTCAGAAAAGTTTGGAAATTCGGCTTCTCTTCATAGTTTTGGTCAAGAAGCAAAAAAAGCTTTAGAAGAAAGTCGAGCCAAATTAGCTCAAATTTTAAATGTAAAGGAGAGCGAAATTATTTTTACTTCTTCTGCTACAGAAAGTAATAATTTAGCTTTAAAGGGAGTAGCTTTTGCCAACAAAGATAAAGGAAGACACATTATTATTTCTTCAATTGAGCATGATTGCGTTTTAAACAGTGCCCGCTGGCTAGAAAAGCAAGGGTTTGAAGTAACCTATCTTCCAGTAGATAAATATGGAATAGTGGATCTAGAAAAGCTCAAAAAATCAATCAGAAAGGATACTCTTCTTGTTTCTGTTATTCATGCTAGCAACGAAATTGGAACAATTGAGCCAATTGAAGAGATAGGAAATATTTGCAAAGAAAAAGGGGTTTTCTTTCATACCGATGCTGCCCAAAGTTTTGGTAAAATCGAGATCGATCTTTCAAAAATAAATGTTGATCTTTTGACCGCTTCTTCTCATAAAATTTATGGCCCAAAAGGAGCAGCTCTTTTGTATAAAAAAGAGAATGTAAAAATTGAGCCACTTTTGCATGGAGGAGGACATGAATTTGGATTTCGGGCCTCAACCGTAAATGTGCCGGCAATTGTTGGTTTTGCCAAAGCAGCTGAAATTTGCCAAAAAGAAATGAAAGAAGAAAAAAAGAGACTAGAAAATTTACGGGACAAACTTATAAAAGGAGTTTTAGAAAAAATTAAAGGAGCTCATCTAACAGGGCATCCAACAAAAAGACTTCCCAACAATGCTAGCTTTTGGTTTGAGAGAGTAGAAGGAGAGGCAATTCTCTTGGAACTTGATAGCTTTGGAATTGCTGTTAGTACAGGCTCGGCTTGTGCTTCAAAAAGTCTTGAGCCTTCCCATGTCCTTTTGGCAATTGGACTTACTCCTCCTCAAGCTCATGGATCCTTGAGAATCACTCTTGGAAGATGGACAAAGGAGGAAGAAATAGATTATCTGCTTCAAGTTTTGCCAAAGATAATAGAAAGGTTAAGAAAACTTTCTCCTTTTAAATAATTTTTTATGGAAAATTTTTACTCTCAAAAACTGCTAGAACATTTTCGCAATCCTCATAATTGGGGAAGGATAAAAAATCCTGATGGAAAAGGAGAGGTAGGAAATATTGTTTGCGGAGATGTAATGCATCTTTATATAAAAGTAAAAAAAGATAAAAAAGGAAAAGAAAAAATTGAAGATGTAAAATTTGAGACTTTGGGATGTCCTGCAGCAATAGCTACAAGTAGTGTTTTAACTGATCTTGTTAAAGGAAAAACTTTATCTGAGGCTTTAAAAGTAAAAAGAGAAGACATTGTTAAATCCCTGGGAGGACTTCCAAAAATGAAAATTCATTGCTCAGTTTTGGCTATTGATGCGCTGTGTGAAGCTATTTATGATTACTTCAAAAGACAAAAAAAGCCGATTCCAAAAGAGATTCAGAAAAGACATCAAAGAATTCAAAGGGAGAAAAAATTAATTGAAGAAAAATACAAAGAATGGCTAAAGTAAGAAAAAAAGTAGTAGTAGGGCTTTCGGGAGGAATTGATTCTTCAATGGCTCTTTTTCTTTTGAAAAAGGAAGGTTTTGAGACAATTGGAGTATCTCTTAAACTTCCTGTTTGGAAAAGCTGTTTTAATCTCCTTCGAGAAAATATATGTTGCACAAAAGAGAGTCTTGAGAATGCAAAAAAACTTTGTCAAAAGTTAAATTCTCCTTATTTTGTATTGGATACAGAAAAAGAATTTGAAGAGACGGTCATTAAATATTTCAAAAAAAAGCTAAAAGAAGGAAAGACTCCAAATCCCTGCGTCGTTTGCAATCAAAAATTTAAATTTAAAAAACTTTTAGAATTTGCCAAAAAAGTAAAAGCTGACTTTGTAGCCACTGGACATTATGCTAAGGTAGAATTTGATCAAAAAACAAAAGAATTTCAACTCAAAAGAGCAAAAGACAAGACAAAAGATCAAACCTATTTTTTGTCTTTTCTGAAAAGATCTTGGCTCAAAAATATTATTTTTCCTTTAGGAGATTGGAAAAAAAAGGAAATAAAAAAGCTGGCCCAAAAAGAAGGATTTTCTTTTCTTCTTGAGAGGAGACAGAGCCAAGATTTTTGTTTTGTAGCTCAAAAATCTTTTTATTTTTTCCTAAAAGAGGAGATAGGAAAAAAGCCAGGAAAAATAATAGATGAGAAGGGCAATGTTTTGGGAGAACATGAAGGAATTCATTTTTTCACAATAGGACAAAGAAAGGGACTTAAGCTTCCGGGAGGACCTTTTTATGTTTTTGATTTGGATAAAAAAAGAAATATTGTTTTTGTAACAAAGAATAAAGAAAAACTTTATAAAAAAGAAATCTATCTTTATCCCTACAATTTCCTTATTAAAAAACCCAGTCAAAAAAAGCTAAAAGTTTTAGCTAAGATTAGATTTAGACAGCCTTTAAGTCAGGCTTGGCTTCATTTTCAAGAAAAATATTTAAAAATAATTTTCAAAAAGCCTCAATTTGCTCCCACGCCTGGGCAATTTTGTGTTTTTTATAAAAACGATGTTTGTCTTGGAGGAGGAGAAATAGCAGAGAGCAAATAAATTTAATATTTGATTTAATTTCTCATTTTGCTAAAATTTTTTCTATGGAGATAATTTGGCATGGACATGCTTTTTTTGAAATAAGAGGAAAAGGAAGAGAAGGAGAAAAAGTAGTTTTGGCTTTAGATCCTTATTCAAAGGAAATCGGATTTTCGCCTCCCAAAGTCAAGGCGGATATTGTTTTAATTTCTCATTCTCATTACGATCACAATAACCTTGGAGCTATAAAAGGAGCTCCCTTTGTGATTGATTCACCTGGCGAATATGAAGTTAAGGGAGTTTTTATAACCGGGATTCAATCATTTCATGATAAAGTTTCGGGCAAAAAGAGAGGAGAAAATGTCATTTATGTAGTAAAGATTGAGGACATAAAAGTTTGCCATTTTGGAGACTTTGGAGAAGGACAACTTTCGTCAGAGAAATTAGATCAGATGGTGGGAATTGATATTCTTTTGATTCCTGTTGGAGGAGTTTATACAATCTCAGGGCAAGAAGCAGCAAAAATTGCTCAACAAATTGAGCCCAAAATTGTCATTCCAATGCATTATAAAATTGAGGGACTAAAGATTGATATTGAAGATGAGAAAAAATTTCTTCAGGCAATTGGAAGAGAGCCAGTTAAGCTCAAAAAGCTTAAAATAAAAAAATCAGAGCTTGAGAAAAAAGAAACAATGGAAGTTGTGATTTTAGAGAAGATGTAAATTAAAAATTTTATGACGATTTTAAAAAAGAATTTAAAATTAATATTTTTTCTTTCCTTTCTTTTTTTATTTTTTTCAATTTCCTTAGCCCAGCCTTGTCCTTATTGCTGTCCTGAAGAATGTCCTGGAGGAATAATGCCTTGTGGAAGAGATTGTGATGATCCCAACACTGCAGTAGTAGAGAGTTCTCCCTGCAGTTTTTGTCATATTTTAATTTTAGCTAAAAGAATAATCGATTTCTTTTTTAAAAAGCTTGCTCTTCCTATCTTGTCTTTAATGCTTGTTATAGCTGGATTTCTCTTTATCATTGCTGGAGGAGTAGAGGAGAGAATAAGAAGAGCAAGAAATGCTCTAAAAGCAGCAATTATTGGTCTTGTTGTCTCTTCTATAGGATGGGTTTTTATTAATCTTTTGGTGGCTTTTGGGACAGGAGAAACAGAAGAGGGGATAGGGAAAATTTTTGGAAAAAAATGGAATGAAATTTCTTGTGAAGTTACAACCACAAGACAACCTACTTGTTGTGGAGATAAAGTTGTTCAGATTCCCAATGATCTTGGTTTTAAAGAAGAATGTGAACCAGAGCAAGATAAAAATTCTTTTATAAATCAATTTTCCGGAAACTCAAAATATGATTTTGATAGAGATGGAGATGTAGATGAAATGGATTGGAGAATTATGAAGTGTCGTTGTCGATTTGATTGTACTCTTTCTGATTTTGACTATGGGAAATGTTGTGGAGATGGAATAGTAGAAGTTGGCTATGAAGAATGTGATCCGAACCAAACAAAAAATGATTTTTTGGCCCAATTTGGAGGAACTCCAGGAACTCCAGGATATGATTTCAATTTAGACGGAAAGGTAGATGAAAAAGATTATGATATTTTGAAATGTCGATGTACAAAGGATTGCACTCTTGAAGGTTATCTTTCGTCAAAATGTTGTGGTGATGGAGTAGTAGATCCACTGCATGAAGAGTGTGATCCAAATGAGACTTGGCAAGATTTCAAAAAAAGAGCTTTATCAAGTTCTAATCCTTCTCTTTATGATTACAATAGCAACGGAACCATCGATAAAGATGATTGGAAAATAATGCAGTGTCAATGTACCGATCTCTGTAAAATGGGAGGATATAATGTTTCAAAATGTTGTGGCGATGGAATTTTGGAAGTTGGAGAGGAGTGTGATCCAGGTATTTCTCTTTCAGATTTTTTAGCTAAGGGGATAGATTTAAATAATGATGGAATTGTCGATGAAAATGATTATAATGCCATGCTTTGCAGATGCAGTAGTCAATGTACTCTTGGAGAATATGATTATTCAAAATGTTGTCCTGATGGAAAAGTGGTGAAAGGATTTGAACAATGCGATCCAAATGAGACTGAGCTAGCTTTCCTTGCAAGATGCTCTCAATGGCTTCTTTTGGGTTCTCCTTATAAGGATTATGTTGATCTAAATAAGGATAATAATTGCACTTCAGATGACTACTTTATGCTCAAGGCTTTATGTAGCAGTACCAATCAATGTCAAATTGCTTGTCTTGGAGATCCTTTGTTTGATCAAGTAGGAGAAGGGTGCTATCTTGATCCTGATGGAAGTTTGCAAAATAATCCTTGTCAGAAAGGAAAATATGTGTGTATAGAAGATCCTAACAATCCAGGTCATTATAGCATCCAATGCGTTGATGTATTTTCTCAAAAAGTTACAGGCTATGAGAATGATTATATAGGAAAACCTCTTTTTGATTATTGTTGTAAGGCTTTTGAACCTCAAAGTTATCCTGGTTATACTTTTACTCAAGCTCAACAAGATTTAAATAATTTAGGTGTTAGCCGTTATAAGCCTCCACCTGCTTCAAGTCCAAGTGCAACCGAGTGTACTTCTCCTACAAATTGTCCTCCTACCAGCTGTCCTGAAGGAGCGACCTGGTGTACTTCATGTACTGCTCTTTATCCTTCTTCTCCACCTCCAGGATCCGATTGTTTGATTTCCTGTCCTCCAGGAAGTGAAGGGTGGTGCTACACTTGCGATGAATATTGTCGAAGCAAAGGAAAAATTTGTGTTGGAGTAGCGATTACTGATAGTCCTGACACTTATTGTTATGCAGTAAAATGTCATACCGGTGAGGATTGTACTTTAAGCGCCAACACTCAAAGGCAAGATTGTCGATCAGTTTACCCATTTTATCTAGATCCTGATGCCTGCACTATACCAGAAAGGTACCGGGTAGGATATACAAGCTGTCTTTGCAAATAAAAATTATTTTTATGGAAGGTTCAATTTTTGAAAAAATGAAAAAATTTTTTAAAGAGCGCAAAAAAATTATTTTGTGCCTTTTTCTTTGGGTTTTAGCTGGAATTTTGTGGGTGGTAGTTTATTTTTGCTTTCTTAAAGTTCCTACAAGGGCTTATCCTTCTATTTATCCTGATCCCAAAAATGTTCATTATCCTTTAACAAAAGAAAGATGTCAGGCAGTTGCTGATCCAGTTCAAAGAGAGAAATGTTTTGAAGATCTAAAAAAATTAACTGCTATTTGGGAAAAAGATAAAAAAGCTTGTCTTTCTTTGAAAGAGGAAAAGGAAAGGTGGGATTGTATCTACAAAATTGCTAAATTCACTTTAGATGAAAAAGATTGTTTTTTAATTGAAGATGAGAAGATAAAAGATAGTTGTATTATGGAGGTGGCGGTAGATAAATTGGATGAGAAAGTTTGTGATTACTTTTCCAAACATCCTTTTGAAAAAAGAGAATGTCAAGACAAAGTAAAAGCTTTTAGGATCATAAGAAAAGAAAGAAAGATAGAAAAATGCCAAGAGGTAAAGACTTTAGAGTATAGTACCCTTTGTTTTCGGTATTTTGTGACAAGAGTTATTCAGGACTGCAGCAAGTTAAAAGGGGAGCAAAAACTTTTGTGCCAAAGTATAATATATAAAGTAAGAGCCCAGACAGTGGAAGATTGTAAAAAAATTCCTCTTGAAAATTATAGAAAAGTATGTGAGATAACTAAAAAAACTGGAAAATCAGGACTGGAAATAGATTCAGACAACGATGGGAAAAGTGATGAAGGAGAACTTTTCTATAATCTTGATCCTTTCGATCCAGATACAGATGATGATGGTCTTTTAGATGGAGAAGAAATAAAACTTGGAACCGATCCTTTATCACCGGATACCGACGGAGATGGAGTAAACGATAAAGAAGAAATTGAGAGAGGTACTGATCCTGATATGATTGATAATTAAAAAATTCTTGTTATTATGGATATAGCCAAGAAAAAAGACTTTTTATTTTATCTTTGTGTCGCCTTTACAATAGCTTTAATTTTTTTTCTTTTTGTAGAATATCTCAGAAATATTTTTTCAAAATATGAGATAAAGATTCCTTTGCCCAAAAAAGAAATTAAAAAAGAAATTAAAGGTTTAAAGAGTGAGATTAAAGAGATTTTAAACCTAAAAGAAATTCAAAAAGAATTAGAAAAAAGAATTAAAACAGAAATATGGAAATCAGAAAAAGAGAAATTACAGAAGAAATAAAAGATTCCTACCTTGACTACGCAATGTCTGTTATTGTCTCAAGGGCTTTGCCTGATGTTAGAGATGGACTAAAGCCTGTTCATCGGCGTATTCTTTATACAATGTATGAAGATGGACTTCTGCACAATGCCAAGTTCAGAAAATCAGCTACAGTTGTTGGAGGGTGTTTGGGAAGATACCATCCTCATGGTGATATGCCTGTTTATGAGGCTCTTGTAAGAATGGCTCAAGATTTTTCTTTAAGATATCCTTTGGTTGAGGGCCAGGGAAATTTTGGTTCTATTGATGGCGATCCTCCTGCTGCTCAAAGATACACCGAAGTAAGATTGTCGAAAATAGGAGAGGAGATGTTACGAGATATCGAGAAAAATACAGTAGATTTTCGCCCAAACTATGATGGAACTAGAAAAGAACCTGTAGTTTTGCCTTCTCCTATTCCTCAGCTCCTTTTAAATGGCTCACTTGGAATTGCAGTGGGAATGGCAACTAATATTCCTCCTCATAATTTAAACGAAATCTGTGATGCTTTGATTTATCTCCTGCATCATCCAGAAGCAAGTTGTGAAGAGCTTTGTCAATTTGTTCAAGGACCTGATTTTCCAACTGGCGGAATAATTTTTGACAAAAAAAGTATCATTGAAGCTTACAAAAAAGGAAGAGGAGGGATTTTGACTCGTGGAAAAGCAGAAATTGTGGAGGAGAAAAAAGGAGTTTATTCAATTATAATTACAGAAATTCCTTATGGAGTTCAGAAATCTGCTCTGCTTCAGGAAATGGCAAAGCTGGTAAGAGATAAAAAAATCAAAGGAATAAAAAATATAAGAGACGAATCAGATAAAGAGGGAATGAGAATTGTGATTGAACTAAAAAGAGATGCTCAGCCCCAAAAAATTTTAAATCAGCTTTACAGGTGGACTCAACTTGAAAAAGTTTTTTATCTTAATATGGTAGCGCTGGAGGGAGGAATTCAGCCTCGAACCCTTTCTTTAAAAGAAGTAATGGAAAATTTCCTTTCTCATCGAAAAGAAGTAGTTAGACGAAGGACTGAATTTGATCTTAAGCGCACAAAAGAAAGAATTCATATTCTTTTGGGCCTTAAAAAAGCACTTCTCTATATTGATGAGATTATAGCTACAATAAAAAAATCAAAAGATAGAAATGAAGCAAAAAAGAGATTGATTTCAAGGTTCAAGTTTTCAGAAAAGCAAGCAGAAGTAATTTTGGAAACAAAACTTCAGGCTTTGGCACGGCTTGAAAGAGAAAAGGTTAAAAAGGAACTAGAAGAAAAAAGGAAATTAAAAAAAGAGCTAGAAGAAATTTTAACTTCCAAAAGAGGAATTGAAAAAGTAATCGAAAAGGAATTGAAAGAAATAAAAGAAAAATATGGAGACGAAAGACGAACAAAGCTTGTTCCTCACAAAGTAAAAGACTTTAAAGAAATTGATCTTGTTCCAAAAGAAGAGAACATTTTGATTTTAACTCAAGAAGGTTACATAAAAAGACTTTCTCCTTTGGCCTTTAGAGTTCAAAAAAGAGGAGGGAAGGGAGTTTTAGGGTCTGCTTTAAGAGAAGAAGATAGAGTAGAACACTTTTTGTTCCTTTCAAGCCACGATGAGGTGCTATTTTTTACAAGCTTTGGGAGAGTCTTTAAACTTCCTGCTTACAAGATTCCTCAAACTGACAGACAAAGTTTGGGAAAGGGAATTTTGAATTTTCTTGATCTTTCGCCAGGAGAGAAAGTTACTGCTCTTGTTAATTTTGGTCAAAAGCCAGGAAAATATCTTTTAATGGTTACAGAAAAAGGACTAATTAAAAAGACAAAAATTGAAGAATTTGAAATTGTTCGAAGGTCAGGACTTCGAGCAATTAAATTGAAAGAAGGAGATAAGCTTTGCTTTGTTAAATCAACCAATGGAGAAGATGAAGTCTTTTTGGCTTCAAGTGGAGGAATGGTAATTCGATTTAGCGAAAAGGAAGTGAGAGAGATGGGAAGAAATGCTGCTGGAATTAAAGCAATGAAGCTTGATGGAGAAAAAATAGTAGGAATGGAAATTTTACCTTCAGGAGTTAAACAAGAAAAAGTTTATCTTTTGACCCTATCTCAAAATGGATTTGCAAAGATGACAAAAATTTCAGCTTTTCGGTTGCAAGGAAGAGGAGGAAAGGGTATAATTGGAATGAAGATTACAGAAAAAACAGGAAAATTAAAACAAATTGCTTTGATAGAAGAAGAAAAAGATTTAATTGTGATTTCAGAAAAAGGTCAGACAATAAGAACGAAATTGAAAAATATTCCTGTTTTGGGAAGAGCCTCTCAGGGAGTAAAAGTGATTAAGCTAAAAAAAGACGATAAAGTAGCTTCAATTATAACTATATAAAAAAATTTATGATCACATTTCCCCCAGGAACAGGAGGATTTTTAAATCCAAGAGAAATAGTAGAGAGTCTTGAGATCATTAAAGAGGGAATGGTAATCGCTGATTTTGGCTGTGGGCACGGTTATTTTACAATTCCTCTTGCCAAAAAAGTAGGAGAAGAAGGAAAAGTATATGCTCTTGATGTTTTGCCCAAAGCTTTAGAAGCAGTTAAGTCACGGCTAAAACTGGAAAATATTCAAAATGTAGTACCTATAAGATGTAATCTTGAAAAAGAAAATGGTTCAACACTCGAAGATGAACTATGCGATATTGTTTGGATTGCCAATCTTTTGTTTCAAACCGAGGATGATAGAGCAGTGGTGAGGGAGGCAAAAAGAGTTTTAAAAAAAGATGGCTATATTGTTTTTATTGAATGGAGAGTTGATGTACCTTTTGGTCCCAAAGGAAAAAGAGTTGCTCCAGAGGAAGCAAAAAAACTTTTTGAAGAAGAAGGATTTTTGTTTGAGAAAACTTTTTCTACGGATGATTACCATTATGGAATGATTTTTAAAAAAGTTTAAAATATTGTAGTTAATTATGAAGAAAAAAATTAAGATTTTTTTTCTTTTTTTAGTGATCTTTTCTCTGCTTATTTTTTTTCAAGCTCTTTTTGCTGCCCAGCCTCAACCTTGTGATCCATGTGATGTAGATGTACCTGATTGTGAACCTATAGGATCAACTGATTGTACTGATGGGAATTTGACTACTCAGTGTCTTATGTGCTGGGGTGATCCAAATCCAGGAGATGGTAAAAAACAAGGGCAGTGTCAGGTTTTCAATGAAGTAAAGCAAACTTGGGAACTTCGATTTTGCAACCCCATAAGACCTGGAAGTTTGGAAGAACTTATAAAAGAGATCACGGAATTTATTGCAATTCTTGCTTTTCCTGTGACAAGTTTAATGATAATTATTGCAGGAGTATTGTTTTTAACTTCTGGAGGAAAACCAGAAAGGATTTCCCAAGCCAAAAAGCTTTTACTTTACAGTGCCATTGGAGCTGGTATAATTATTTTAGCTAAAGCCATTGCTTCAATTATAAAAGGAGTACTGGGTGGATAAAGGTCGAGGAGAGAAAAATAAATTAAGAAATATTTCTTAAAATTGAAATTAAAATTGAAAAAAATTTATGTCTAAAAAGATATTTATAGCAGTAACTTTGTTTTTAATGCTTACTGTTGGAGTAATAGTTTATGCTCAAGCAGTAGGAGTGAAAGAATGCTGCGCTGTAAAGCGAAGATATAAATGCGAAGACTTTCCCGGTTGCTGCAAATATCCAGATGGGACAGCAAAGCCTTCACCAGGAGATCCACCCAATGGAGTATGGGATACTACTTATGGAATTTGCCAGCCAAGACCCCAAAATCCCAACAAAGGAGCTCCAGTTTGGATAGGAAATCCAGGAGGAATATGTCCTTCTGCAGGACCAGACTATGATTATGATAGTGACGGAAACAATGCAGAAGGAACTGGAGGAGGAAATAACGATCCAGGTGATGGAACAGAAGTAATTCCAGAACTTCATCAAGTGAAAGAGTGGGGAACAATTTGTATGATGGAGACGATCTTTAATGTAACTGATTGGATTTTCTATATTTTGCTCTCAATTGTTGTGCTTTTGGGGATTGTAGCAGGAGTGCTTTTTATGACAGCAGCTGGAGATCCAGGAAAAGTTGGAACCGCAAGAAATATTATTGTATTTACGATTATTGGACTTGTAATAGCAATTCTGGCTAAGGTAATTCCATCAATTGTTTTGACTGTGATTTCATAAAGATTTCTATTTTTATTTCAAAAGAAAAGAGGGCGGACGCCCTCTTTTCTTTTTTTGAAATTATGATATTATTTTAATCTATGAGAAAAATAGGTTTATTTTTAGTTATTTTGTTTTTAGTTTTAGCAATAATTTTACCTTTTTTTCTTTCAGCCCAAACCCCAAGAGCAAAAGAATGCTGTGCTATAAGACATAAATATAAATGTGATGATTTTCCTACATGTTGTGTTTATCCTCCAGGAACCGCAAATCCTGGAGAAGATAAGGGACTTGTTATAGATCGTTCTCATGGAGTTTGTACTCCAGAGGCATTTATTCGAGGAAATACAAATCCAGTTTGGATAGGCAAACCAGGAGGTTACTGTCCTCAAGCTAACAAAGACTGGAACGGAGATGGTAATCCAGATCCAGGGGCTACAGATATAGTTCCTCCCGAGAACGCCGTTGCAGAATGGGGTCTAATTTGTCTTTTTGAAACAATTTTCAACATCACAGATTTTATTGCTTATCTTCTTTTTGCGATAGCTGTTATTATGGGAATTATCTCTGGTATCCTTTTCATGACTGCAGGTGGAGATCCAGGGAAAGTAGAAACAGCAAGAAAACTTCTTATCTATCTAATTGTAGGACTTATTGTGGCTGTTTTAGCAAAGATGATTCCTTCAATTGTCTTGACTGTAGTGGCGTAAGAATATTTCAT
>Ga0180302_10000834_pt1 | contig 14286 bp, 13 predicted proteins | sample GuaBasSediGuay17_FD_121794 | JGI IMG/M metagenome (GOLD analysis project Ga0180302, IMG submission 121794) | Subseafloor sediment microbial communities from Guaymas Basin, Gulf of California, Mexico - Guay17, Core 4571-4, 12-15 cm | ecosystem: Environmental > Aquatic > Marine > Hydrothermal... | reverse complement strand
CTTCAGGCTTGAGGCCACGATATCCCAGATACGTAAAGGTAAATTTTATGAATATGAGGACCGTGAGAGGGCAGCGTTACAACTTTTACTGGTTCAACGGCTATTAGGGGGTGATCGTGTATAACTACCCTGCAACCAGGCTTACACTCGCTGATGAGCTTCAGCGTAAGCCTCCGCGACACGGCGGGGGAGGGGTAGCAGTAGATTACGTCGAAGCGTGAAACATCAAATAGGAATAGATCCCCATGTACCACCTCTACCTTGCCCCTGACACCCGCTAGGATGCACTCCCTCAAGGCTAGCTTCACTAGCAGGGGGTTTAACTCTACGCCTACTGCGTACGCTTCGTACTCCCTAGCGGCTATCACTAGAGCTCGACCATCACCGCAGCCCAAATCCGCTACGAGCTCCCCTCTCTTCAGACGCGCTAGCCTAAATGCCGCCCTAATGACGGAGTCAGGGCTGGGCAGGTAGGGGAGCTCAGCGAGCGATCTCATCATCTCCTCACTTACCCCCGTTCTAAGGCCAGGCATACACCAGTAGTAGCACGGATAATATGAGAGCTATGGCAGCGAGGAGGGTCAGCCTATCCCCTAATATTACCTCATGTGGTTGCTCACCGCTGCCGAGCTCTAACGCCAGCATATACCTCATGAGGAAGAAAGCCATGAGAGGAATTGTGGGCACAAGCTTATGGCCTAGGGGTACCTCGGCACAGTATATGGCATATGTCACCATTACCATGGCAGCGCTCATGTTCAACGCCTGGTCAAGCCACTTCCCACTATACACCCTCAATACTTCTCGAGATGCAGAGCCTACTATGCTGAGCTCAGCTTTTCTCTTACTCAAGACAAGGAATAACGCCAGGAAGAAGATACCAGCTATAAGCCAGGGCGATGCCTCGACCTCTATCAGCACAGCTCCCGCTACAGCCCTGATCAAGTAATTAACTGCGATCACCGTAACATCAACTACTGGCACATTCTTGAGGTAGAAGCTGTATAGGCAGGCTACGAGGATTAGGGCGGCTGTAAAAGCAGCAAAACACGTGCCTAACGATGCCGCTAGGCTTAGTGAAGCGAGCACTAGCATGAGCATGAGCAGCTCCGCCTCCCTCCTACTCACCTGACCGGAGGGTAGCGGCCTATGCCGCTTTCTGGGGTGAAGCTTATCCCTCTCCAAGTCCCTAATGTCATTAAAAACGTAACCCGCGCTTGAGGCTAAAGAAAGTGAAAGGAACCCTGCTATGAGGGATGGGTAAATACTAACGTCTACAAGCCTTAACGAGAAGACCGCTGGCACCATAATCAATAGGTTCTTGTACCACTGCTCAACTCTCATGAGCTTTAAAATAGCTCTATACTTCGCGGATAGCTTTCCTTCACCCTTCATCCTGCTGAGTAAGCACTATTATTGAGGGGCGAGCTGGGAGAGGCACTTTGCCTCTCGGGAGGGGGTAGCTCCCCTCCTTCACCACCTTAACCCTCACGCTCAACTCTCTCTCGTAGAACTTGACAGCCGAGTTTAAGGCTTCCCACTCCACCTCAGGCTTCACTAGTAGCTGTAGAGGCCTGGGATTCTTCATAATCACCCCGATCATCTTGCCAGCCTGAGCTCTTAACTTCGGCTCTATGCTGCTGATAGCTTTCCTCAAAGCTTCTCTCAGCTCAGCTCCTCTCTCTACCTCGCTTAAGACTCCCCTAAGGAATCTGTACTTCCACTCATCTGCCACGACTATCACGAGTTCGTTAGGCGTCCCCTTTATCAGCCTCATGATCTCCCTAGCGTCATCTAGCACCTCCTTCACTATCTCCTCCGCCCTTTCAACCTCCGGCTTAATGTATTCCTCCCTAGCCTTAGGCCAGGGAGCATGGCTTATGAAGCCCCTCTTCCCAAGCCTCTCCCATATCTCCTCACATATGTGTGGCGTAATCGGAGCTAGCAGGAGGGTCTGCACCTCTATGAACTCCTTGAGGAGATCTTTTTGAGGCTCACCACACCTCCGTAGGTACCACTTAAAGTGGTTCTGTAGGTCGAAGAAGCCCTTCACCAATGCGTTCTTAAAGTTGCCTTCCTCCATTTCCTTCTCCACCTCCTTAATTGTTCGGTGTAGTATGCTCCTGAACCACTCATCGATGGCCCTCCACTCACTTCGCCCCTTACCATAATTGCTGGTGGCGAAGTCATACCATTCAACCAGGAGATCCACAGCCCTGTCAGCGATCTCGGGCTCGAAATTAGCGTCGTCTAACCCTGAGTTGCCAGCGTAGGCTTCCGCGAACCTAGTAGCATCAGCGCCCCACCACTCAATCGCCTGCCTGAGCAGTATGAAGTTGCCCTTGGATTTCGCCATCTTCTCCCCCGCGACTAGCACCCAGCCGTTAACCCCTATCCCCCTTGGCCAGTGTTGCGGGGGGAATATCGCGACGTGATGGAAGATGAAGAACACCAGGTGATTGGGCATTAAATCCTTGCCCGAGATCCTCATGTCTACCGGGTACCAGTAGAGGAACTCCCTCCTCATCTTCTCTATCAACCCGACATCTACGCCTAGGCGCTTAGCGACTTCGCTGGGATCCCCCCTGCCTAGGAGCACGTAATCGAAGAAGTAATCACCGAGCTTATCCCAGCTAATCCCGTACTCCTCCGGGTGCTGTAGGTACTTCGCTAAGACGTAGTACGCCATGTAGATCGTCGAATCGCTCAGAGATTCGAGCACCCACTCAGGGTCCCAGGGGAGCGGCGTTCCAAGCTCGCCCTTATGCGTGCAAGCCCAATCACCATACCAGTCTATCTGCTTATGGAAGTACTCCCTGATCTCCCTCGGGAGGAACTTCATCTGTTCTACACACTTATGTGCCAGCTCCTTCCACTTGGGATCGCTGTACTTAAGGAACCACTGGTCTTTGACTATCTTCACATGGGTTCTGGAGCCGCATCTACAGTATACGGGCCGCGGTAACGTGTAGTGTCTGACGGCTACGCCCCTCGACACTAGGTACTCGACTATTTCGTCCTTAGCTTCGGCTACAGTCCTCCCCGCCCACTTGCCGAATACGGGCTTCAGGACCCCCTGGTAAAACTCCTTGGAGTAGAGCTCGCGTGTAGCCTCGTCTAGAGCCTCCTTGTCCAGTTGACTTTTAATACCACGCTTCTTAACCACGGTCTCTGCAGGATACTCACCATATCCCTTGAGCTCTATTATGCTCACGGGCTTAACGCCGTCCAGAACTTCAGGGCTTACACGATACTTGGAGGCTAGCCCCCGCTTGAGCTCCTCTAATGCGACGTAGTCATAGGGGGCGTGTGCGGGTACGGACATGACGACGCCAGTGCCCACCTCTGGATCTACGAATAATGCCGGGAGTACGGGAACCCGCCTCCCAGTCACCGGGTTAGTAGCCCACCTACCTACCAGCTCCTCCCCCCTCACCTTGCCGACTACCCTGACTTCATGCTCCTGATCTCTAAGCTCCCTTAACCCGTACTCGCCTATAACCCACCTCTCTCCATCCACCTCCGCTATGAGGTAGGTGTAATAGGGTTTTACCCAGATGTTCACGGCACCGTAGACGGTCTCGGGCCTATACGTGAGGCAGGGGTATACAATCCCATTCTCATCCCTAAACTTTATGATCACGACCTCCTCAGGCCCTATGCCAGCGTACTCGTCAGGTCTATCGTGATCGCCCACTACCTTCTCCTCCTTAGGGCACCAGACTACTGGGTGAGTCCCCTTGACTATTAAGCCCTTCTCAAGTAGCTTCTTATACTGCCACTGTATGAACTTGTTATAGGGTGGGTTAAGGTAAGTTGTATGGAACTCTCTCCTCCAATCAATAGATAAGCCATACCTCTCAAAATCCCTCCTCCATTCTTTACAGAAGAACCTAACCCAGTACTCCGGGTTTGAGAATCGAGGTATCTCCTCCTCCGCTATGCCCATCGACTTGAGGATGCTTATCTGCTTGGGATCGCCCTCCCTAATCCTCAACGCAGCTGCCACTATTGGCCCGCCCGTCGCGTGCCAGCCCTGGGGGAAGAGGACGTTAAACCCCTTCATCCGCTTGTAGCGAGCCATTATGTCATTCCTTAATGCAGTGTAGGCGCTGCCTAAGTGCGGGAATGCATTGACGTAGGGGTACGGGAATGTGATGAAGAATTTCGGCCTGCTCTCATCAGGCTCGGGCTCGAACGCCCGAGCCTCCCTCCATCTCCTCTGCCACTTCTCCTCAATCGACTTGAGGAACTCAACCCTCCTCCTATCCGCGCGAGGCCTAACTACTCCCTGAGCAATAGGCCTCACCTCGCGAGGTTATAGTTCGTCCGAGTTAAGCCTTTCGCGCCCTTCAGGACTTCGCATATAAGCTTAGCTACATCGCTCGCCTTTGTCGCGGAGTTTATCTTCAGCACCTTCATGCCCGCAGCTTCAAGCAATTGTTCAGCTTCGCTCTCCACGTATTTAGCCAGTACTACCTCTTGTACCCTCAAATCGATACGATGAGCCAAGAGAGGCAGGACATGCTCCGCCCCTAGCCTCTCAGAGGCCTTTATCACGGCTACTACGCCCCTCTCGGGCTCCTCCACCACCGCTTCGAAGACGTGCTCGTAACCGGAGGCTCCCCTGAGCTTAGCCCCGCAGGTTACCCTAAAGCCTAGCTTCTCTAACTCCCTTAATACCTCCTTAATGAGCTCTCCGATCACGTTACCACCAGTTTATTGCCTACAAGTTTTAACTCCCTGTACTTGGGCTCAGGCGAGTACATCCTCATCTTGACTACCGCCAGCTCTCTTCTCAACTCCCCTTCCTCCTCCTTAACTCTGAGCCTAATCAAGGTGTCGGCTATAGTGTTGAGCACGGCTAAGCCGCTTATCATGGTCACTATTAGCGTACATCCCCTTCGCTTAGCTGAGAACGCTATCTCTCTCATGACTTGAGCGAATGCCGAGCCGAACTCCCTCGACAGAGCTGTCAAGCCGTCAAGTATCATCAAATCCACTCTCCTATCCAACGTGTGCAGTGCTTCAGCTACATTATAAATCCCCCTCAGCGTTAAGGCTCGAGGACTAATGGAGCTTATACTCAACTTCTCGAGCCTCTCAGGCTTATATCCCAGGAACCTCAACGTCTCCTCTAACTGCTGCCTGGGCTCCTCAAAGCTTACATAGGCGGTCTCCAGCCCCCTCGCGCTATTCTCAGCGGCTATCAAAAGCGCCAAAAGCGTCTTTCCTGAGCCTGGTGGGCCCTCGATCAGTACCACAGTCCCCCTGATTAGGCCCCCACCAAGCATCTCATCGAGCCCCTTAACCCCCGTAGGTACCCTATCGAGTCTGCTGATCTTAGACTCAAGCTCTTCTAGCAGGCTCGTAGGCAGTACTCTAATCCCGAAGGGGGGGCCTATCTCATACTCATATGCTACGCGGCTCAGCGGCCTGCCCCTGAGTTTTAACACGCGCATCATCCTGTAAGGCGCGCCAGCCTCGGGCACTACGAGAGTTAACTTTATGAGTGCGTCACAGACAAACTCCTCCACCTCAGCTCCTATACTCTCCCTCCCCCTCGGCACCTCTACTGTGAGTACTGTAGTAGCCTTGAGAGTTCTAGTAATCGTCTTGAGGGCGTTATGAAGCATAGCCCTAACTTCAAGAGGAGGCGAGAGGGTTAGGAAGGGGGTTATCGAGTCTATGACAACTCGCTTGGCCTTTATCTCCATCGCGTTAGACACGAGCTCCTTAGATAGGTTCATTAGCGCGTCGGTTGACGTCGGCGTGGGGAATAGCACGTATCGGAATAAGCCCCGCTCTTCGAGAGCCTTAAAATCCATGCCTAGTCTAGCCATGTAGGCGTAGAACTCTTCTTTACTCTCACCAGTGCTAATGTACAGGCCCGGCTCCCCCCACCTTTTAGCTCCTTCATAGATGAATTTAGCGGCGAATGTGGTCTTGCCCGAACCTGCGTTACCCGCTACAAGCACGAGCTGTCCTCTATAGAATCCCCCGGTTGCCTCATCGAAGCCCGGTATCCCGCTAGGGCAGTCTTCTAGCAATATGGCGGTCATCGGCTCCCCCCAACTTCTCTAAGCTTAAACTCGCAATATTCATTGCCCTTAGCAATACACCGCTCCTCAATGTACGCTACATCTCTACTCAATATAGAGCAGGCTATACCTGACATCAAGCCTCTAAGGAGCTCGCTATTGGCTTTACCAGGTTCGGCGGCGTTTACGCACTCAAGTAGGCCCCAGATCTTAACTCTATGACCATTTCTCGACACTTCATACTCCTCACAAAGTCCTAACGCCTTGAGTCCCTCCAGCAGCCTCTCAATATCCTCCCTCAGCCTTCCAGTGCCCATGATCCTCCGAAATGCCTCTCCCATGCGCCTACCTATTCCGAAGACTAAAGCCCTTCCAGCCGTGCCCAGCTCCGAGTAAAAGGACTTTAGTGCCTCCCTCACTAAGATGAACGGCACTATAAGGGCCTTCGATCCCAGGAAGTAGAATTCACATGTTAAAAGGGGAACTGGAGAATTCCTCTCCACCCTTAAGGCGTAAATACCCCTAACCCCCTCCGCGGCCTTAAGCCTCTCACATAACTCCTCCGCACTCAACCCCTCGGGTAGGAGGAGGTCGCATATTGCCAGGCTCCTCTCCCTATCAAGCTTGACGTGTAATAGGCTAAGGAGCTTCACATCAATATCCTTAAGTATCTTTAACGGGCCTTCCACCTCGCCTCTGAGCTCCAGGCATAATAGAGCATGTAGAGCCATAGTCGTCGTATGGTTACCTCCTTAACGTTTATATAAATAATACCCCATTAAATAAAGGGTAGTTTGCGAAAAAAGAAGATTCACACGTATTGTCTTTACTATAATTTATCGTCATAGATTATTTCTAAGCAAATAAAACTGATAACCGCGTTAAGCAGGCCTTGAGACACGAAGTGACGTACTTTGAGAAAATATTCGGCAATAGGATATCCGTTAAAGTTCTTCAACTCTTAGTCGAGTGGAGTGGCAAATTTCTCTCCATACGTGATATTGCGAGGAAATTAGGGGTGAGTGAATCCTCGGTGGCGAGGGTCCTGAATACGTTAATCATGCATGGAGTGGTAGAGTGTGTAGCGGTCTCCAGCGCTAGGGCTAGGAAGGTGTATAGGCTGAAGGAGGGGCCGCTGGCTGAGAAGCTGCGAGAACTTCATGAGGTGCTACAGCTTCACTTTGAGAAGCTAGAGAGTTCTGGCGATCTATAACGTTCTAATGCGTCGAGCAGGCTATCAGGCCCGTCACAGCGCTTTAGCGCTCGCCTGCCAGATGTATCGGTACTCCAGTAAATGCTGGTTCCAGCCCATTCCCAGGCTGGCCTTCCCCTAATATCGATTCCAAGCTTCCGCAGCAGCTCCAGTTGCTCCTTCAGTGAGGGAGGTTTCATGCTCATCACTGCCATTTTCCGCAGCATACGTCCCACGTAGTTATTCAGCGCTATCCTGGCTCTGTAGAGGACGTACCTCTTAGAGTCTTCAACCCCCTGAAGGGGCACTACCCTAGCGTCGAAAAGTAGTGTACGTCCTAAGGTTAGGGAGATAGAGCTTGAGGCGAGTGCAGCTGATATGCTCACCAACTTCTGTAGCCTCCCCGCGTAGGGGAGGGAGGGGCCTAGGAGGAGTACGTTAATCTCATCACTAGCTACGTAAGCTCCGCTGGCGGAGAACCTCTTAACAATCTCGGAGGCGGCCTTGACTATCGCTTCATGAACCCTGAAGTCCCTGGGCTCGATAAAACCTATCAGCGCTTTGCTAAAACCCACGCCATCCAGCCTTATAGCTAGGGGCAGCTTAACTCTAGCTTCAAGCGACTTCTCCCTCGACTTATACTCCCTATCCAGCTTAGCTATGGGTACCCGTATTAGCTCCTCAGGCATCATCCATCGTCCCATACTAAGGGTGTTTAATACCCTAAAATGTGGCTAGCTTGGAGCAACCCATTTTTGCCTCATGCCTCAAGTCTAAGGCGATGGAGGAGCTTGGAGTAGCGCTAATAGGCTGCGGCTTCATAGGAGGAGTCCACCTAGGCGGGTGGAAGAGGGTTAAAGGCGCTAAGCTGGTCGCCGTCGTGGACATAATTGAGGGTAGGGCTAAGCGAGCTGCAGAGGATTACGGCGTCCCCAAGTACTTCACTGATTACAGCAAGGTGCTAGACATGAAGGAAGTGGACATAGTGGATGTCTGCACGCCCACCTACACGCATGCTGAGATAGCCGTGGCGGCCATGAAGAGTGGGAAGCATGTGATATGTGAGAAGCCCATAGCGCTGAGGCTTAGGGAGGCTGATGAGATGATAAATACTGCGAAGAAGGCTGGCGTGAAGTTCATGGTGGCTCACTGCCTCAGGTTCTGGCCTGAGTACGTCGCTGCTAAGCGTATAGTGGATGAGGGGACGATAGGGGAGCCCAGGATTGCGCGTGCATATAGGCTATCTCCATTCCCAGAATGGGCGCCTTGGCATAAGGATAGGAGGCTAGGAGGCGGCGTCTTCGTTGACATGAGCATACACGATGTAGACTTCCTCAGGTGGACTCTGGGGGAGGTCGAGAGCGTGTACGCTAGGGGCGGAGTCCTCAAGACAAGGGATTCCACAGCTCATGACTACACCCACGCAGTACTGAAGTTCAAAAACGGCGCTATAGCATATGTTGAGGGTAGCTGGATACAGCCTCCCGGCTTCCCCTTCACCACGTATTTAGAGATCGTGGGCACTAAGGGCATGCTAACCGTCGACAATCACACCACCTCCGCCATCAGGATTTATAGGCCAGGAGCCCCGCCAACAGACTTCACGCCCGTGGAGGAGGACGCCTACTATAGGGAAATAAAGCACTTCTACGAGTGCGTCGTGAAGGATGAGGAGCCCGTGGTGACGGGAGAGGAAGCTAGGAAGACTCTGGAGGTCGTGCTGGCAGCGGTAAAGTCCATAGAGGAGGGCAAGCCCGTTAAGCTTCCCCTAGGGGGTGAGGTCCTATGAGGAGGTTAAGGTTTGGCATATTATCGTTCGCTCACATACACGCGTGGAGCTATGCCAGGGTAGTCAAGGAGCTTGAGGAAGCTGAGCTTGTGGCAATCTACGACGACGATCCTGAGAGGCTTAAGAAGGCGGCTGAGATGTACGGCGTTAAAGATACGTACACCGACTATCGAGAACTCCTTAAGAGGGATGACATAGATGCCGTCATAATAGCGTCGGAGAATGCTAAGCACGCCGAGTTAGCTATAGCCGCGGCAGAGGCTGGGAAGCACATGATAGTAGAGAAGCCGCTAGCCACCTGCTTAGAGGATGCTGAGAGGATGATAAAAGCCGCTGAGAAGGCTGGCGTGAAGCTACAGCAGGCCTTCGTAATGAGGTATCACGACGCAACTGTGACTATAAAGAACATTCTGGAGAGGGGCGAGATAGGCGATATCCTGGTTATAACTACCACTAATCACGGCAAGTACCCAGGCCTCTGGTTCGGGGACCCCGAGCTGGCCGGTGGTGGCGCCGTGATGGACCACACGGTGCACACTGCTGATCTGATGAGGTGGTACACGGGTGACGAGGTGGAGGAGGTCTATGCCGTAATAGGCGAGAAGATAAGGAGTGAGCTAAAGGTGGAGGATAATGCCCTCATCTCACTCAAATTTAGGAAGGGTGTTATAGGGAGCATTGACTGTAGCTGGTCGAGGCACGAGGGCTGGCCAATATGGGGCGACGTGTGGCTCGGAATAATAGGGACGGAGGGCTACATAGTGGTCGATGCTTTCAGGTCCTGTATAAACTTAGTGGTGGGTGGAAGGCCGCTAACATGGGTGTACTTCGGATCCGACTGTGACCTCAACATGATAAGGGACTTCATCCGCGTAGTGGAAGAGGATAGGACTCCCAGGGCTACAGGCTATGATGGCTATAAGGCGCTGGAGATAGCGCTAGCAGCCTACGAGTCTAGCAAGAGGGGCCTGCCTGTAAAACTTCCCTTACGCTAGGTAATCTTCACTTTTCCCCATTACCAGTGATCTATAGGCCATATGTGTAGCGGCCTAGGCGAGAATAGGGTGTTTAATGCCTCAGCTACCTGCCTTAATGAAACATCGCTCTTAACGTGTGAGCTGAGGAGGAGTTCTTCGACGTTGCTAAACCCGAATAGTAGCCTGTTGAATACTTCTGGATTTACGTCGATTATGGCTTCTACATCACCATCATGTAGCGCGGCCTCCCCCCCGCCTAACCTGAGCTTTACGGCTTTATCCCGATACCTGATTTCCACGCGAGTCCTCGTTACTAGGTTGCTAGCCCGTATGTCGACGGCCCTTAACGCCTCTCTCACCAGCGCCTCTAGGTCTAGTACCTCCGCCATATATACCCCTCCGCTCGCCTGAGGCCTGAACTCGCGGAATACCCGCTTGTACGCGTTCTCGAGCGGAATTGAGGCTCTTACAGCCTTTAATCCCAGCCTTGCCGCTCTCTCTACCGCGTATGTGTACAGGGACTGGAGGGCGTCAGGCCTATCCTGCCTATAGATCAGCTCTAAGAGCCACATGAATTCAGGCTCTTGAGGAGATCGTATGGTAATAGCGTATCCTAACACTTCTCCTCCCTCCTCGGCAACCACGAGGTTACCCTCCTCTCTGGGCACGTAGAAGAAGCTGTGGTAAGCCGTCCTCGCGAAGATCTTCTCTCTCCAATCGTTCTCTGGCCTACGGGGCCATCCCGTGAAGTGCCTGCCAGCTTCCTCGTATAACTGCATAAGGGCTGGGAGGTCGCGATCTTCAGCCTCCCTAACCTCAATGCCGCTGACCTTAAGCGCCGCCCTCTCGGCATCTGATAGGGGTGCTGTGAGAGTCTCTTCGAGGCATACGTCTACGTACCCGAGCCTCCTATAGATCCTCTGAGGACCGCTGGCGAATCCAGTGAACAGGGCAGTTAACGGGAATTTTATTCCCTTATACTCCTCGATCACGCTCCTTAACAGCTTAGTGGCATAGCCTCTGCCTCTATACTGGGGATCGGTGGAGACGTTGGCTATGCCAGCGGTAAGCAGCACTCCAGCTGCAGTTCTCAGGGTCTTCTCTACCACTTGGACGTGAGATACCAGCGTGCCCTTAACCTCCAAAACGTAAGCGCCCTCGAGCTTAAACCCCTCATTTAGCCTAGCGTATTCGAGCCACTTCTCCCTGTCAAGCCCGTATCTGTTAAACGTATCGAAGCATCTCCTTAGGAGGCTCGGAATGCGTTCCTCATCCCCCGCCCTGTAGACTCTAATAGATACCTCGCTCACGTGTAGTGAGGCTGGATTTTCCTATTTAACGTGTCGGCGCCTCAAAAAGCTTTTAGAGATCCTCTGAAGAGTTAACAGGGCTGTGAAGTAAAGCGCCTTGCTGACTGTGATGAGCGGAAGTACCTCTGAGCCCGGCGTAGGCATTCCAAGAGAAATATGTGGCAAACCGGCTACTCCTTCCCGAGTATCTTCTTAAGCGCCTTTAGGTTGTCCCTAGCTGCTCTTATGCCATCCTCGGGGTATTTAGGCTTCTCGAGGTCTGGGTAGAATTCTGGTGGGCACTCAACTACTAGGAAATCGTCGTATCCAGCCTCCTTCAACAGGGTTATTACTCTCCTCCAATCTATACTGCCCTTGCCCACATGCCTAAACCCCCTGATGTTACCTACCTCTACGTCAAAGTCCTTGACGTGCACCATGGCTATCTTATTCTTCAACAGCCTAGTCCAGTGCTCGTGGTAGCCCAGGGCTACCACGTTCCCCACGTCAAAGTAGGCTTTCACATACTCCGATCCTATCTCGTCTATGAACCTCCTAAACTCGAGCGGGCTATACAGGAACTTATTCCAAACATTCTCAATGCCTATCGTGATACCAAGGTCTTCCGCGGTCTTAGCTGCTTCCCTAATTGAGGCCTTAGCAGTCTCGTATAATTGCTCATAGGGTATCTCGGGCTTAGCAACTCCGGGCACTACTAGCAGGACCCTAGCTCCGAGATCCCTAGCTAGCTCCAGTCCTAGCTTAACGTACTCAATGGCGGTCTTCCTCTCACTTTCGTCAGGAGAGCCTAAATTATATTTCCAGAATACGCCAGTTGCTACGCTTGGTATCTCAATGCCCGCCCCCCTTATGCACTCTCTCTCGTCCTTGCTTATCTTGCGGGGGTCGAGGACCCCATCATCGTATATCACCTCTACGCCCTCATAGCCCATTTCACCGGCAATCCTGACAGCCTCGACAAGGTCAGGCCTGGTAGCGTACTCGAATCCTACTAGAGTCCATAAATTGAGCCCTATCTTCACGTGAATTCCATCTAGTAAGGTCGCTATAAAGCGTTATTACAAGCTAAGCCGATTTAAAGCTTAATGCTTGTGAGTGCCTTAAGAGCTCCTCTAGCAGCTTTTAACGCCAATTCTCTCCTCTTACTCGTCCCCTCCTCCATGAATTCTCCAGTAGCGAGGTTGTCGATTACCATGAGGGCCGCCCCTGGCCTAAGCCCCCTGATCCTCGAGACGGTAAATATCGTCGCACACTCCATCTCAACCGCTATAAAGCCCAGTTTACTCCACACCTCTAGCTTGCTCTCCTCGGCGTGGAATGCGTCACTAGAGGCTACGAGCCCCCTATGAGTCCTGAGCCCCTCCTCAGCCATCCTCTTCTCAAGTTCTAACACGATCTCTGGGTCAGCCACAGCGGGGTAACATACATCTGGTGCATACATCCCCAGAGTACCTCCCGGCTGGTACGCTGCGCCGAGAGCTATCACCACATCGCCTATTCTTACATCACGAGTAAGCCCCCCACAAGTACCCAGCCTGATTACGATCTTCGCTCCAAGCATCTTAAGCTCCTCTAGTACTATGGCAGCTGATGGCGCCCCAATGCCGTGAGTTGCTACTGTAACTCTCACGCCGTCGTAGAAGCCTGTATAGGTATTGAAGCCTCTATGCATGTTAACGGGCTTAGCGTTTGAGAGTAGCTCACTAGCTATCAGATCTGCTCTGCCGGGATCGCCTACAACTAGCGCGCGCTCAGCTACATCACCTGGCTTAGCACGTATGTGGTAAGGCCTGCTAGCCAGCACGTGCTTGGATATCCTGAACACGGGGATAAGCTACATATTCGAATTTAAACATACTGCAAAAATCTTAAATTGAAGAGGAGTTTTATTATAAAAATCTTTTGAATTACCTCCGTTAATACCCTGAGGAAAATTTAAAACAGGCTGCAGGGGCTAGGTGGCTGATGAAAACGACTACAGCCGTAATAATAGCGTTCATAATAGGCATGGCAGCGGGCCTGGGCGGCGGCTACGTAGCCTTCACGCCTAAGCAGGGTGGAGTAGTGAAGAAGCTTCCTGAGGAGATACCCATTGGAGGCCTATTCGGTTTGACGGGCGATCTATCTGAATTCTCGAAGCGCCACCAAGCTGCTGCGCAGATGGCTATTGAGGACGTAAACGCATACGTCAGGACCTTAGGCTATAACGTGAAGTTCGTCCTCCTCTCCGAGGATACACAGGGCACTCAGGAGGGGGCATTAGCTAAGATACAGGCTCTAGCCGCGAAGGGGGTGAAAGTGGTAGTGGGGCCCTTATCCAGCGCTGAGGTTAAAGCCATTAAGAGCTTCGCGGACTCGGAAGGCATAGTAGTCATATCACACTCCTCCACCTCTCCGGCTCTAGCAATACCCGGGGACTACATATTCAGGTTCGTGCCCACTGACGAGTTCCAGGGCAGGGCGCTGGCGAGGCTTCTACAGGCCTGTGGTGCGAAGAAGGTAGCCGTGATCTATAGGGGCGATGACTGGGGCGATCTATTATTCGAGTCCTTCAAGGAGCAGTTTGAGAAGCTGGGAGGGGAGGTGAGGGGAGTACGCTACGATCCGAAGGCAAAGGATCTATCAGCTGAAGTCGGCAGGCTATCCGACATCGTGAAGGAGTTTGGCGTAGAGCCGCATACTAAGGTACTGATGATAGCATTTGAGGACGATGGACTAGCGATATTGCAAGCGGCTAGCCGAGACCCGGTTTTATCCAGCGTGGAGTGGTTTGGAACCGATGGAAGCGCGGGCTCGGGCAAGCTCTTAACGATGGCCGACTTCATAGTGAAGGTTGGCGGTCTCCCCTCCACGGTGTTTAACCCTGCTTTAAGTCCTAAGTATGAGGAGTTCACCGAGAGGTTTAGGGAGATTTACGGTGAGGACCCGGACCCCTACTGCTACACCATATACGATGCAGTGTGGGTAGCCGCCCTCT
>Ga0180302_10000833_pt1 | contig 14288 bp, 9 predicted proteins | sample GuaBasSediGuay17_FD_121794 | JGI IMG/M metagenome (GOLD analysis project Ga0180302, IMG submission 121794) | Subseafloor sediment microbial communities from Guaymas Basin, Gulf of California, Mexico - Guay17, Core 4571-4, 12-15 cm | ecosystem: Environmental > Aquatic > Marine > Hydrothermal... | reverse complement strand
GGGCCGCGGCCTCTAGTCTACCGGTTGTCCGGCAGGGCAGTGCCGGGCAGCCACGCCGTAGGGGATAAGGGCTGAAGGCATCTAAGCCCGAAGCCCTCCCCGAGACGAGGCGGCCATTCCCGGCTCATTGGGGCCGGCGACGGCTCCGCCGAGCCGGGACGAGGGCGCCTGTAGAAGACAGGGTTGATGGGGTGGCGGTGTAAGCGCCGAGGCTTCGGCCGAGGCGTGAGCCGGCCACTCCCAATAGCCCGAGGTGTTGTATCTGCTGGGTGTAGACCTGGGCGTATACGGTCGTGGACTGTGCGCGGTTTTCTTTTAGTAAGTGAACTAATATATAGCCAATTGTATTATTGTATAGATTTTAGAACTGGGGGATGGGCTTGCCTCAGGTGGAGTATTGTCACAATGTCAGGCTTTTTATGCACGATCATGCTCGAACTAATTTAGATTTTACTCATTTACACGGGATTGATTTCATGAATGGTCTTGAAGGGTTGTTTGTGAAATATCCTTCTCGAGTTAATCTTTTCTTTATTAATTGGAGTCTTCTGTATTATGTATTGTTCATAGCTTATCTAGCTAGTGCGCTTTATGCTGCTGTTATCATGGTTCTTCAGATAATGTATATACGTTCGACAGCGAGAGGAGGAGATGATAAACCAGTTAAAAGTTTTAATTTATCGTATTTTCCCAAAGTTACTATACAGATTCCCGTACGGAATGAGCCGCTGGATATCATTAAGCGTATACTTTTGCAATGCTCTAAACTGGATTACCCCAAAGATAAGCTTGAGGTAATTGTTGTCAGCGATGATTCTGAGGAGGTAGCTAAGGAAATTGAAAGGATAGTTGAGGAAATTAGTGAAAAAACGGGATTGAAGACTATTTTTCTTCATAGGAAGAGTAGAAGGGGATTTAAAGCTGGAGCGCTCAATTATGCCTTAAAGTTCAGCAGTGGAGAGTTTATAGTAGTGTTTGATGTAGATACTATTTTCAAAGAAGATTTTTTAAGGAAGGTCATTCCATACGTTTTAAACGGGTATGACGCAGTCGTTGTGAGATGGAGTGCTGGAAACGCCGATTTAACATCGACTAGTAAAGCCTTATCTTTTGTATTCGATGTTATGGCTGAGATAGTTCAAAATGGTAGAGCTAAATGGAGCGGTACTCCTGCCCTAGTGGGTTCAGGCTGTATACTTAATAGAAAGGTAATTGAAAAAGTGGGAAGTTGGAACGAGAAAAGCATAGCTGAAGACAGCGATATGGGTTTGCGTATAATATTGGCGGGTGGAAAGATCAAATTCGTGGATGATGCAAGGATACTAGTTGAAGTGCCTTATAATTATGCATCCTTTAAAAAACAGCAAATCAGATGGATTTACGGATCTGTAGAAATGCTACGCAGATATGCTTTACAGATAATAACTTGTAAAAACTTAAATCTTAAACAGAAAATTGATAATCTGCTCTATTATGGACAGTACCTCAGCATCATACTCAACATAGTAGCGATAGCATTTACGACTTTATTTATAGTATTTAGATTCCCATTCATTAAAGCATTAATTTCGGTACAAGCTTTTCTCTTCGCTATGCTCGTTTTCTATGCACGCGAACTTTTCAAACTCACTAAAAGAATGGGATATAACATTAGGGAAATACTACCTTATCTGGGTAGGGTTACGGCCATGGGTCTGGCAGTATCATTACCAGGCCTATTGGCCTTTATAAAGGCGGTTCTCAACGTGAGACTATACTGGGAAGTGACGCCGAAAGGCTTGCAGGGATTTTCACTTAGATCAAATAGACTTCAGGAACTTGTGTTTGGACTTGCCCTAATATTTATGGGTTTATTCGCGTTGCTTGGAGGTTACTCGCTACTTGGAGTTTACCTTATACTGAACAGCTCGGCGTTTATCTATGTAGCGCTGAGAAGGAACCTATAGCTTAATTCTTAAAAAATGATGATATTACTCAAATTTTTTCGCAAAATTTATATATTAAGCGTATAACCTGTAAAATAGATAAAATATGAAAATAGATAGTGTTACAATCAAAATTTTAAGGGAGATAGCGCTGGGAGAGACGAAAATAAAGCGAATATCAGAAAAAATCAAAGTTCCTAGGACAACAATAATCGCTCGATTACAGAGAATGTTTGAAAAAGGCGGGCTCACGGTACGGGCCGCGATTAGCTACTACGAGCTGGGTTTACAACCTGTAGTAGTATTTAGCGATATGGATCCTTATAGCTGGGGTATTCCTTACATAGCGTATACGGCGAAGATCGTGAGTTATAATGGCGTTAAATATCTAACACTGCTTACACTTCCTCTTAAACACTTAAACAAGTACTTGGAGAGAATAGGAGAAAATTGTATATTTAAAACCTACGATCCCGTTACTTGGATTCCAGATGATACTTATGCTAAAATAGAAGGGGGGAAAATTAAAACTGATTGGTTAAAAATGTGTAAAAGTGCCAGGGCGGATCAATTATGCCTACCTCACACGCCTAGAGTGAAAGTTAAACTGGACCAAATAGATTTATATACTCTTGAGAAACTCCAACAGAATTCTCTAGAAAAGCTTAAAAGAATTGCAGATGGTTTAGGTATTCATCCAAATCTACTGCTTTACCATTATCACAAGCATATTCAACCTCTTCTGTTGGGAAGCAGGGTTGATTTTAATTTTTGGGATTGGAAAGAAGCACCTCTTGAACTTTACCTTTTCAAAGCTTCTAACTTTAAAGATTTACAGAAAATTCTCTCTATCTTTAGGAAATCTCTAAACTTTAAAACAGCATTTATAGAAGTTGATAGACATCAAGCTATCACGATATTACAAATTCCAAGCTGGGAGAAATTAGATTTCATGAATGCGTTGCTTATGATGAGGAAACGCGGCCTTAGAAAAGTGATGTTTCTCGGATTAGTAGATCCAAGCTCCTCTAAATATCACGTCCTACCGCTAAAATACTTCGGTAAAAGAGGGTGGCTTTACGCTAAAATACCAAAATACAGGTTTAAAGGGAGATTTAATTATGAATCTTGATAAAGGATTTGAAGTATTGAACGAGTATCTCGGAAAAGATAAATCAGTGAAAATCATCTATAGAGTTCGCGGCATACTTAAGAACAATACAGAGAGATGGATTAAAATTTTAGAGTTTCCGATAAGACCATTTCATATATGGATAAAAGGAACTAAAACATTAGGGGTCTATTACGTTATAGACGAGAACAATGCCGTATTCTATGTCAAGCCACACGAAGATATATCTAAAATAAAGATCGAGATGGGAGCGAAGGGTGTTTTTCCTCCGGGAGTATTTAAAAATTCGGAGATAAGCCACCCCATACATTTCAAGTATAGGCACTTATACGTGCTCTCGGTACCTCTAAACTTTCCCATAAAAGTTTTGAGTCCCAAAGGCTACAGTCTAAGAAAAACCGGAAAGTCTATAGAATATTTATGGAGGAAGAATAAAGGAGTTATACGAAACCTAACATTACGCATACTTAAAGCTTAATTCCGGTTTTCTCCGTCAACGTCGACATACAAGCCACTCCTCCATACCCCACATAAAGTATTAGATCTGGTTCCAAGACTTTTATTACTTCTGCTCTGTTAGTAGCCAGCAACAACGTTATATTCTGCTCCCTAGCAATTTTAGAGAGTTTCCGAGCGACTCTCTGCGCTGTGAGGGTGTCCAGATGAGCCGTAAATTCATCGATCACAAGCAGATTCGGTCTTTCTGCTAATAGGCTGGCGATCTTAGCTCTTTCCTTCTGACCCGTTGAAAGCTCGTTAAAGCGTGCTCTATAAAAAACGGCATCCGATAAACCACTAATATTTAAAACTTCTATAGCCGCAACTTCATCCCCGAGTTTCCTGAACATGTGCTCTAGCAAAGACTCATCCTCGAAAACTGGTTCTATTTCTCCAGGAAGAAGAGCTGAAAGTTTTACGTTCTCAGGCACTATGATTTTCCCTGAATCCGGCACATATCTAGGATGTGTGATACTTGATGCCGCGCCAATAATCATCCTTAAAAGCGTAGTTTTCCCGGCACCCGAAAGGCCTATTACTGCGACAATGCTACCAGGATTTATACGCAAACTTACATCCTTTAACACGTATCTCTGTACAGTTCTCCTAACTACGCCGAAAGCCTTTAAAACCTCTTGAACTTTAGGATGTAAACCTTCGATATCTAAAGTGCTACTATAAAGTTTGGAAACTTCTTCTAAGATGATAGGCCCCTTTAACATTTCTGATGTTTTAAAGCGAGGCTTATATAGAATACCTCCATGTCTTCTAGCATATTCGTCTCTTCTGAGAAAATCCTTTATCCTTTCCTCAGCTTCCCTCGTGAGCGGATAGTATAGTACTGGCTTACCGCCTGCGGTATCCCACAGATACTTGAACCCGACTTTTTCAAAGAAGGGGTGGTATCGGGCCATTTGGGCTATAACCTCTATTACGTGCTTTTTCTTTCTCATCTCTGGAATTCTTCTATTCTTTATCCATTCAATAGCTGCTTTAACAGCTAAAACTCCAAATCCATCCCCCCTATAATCTGGGTGTATTACAACTCTTGCAATCCGCGCTGCGGCCGTATTACATGTTTCGAGAGCCTCTTCTCTCACTTTCTCGCTTAGAATATAGTGGGCTTTCCGTTTACCATATTTTTTAGATAAATCGTCATATTCCTCCTTAAGCTTCCTCATCAACCGCTCAGGCCAGAAAGTTGGATAAATCCACTTTCTAGGAAATACCTTTAATCTGATGTGTTTATCAATAGACACTTCTCCATCTTTTTCTATTCTTCTGTGCATGAGAGGAACGGGCGGGTCCACTCTTACATACCCTATTATTGCGGGCTCGTAAGCCTCTCTATCTTTAAGCTCTAAAACGAGAAAACGCGAGGCGGGAAGAGAACCCTTTATAGCCACAAGCTCGGCTTTTCCCCCATTGCAGCTAGGCTGTACATTAGCCTCTATAATCCTACCATCTTTACATCTCCAAATAGCGACGAGTTCTTTTTTAGAGGCATAGTGATACTGCTCTAATTCAACAATTGCCAAATAGTCCGCTTCACTAAAGGCTTCTCTCGCCACGACGCGATATTCGTATAATATATCACCTGTTACCGGGCTATATCTTGGATTAGAGAACTCCTTACGGAAAAGAGGCCATATCTGAACTTCTCCATCCGAGTACACCTTATACAAAGAGTAGCTACCGTTGTCCATTATTTTCGCTTTTACTCTATCTCCTATCCTCAACCATTGAATTACAACACCGAGCAACGTAAACACATGCCGTTTACCCTTTTCATCCTCAACTTTTATTTCTCCAAAAGTCCATCTAACCCCTTCTTCAGGTACAATTTTTTCTACAACCAAGCCTGAAATTTCTTTCATATGCTTATAACTATAGCTATTGATAAATATCTTCAACGGGCCCGCCGGGATTCGAACCCGGGACCTGCGGCTATCCTCCTAAGAGCGCGAGATAGAAGGCCGCCGCGCTTTATGGAGCTGTAATCCACTGCGCTACGGGCCCGTAAATGTATGTCAAAACGATATTTTTAAGCTTTGTGCCGAGTAAATTCTAAAGTCCAATTGCATACCTTAAATCAACAAACTTCTATACCTGTTCCGTTATTCATAATAGTAGGCGGTACGAATGAAGACCGTTGTGGAGGAAGTGGTAAAGGATTTTTATATTTTAAGGCTAAATGACATGGATACCAGCTATTTCGAAGCTATATGGAAAATTCCAGAAGGCATAACGTATAATGCGTTTGTTCTAGTAACCGAAGAGGGAGCAGTTCTCTTCGATACTTGGAAGTATACATATGCCGAGGAATTTATTGAAAATCTGAGGAGTATAGTTGATCCGAGAGATGTCAGTCACCTAGTAGTTCATCACATGGAACAGGATCATAGCGGGGCAATCCCCCTTTTCCTGCGTGAAAATGGTAATAAAGCCGTAGTACTAGGGCATAAGCTGACGGGCTCTATGTTAGAGGCATTCTATAGTATAAAGCCGAGATTCCGAGCGGTTAGAGATGGGGAGAAACTGACCATAGGCGATAAAACTATAACTTTTATCCATACTCCATGGTTACACTGGCCGGAGACAATTATGAGTTACTTAGAATGTGAAAATTATAGAGTATTATTAAGTGGTGATGCATTCGGGGGATATTCCATACCATCTACGTTATTTGATGATAGCGATGAAATAGTCTCTGAATATCTCTACTACGTGAAGAAATATGTGGCTACGATCATAGGCTTCTACAGCAACTTTATTTTAAAAAACATAGGAAAGATAAAATCTCAAAATATAAATCCTCAAATAATTGCTCCAGCCCACGGCCTCGTATTCAGGAATAAACCCGAAAAAATAATAAATTACTACACTAAACTTGCTGAGGGAAGAGTGGAAAGAGGGAAGATAGTTATAGTCTATAGTTCCATGTATGGTTCTGTAAAGAAAGCTATTAGCTTTGCAGTAGAGGAATTAAAGAGGAAAAAGTTAAAACCGCTAATCTACGGCTTTACAGATGTAAATCAACCCGATATCGGTGAGATAATCTCAGATATCCTTGATTCAGAGGCGCTCATAATTGGCGTATCAGCCTATGAAGGAGGACTGCCCTCTCACATAGCCTCTTTATTGAACGTTCTCGTGAAGAAGATAAAAGCTAAAAAAAGAGTCCTCATAATATCCTCGTATGGATGGGGAAATGTAGCCGCTGCCAAAGTTTCTAAGAGACTAGATCAAGCTGGTCACAGAGTAGTTGCGAGTATTGAGTTTCGTGGCCAACCAAAGAATGAGGATGTTAAAAAGATAAAGCAAGGGTTAAATTTGCTATTGGAGTAGCACTGGGGTTAATGCATGGATACGTTCATCGAATACGCTAAAAAAGCTCTGAGAGACGAAATAACTGCAACTTCTATTTATAAACAGCTAGCTATGCTTCATAAAGATGAAAATATAGGAAATCGGTTAGCGAGAATAGCTGAAATGGAGGAAAGGCATGTCAATTTCTGGCGAGGTTTTTTACAGAAAAGGGGGTGTGATATCTCGTCGATAAAGCCTAATAGGGTGAAAATACTAGTATACATAATGTTATTTAGAATTCTGGGCGTAGGTCTTACGCTACGTTTATTGGAAGTAGATGAACAAGAAGCCGTTGAGCTTTACGCTAAGATTCTCGAAAATGAGGAGTTGGATAGTAGTGAAAAGGAAGAGATAAAGAGAATTCTAGAAGACGAACTCGTACATGAACAAGAGTTTGCCGAGGAAGAATCAAAATTTGAGGATTTTCTAGCGCATATTAGGGAGGCAGTCCTAGGCATGAACGACGGATTGGTAGAAGTTTTATCTGTTGTTAGCGGATTAGCGGGGGCCTACGGCAGTTCTTTCCACGTAGCCTTGGGAGGGCTTATAGTCGGCATTGCAGGAGCTCTTTCCATGGGAATAGGTTCTTTAGCAAGTGCCCGCGCTCAGAAACAGGTGCGCGAGGGCGTACTTCGAAGAATAAGAAATGCGTCATTGTACGTGGCGCATCTCTTTAGAGAGAGAATAGTCAAGTATATGGTTGAGAAGGGGTTTAGTATACAGTTAGCTCAAGCTATAGCCGATGAATCTTCTAAAAATCACAACTTATTATCGGAGATCATAGCTGAAGAAGAATACGGTTTTAGGGAGGAAACACTCGGGGATCCTCTTAAATCTGGCCTATATACCGGGGTTTTCTATGCTATAGGAGCGTTTATACCGCTACTGCCATACCTATTAAACCTGCCTCTACATTATGCAATACCGTTATCGTTAGCGCTAGCTGGAGTAGCACTCGGTATTACAGGATTTTTAATAGCAATTTCGGCTAATTTAGATGTCAAAGGGAAGGTAATAGAGATGTTGTTCGCGGGTTTAGGCTCGGCAGGAATAACATTTCTCATCGGAAAACTGGCATCGATCGTACTTGGTGTGAGTTTTATCTAAAATAAACTATTTTAAGATTCTCATAGCGTTTAACACGGTTACTAATGCTACGCCTACATCCGCGAATAATGCCTCCCACATTGTGGCCTCGCCAACGATGCCTAAACCTAAGAAGAACAATTTAACAACTAGGGCTAATATGATATTTTGGAAAACTATACTGCGAGTTTTTCTAGCTATTCTAATAGCTTTAGGAAGTTTCATTAAATTATCATCCATTATAACCAAGTCAGCCACCTCTATAGCCGCATCGCTTCCCAAAGCGCCCATAGCTATTCCAATATCAGCTCTAGCTATCACAGGAGCATCATTGACTCCATCTCCTACAAAGACCACTACCTGTTTTTTATCTTTTAAACACAGTTCTTCGATAAGTCTCACTTTATCTTCAGGAAGAAGTTCGGCGTAATACTCGTCTATCCCCAACTTCTCTGCAACGATCCTAGCTACATGTCTACTATCACCAGTAAGCATGAGCAGCTTCTCTACTCCCAATTCTTTAAGCTCTTTTATAGCGAGAGGAGCCTCCTCCTTTATCTCATCGGATATGACTATGTAACCAGCATATGTTTTATTTACAACTACGTAAACGATAGTACCACCAGCTACATCACATACTTCGTGTTCAACATGTTCTCTATGTAGTAGTTTATCATTGCCAACTAGAATCAAAGTACTATCTACTCTCGCTTTTACTCCGTGTCCTGTAATTTCTTTGTACTCCTTCACTTTCTCTTTAACAACTTCTCCTGGATAAGCTTCTCTTATAGCTCGGGCTATGGGATGATTGGAGTACGACTCTGCCAAGGCCGCGTAATAGAGAAGTTCTTCTTTGTTAAACCCGTTTTGGGGGACTACTTTTGAAACCTTAAACGTCCCTTTTGTAAGAGTGCCTGTCTTATCTATAGCCATGATTTTTAAATTTGCCATTAAATCTAGAAAGTTTGAGCCTTTGACTAGTATTCCCTCTTTGGCGCTTCTACCTAATCCGCCGAAATATCCTAGTGGTATCGAGAGGACAAGTGCGCAGGGACAAGAGATCACCAATAGTACTAGCGCCCTATAAACCCACAGTGTTAAAGAAGCTCCTGTAACAATCGGCGGTATAAATGCTATCAGAGCGGCTAAGCCAACTACAGCTGGAGTATAGTAGCGTGCAAACCTTGTAATAAACTTCTCAACTCTCGCCTTCCGCGCGCTAGCCTCTTCTACAAGCCTCAAAATTCTAGCTACAGTTGACTCTTTAAACTCTTTGGTTACCTTAACTAAAAGAAGACCACTAAGGTTTATCATACCGGATAAAACTTGATCTCCTGTCTTCACCTCCCTAGGAATAGATTCTCCAGTTAACGCCGAAGTATCTACAACGGAGTGGCCTTTAACGATGACTCCATCTAATGGAATTCTCTCGCCAGGGCGTATTAGTATGAGCTCCCCCACTCCTACTTCTTCCGGTCTAACCTTTACAATTTTTCCATTTTTCTTAAGATTGGCATAATCAGCTTTTAGCTTTAAAAGAGATCTAATCGATCTACGAGATTTATCAAGCGCACGGTCTTGCAGATATTCTCCAATTCTATAGAAGAGCATAACACCGGTAGCTTCTGGGTATTCCATTATAGCAAAGGCTCCCAGAGTTGCCACGGTTAACAAGAAGTTCTCATTAAAAATATCTCCAACCAATAACCCTTTAAAGGCTAGCTTTATAATTTTAAAGCCTACGAGAATATAGGAAACTGTAAAAAAGCTAGTAGTTACTATTCCATCAAATCCCAACAAGAATTTTAGAATAAGACCTATCGCGTAAAACATCGCTGAAAATAGAAGAGCATAAAGACTGTCTAAATTGTGTTTATGATCGTGTTCTTTATGCTCTCTTTCCTTGTCTCCACGTTTTTCATTTAATTCACACATTTTATATTCGTGAAAGTTATTGTGTATATAATTCACCTTCCATCCACCTGTACCATTAAACATGGATAAGGGCGGAATGATTATACGGTACGTCTTCCCTATTGCGCATTATCTTTTTACCCACAAGTATAACCATGTACTTTTGAACATGCTATCATCTATATTAAATTTGCTACTATCAAACTCGAAAATAAAACATAAAGTTTATTAAAAATAGATATGTATTTTAATAACGATGAACACGTTAGTCATCAGTTTATCCCTCGACGACAAACTCTTAGAGAAAATTAACAAGCTAGTAGATAAACTAGGTTACTCCAACAGATCTGAAGCTATACGTGATGCTATAAGAAGACTGGTAGCCGAATATGAACTTTCAGATTTCAAAAAACAGATAGTATTAGCCGCAATTATGGTAATATACGATTTTAACGAGGGATATATAGAAAGAAAAATAGCTAAAATACGACACGAATACAACGATGTTGTCGTGGGGAACCTCCACATGCACGTAAACGGGAATTATTGTGCAGAACTATTAATAGCGAAGGGATTAGGGGAAAGAGTATTAAGCCTTATAGCATCGATAAGAGGAATTAAAAGACTCATTTCCCTAAGACACCTACTCGTGCCTCTGGAGCCATATTACTGAGAAAAATTTAAATCTCTCATTTATAGTCAACACTGTGGTGATGCACTTTTGCTAAGCGAAGCGTAAACATTGAACGACTTAACTTCTTAAAGAAGATAGATCTAAATTGCAAGAAAAAATGGCGCGAGGCAAAACTTTTTGAAGCGGATCCATCGCCTAAGCCGAAGTTCTTTATAACATTTCCATACCCGTACGTTAACGCCTATCCTCACCTAGGCTCTGCCTACACAGTTTTAAGGGTCGATATAGTGGCCAGATACAAGAGAATGAAAGGATTTAACGTCCTCTTCCCCCAAGGATGGCATGCCACTGGAAGCCCAATAGTAGCTTCAGCTCTGCGGGTCAGAGAGAGGGATCCTAAAATACTCCATACGTTGGAAATGATGGGTATTAAAGAAGAAGATATACCAAAATTTGAGAAACCCGAATATTGGGTAAAATTCTTTGTAAAAGCATGGCGGGAAGATTTCCAGCGATACGGTCTTTCTATAGACTGGAGACGAGAATTCCACACAACTTTCCTAAACCCACCCTATAGTAAGTTTATAGAATGGCAATACCGAAAGTTAAAAAGTAAAAACTTGTTAGTGAAGGGAAAACATCCCGTAGTCTGGTGTCCTAAAGAATCGAAGGTAGTGGGAGATCATGACAGACCGGATGAATACGTGGGGATTGGACCAGAACAAGTAGTGATAATCAAGTTTAAAGGCGAAGACGGTGTAATCTACCCCTGTACAACCTATAGGCCTGAGACAGTTTACGGCGCAGTAAACATATGGGTTAATCCCGACGAGGAATACGTCCTAGCAGAAGTTGATGGAGAATTGTGGCTACTATCACCTTTTGTAATTGAAGAATTAAGAGATCAAAACCACGAAGTAATTGTTAAAGAAAAAGTTAAAGGAGCAGGGTTCATCGGTTGTTCGGCTCTAAACCCGATCACGGAGAAATTAGTGCCAGTTCTACCAGCGAGCTTCGTGGATCCGAAGCTGGGTACTGGAGTCGTAATGTCAGTTCCCGCGCATGCACCCTACGACTATATAGCTCTTAAAGACTTAAAGAAGAATCCCTCGTTGTTAAAGAAATATGGAGTAGATCCCTCTATAGTCGAGACTATTAAGCCTGTGAGCTTGATTAAGCTTGAAGGATTTGGGGATTATCCAGCTATAGAAATTGTAGAAAAAATGGGAATTTCTGATCAAAAAGATTTTGATAAACTCGATGAAGCGACTAAGGAGATTTATACAAAAGAGTATCACTTAGGAGTATTAAAGCCTATATACGGATCTTGGGCCGGTAAAAAAGTCTACGAGGTAAAAAGAGAGCTTATAAAATACTTGGTAAAAAGAGGTATAGCTGTAATTCACTGGACGCTCCCGAGAGAGGTATATTGTAGATGCGGCTCCCGTACTCATGTCAAAATAGTTGAAGATCAGTGGTTCCTTAAGTACAGCGACTCAGAGTGGAAGAAGAAAGCCCATAAATGCATAGATTCTATGAAATTCCTACCTGAGACTCTCAGAGAGTTCTTCCATAAACAAGTAGACTGGTATGAGGACTGGGCGTGCGCACATAAAGGAGAGCTCGGAACCCCGCTTCCATGGGACAAGAATTGGGTTCTGGAATCTCTGAGCGATTCCACAATATATATGGCATACTATACCATCTCCAAGTATCTACAACATCCAGAAAAATACGGCATAGACTGGAATAAGCTGGACGACGATTTCTTCGACTACATATTTTACGGCATAGGAGACCCAGAGCGGCTTTCAGAGAAAACGGGAATTAAGAAAGAATTACTTGAAACTATGAGAAAAGAATTCCTCTACTGGTATCCCGTTGACCTAAGGATTTCAGGAAAGGATTTGATGCCTAACCACCTAGTCTTCTTTATAATGCACCACGTAGCGCTCTTCCCCGAGGAACATTGGCCTAGGGGAATAGGAATTAACGGATGGATAATGGTTGGAGGAAGGAAAATGAGTAAGAGCTTAGGGAATTTCATAATGCTTAGACAGGCTCTAGACTGGTGGGGGGCTGACGCCACTCGATTTGCCGAAGCATACGCGGGTGACGCCGGATTAGACGACGCAAACTTCGAACCCGAACTAGCCGACAGAGCAGTCGATCTGCTTTATGAATGGTATTCCTTTGCAGTAGAAAACTATGGAAAAGGTAGAGAATCGAAAAATAGAGTAGACGAATGGTTTAAAAGCATCTTAAATCGAACTATAAAGGAAGTAGACGAGTTGATGGAGCAAACGAATTTCAAATCGGCACTCGTTAAGGGATTCTTCAATTTGCAAAATGAATTTAAGTGGTATCTTAAACGTTGCAGAGGAGATCCCAACAAAGAGATTTTAAAGAAATTCATAGAAATACAAACTCTGATTCTAGCTCCGTTTACTCCGCATATATGTGAAGAAATATGGAGCAGTATAGGGAAAGAAGGCTTCATAAGCGTGGCAAAATGGCCTAAAGCTGTTGAGAGTAAAATAAGACCCGAAATTGAAAAAGCTGAAGAAATCTTGAAGGAATTAATAGAAGACGCCAAAGACGTGCTAAAAATCATTAAAAGAAAGCCAGAAAAAATGGTTATAATTCTGGCCGATAAATGGAAATATCAGTTAGCCGAGAATATCGCGGCGAAAATTAAGGAAGGAATTTCTCTTAGAGACGCAGTTAGAGAAGTTATAAAAATAGATTATGGACATGGTGTTGATAAGAAAGAGGTGGCTCGTATAGCCTTATATTTCCTTAAAAATCGGAAGTTACTCGATATGCTCGTAGCCCCTGAGCTTGAAAGAAAAACGCTAGAAGAAGCACAGGAATTTCTATCTCAGGAATTCGGACTAAAAGTGGAAATTACAGAAGAGAAATATAGCGCGGAGAAGAAGGCTAAACAAGCTCTACCGGCTAAGCCTGCTCTTGTATTCAAATAAACTTATAAATATTTCCAATAAGGAATCAGGAATCGCTATTCTAGCTCCTCTAAGAATGTTTAAAGCTATGCTCTTCGGCATAACGTTCAAAATCACCTTCTGTACGTAGCGGCTACGCCCTGTAAAAAGAAGAGAATCAATCAATCTCCTATACATCAATCCTCTATCAATTACTGGTTTTATGTACTTATTAACGAAATCACTATACTCTACTTCTAAGCCCTCATGCTCTGACGCTATTCCCACCCCTGAGGCGGAGACTAAAGCTGTAGGTATTCCTCCTCCGTTACACGGTACAACCATTCCAGCTGCATCTCCCAGTAATATAACGCTAGGCTTTACAAATTCTTTCACTAAACCCCCTACAGGTATATACTTGCCTACAGGATTCTCTAAAAACTTATGCCCTTTAAGCTCATGGTCTTCTCTAGTCTTTACAAAAGCCTTAAAGAGGGATTCCAAATCAGAACCTCTTTCTAGAAATGCGCGTCTTACTCCAACACCTATATTAGCTACATTTTCTCCAACAGGTATTATCCACGCATATCCTCCCGGGGTTATCTTCGCGGAAATAAACATTAGGACTTCTTCAGGGTCGAGGTAGGGAGCTTTAACTCGTGCGCTTAAGGCTACGGCTTCTTCCCATTTACTATACCCGCTTTCCAGCCTCGCTTTCCGAGCCACTGTCGATGGATATCCATCACACCCGATCAAATACCTAGTTTTTAAGAAAAACCCCTTACTAG
>Ga0180302_10000831_pt1 | contig 14297 bp, 17 predicted proteins | sample GuaBasSediGuay17_FD_121794 | JGI IMG/M metagenome (GOLD analysis project Ga0180302, IMG submission 121794) | Subseafloor sediment microbial communities from Guaymas Basin, Gulf of California, Mexico - Guay17, Core 4571-4, 12-15 cm | ecosystem: Environmental > Aquatic > Marine > Hydrothermal... | reverse complement strand
GATTCGGCTTGTTTAGAGAAGTACAGAAGGTTATTTAATATTTTAAAGAATAGTAGTGTTGATGGAAGTAGAAGTCTATGGTTTAGGTGAAGTGCTAGTAGATATTATTCCTGAGGAGCCGGGTAAATATCGTGAGGGAACTAGGCTTACTGTACATTTCGGCGGAGCGCCAGCAAATACCATTATAGGGGTATCTAGGCTTGGACATAAGGCGGGCTTAATAGCTGCTGTAGGCGAGGATCTTTTCGGAGAATTTATCTTGAGTACTCTTAAGAAAGAAGGTGTTCATATTAAGTGGGTTAAAGTCAAGAAAGCTAGAACAAGTTTAGCGTTTGTAGTGCTTGAGGAGAGTGGTGAGCGGTCCTTTTTCTTCTATAGAAAACCTTGGGTCGAAACAGCTGACACAATGCTCGAGCCATCTGACGTTGATTTAAATGAAATACTGAAAGCTAAGGTAGTGCATGTATCAGGTGTTTCTACAGCATATTCTCCTTTAAGCGATACTGTATTCGAGATAATGAAGGCTGCTTATGAAAACGGCCTCGAAGTATCGTTCGATCCTAACTACAGGCCCGATATCTGGGGCTCCGGTGAAAAAGCTCTGAAAACTTTTGATAAGTACTTGAAGTACACTACTTTACTTACAATGGGTTTAGATGAGCTTATAAGTCTCTTCAATGTATCAGACTATAAAAAGGTATCAGAAAAAGTTCTAGAAAAGTATCCTTCCCTAAAGTGGGTTGCTATAAGGCTCGGAGCGAAAGGAGCCTATGTTAAAACGAAGGAGGCTGAAGCATATCAGCCTGCTTTCAAAGTTAAGGTAGTGGATACAACTGGAGCAGGAGATGCTTGGACAGCAGGCTTTATTGTATTTCATATACTTGAAGGAAAAGACTTAGAGACCTCTATCAAGTACGCTAATGCAGTAGGAGGACTTACCTGTACAAAATACGGTGCTACAACAGCCTTGCCTACGAGAAAAGAGCTAGAGGAATTCCTCAAATCTGTAAAGTAGTTATTTAAGTGTAAATAACCTAAAGTGAATGGTTCCGATGAATATTTCATGGGTTAATACATTTAGAGTAATAACTGAAGTAGGCGTAGATAAGGCAGTAAGTGAGTTAGCTGAGCTAAGAGTGGAGAAAGCTCTACCGATCATAGTGGAGGGGTCTGGTGCTCTCTACGATACAAAGGTTTACGAGAAAAGCAAGCGAAGCTTAGGCGACACTAAGATAGCTGAATTCTTTAAGAAATTACACGAAGTAGGCATAGAAGTACATCCATGGGTAGTTTCGCTCAATAGACCTCACAAAAAGTTTTCTCAAGAACACAGAGACTGGTATGTTGTAAATAAGAAGGGCGAAAGCTGTATAGATAAACCTCCCTACATAGAGCACTATAAGTGGCTTTGTCCTACTAGAGAAGAAACAAGAAAATTCTTGGCGGATAACGCACTTGAAATATTGGAGAAATTCGATGTAGACGGAATACACTTGGACTATATTAGGCTACCCGACATAAGGCTACCTATCCGCTTCAAGAAACGCTATGGATTGCCGGAAGAAGACAAACTTTTCCCTGAATACGATTTCTGCTACTGTGAAGTCTGTAGAAGTAAGTATAGAGAAGAAACAGGTCTGGACCCCGTAGAGATAAATTATTCAAATAAAAAGGATTACGAGAAATGGTTTAAGTGGAGAGCTAAACAAGTATCTAAAGTCGTTGAAACAGTATATAATGCTATCAAAAAATATGACCCTAAGCTGAAGCTATCGGCAGCAGTATTCCCTACACCACTTATAGCTTACAGATATGTTTTCCAGCAGTGGGCCTCGTGGAAAATAGATTTCTTGTGCCCAATGATATACCACAAGTACTACGAAAAGCCTGTAGAGTGGATAGGCGAAGCTACACTTGAATGCATAGCCACAGGCAAGGAAATATACTCAGGAATACACGCCTATATGCTAGAAGAAAAGAAAGAAGTTGAAAAAGCAATACAATGTGCTCTAGAAAATGGAGCAGACGGAGTATGCTTTTTCCTGTACCCCTTCCCTTATAAAAACCAACTAGAATACTTTAAGGAAGCAGTCAAAAAATATTATAGCAAATAAATTTATTTTCTTAAAATAAAGTGTGAAAATTTCATTTTTCTATAATTAACTATCTTTCCTTTGTTAAACACTATTGTTCTATTAGAACCCTTTTATAGCTCCTAGTATTTTTGAATATTTTTCTAGGTCTTGGCGTCTACTGTGGGTAAGGCTTTATCGAGAATAAGTACACTTGGCCTAGTAAGCAATATTACAGCTATTCAGCCTGCTATTCCGATTATCATGTAACTCTCTATCATTACTGCTTACAGCCTAATTTAAAAGGACCCAGAGTACCTATCTTTTTGCCTAAACTTTATCTTGATTGTTAGGTAAAAATATAGAAAAGTTTATATAAGCTATAAAATTAAATATATACCTAGAAGAAAAATAGTATAGGTGAAGCATATAGGTGATATATGTGTGCATGAACCTAAGGATCTTCGTGAGTTGGCGAGAATACTCTCTATTTTATCAAATCCTATTCGCCTGAGGATGATAGCCATGTTGTCTGAGAAGCCTATGTATATTTCGGAAATAGCGCGTCAATTGAATATTCCTTATCCGATAGCTCATCTTCACTTATCGGCTTTGGAGAGAGCAGGCTTCATTAAGGGAGAATATATAATGTACACAGGAAAACGAGCATACGTTAAAAAGTACTATAGAGTTATTCCTTTTAAAATAACTATTACTCCTGATAAAATAAGAAAATTAGCTAGAGGTGAGAAACCATGAATCTCGATGAGGCAACTGCGTTAATGGGTGCAGCGATATTCGTTGCTGTTTTTGCAGTGCCTATAGCTATGTTCTATTTTGTAGGTAAATTCGGGCTAGATGTCTGGGTCGCAATAGGAGTTTCTGTACTAGCTATAATCATAGGCGGAGGACTAGCTATGATAACAATGGTAGTTGCTTATCAGTCATTGGGTGAAAGAAGCTTCAATGTAAATAAAATAATGAAGAGAATTAAGGAAGAATACGAAGAAAAGGAACTAGCCTACAGTGCGCGGCAGAGAGCTATGCTCGAGGAATTAGATGAAATAGTTGAGTTGCTTAAAGAGATCCGCGATTTACTTAAAGGTGAATACAATGAAACAAGAAAATACTAAAGGAAAGAAGCTTAAGTATGCTGATTTAAGTGATAGTGAAGTAGAGGAGCTTATTATGAAGCGTCTTAGAGAAATGAAAGAGCTTTTGAAGGAAATAAGAGACATATTGAAGGAGGCTGGCGGATATGAGTAATTTATTTGACAAGTATTATGCTTATTTTTGTGCGAAAAAGTCTAAGTGTAGAGATTCTGTGAAAGTTACTTCAGATATTCTTTCGGTAGCAGGTTCTCTTATTCTAAGAGAAGACACTAATATTCCCGTAATTAAAGTTGCTGGAAGTTTGAAGCATATGGGAAATATTAAAGCTGAAACCGTTAAGGTTGCTGGTAGGCTTGAAGTGAAAAATAATCTTGAAGCCGAAAGTATAAGCGTTGCTGGAAACCTTTTTGTGGGAAATAATCTTACGGCAAATAACTTATTTAAGATCGCAGGATCAGCTGACGTAAAGGGAAGTATTAAAGGGGGTAAAGTAAAGGTCGCGGGCAGACTTAAAGCCGCAGACGTCGAGTGCGAGTACTTTAGGTCTAGCGGGAAAGTGATACTAGAGAAGCTTAAAGCAGATGAAGTATTTATTGAGCTTCGCTCAAGTAAATGTCATATAAACATAATTGAAGGAAATGATATCGAGGTCAAGCTTCGGGAGGAATACGAGGAAGATACAGTTGCTAGAATAATTTCTAAAACACTCAGTGCTTTATTTGAGTGCTTCAGTCTGGAAGCTTTAGAGAGAGAAGGAAAACTCTATTCGAGTAGAATTAAAGGCAGAAATGTTTACTTGGAAAATACTGTATGTGAAATAGTTGAAGGAGATTTTGTTGAGATAGGTCCTGGCTGCGAAATCAGTAAAGTAGTTTACAAATGTGACCTAACAGTACACCCAGAGGCACGCGTAAAAGAATCTATTAAAGTAAGCTAGGGATAGATTTTAGCTCCCATTACTCGTGGGTCATTATCGTATATTTCCTTTATATGAAATATGTAGACTGGAGTCTTGCTCCAATCTCTCTGTTTTCTTCCTCCATGGTAAAGATCATGTATAGCGTTAACATACTTCCAGTACAAGTCGTTTTCATGTATAGTTACAGTGCACCTTACTTCATATGTCATACTAGGAGGTATGTAAAAAAGGAGAGTTGCAACAGGGTTTTTCTGAATATTAATCCATGTGTGGCGTTTAGCTAGCTCAATAGATGTTAATTTAGTGAAATCTACTTTGTTTTCATCATATATAAGTTCTAAAATTATTTTGAGGGCTTCTTTTCGATCAATACCTTTTTCTAAACAATTAATTATTTTCTTAGTGATCTCCGGTAAATATTCGTCTTTCAAAATAAAGCCTACTCCTTTTATTGAGGCGTTGAGGCCTGCTGGACCATAGCTTACTACTGCAGGAGTATGCCGCAAAAAGCCTATAAGAAAGTCCTCTCTAGTGCATTTACCCTTGAGAGCTCGACATATGAGTTCTTTTCTTTCAGTAAAGATGTGCTTAATAAATTGACTTGGAATATTTTTCATCAGAGAATACTATAGCTATGTTACTTAAATATATTTGAGAGCTTTCACAGGGACTTTGTATAATTGAGTTAACTTATTTACCGCCGAACGTACAGCCACGAGAGCAAAAGCTCCTATTGGATTAGCTTTAGCTACTCTGCATGCATCTAGCAGAGCAGAAATAGTCGCACCTGAACGAATAATATCGTCTACAACTAATATTTTCTCACTAGGCTTAAGTATGTTCTTAGGTAAGTATAGATAGGAGTAGAGTCCGCTAGAAAAAACTCTCTTAATTTCAATAAAGTCTCTCACACCTATTTCTTTTCTGTGCTTAGCTATAGCTATGTCAACACCTATTTTCTCCGCTATAAGGACAGCTAAAGGTATTCCGTCTGTTTCAACGGTCAGTACTTTTTCTGCATTGCTAAAATCTTCTACAACTACGCTTGCAACGAGGCTTAAAAGCTGAGTATCGCTAATAATTTTGGATATATCTATTACACCATTAGTTAATTTTAGCTTTCTATCAAGTAGTTTGGGCAATAATGTCTCATGAAATTTATTTATTATTTCTTTAGCTCTCTCTGTGCTAGGAAGTATCCTCCCATTAATGTATTGACTTAAAAGCGAAGGAGATAGATTGAATACTGGTGAGAGTTCATCATATGAGAATTCTTTTTTAAGTACTCTCAGCACTTCTACTGATATGAGTTTTAATCTCAAGGCATCTAATTTCCCTGACATTCAAGTATATTAGTTAGTAATAAGAGTTTAAAAAATTTGTTTAACTTATTTTAGCGCTAAAAGTCCTGTTTAACTTATCCTGTCTTCTTAGCATAGTAATACACTTATATAGTGATTGCAAGCGGAAAAAGCCTATGAAAGTTCTCTGAGTTGAAAGGTAAATAATTTAATTAAAAGTTAATTAAACATTTAGCCTGTTAGTATTATCTTTTTAACGAAATTAATTATTTCGGCTTGATCTCCTTTCTCTCTGACTGCTTCAAGCTCGTCTTTTCTGGCATATATTAAAAGTGCTTTTTTGAGGCAGTTTGCTATAAATTCTTTCGATAGAGCCATTGCTCTAACGGGATCCATTCTGTAGGTAAACTGATCTTCACCGTACCAGCCGTCGTAGCCTATATCGATTGTCGCGTAAAGGAAGTCTACATAGCGCCAAATATCTCCTGTTCCGGCTAATCTGTCTTCATCGTTGCTGTGTAGCTTAGCTGTATTTGAGTGTATGTTTAGCAGAGGAACTCCAAGGACTTTCAGTGCATACACTGTTTGAGCAGGCTCTGATGCGTACATTTGTTCATGTCCGTAGTCGATGCAGACTCCCATGTTGTCTACTCCACATTCTTTGTTTACCTCTTTAGCAATGAATGCGGCTAAATGGGTTGTCGGTATTATCATGTTTCCTTCACGGGGCTCGTGTAGTTTTGCTTCGACGCAGAACTTTAATCCGTTTTTGTGTGCTTCTTTATTTATTGTAATACATGCATCTACAAACATTTCAAGCTGCTTACCATAGTTTACTTCGAAGTTGTAATCCCATCCATCAGAGCCAGGCCATAAGTTTACTGTTCCGCAGCCAAGTTTCTTGGCTATTTCAATAGCTTTAAGTGCTTGCTGTAAAGCTTGTTCTCTGATTTCTTTCTTTACGTTAGTTACTCCGCCCATTTTCCACTTGGGGTCTGTCCAGAGATTCATGTTCATGTTGGTGGCAACCATGTCATGTTCTTTCAAGAATTCTTTAACTTCGGTTATTTTGTCTTCATCTATTTCTCCTTTTTCGTTTAAAAACAGTACATCATGGAACTCAACTCCTTTAATGCCAGCTTCATATACTCGCTCAAGCTGTGAAATAATATCGCTTTTAAGCTCAGGGAAGTAGCCCTTTGTGGCGAATCTATCCATGAAGTCTCCTGCAGCCCAATGGCCTGCAGCTATTTTTATGTCAAAGTCTTTTATGAATTCCTCTAATTTCTCTCCCTCAAGATATCCTACGTAGTATGTTTCAAGTTTACTTAATTTCTCTCTAGTTATCTTCACAAAAATTTCTCGAATGAGAAATATTTAAAATTAAGTATAGGAATTTTTGCTTAAAAACGAGGCAATAGCTATATAATTATTTACTTACTTATTTCATTTTGATGAAGAGAGCACTAGTAGCTGGAGCATTAATAATCTCTATAATTTTTACTTCAGTTCTCAGTAACGCCATTAAATTAAGCAATTCCTCAAGAGAATCTATCAAAATAAATGGTTTAGCTATATGCGAACTAGTTTTCGCTAGAAGAGACTACAGGGTAAGAAGACCTCCTATTTTTTCTCAGCAGGAATCAGTTTTCATATACTTATGGATGACTTTAAAAGGACATAAAATAGGAGAAAAGTACAGATATTCCATAAAGTTTAAAGTAACGATAATAAATCCATTTAATTTACCTATTTTCAGCAAAACTGTTGAAGAAAGCTTTAATAGCACAGAGTCTGTTGAAGAATATATTTGGTGGGAGTGCGTTGACCTTATTTTAACACTTCTAGTATTCAATGGAAAGTACAGAGTCATAGTAGAAGCTACAGATAATATAGACGGCTACACTACGAAAGCTGAAAACTACTTTTATGTTAAAAATGCAAATTCTCGCACTTTGATATTTGACTTAAAAGTAGATTTCATTGTGGGAAATTTAGGGGAAAAAACCATCCCTATAAAAGTACTATGTATAGCTGTACCTGAGACAATCAAGCCCTACCAGGAATTATTAAGTGAAGTAAAGCTGAATCCAAAGCCTTTAAAATACTTTAGAGACAAGTATGGCACTCTTTATGCAGTATACAAAAACCTTATAGTGCCTCCTGAGACGAATATGACCTTTTCAATGATATTCAAAGTTAAACTTAAAGCTCTTGAGTTCTCATTAAAGAGAGTAGAGAAAAGTGCTCTTCAGAATATTTCAGCTAAAATAAAAGAGTTTCTTAAGCCTTCTCTGGAAATAGAATCCAACGCCGATGAAATAGTTGAAGTAGCTAAAGAGCTTACGAGCGGAGTTAATGATGTCGTACTAATGGCTTATAAAGTAGTTAACTTTACTGCGAACCACTTATGCTACGCTGTAGTTCCTGAAAATAGAACTGCTCTATGGGCTTTTAGAAATAGAGCCGGAGACTGTACTCAATTCTCAAGACTATGCGTAGCTTTAGCTAGAGCTGCAGGAATACCCGCAAAACCTGTAGCTGGTATACTGATAGTTAAAACACCTTTCATCGAGAACACTGGTCTACACGCATGGGCTGAACTCTACATACCTGGCTTTGGCTGGCTTCCAGTAGAGCCTCAGTCGCCGGAAATATTCGGCTTCATGCTACCTTACTATATCCTGACTTGCCGCGGATATGAGGGATACTTCGAAATTGATGGATATAAGCTTCATCCATCTATAGTGTCTGTGTGCTATGATGGAAAAGAAATCTTTCTGGACGTATACTATGAATATAATGTTACTTCAGTTAAAGAGGAGTTTAAGTCGTCATGGATTAAAGCTGAAGTGACGCCGGAGAGCATTCTACAGGGCCAAGAAGTCTTAGTCAAGATCCATACTTTACCTGAACTGGCTGGAGAAAAAGCTGTAGTATACCTTGAAACACCGGATAAAAGGCTTAAAACAGTGCTAGTGCCCATTAACAAGGAGGGCTTAGGTGAAGTATCTATTGAGCTTGATAAAGCAGGATTATGGAAGATATGGTGCATAGTAGGCGGCAAGTATTACTATCCTTCAACAACACAAGTATTTGAGGTAAATGTGGCCAAGAAAAAGCTAGAGATATTTAATGCAAGAATTCCTTCGAAAGCAGTAGTTGGAGAAAAAGTTGAGATAGGAGGACTTATTGTACCTCGATTAAATACTTCAGTCCTTATTAGAGCTTATAGCCCTAGTAAAAAAACTACTGAAATTAAAGTAAATGTTGTAAATGGAATACTTAAAGCAACGATGGCATTTAATGAAAGCGGTAAGTGGGTAATAGAAGTGTACTGGCCTGGAAATGAGGAGTATCAAGAAGAGTCACTTACTTTAGAAATCACTGTGCTTAAAAGAAATTCGAGCATTGAGCTAACATATCCCGAAAAGGTAGTTAAAGGCCAAGAAGTATTAATTAAAGGGACTCTTTATCCATCTCTCAAAGGAGTAAAGATATTTCTCAGAATAGTGTTGCCTTCAGGTAAAGTAATCGTTTTGAGCACTATTACGACTGAAGGAGGATTCTTTGAGTTCAGATTTAAAGCAAATGAAGTGGGAATATACAAAATAACGGCTTACTGGCTGGGCTCAGAAATTTACAAGGACTGCTTAGCTAATTGTGAAATCGAAGTAAGAGAAGAAAATACTCTATTAATCTTAACAATAATACTGCTGATAGTAGCGGCAGTAGTTGCGGGAGTAATTTACTGGAAGAAAGTAAAAAAGAAGAGCTAAAAATATTCTTTCCAGTATTTTACGCTTTCAATTAAATCATTTACAACGGTTTCCTCTTTCGCTTCAAAGGGATGAATTATCTCTAGGAACAAGTAAACTTTCTTGGCCCCTCCTTCTTCGAGAGCTTTTAATACCTTGTCCGGTTTAATTATTCCCACTTTATTGTACTGCTCTGTAAATGGCCAGTGTCTATCAGCTTTGCCGTCTGTTTGCTGTATATGTAGGCATGGTGTATCTTTAGCAAGTGCTTTTAGCCACTCATAGGGGTCTAGATCTTTCTTAGAAGTAGCTTTAGGATTACATGCATGGCCTACGTCGATACATAGCTTTACTGGTATAGCTGAATTTCTGTTAGCTTCTTCTAATATTCTTTTTGCCTCGTCAATGCTTGCTGGGGGCTCACGGCTTATAGGCATTGGTTCCCATAGTATGCTTTCTAATCCGTAGGCTTTAGCGTACTTTGTTAACTCGGATACTTCTTCTAAAAGTGCTTTAATCAGGAAGTTTCTTCGTTCTTCGTTTTCATAGTCATTTACAGTCATAGCGCCGATATGTCCTCCTGTAGCTTTTGCTCCAAGAGCAGAGGTAATTTTAATTGCCTTACAGTACCAGTCTAGCGCGTCTAGTCTAAACAAAGGACTTGGATGTAAAAGCATGTTAAAGCTGTATGCTGCTAAGCCTGTAAAAGTGCTATGTATCTCTACGCCGTACTCTTTAAGAGCATCTTTACACTCATTTAAATATACTTCAACTAAGCTCCAGGGAGATCTAGGCTCAAGCAGATCGAAGCTAAACTGAACATATTTTACTTCAAGTTTAGTTGCAGTAATTTCAATCCATGTTTTAGGTTCAGTGAATCTTTTTACAGCCCAACAATTATTTACTCCCAATAGAAACTCCGTCACATTTCTTTATATTCTTAGAAAATATAAAAAACTAAGTAGGAGTGGGCCTTAGCTAACAGCATTTATACTATCTCAAATATCCTTCCTGTCGTTAGGCAGGTAATAATAGATGAAAAGAGATAAATAGTAATTGAGGAAAAGGTGATGTGTTTAAAAAGATGGAGGGCAAATACCAGAACATAATCAATGAAAAACCGATAAAGAAGATAGATAAACCAAATATTGATTTTGTCAGAATATTTAGCAAGAAATATAACACTATGATTCATTTACTAAAAATGAATAGAAAAATAAGATTTAATATTATTAATAGTGAAGGAAAAATTCCTAAATTCTCATTATCTGATAGTGAAACTCCTGCATTGGGGATGAATAAGGTGTACTTATCATATAAAGAGGTGCACCTGATGGTTACATTTGGTAGAGGTTTAATAAATATGCTTATATTGGTGTTTTTTCTAGTATTATTGAAAAATAGTATTACAAAGGTGTAGCCGGATGATGTTTGATAGCAAAACTTACAAAATTTTAAGTGCTCTGTACCTGAATCCTCTTAATTTAATGGAGATTTCCAGAGCTACAGGAATACCTTACTCTACTTTAAGGCGGCGAATAAATAAGCTAAGAACGCAGATTAGAGTTTTCGCAAGACCCAATTACTGGAGGCTCGGTTTAGCTCCCATGGTATACCTTCTGCCTTTCAGCGAAAAAGATTTCAGCGTATTCAGTAAAGCGTATTATACTAGAAGCTTAACTAAGTTCTTCCACAGAGATGAGAAAAAACTGTTTATTCACTTAACTGTTCCAATGGAATTTAAGAGCATAATTGACATAGTCTTGAAGTCTGCTGCTGAAGTATATTTTGCCGACGAGGTAATAGACATTACTTCCCCTAAAGAATTTAAACCCGAAGTTAACTGGGAAGAAGTTTTTGAGACTATTGTAGAAACCGAAGAGAAGAAAATAAAGATTCCTAGGGAAGAAGTATTTGATATAAAAGATTTACTCATAATAAGGGAGCTTGAAAAAGATTCTCTCATAACATTCAAGAATATAGCTGAAACCGTTGGAATAAGCGAAGAGCTATGTTTGTATCACTACTACAGGCATATCATGGAAAGAAAGCTGATAAAAGAGTTCACCGTTAGAGTGAAAATAAGCAAGGAGGAAATACCTTCGCTACTCTTCATTATAGAGGGTAAGAGAAACACTACTGGTCTAGTAAAAGGTTTTCAGAAAATACACTATGTTGAAGATATATATCTGACACGTAGTAACTACGTCTTAGTTCAGATACAGCTTCCTTCAAGCTACTGGGTAAGCCTGTTTAGGCTACTGGACAGGTTACAGGAGGAAGACATAATAGAGGAATATGATATGTTAGTACAAGACCCTAAGGTGAGTCTAGAACTTCCACTAAACGATAAAGCATGGAATGAAACTCATAGACGCTGGGTAATTGATCCTGTTTTAGAGGAAATAATTAAAGGTAAACGTAGAGCTTAGCTCTAGTGTAGCTTATTTCACGCTGTTTTTTCTTCCAGTAGAAATTATAGTAGTTTTTCACAAAACGTTTAACAAGACTCTCGAATTTCACGGGATCTCTGTCTTTTAATGCTTTGAGCTCTTTCTCTAGCTCAGGGCAGCTTAAACCTCCATTAGGTTTAAGCAAGTTTTGAAACTGTTTTTCTAAGTAAAGAACAAGTGGATGATTTTCTCTAAAGCGCTCAACTTCAGTAGTTAAAGTACTCTCACCTATCTCATCTAAAGTTCTTAAAATTACTTCGCTTAAAAGATACCATACTACTAAATTACTCATCGGGTACTAGAACTGTAAAGCCTCTCATATTTTTTTCTTTAAGGATATTTTCTCCTTAAGCTTCTGCATTTTAAGTACTGTGTCTATATTTATGTCATAGTCTATCTTCAGATATTTTTCTGATGCTTTAAGTGCATTAAATCCATTGTCGGTGAACACGAGTACTGTTGTTTCAGTGGGAGGAGAGCCCACGTTACCTAAAACTAAGTCTGCCTCAAAAGGTATAAAGCATTTACAGTAAAGGCATTTAGTGCTTGATTTAAGTTTTGAAAGCTTAATCGATACTATAGAGGAGTTTACATATATTTTCATGCTCTTTTTAACTATCTCCATCTTTCTAACATTTTTTAAATCAATATTCATTGATTTAAGTATATTTCGAATAGTTGATAAGTAGAAGTTTTTGAAACAGAGAAGCCCTATTTTCAGAAACTTTACTCCAATTATTTTCTCTATATTGGTCGCTGCTCTAATATGACATGGTAAGCCTACAATGCATATATTCTTGCTTTTATCTTCAGGAATATTGAGTGCTTGAAGTACAGGTACATAAAAGTATCTAGAGCCGGGTATTTTAGTGATATCAATACTGTTTTTGAGTGAAATAACCTGAGGCTCATTAAAATTTCTTGCAGCAGCTAATGCCTTATCTACTATTTTTTCCTTAAGTAGCGCGTAAATAATAGTTGAGGCAACACCTCCGTTTTGAGCTAACTGAGCGATATTTTCTAGCCTTGTTCTGGCTTTAACAGCATACTTAATGTTAATGTTTCTTGTAAAAGTCATGTCAGGACATATTTTTTCACATAATTTACAGTTTGTACATTTTTCTTTATTTAAGTACAGTTTTTCTTCTAGAATACTCAGAGCCTTTGTAGGACAGATTGCTAAGCAGGCTCCACAGAGCGAACAGAGCTTCATTTAAATAACCATTTGTTTTCAGGCATATTAAGTTCTCTAGCACTTGCATTATCAGAAGTCTCATACTTAAGTCCTTTAATTATTGCTACTGGGATTCCTTCGGCACCATTGCCCATAACTAGCTCTGCTGCTGAAGCTATTTCGTCAGCAATTGCTATTCTCTTAACTCTTAGAACGTAGCCAAATAAGTCCTCTTTACCTCTGTAGTCTTTAAATACTTTTAGCCCGGAAACTCCTATTGCCATGTTTATGTGACCTTCTCTTAAAGGTCTACCGTAAGTATCTGTAATTACTACTACTACATTCTTCCCTGTAAGCTTCCTGATTCTAGTTCTTATTCTTTCTGCACTTTCATCTGGGTTTTCTGGCAGAAGAGCGACAACTTCTGGTGTCCCAGCTACATTAGATTTGTCTACTCCAGCATTAGCACAGACTATACCTTGCTTAGTAGCTACTATGAGATGTCCTCTAACGGCTTTAACTACCTTAATGCTTTCTTTAAGTATCACTTCAACTAAACGAGGATCCTTTCCTGTTATTTTCGCAATCTCAAAGGCTTTCGGCGAAGGCTTAACTTTACTTAACTCGATTACTCTGCCTTCAGCTTTAGAAACTATCTTGCTTGAAACTACAATAATGTCTCCATCAGATATTTCAATATTATTTTTCTTCGCAGCCTCGACGATAAGTAAACCTAAATCATCTCCCTTATGTACTATAGGGAAGTCTTCTAGACCTATTATTTTAACCTCAATAGGCACGTCCTAGTCAACTCTTATCTAGTATTTATGAGTTATTCAATACATTACATTTATGTGTCTGTTCAACATTATAGCTATAGAGTACTATGTCTGAAGCTAAAAAGAAAAAACTTGGAAGATTTCAGGTAATGGCGTTGCTTCAAGCGGCACGATTTTATGTATTAACTGGAGACGTAAAAAAGGCTTATTCATTTGGCTTAAATAGGGCTATTTTCTATGCTTGGGCAAAATACTATGGCCGCTTTGCTCCACGTAAGAGAGCCATAAAGAAGGGAGAAGAAGTAGTTACAGTAAAGGAAGGCGATAAATATATGGCTTATGTAGGCAATGAAGGAGCGTTCATAACTAAAAGTGGGTGGTTTATTATTGGAGATAAAGAGCAGAGACCTGAAGACTATGAAAGAGAAATAATAGCTAAAATAAATAGTGTAGTGCCTTACGAAGAAGCATGGAAAGTAGCAGTTGAATATGTTAAACAATTCAGTAAAAGTGTTCTATTAGATCAGCAGAAGTTCTATGAGAAAGTGTATAAGCCTGTAAGAGACAGTTTCTTAGAGCTTATAGAAAGATATAAGAAATCTAAAAAGAGCACATTAGAAGAGTTCTTTGGAGGAAGTTAAAGTATAGGAAAAAGCCGTAGCAAAGTTTATATGATTGTATATGTTTTGACGGTGCGAGTGATAGAGGAGTTTCTTAGTTCTCATGAT
>Ga0180302_10000828_pt1 | contig 14310 bp, 15 predicted proteins | sample GuaBasSediGuay17_FD_121794 | JGI IMG/M metagenome (GOLD analysis project Ga0180302, IMG submission 121794) | Subseafloor sediment microbial communities from Guaymas Basin, Gulf of California, Mexico - Guay17, Core 4571-4, 12-15 cm | ecosystem: Environmental > Aquatic > Marine > Hydrothermal... | reverse complement strand
GTTGTACAGATGTCAAATATACATTTTTGTCGGCTAAACTTACTTTGTTACGATAATTTTCTCTATTGTTAATAAAAAGATGTTATATCACTCTTTTGAAAAAATTTAAATTTATCACTATCAAGATATTAATGGCTTTAAAGCTACTAGTTCAAGTTAAGAGTGCTAATGGAGGTAAAACAATTGACCCTAATCGAATATTATGGTGCAGAAGATGACTTAAGAGAGCTATTTAATTCCATTAAGGATAGAGGGTACAACATAATAGGACCTAAAATCGTCGACAACGTCATAAGACTTGAAGAATTGAAAGAGTTTAGTGAAATCCCTAGGGGTATAGAAGATATACAGAAACCAGGCATGTATAAGTTAGTCAGAGGAGAGTTCTTTAGACACGGACCAGACTCTCCAAAGAAATTTCTCTTCCCACCAAGGTTACTACTCTTTAGGGTGAGCAAGGACTGGACCATAGAAATCCCAGAGGTGGAAGAAAAATTAATAGCTTTCTTTGGCATTAAACCATGTGACTTAGCAGCTATTAAAGCTATGGATGAAGTTCAAGGAGAGTTAGGAGATCCATATTATAGGTTAATTAGGAAAAACCTATTGATTATAGTAGAGAACTGTATAGAACCTGGAGAGACTTGTTTCTGCTCAACAATGGAAACCGGACCAATAGCGGGGAGTGGATTTGATATAGCATATACTAGAGTTGAAGACTTCATTGTATTTAGTGCTGATAGTGAAATAGGGGTTAACCTACTTAAAGAACTCAATTTAAGACCTTTGGACTCAGAAAAGAGTACTAAATATGCTAAAGCAATAAAGAGAGCAATTGATAAAGCTAAAGCTAACTTTTCTATTGAAGGTCTCCCTGAGAAACTAGAACTAAGTCTTAACTCACCTGCTTATAAAGAGATAACTGAGAAGTGTTTAGGATGTGCAAATTGTAATATGGTTTGTCCTACATGTTTTTGTTTTGATGTAGTAGACGTCCCCAACTTAAATGGAACTGTTGAGAGAATCCGAGTTTGGGATGGATGTTTCTCATATAGTTACGCTATGGTGGCTGGAGGGCATTTCAGACCAGATTTATGGGCTAGATATAGGCACTGGCTTCTTCATAAATTCTCTTACTGGCTAAAACAGTTTGGTAGATTTGGATGTGTAGGATGTGGAAGGTGTATTACATGGTGTCCAGTTGGGATAGATGTACGAGAGTCGATAATTAAAATTCTTAATTGGGTGAGAACATATGGTGAAGTTACTGAGTAAATTTATACCAAGAGTAGCCATTATTAGGAAAACTATAACAGAGACACATAATATTAAGACAGTATACTTAGAAGTACCATATGATTTTGAAAAACCAAAACCAGGTCAATTCAATGAGCTGTATATTCGCGGAGCAGGTGAAGTGCCCATATCAATAAGTGATATTACTGAAGAAGGTTTAATAGCACATACTATCAGGTTCGTAGGAACAGTCACTAAGATGTTTATCGAACTTAAGGAAGGAGATAAAATAGGAGTTAGAGGACCCTATGGTAATGGATGGCCCCTTTCCAAACTTAGAGATAAAGACGTTTTAATAGTAGCAGGTGGTGTAGGATTAGCTCCTTTAAGACCTGTTATAAGAGAAATTGAACGTAATAGGAACCTTTATGGGAGACTGATGATTCTTTATGGTGCTCGTACTCCTAAAGACTTGCTCTACAGACATGAATACTCTAGATATGAAAAGATTCCTAACAGTAAGCTACTAGTTACTGTAGATAGAGGAGATGAAAGTTGGACTGGTTATGTTGGAGTAGTTACGAAATTGATACCTAAAGTGGAAATAGAGCCAGAAAATACAATAGCATTAGTATGTGGACCTGAAATAATGATGCGATTCACTGTAAAGGATCTTATGGCTCGGGGATTAAGGGAGAATCAAGTATACTTATCATTAGAAAGAAGAATGAGATGTGGTGTTGGATTTTGTGGTCACTGTCAAGTTGGTCCTCTTTTTGTGTGTACAGAAGGTCCTGTATTCTCTTATGAGAAAATAAAGAAGTATTTTGGGGTGGAACAAATATGAAAAGGTTAAAGATAGCTGTTTATAAATTCACAAGTTGTGATGGGTGTCAACTCCAGATACTTAATTTGGAGGAGGAATTAATTGAGTTATCAGAGCACGTTGAATTTGCTATGTTTTATGAAGCTAGAAGAGATAACAAACCTGGACCCTATGATGTAGCATTTGTAGAAGGATCTGTTTCAACACCACACCAAGCCGAATTAATTAAGAAGGTTAGAGAAGACTCCAGAATAGTTGTAGCTATAGGAGCTTGTGCTACAGCCGGCGGTATACAAGCACTCCGTAATTGGGCTAATATAGAGGAGTATAAGAATTATGTATATCCTAGTCCTGAGTGGATAGAAACTCTTGAGAAAGCTAAACCTATTTCTGATTTCATTAAGGTTGACTATGAAATAAGAGGATGTCCTATTAGCAAGTATCAATTACTTTACTTCATAAATCAGCTACTAATTGGAAAGAGTCCTACACTACCTACTGATAGTGTGTGTATGGAATGTAAGATGAGAGGAAATATCTGTGTAATTGTCACAAAAGGAATACCTTGTTTAGGTCCAGTAACTATGGCTGGATGTGGAGCATTATGTCCAACCTACGGTAGAGGATGCTACGGTTGTTACGGTCCTATGATAGACCCTAAGCCTGAGGCTCTTGCTAAAAATTTCATCGAGAGAGGGTATAGTAAAAAAGAAGTATCTTTACTATTCAAAACATTCACAGGGTGGTCAACAGCTTTTAAAAAGGTGGTGAACAAGTATGGAAGATGAAGTCAGAACAATAAAAGTAGACTATCTAGCTAGAGTTGAAGGAGAGGGAAGGCTTTACATAAAGATTAGACAGGGAAAAGTAGAGAAAGTCGAAGTTGGAATATTTGAAGCGCCTAGATTCTTTGAAGCATTTCTCAGAGGAAGGAAGTATTTAGAAGTTCCAGACATAACAGCTAGAATATGTGGAATATGTCCTATAGCATACATTATGAGTTCTAGTAAGGCTTTAGAGAAAATTTTAGGGATAAAAGTTTCAGAGGAAATAGAACACCTTAGGAGAATAATATACTTAGCTGAGTGGATAGAAAGTCACGTACTTCATGTCGCTATGTTACATGCCCCAGATTTTGTAGGATGTCAAAGTGTATTTGACATGTATAAACAATATCCTGATTTTGTTAAGAACTCTCTTAAACTAAAAGCATGGGGAAACAAAATAATCGAAGTCATAGGAGGCAGACCTGTACATCCAGTTTCCTGCAGAGTTGGAGGATTTCATAGGGTCATAAAGAAAAACGAGCTCATACCTTTACTGAAAGACATCAAAAGCTTAAAACGTATAGCTAAAGAGTTCCTTGAGTTCATCTTAGAGTTACCAATACCAGAAGTTAAAAGAGATATTGAATACGTGTCACTGAAAGGAAAAGAAAAGTATCCTATTCTTAAAGGCAGGGTAGTATCTAACAAAGGATTAAACATTACCGAGGATGAACTTGAAAAAGCAATCAAAGTTGAACAAGCCCCCTATTCCAATTCATTGAGGTACAAAATCAAGAACAGAGGAACTTATATTACTGGACCTATAGCTAGGTTTAACAATAACTATGACTTACTAAAACCTGAAGTTAGAGAGGTAATAGAGTCGCATGGATATAAAGCACCACTTATAAACACTTATCAAAGTATAATAGCCAGAGCAGCTGAAGTATATCATGCAGTCCTTGAACTTGAAGAATTAATAAATGAATATAGAGAGCCAAAATATCCTTATGTAGAAGGAGGAGAAAGAGCTGGTCAAGAAGCTGCAATAACAGAGGCTCCAAGAGGCATGCTTTATCATTTCTACGAACTCAATTCAAATGGTTATGTAGTTAATGCCAACATAATACCACCAACATCACAAAACCTAGCTGCTATGGAAGAAGACTTAGCTCACATAGCTCCCATACTATCAGAGATGGATTATGATAAAGCCCAGTGGTTAGCAGAACAAACCATTAGAAATTACGACCCATGTATTAGTTGCAGTGTACACATGATAAAGCTAATAATAGATAGAGAGTGAAAATCTTAAAAGACAACAACTTAAAGAAGAATCCTAAGGTCCGGATAGTCGATGTAAGTTATAGAATTAGTTAGATTGTAATATATATTAATTGCTTTTGTCAAATATCAAAACTCTTATTTGATAAGCTTCTTTTAAAAGCTTAGAAATTTCAGGATCCCCCTCACTATGTGATCTGAAGGCTGTAGCATATGGCAATGCGACTATAAATAATAAACCTCCTAATCCACCTCTTTTCACATAATCAATTATTTCCCTTATATGCCTCCTCCCTCTAACACTAGGACAATCTGGATACATAGCATAGACTTTATTTCCTCTTAAAACAGCACTCTTAATCTCAAGGTATAACAATCCCCTAGTACATTTAATCAGGTAGTCTATCAGAGAAAAAACAAGCCTTGCATTTCTTTTAATTATTCTACAATTTACAAGCCAAGGTATTAACTTCTTTTTTCACTGCCTCCTCAAATGCCTTCATCTGAATCCCTGTATCAACAATTGTTGCTAGTTCATAATCACTGATAGCAAAGAGTCTATAATCAGTTTTCTTAGCATTCCTGATCTTCAAACAAAAACCTTTCTTTCATTTAACAAGGTAATCTCTTAATCTTCCTGTATTGTTAATGTATGCCTTTGAGCACTCCCCATTTACTAGTACTGTAACAACAAACCTGTTCAAACGATGAAGGATTTTGCACCCTATTACCCCTTCAATTTTGAGCAGCTTATTTCCCAAATCAACAACCTTCAATCTACTTCTATACTAAACAATATAGAAGCCATTCTACCTATAGCAAATGTAGCCTCTCACAGAGCCAAGACTAGACAATGCCATCTCAATTATTTTTCTCTTAATTTTTATACCAGCTGAAATAGCTATTATTGATCCTATCAGTGCTAATGCTCCTGTCACGAATAATAAAGAGGATAAGATTGCTACGACTATTGATAGGTTTAGGAAGTAGGAGTAGTAAGGGAACAAAGGAGTCAATGATGTAGAATGTGCTCATACATAATCCAACTTTAACAGGATTTTCGAGAGATTCTCTTTAATTTCGTGCTCTTCTTCAGCTATGACTCTTGATAATGATCTATAGTCTTTGGAAGATTCCTCTGCTAGAGCCTTAGAAATTCGCATATTGTAACTTTTCTTTACCACGTATTCAACTATCCTTCTCCTAAAGATATGTACTACATAACGTACTGCAATATTAATTCTACGAATAATTCCTTCATGTACCTGTCTTTGAACTCTAATACTTATGAAAGCTCTTATACCCATTAATAAAGTACCAGCAACTCCAACTATTAAACCACCAAGGGCTACGTTAGAGGGATCACTATAAGCGCCAGCTAATCCAGTAGTAACTGAAAGTATTTCAACCAGACCATCATTCATATCTAACACTGCTTCCTTAACATAGGCTAAGAACTCCTCTAGTTTTGACTCTTCTTTAACAAATTCCTCCTCATGAACGAGTTCGTCCTCAAGTATTTCTGTCAATCTCTCCCTTTCATGCTCATCTAACTCATAACCACCTAAAATTTTGAATAAAGTTCCATAGCTTCTCGTTCTCTCATTTCCAATATGCGTAACGTAAGACGTAGTCCAAGGACTCTGAATATTACCATGTAAAAGATAATTTGAGTCTAGTAGCTTCACTATGGATTTCATTATATCCTCTTTTCTTAAGAAATGCCAACCAAAAGTTAGCATGTTTGCTTTCCATTTCAGCTATCCTAATTAACTTAGACCTGATTACCTTGCTACGATAAAGACTGGCTAAGCGCTTATAAATTGTTGATAAAAAACATTTCATCTAAAAATGCTCTTTTAGCTAACTCAATTAGAGAACTCATTGATATACTTATCCCCTCATTTAAGCTACTTTATTAAACTTATAGATAGGACTAATTTATTAACTATAGGATAAAGATTATCCAACCATGAGTGATGGTGTGAGCAAAGAAATTGAGGTCAAACATCTTCCTAAACTGAATAAGTTTATTGTTAGACTTGGTAGAGGAAAGTATGCATTCGTAGAATATGAAATTAAGGAAGGATTATTCTATGTTAACAAGGCATATACTCCAGAGTATTGTTGCAGTTACGGCAGTAGCGTTAGGAGAACCGGTAGGAGCGACTATATTAGCTGAGCTTATATTGGAACAAAAAGTAGAACCATATACTTACATCTTCATGATTCTTATGCTATTTGGTATAGCTCTAGTAGAACTTGGTGAAAAGAGTAAACATTCTTAAGAGTCTTTTGGAGCACACTGCTAATGAAAAATGTTTAAGTGAAATTCTGTTATTGAGCCGAGTAAGCAAGGTTTCCATAAATACAAAGTTAAAGTTATCTAAAATGTTATAATGTACAGAGAATGGGGATAGAAGATGAATATTATAGAGTACTTATGTAGAGAAGCTCGTAAAATAACAGAGAAATCATTAAGTAACTTAAATGATCCAGAGTACTGGAATAGAACTAAAGAGAGCAGAAGAAGACAATTTGCAGAAATGCTTGGTCTTCTGAGCTATTTAAAATGTAAAGAACGTCCTCCACCAAAGTTGGAAGTGAGTGGAGTTATAGAACGTGAAGACTATTTGATTAAGAAAGTTTACTTTCAAAGCTTGCCTGGACTTTATGTTACTGGAACTCTTTATATACCGGAAGGAATAAGGGGACCAAAGCCAGCTATATTGTACCTCTGTGGTCATGCAAAGAATCAAAAGTTTCATTATCAACAACATGGACATAAGTTCGCCAAGCTAGGCTTCATATGTTTGATCATAGAAACTATACAAAAAGGAGAGATACGCGGTATACACCATGGAACTTATCATTATGGCTATTTTCACTGGTATAGTTTAGGGTATACACCAGCTGGAGTAGAAGTGTGGAATGCTATTAAGGCTATAGATATCTTACAATCAATGTCTGATGTTGATCCTAACCGAATAGGTGTAACTGGAATTTCTGGTGGAGGTGCTATGAGTTGGTTCACAGCAGCTATTGATGAGAGAGTTGAGGTGGTTGCTCCTGTTTGTAGTACTGCGACTATAGAGTCTCATATTTGTAAACGTACAATAGAAGGTCACTGTGATTGTATGTTTTGGATCAATAATTACATGTGGGATTTAACTGACGTAGGGGCTTTAATAGCCCCACGACCTCTTTTAATAGCTTCTGCTGTGAGAGATTGGATATTTGATATAGAGTCAGTTAGGTTGATTTACCGTAAGTTAAAGAAATTATACGAATTGTTAGGTGCACCTAAAAATGTACTCTTAATAGAAACTCCTGGAGAGCATTCCTATCACGAACTATCAAGGTGTATGATATACATGTGGTTCTTAAAGCACCTCAAAGGAATTGATGTGACATTAGAAAAATTAAGAGAATTTGATAGAAGACCTGTATCTCTAGTGCCTCTAGAAGAGCTTAGAGTATTTAAGAGAATTCCACTAGATGAAAGAGTTACTACAGTCCAAGATTGGTTTATTAAACTGCCTTCTCTTCCAGAGATTAAAGATGCAAGAGAGCTAAACGAGTACAGAACTAGTCTAATAAAGACACTCTATGAGAAAACATTTACTGCATTTCCAGATAAGCCTTGCAACCTAAATGTAAGGATTGAGCTAATTCAGGAATCTGAAAATTGGCTAGGTTACTTAATTAAGTTTACACCTGAAGATGGCTGGAGATTACGCATGCATATATTTAAACCAAAGAGAGTTACAAGTCCTGTACCTCTTCTTATGTTCTTAGCCAGAACAGCAAGAAACCTGTACTTCGGGGATGAACTATTGCATAAGTTGAATCATAAGTGGGCTAGAGCCGTAGTAGAGGTAAGAGGAATAGGAGAGACTTCCTGGTCCCCAGATTTACAATGGTTCATTAGACGATCAGCAATGTTAATTGGTCGGACTATTGCTAGTATGAGAATATACGATGCACTCAGAGCTCTTGAAGTTATAATCTCGTTAGATTGGGTTCAAAAAGATAAAATAGCTATTATGGGAAGTGGAGAAATGGCTGTCATAGCTCTTTATGTAGCTTTACTTAAAGAAGATGTAAAGGCTGTAGTTTTACACAAACCACCTCCAACTCACTATGTTATTTCAGATCCTAAGGGGGCTGGAAACGTTATAGAATTACTCAATGTATTGAGATATACTGATTTACCTTACATAGCTGGCTTACTGTGGCCTAAAGAGTTGGTGTTTCTAGGACCTAGACCGTACACTTACTCATGGGCTGAAGACTTGTATGCTCGATTAGGTCCCCCTGGAGTGGTTAGGCACATTAAAGACTTAGCTCAATGGGTCTCTGTGTAATTATGTTTCGCTTTCAAATTAACATTTATTTTAGTCTATTTGACTAGAAGTTAGGAGGGTATAAAGATAAGTAAACTTGAAGATAAAGAGAGGCTTAGCTAGAAGTCATATAATACTCGCCTACTTATTATTAATCATGTATCAAATAATATACAAACCTATAGGCATAATACACACTCCATTCAAGCAACCTAAAGGAACTCCCATCCAACCAGTTAGTGCTGAGGGAGTGAAGGGACATGTTGAAGTGTTTCCTGAATATGCTAAAGGACTCAAAGATCTTGAAGGTTTCTCGCATATATTCTTGATCTACCACTTTCATTTAGTGAAAGGCTTCTCTTTAACAGTTAAACCATATATGGATAGTGAGATACGAGGTATTTTCGCTACTCGCGCTCCCTGTAGACCTAATCCAATAGGAATCTCTGTAGTTAGGCTCATTAAAATTGAGGGAAATATACTTCATATTCAGGATGTAGACATAGTAGATGGCACTCCACTACTAGATATAAAGCCCTATGTCCCTACTTTTGATGTAAGGAAAGTTGAGAGAATAGGTTGGCTCGAAAGAGTAGTAAGCAAGGTATATACGACTAAAGATAATGGGCGATTTATTAAAAAATCTCAATGAAAATAAATTCACCTTTTCCATACATCTAAAGGAGGTTTTAGTTCCGGAGGAATTGGTGATTTGTACTTTCTCCCCTTTAATCTTTTCCTATGTTCTTCCTTGGCTTTCTTCAAAATCTCTTTATTAGTTAATAGGTCTAATGCTGTAGCTGCCATAACTTTTGCTGCAAATATTAATGATTTATGTGCTATTCCAGCTGCACTTTGTGCTACAGCTTGCCAAGAATGCCCTGGAGTACCAAGTACCCAAGTAGCGACGCTGAATTCGACAGTAGGGGCTTGCCAACTTACATCCGCTACATCTGTTGAAGCAGGCATTATATCTCCTTCGCCCCAAGGGTCTGGGATTTCATCATCTATAAGTTTGTTAATCAGTCTCTCCCATCCAGGACGCTTCGATTTTCTTAAAAGATTAATCTTAGTCTCATGTGGTATGGTCTTAGCTATTTGTCTTGAGAACTCTAGTTCTTCTTCAGTGTATTTTGGTAAGCCTATTTCTCTCATGTTCTTAACTATAAGTTCAGCTATAGTTCTATTTGGTATTAAGTTATAGAGACCTCCAAGAAACTCTACTTTAAACTTAGTTCTAGTCATTAATGTTGCTCCTTTAGCTATGTCCAAAATCCATTTATAAATATATTCTACTTGGTCTCTTTCTGGAGCTCTAATATAATACCAACTTCTAGCATAATCCGGAACAATATTCGGTTGCATTCCTCCCTTTTCAATAATATAATGCACCCTTGCCTCTTGGATTATGTGCTCTCTCATATAATTAACTCCTATATTCATCAACTCTACAGCATCCAAAGCACTTCTACCCTCCTCAGGTGAAGCAGCAGCATGAGCCGATTTACCATAAAAGTGAAATTTAACTGAATTTACAGCTAAGCTACTCTTTAACGTAACAGCGTTCATTGAGCCAGGGTGATGACTGATGACTGCATCTACATCCTTAAAACATCCTTCCCTTACCATGTAAACCTTGCCACTAAAATTCTCTTCAGCTGGACAACCGAAGAATTTGATGGTTCCTTTAATGTTGAACTTCTCCATCGCTTGTTTAACAGCTATGGCCGCTGCTACTCCTGAAGTTCCATGAATATTATGTCCACATCCATGACCGGGAGCTCCTGGAATTAATGGTTCTCTCCACGGAACCTTTTTCTGTGAAAGTCCTGGCAACGCGTCATATTCGCCCATTATCCCAATTATTGGTTTACCATTACCCCAACTGGCAATGAACGCGGTTGGCATCCCGGCGACTCCTCTTTCAACTTTAAACCCGTGTTTTTCTAGTTCATCTGCAAGCAATTTCGATGATTTAAACTCCATAAGCCCTAGCTCTGCATACTCCCAAATCTTATCACTAATTTCAATGACCCTTTCCTGATTAGTATCGATCCACTTAAATGCAACTTCTTTAATCAAGTAACTCACCGATTCATTACACTTGTAAGTATTATTTAACTACTCTATTTTTCAATATTAGTGTCTAGAAATATTTTTCAGAAAGAAGAAATATTAAAGTCTAAGTGAAAAATGTCGATCTATGAGTGTCTATGGCATATAGACTTCCCAGAAGAAATAAATTTGATTGAATCAAAGTATATGATATTCTTAATTAAACTTGCTGAAAGAACTCTAGGCAAGTATTATAGGAAAATCTTAGACTTAGCTTGCGGTACAGGTAGGCATCATAAGTACTTAAGAGAAGAAGGATTTGAAGTATATGGAGTTGACTTAAATAAAGAACTAATTGAGTTAGCGAAAAAGAGAAATAAAGATTTCGAAGAATATTATGAAGTTAAAGACGTGAGGAGCATAGAATATATTGAAAATTTTGATGTTGTGATAAACTGGTATACATCATTTGGTTATTTCTCAGATGAGGAGAATAGATTAGTCTTAAGGAGGATATTTAGGGCATTAAAGCCCAAAGGAATTTTAATACTTGACTTTCCCACAGTATGGAGGGAAGGAGTACAAGCAGTAGAACATAATAATTATGTAGAGATAAACAAGAGCACTAAGATTGATAGATACACATTTGACTTTTATTCAAAGCTTTTCGAAAAGAGAGGAAATATTCTAGAACTTGTAGGTGAGTTGAGGATAAAATTAACCGTATATCCGCCAGAGGTATTGAAGAATATGTTAGAGAGTGTTGGATTTAAGGTCTTATATGTGTTTGCTAACAGGGGAATTCACTTGGTTAGAAATTTTGAGTTAACCAGTATAATAAGGAGGGAAATAAGGAGATTAGTTTGGGTAGTATATAAGGCTAAGTCGTTCTCATGAAATGCTTAACTCATCACTAAGAGTTTCTACATGAAGATCCTTTGTATATATTTCGAAGATTTCTTCCAACCTTAATCTTCTTAACAACCTTATTGCTTTTCTCATGTCTCCTAGGTTTCTCAGTTTATCTATTATAAAACGTTTGATTTTAATGGTAACTATTTTACCATTTCTTTTATTCCTTACAATTATTTCAAACTTTGAGGAATCGACTATCTTTATGTTTAGTTTTCCAAGGGTACAGCCTGTACTACATTGAATTCCATCGATTATGCAAGAAAATGGAGTCTTTAGAGGAACCATTACTAAGGCTTCTAACTCTTTGTCATTTACTGCATTTACTAACTCTTTTCCTAAAGACCCAGCTTCAAAGCCCAACAGTAGGAAAGGTCCTAGATGACCATGGAATTTACTGGCTTCTTCTAATGTTAACATGATCACTTCCTCTTCTTCAATACAAGTATTAAAATAGCTTCAAGAATTACTATTATAATTAAACTGTAGGTGGCCATTTGATACATCTCTAATTGATATCGTAAATTATTTACCTCTTTCAAGACTCTATAATTGCTAATAGCCTCCTTAAGTTTTTCAATGTTATAGAGAAACATCATTGTCACATTCTTTAACTCTGAAGTAGTTCCAGGGAAATTAGTCAACGCTATATGAATAGCACCAACTTTCTCTGCCAAGCTCTTTCCAAAAGTAGTCCCACTTTGAAGATTATCTATAATTAACATCACGTTTTCTTCCTTCGCTTTAGTCTCAAGTTCTATTACATCCTTTGAAGATAATCTTTCAGGAGGGTCAAACACAGCTATAACTTGGAATCCTAACCACTTGATAAAAGCAGCCTGCCATTTCATACATATTACCTTAACCTCACTAAACTTGAATTCCAAAGCTATTTCCTTCATCTTACTGGATATCTCATCAATCTTCTTAAGACAAATACCTAGTCTCTTGGAGACATTAATTCCCAAGTGTTTATTCAAAGCTTCTGCTACCTTTATGTAATAGTTTTTCAAGTTCTCAGGAGTATTCCAAGGTCCTGATATTTTAACTAAAATAGCCTTACTCTTAGAAGACTCTACTAATCGATTTAACCAAGGCTCTATACCATGATAGAAGACTAGCTTAGCCATAGATATAGCTGCAACATCACTGGGCTTTATATCATAATGTGCTGGACAAATGTTCGGACTAGCTATAATGATGACGGTAGCCTTATCTCCAACAAGGTCTTGAACAATACTACCTAGTACACTAGTAGTAGTTACTACGATAGGCTTCTCGTATTCTTGGGGATAAGCTAAACTACTCCATACAGATAAGCTAGCAATTAAAAGGATTATTGGTATTACCATTCTTCGCATTATTCGCACCCTTTTTCGTTTCAGATATCTGATATAAAAGTCTAATTAACCTTTATAGCTCTTAAGAGTAAATTCTTTACCCTGTGGTGAAGTCTATGAAGAATGTAATCAAGACAAGTGTAAGTGTTCCCATTCTAATTTATAATGAAATGGTATCTCTAATGGCAGATTTATCAATGAATAATAAATCTAAGTTCATTTCAAATGCTATCTCCAACTACGTCTCTCAAATGAAGTGGAGGCTCTCCAAAGGTGAGATAGCCGGAGTTTTAATGCTAGCCTACTATCATGAGAGATCAACTATGTTAAAGAGATTAATGGAAGTTCAACATGATTTTATAGATATAATTAAATCTTCTATTCACTTTCACTTAACTAAAGACTTATGTTTTGAAATTGTTGGAGTAGTAGGGAGAGTCGAAAGAGTAAAAGAGCTAATCTCTGAGATGAGTAGGATAGAGGGCATTTGTAAATTCCAAGTGGCTTTCATTTCTATTGATGAAATATTAAAGGGGAGCGATTAGTATTAGAGAATAATGAAATTAGATTATTTGACCCTAGAATTCTTTAAACTGAAGACTAAGGACTTGCACTTTTACTCGTACTTCAGAATTTCACTAAGTGAGAGACTAGAAGTTGCAAAGGAAGAGTTCCTTTGTTATTGAAATAATAGATGCGACATAATAAGGAGAGCTATTCAATGTATTAGTAGCCATTTACTGTAGCCTATACCTTCTACTACAGTACAATTCACAAAGTTTTTAAATAATCTCATAGGAATCTTTAAATACTGGTGTTTGTTGTAACTTTTCGTGTCTAGGAAACTTAGAGAGGAGTTTATTGAGTTATTAGAGGAGGATGTTGAGTTTCGCTACGTTGTAATGGGTTACTTAGGAATATCAGAAGTTCTGAAGAGATTAGACATAATAGCGAAAGAGCAAGTAAAGCTAAGAGAAGACTTCAAAGCACTAAGAGAAGAGCAAATCAAGCTAAGCGAGGAGCAGACAAAGCTGAGGGAAGACTTCAAAGAGCTGAGAAAAGAGCAAATTAGGCTAACTCAAGAGCAAGTAAAGCTAAGAGAAGACTTCAAAGCACTAAGAGAAGAGCAAATCAAGCTAAGCGAGGAGCAAGTTAGGCTTAGAGAAGATTTCAATAAATTAAGAGAGGAGCAGATTAAACTTAGAGAAGATTTCAATAAAATGCTTTCTGTTCTTGTTGATATGGACAAGAGGTTGACTAGAGTTGAGCGTACTTTAGAGAAGCTTACTTTAGATATTGAGGATGAAGCTAGAGAAGTGCTAGGTTCTAGGCTTAGGGATTTAGGTGTTGATGTAAAGCTAGATAGACTTGAGTTACCTGGTTTAGAGTTAAATGTTTATGGTGTTAGTGACGATATTTGTATTGTTGGAGAAGCTACTGTTAGGTTAGGTGTTGATGGTGTTAGGAAATTTGTTAGGAAGTTTAATAAATTGTCTAAGAAATTTTCCAATTATCTAAGACCAAAAATTATACTCGTAATATAT
>Ga0180302_10000826_pt1 | contig 14326 bp, 15 predicted proteins | sample GuaBasSediGuay17_FD_121794 | JGI IMG/M metagenome (GOLD analysis project Ga0180302, IMG submission 121794) | Subseafloor sediment microbial communities from Guaymas Basin, Gulf of California, Mexico - Guay17, Core 4571-4, 12-15 cm | ecosystem: Environmental > Aquatic > Marine > Hydrothermal... | reverse complement strand
GCTGGGGTGATGGCCGTGCAGATATCGATCGACGGGGCCAACGCTCAAACACACGACGCCTTCCGAGGGAGGGAAGGGGCTTTCGAAGAGGCGCTTAGGGGGGCAGAGGCCTGTAGAAAGACGGGCCTTCCGTTCCAGTTCGGCATGACGATAAGAAGGGGCAATCTGAGGGAGATACCGGAGATGTTGAGGATGACGGTTGAGCTGGGGGCGTCGGCGGCCGAGTTCTTCGACCTGGTGAGGGTTCCGAGGGTCAAGAGGGAGATACCCGATGAGGCCCTGTCCCCCCAGGAGAGGAGGGAAGTTATGGAATGGCTGGCCGAGGCCCAAAGGGATTGCCCGATAATCATCAGGGTGCCGGCCTGCCCCATGTATCCCCTGGTGCTGAAGGAAAAAGGGGTGAGGCCCAAACATTTCCCCTCGGAGCTGCTGAGGAGGATACCCTACTACGACAGGGGATGCGCCGCCGGGATGCCTAACGGCTACGTTCAAATCTCCCCGAACGGCGACGTCCACCCCTGTATGCTCCTTCAGATCAAGCTCGGCAACGTCAGGGAGGAGAGCATCCGGCGCATATGGGAAAGCTCACCTATCCTCGCGGAGCTCAGGGACAGAAACCTGCTCAAAGGGGCGTGTGGGGAGTGCCGTTACAGGGATGAGTGCGCCGGATGCCGGGGCAGGGCTTACGAGGAGACGGGCGATATGCTGGCGGCCGATCCGGGATGCTGGATGGCCGCCGAAGCCTCTCCGGGGAGGTGAGGAAGGTGTTGGCGGCGGGGTTTATAGCTCTGGCCGCCGCGGCGGCCGGGGAGCTCGGAGGTGATCTGACGATCACCGTGATCTACGATAACAACCCCTTCGACGAAAGGCTTGAGACCAAGTGGGGGTTCGCCTGCCTCATAAGGGGAACCGAGAAAACGATCCTTTTCGACACAGGGGGCGACGGGAGGACGCTTCTGGGGAACATGAGGAAGCTGGGGATAGACCCCCGATCGGTGGAGGTTGTCTTCCTCTCGCATATACACGGCGATCATACCGGTGGACTGTGGGATTTTCTCAGGGAAAACGGGGATGTGACCGTTTACCTGCTTAAATCGTTCCCGGAGAGCTTCAAAGTTAGGGTGAGGGAGGCCGGGGCGAAGGTCATCGAGGTGGACGGCCCGAGGATGGTGTGTCGCGATGTTTACTCGACCGGCGGGCTTGGGAGGTGGATAGAGGAGCAATCGCTGGTCATAAAGACGGCCAAGGGGTTGGTTGTGATAACCGGATGCGCCCATCCGGGGGTGGCGAACATAGTTAAAAGGGCTAGGGAGATCTTCCATCAGCGCCCCTACCTCGTGCTGGGAGGCTTTCATCTGGGGGGAGCGAGCGCTCAGAGGATAGGGGAGATCGTGGATGAGATGAGGAAAGAAGGGGTGAAGATGGTGGCTCCGCTTCACTGCTCAGGGGATCTCGCCAGGAAGCTGTTCAAGGAAGGGTTTGGGAAGGAATGTATCCTCGGCGGGGTGGGCTTGGAGGTGAAGGTCAAAGGGGCTTTCCCAGCCGAGGGGAAGGCGGGCGTCGATCCCGGAAGGGATCAGGCCCTCACCTGGGCCGAGATCAAAAAGAATCATTTTGGCTGAGCCGGGAGGCGGGATGATGGAGGAGCTGAGGCGTAAGGTGGAGAGGATCATAGAGGAGATCGGCCGCAAATGGGGGATCGATAGAAGCGCGGCCAGGGAGATGCTGCATAAGTTCATCTGTCGAGGGGCGTGCGACTGGTTTAGGAGCAGAAAGCCGCCCGAAAGGTTTGAGCTGGATCTGACGGAGGAGCAGAGGAGAGGGATAGAGGCGATCATCAGGGGGATCATGGGGGATGTTTCGATGGAAAAGGCGAGGAGGGATATACACGCCGTGCTTTGTCACCCCATATCGGGGTGAGGCTTCATCATAAAAACCTCGGAAGGGAGGGCAAAGATGAAGAGGAACGTGGTCATCATCGGAGGGAGTGCCGCGGGCATAACGGCCGCGCTCACCGCCAGGAGGCATTACCCGGACGCCAAGATAACCTTGATCCGTAAGGAGGAGAAGGTGCCGATCCCCTGCGGCATACCTTACATCTTCGGCACCCTCGGATCGCCGGAGAAGAACCTGATGCCGGAAGATCCGCTCATCAAAAACGACATCGAGCTGATCATCGACGAGGTCGTCTCGATCGATAGAAGCTCCAAGGCCGTCAAGACGAAGGGCGGCAGGGAGATCGGGTATGATAAGCTGATCCTCGCTACAGGTTCCGTGCCGATTGTTCCGCCGATACCGGGGGTTGAGCTGGGGAACGTCTTCACGATCAAGAAGGACGTGAATTACCTGGCGAGGATACTGGAGGCCCTGGGCGAGGCGAGGGATGTGGTGATCATCGGGGGCGGGTTTATCGGCATGGAGATAGCCGATGAGTGCTGTAAGAGGGGGAACCTGAACGTGACGGTGGTCGAGATGTTGCCGCACTGCTTGGCGTTGGTGTTCGAGGACGAGCTGTGCGTGGCGGCGGAGGAGGAGCTTTCCAAGCGGGGCGCCCGCATAAGGACGGGCGAGAAAGCGAAGGCGATCGTCGGCGATGGGAAGGTGGAATACGTCGAGCTAGAAAGCGGTGAGAAGATCAAGGCGGACGTGGTGATACTGGCCATAGGTGTTCGACCGAACGCACAGCTCGCCAAGGAAGCGGGCCTGGAGCTGGGGCCGCTCGGGGGCGTAGCGGTGGACAGATACATGAGGACGACCGATCCCGACATCTTCGCCGTCGGCGATTGCGCTGAGAAGTTCGACTTCTTCACCGGCAAACCCTCCCCTCTGAGGCTCGCCTCCATCGCCACGGCCGAGGCCCGCATAGCGGGGGCCAATCTGTTCGAGCTGCGCCGGGAGAACAAGGGCGTGGTGGGGGTCTTCTCGACTAAGATAGGCGACGTGGCGCTCGGGCTGGCGGGGATCGATGAGAGGAGGGCGCGCGAGGCGGGGATCGATTTCGTCGTGGGGGTATCCGAATCGGTCGACAGACACCCTGGAGGGATGCCGGGGGCCACGCCGACCAAGGTGAAGCTGGTCTTCAGGAGATACTCGGGGGCTATAATAGGCGGATGCGTCCGCGGCGGAGAGGGAGCAGGGGAGATGGTGAACCTGATATCGGCGATGATCCAAAGCGGGATGCACGCCGATCAGATAGCGCTGTTCCAGATGGGAACCCACCCGGCCCTCACCGCCTCGCCCGTGGCCTACCAGATCGTCAACGCCGCCGAGATAGCCCTCTCCCAGATGAGATGAAAGCTCGGGGGGCCTCAAGCCCCCCGCCTCCCCTTCAACCGCCCTTTTCTGCTATACTAAACTCTGAAACTCCCGAGGAGGTTGGGGGATGAACGAGTGCATCTTCTGCAAGATCGTCGCCGGCGAGATACCCTCCAACAAGGTCTACGAGGACGATGAAGTGGTGGCTTTCATGGACATCAACCCGGCCAACCCGGGTCACACCCTCGTCGTCCCCAAAAAGCACTTCAGAAACCTGCTCGACATCGACGAGGGGACGGCGGCAAAGGTGATGGAGGCGGCGGTCAAGGTGGCCAAGGCGATCAAAAAGGCTCTCAACCCCGACGGGCTGAACCTCTTCCACGCATCGGAGAAAGCCGCCTTCCAGACCGTCTTCCACTTCCACATCCACGTCATACCGAGGTGGGAGGGGGACGACCTGGTCGAGCCGTGGAAGCCGAAAAAAGGCGATCCGGAGAGGATCGCCGAGACGGCGGCCAAGATAAGGGAGGCGATGGGCTGATGAGGAGCTTCGGACTGCTGGTCAAGCCCAGCTCGGCCGAGTGCAATATGAGATGTGTCTACTGCTTCTACCGCGACCGCCCCACCGACCCCTACCGCGACAAGAAGGGCAGGAGGATGAGCGATCAGGTGCTGAGGGAGATGATAAGGCAGTATATGTCGATGGTGGACGCCGCTTCAATAAGCTGGCAAGGGGGCGAGCCGCTGTTGATGGGCCTCGATTTCTTCCAGGCGGTCGTGAGATACGAGATGAAGTTCGGTCGGGCCGGGCAGATCGTCGGAAACAGCGTCCAGACCAACGCCGCCCTGATCGACAAGGAATGGGCGAGGTTCTTCAACAGATATAACTTCCTCGTCGGGATAAGCCTGGACGGCCCCAAGGAGATCCACGACAGATACAGGAAGTTCCCCTCCCCCAACAGGAGCAGCTTCGACGAGGTGATGAGGGCGGTCAGGATATTGAGGGAATACGAGGTGGAGTTCAACGTGCTGGCGGTCGTCAACGATCTTAACGTCAAACAGCCCGAGCTGCTCTACGACTTCTTCGTCTCGGAGGGGTTCCAGTTCCTTCAGTTCATCCCCTGTGTGGAGAGGGATCCGGTCACCGGCGAGATAACGCCCTTCTCCGTCAAGCCGGAGGAATACGCCGACTTCCTCTGCGCGCTTTTCGACAAGTGGTATAACAACGGCGAGCCGGTCGTCTCGATCAGGCTTTTCGACGCTATACTCGCCATCCACCTGAAGCTAGAACCGGGCCTCTGCATGCTGGACGAGAGGTGCGGCAGCTATGTGGTGGTGGAGTATAACGGCGATGTCTATCCGTGCGACTTCTTCGTCCAGGAGGACATGTTCCTGGGCAACCTGCTCCAAACGCCGCTGCACCAAATAGTTCAGACCGAGAAGTTCAACTGGTTCGCATCGATCAAGGCGGGGGATTACCCCGAGTGCAAGGTGTGCAGGTGGAACGAGATCTGCCGGAACTCGTGTCCCCGGTTCAGGTATGTGCTGGGCGGGTTCGATCGAAAAAGCTATCTGTGCGAGGCGTTCAGGAGGTTTCTGAAGTATTCGAACAAGCGGTTCAGGATTCTGAAGGAGAAGATCCTGACTTCCCGCCGCCTTCCGGTTTACATGGCGGGGATGTGAGGGGGAGAGGTTGCCCCCTCACCCCTCCATCTCCAGGACGACGACCGTGTCGTATTGATCGATCGGCTTGGGCGGGAGGTTGGTCAGGACGAGCTTGTCGCCTTCCTTTTTAACTTCGACCGTTCGATCCGGCTCGGCGAGGAAGTATGCTCTTTTGACCTCGCCTTTGATCCCCTCCACTTCAAGCCTTCCGTCCCAGGGCCAGGCGAAGAGGTGCAGGTAGAGCTTGCCCTCCTTGGCGGTGCATCTGCCCCATGTGGGTATGCCTATCGGGCTGGGCTTGGCGCCGTAGATGCTCTCGCCGTTGACCCTCAGCCACTCGCCCACCTTTTTGAGCCGTTCGACCGACGGCTGGGGTATTTCGCCCTCGGCGGTGGGGCCGACGTTGAGCAGGTAGTTGCCGCCCTTGCTGACGATGTCCACGAGCTTCTGGACGAGAACGCCCGGATCCTTCCAGTTGTGATCGTAGCTCTTGTATCCCCAGGTGTCGTTTATGGTGGCTGGGGTTTCCCAGTCGCCCTCCACGACGTGGTCGGGTATTTTATTGTCGCCCATCTCCCTGTAGTCGCCCAGCCCGTGGCCTATCCTGCCGTTTATGAGCGTTTGGGGTTGGATCGAGAGGACGAACTCCCTGAGCTCCCTGGCCAGCTCGGGGGTGGGGGTTCCTATGTCGAACCAGATGATGGCGATCGGCCCGTAGTTTGTGAGCAGCTCGCGGAGCTGGGGTTTGACGTATTCCCTGATGTATTTGGCGAAATCCTTTTTGGCCGGGTCGTAATCCCAGTCATTCCCCATCCCGTCGGGGTGGTGCCAGTCGAGCGTCTGGGAGTAATAGAAGCCGAACTTGATGCCGTGCTTCTGGCAGGCTTCGGCCAGCTCCTTCATCGGGTCGCGTTTGAAGGGGGTGGCCTTGACGATGTTGTAATCGGTCAGCTTGGTGTCGAACATACAGAAGCCGTCGTGGTGTTTGGCGGTTATGACCATGTATTTCATCCCGGCATCTTTGGCGATCTGAACCCACTCCTCGGCGTTGAATTTGACGGGGTTGAAATGTTTGGCGAGCTGTTCGTATTCCTTGACGGGTATCCTGGCCCGGTGCATGATCCACTCGCCGATGCCGGGGATCATTTTGCCCTTCCACATACCGGCGGGTATGGCGTAAAGCCCCCAGTGGATGAACATCCCGAACTTAGCCTCCCTGAACCAGGCCATCCTTTCGTCCCGGTTCATTCATACCCTCCGCTTCGCGGTTTTGGCAGCATAAATTATAACCCAATTCGGCTTGATCGGGAAGCTTTCGGGGGGATCAGGTTGACTCAAGCCGTTCGGTGCTCGTTTCGTTGAGCAGCCCGTCCAGGGTCATGGGGCTGCAGACCCCTCTTTCCCTGACCCATTTCCCCATCGCTTCGCAGTAGATCCTCATGTTTCTGGATGTGGCGGTGTGGAAGGGACAATCGGAACAGGAAGAAGGCCGGAGTATAAGTTCGATTTCCGGATGAATTTTCACCCTTCCCTCCCTCCGGAGCTTCCATTTAACGGTTCCTGTGTTCAGGTTGTTTCTGAGCAGGATAGGCAACAGCCTCTTGCACAGCTCCTCGGCGGAGTTGAGGGTTATGGGGACGGCGATCAGGTTCAGGTTGACCGTTTTGAAACCGCGGAAGACGGGGTATAAGCTCAGGTCGTCCATCAACTGGTAGACCTTATACTCCTCCCATTCGTTTTTGCGTGCTTTTTCGACGAACCATCTCCTGCCCGCGCACATGACGATTCCAGAGCTGTTGATGAAGCTATAGCTGAGCTTCATCCCTTTTCCTCGCCCATTCTGGCTGTAAAACACCCGAACGCCCGCCCCACGGGAATTCTAAATTAAACTTCGCCGGAAGTCAATCGCCCCCGGTTTGAACCCCGACTGCTTTCCCTTGACACCGATCGCGATAGGGGGTTATAATGGTGGCCGTCAACCGCCTTAGGAGAGGGGTGGGATGTTTTGGGATGAAGAGATGGAAACCCTTCCGAGGGATGAGCTTAAAAGGCTTCAGGTCGAGAGGCTCCGTCAAACCCTGGTAAGGGCCAGCCGATCCCCTTTCTACAGCAGGCTGTTCAAGAGGATAAAGCTCGACCCTGAAAAGGTCAGCTCCCTCGACGTCCTCAAGGATATCCCCTTCACCACGAAGGAGGATCTGAGATCGAACGCCCCTTACGGCTTCCTGGCCGTCCCCAAGGAGGAGATCATCAGGGTCCACTCCTCCTCCGGCACGACGGGCGCCGCCACCCCCATCCTCTACACCCGAAGCGATATCGACCGGTGGGCGGATCTGGTGGCGAGATGCATGTATATGACGGGCGTCAGGAAAGGGGATGTCTTTCAAAACACGATGGGCTACGGGCTGTTCACGGGAGGGCTGGGCTTCCATTACGGGGCCGAAAAGCTTGGCGTCATGGTCATCCCCTCCGGGCCGGGCAACAGCAAAAGGCAGATCTATCTGATGCGAACCTTCGGCACGACGGTGATCCACATCCTCCCCAGCTACGCCCTGAGGCTGCTTTCGACCTTCGAGGAGCTGGGCCTTGATCCCAAGGAGGACACGCAGCTCAGGATCGCCTTCATCGGCGCCGAGCCGCATACCGAGGAGATGCGGAGGAGGATCGAGGAGGCATACGGCGTGGACGCCTACAACTCCTACGGCCTATCCGAGATGAACGGCCCCGGCGTCGCCTTCGAATGCCCTCACAAAAACGGGATGCACGTCTGGGAGGACAGCTTCATACTGGAGGTGGTCGATCCCGAAACCCTGGAGCCGGTTCCGGAAGGGGAGGTCGGGGAGCTGGTCTTCACGACGCTGACCAGGGAGGGGATGCCGATCATCAGATACCGGAGCAGGGATCTGGCGGCGGTTTACCCCGACCCCTGTCCGTGCGGCAGGACGCACAGGAGGATATCGAGGATCATGGGCAGGACGGACGATATGCTCATCGTCAAGGGGGTCAACATCTTCCCGATGCAGATAGAGAAGGTGTTGATGAGCATCCCGGAGGTGGGGACGGATTATCAGATCGTGCTCGAAAGGGAGAACTACATGGACAAGCTGATCGTCAGGGTCGAGATCAACGCGAAGTTTTTCGAGGGGGACGTCAAAGGGCTTGAGAGGCTGAGGAGGAGGATAATCGAGGAGCTTCGCTCGGAGATCGTCGTCACACCCGAGGTGGAGCTGCTGGAGCCCGGAAGCCTCCCGAAGGCGGAGGGGAAGGCGGTCAGGGTCATAGATAGAAGGGGGTGAGGGAATGGCCCATCAGATCTCGGTCTTCGCCGAAAACAGGCCCGGCAGGTTGAGGAAGGTGACGGGCCTTTTAGCCGAGGCGGGGGTGAACTTGAGGGCGTTGACGATAACAGGCGTCGAGAAATACGGCGTCATAAAGCTGCTGGTCGACAAGCCCGACCTGGCCTATGAGGCCCTGATCGCCGCCGGCGTGCCCGCCAAAAAACAGGAGGTGATCGCCATCCTCATAGAAGACGAGCCAGGCAGCCTCTATAAGGCCCTGAGCGCATTGGCGGAGAGAGGGGTGAACATCGAAAACGCCTACGGTTTCCTGACCCACGAGAGCGATAAAGCCGTCTTCGTCTTCGAGGTGGAGGATCCAAAACAAACTGTCGAGCTTTTGAGGGAGATGGGGTTTAAGCCCCTGAGCGACGCCGAAATCGCGGCGTTATAAACGATACCTTAAGGGAGGTGGGGGATGAGGAAAACCCTAGCATTAGGGGCGCTGTTGCTGTTGTTCCTGGCCGTCCTATCGGCGGAGGCTAAAACCACCACGATAGGGCTGTTCAGGTTCTACGTCCCGCTGAGGGAGGAGGAGATCTCCACCTTCAGGATGGAGAGGCTCATCGTTATGACCAGGGGCAGCTATAAGGACGCCGCCGACTACACCGTCGCCATCTACTACCACCCCTGGGTCCCCCTCATCTCGGGCAATTTATACCTCGAGAGCGCCTACTTCGTGCTCAAGAAACTGCCCGGCATCGGGAAGCTGCCCTGTAACGGCAGGATATGGGTCGGCAGGGGCAGAAGGATAAACTTCGGGGTGACGCCCACCTATTCCAATAGGAAGACGAGCGAATACGGCATAGTCTCGGACATGTTTACCCACGACAGGGTCCAGGGAATACAGCTCAGCTTCAGCCGTAAACCCCTGTTTTGGGGTATCTCGGTTTACAACGGCTACAAGCTGGGGGTTCGGAGGGCGGGACCGGTCTCCTTCCTGGCCGATAGGGGATTGGATCTGCTCAACTGGGGCAACGATATCGATAAAGGCAAGGAGATCTGTGGGAAGGCCGGCCTGAGATTGAACGGGAAGCTGGAGGCGGGCGTATCGGCCTCCTTCGCCAAGCTGTTCGACGACGGCAGGGAGCTAACCGATCCGGAGAAAAACGATGAGGTAACCCTCGTGATGGGGCTTTTGGGGATGAGGGAGGTCAACGCCGAAACGGGCGAGGTTGAGGTCTCGGGCGAGCTTGAGAGGGATTACAAGGCCAGGCTCGGGCTTGATGCGACCCTCACCCCCGAAGTTAAATCCGACATAGCTCCTTCCCTCCTTCGGTGCGAGCTTTACTACGGGATATCGGGCGACTTGAATCACGTGGGGTGGCAAGCGCTTATGGGGATCAAGGTCAAGCCGATCAGGATGGATCTCTACACGAGGATCGGCCAGATATTGCTGGATCTGGAGGAAAACCGGCGTAACCCCGCCAACACCATGACTTGGAACCTGACCCAGATCTGCGTCTCCTCCGTCTTCGCGATCCATAAAGGTCTGACGCTGAGGGTGGAGTTCGAGAAAAACCTGGAAAACCCGCCCGAGGGAGCGGAAGAGGTGGATAACGACAGGCTGTTCTTTGAGACGCTGATGGCCTTCTGATGTGGAGGTGAGGGGCGGTCACCCGCCGCCCCTCGCCTCCCTCAACCTCTTTTTAAGCTTCTCCCTTCTGCTTTCCCCATCGGCGTCCCTTCGCTCCCTCCCCTCTTTCGCTCTTCTCCTCAACCTCTCCGCCCTGGAGGATCGATCTCGATCCCGTTCGGGGGCTTGGGAGACGACCTTCCTCTCCTTATCGATCTTCTCAACCGCGGTTCTCTTTCTGGGAGGAAGTTCATCGCCCCACGGCCTATAGCCAGGGGGAAGGGGCTCCGACCTGTAGAGCCTGAACATCTCCAGCTCATACCGCTCATCGAACGGAGGGGGGAGGATCGGGGCGTAGAAAGCAGGGGATGATTGGGGCTCATGATCGTAATGAGGATCGGGAGGGAGGTCGGCCTCCCTCACCCGCTTCAGGGAACAGCCGGGTTGAAGGGAAAGCAGAAGGATTAGAGCCGCTGCGCACAGGGCGCAGCGGTGAAAGCCCTTCACCTCATATCACCACCAGGGTATGAAAAGCCTTTGGCCCGGCCAGATCCTGTCCCTATCGAAGGCGTAGTCGTCCTGATTGCCCTCGACGATCCAAACCCACTTGCTGGCGTCGTCGTAGGTGTCAGGCCTGGCGGCTATGGAATAGAGCGTATCGCCCTTCTTGACGATATACCAATGAACCCGTTTCGGGGTCTTGATCGAGAAGGAGAAGGTGTAATCCTGGGCCGTGTTTCCGGCCTTATCCTTGACCCCCGTCACGGTCACGGTGTATTTCCTGGCCGAAAGGAGCGCCTTCGGCGGGGTGAAAACGAGCGAATTGCCCTCAACCGATACCGTTCCCTCTATATCGCCCTCGTGTTTTGCAAGGGCGTCGGGCAAGGTTACCATATGGACCTTGACCTCGCCGCCGGTTATCGGCTCGTCAAACGTCATCGTTATCCTCGTCACGCCCGTCTCGACGGCATCCGGCGGGTCGATCACCGCCCCATCGGCGGGGTCGGTGGAGACGAGCTTGGGCGGCGTGCTGTCGAGATAGGTGAACCCTCCCGCAAGCGTCCCGGAGAGGTTGTCGGGGTTGGTCACCACCACATCGGCCGGCCCGACCTTCCCCGGGGGCGTCACAGCTGTTATCTGGGTCTTCGAAACAACGGTCACGTTCTTGGCCGGGTTGCCCCCTATGGTGACGGTGGCGCCCTCCTTGAAGTTCTTGCCGGTTATCGTTATCGTGGTGCCGCCGACCTCGGGGCCTTGGTTCGGGGAAACCGACTCGATCACGGGAGGTTTCTTGGCACACCCCGCCATCCCCGCTATCATCGCGATCAAAGCGATGGTTACGAGATATCTGACCCTGCCCATATCTCACCTCGCCGAATCTCTATTGTTTTAAGCCGCTTGTCGGTATAAGTATACTAGCTACTCAGACCGTTGTCAACAACCGCCTTCCGGGGTATAATTTTCGAGCACAACTCTGAATGAGCATCGGGAGGGTTGAGATGAAGATAGGCTGCTGCGCCTATTCGTTCAGGCAATACCTGACGAGCGGGAAGATGACGCTTGAGGACTTTTTGGACAAGGCTGTTGAGATGGGCCTGGACGGCGTCGAGCTGACGGCCTACTACTTCCCCTCGACCGATACCTCCTACCTCAACAAGATCAAGAGGGAGGCCTTCCTGAGGGGATTGGAGATATCGGGGACGGCTGTGGGGAACAACTTCTGCAAGCCCGACCCGGAGGAGAGAAGGGAACAGATCGAGATGGTCAAAAAATGGATCGACATCTCCTACCACCTGGGCGCCCCCTGCATCAGGGTCTTCGCCGGCGGCGTCCCCAAAGGCCACACCGAGGAGGAGGCGTTCAACTGGGTGGTCGATGCGCTTAAGGAGTGCGTCGAATACGCCGCCCCCAAGGGGGTGATAATCGCTCTGGAGGATCACGGCGGCATAACCACCACCGCCGAACAGGTTCTGAAGATCTACAGGGCCGTCGGGTCGGAGTGGTTGGGGATAAACCTGGACACCGGCAACTTCAGAGTCAACCCCTACGAGGAGATAGCGGCCGTCGCCCCCTACGCCGTGACGACCCACGCGAAGGTCGAGATCCTCAACCCCCAGACCGGCAAGAGGGAGCCGGCCGATTTCGCGAGGATCGTCGATATACTCCACAAGGCGGGATATAGGGGTTTCCTGTCGATAGAGTATGAGGCGGCCGAGGATCCGATGACCGGGGTGCCGAAGTTCGTCGAATATCTCAGATCGGTTCTGAGAAGGGCTTCAGGCTGAGGTCGCCCTAAAAGCCAGGTTGGCCATCACCTCCACCCCGATCCTCATCGCCTCCTCAGGAAGGTCGAAGTTCGGGGAGTGGATCTTTTTATCCTCAAACCCCTCGGCCTTGATCCCCAGCCTATAGAACGTCCCCGGGGCGTGTTGGAGGTAGAAGGCGAAATCCTCGCCGCCCATCGTCGGCTCGACCTCTTCAACGCTTCCCTCCCCCAGAACCTCCTCCCCCACTTCCCTCACCAGCTCGGTCAGCTCGGGGTCGTTGTAGACGACCGGCGATCCCCTCCTGCACTCGAACCGACACCTCACTTCCATGCCGGCCTCTATTCCCCTCAGGATCGCCTTTATCCTCTCGATGACCCTCTCCCTGACCTCCTCGTCAAGCGACCTGAGCGTTCCCTGAAGCTCGACCTTCGAGGGTATGACGTTGAAGGTGGTCCCGCCTTGAACCCTGCAGATCGAGACCACGGCCGACTCCAAAGGCGACACCGTTCGGCTGACCACCGTCTGGAGCTGGGTTATGAGGTAAGCCGCCGCGACGATCGGATCGCGTGTCAGATGGGGATAGGCCCCGTGTCCCCCCACACCTTCGATCTCTATCCTCACCTCGTCCATGTTCGCCATGCACGCCCCTTTCCTCACGCCGATCCGCCCCAGCTCAAGCTCCGTCCAGACGTGCTGGGCGAATATCATCTCGACCTTGGGATCGTCCATGACCCCGTCCTCTATCATCGCCAGGGCGCCCTTCCCCACCTCCTCGCCCGGCTGGAATATGAGCTTCACGGCACCGGACAGATGCTCCCGCAGCGAGTTGAGGACGATCCCCACCCCTACCAGCATCGCCGTGTGGGCGTCGTGCCCGCAGGCGTGCATGACCCCCCTGACCTTAGACCTATACGGCACATCGTTCTCCTCCTCAATGGGCAGAGCGTCCATATCGGCCCTCAACCCCACACATCTGCCCGGCTTGGCGCCCTTCACAAGCGCAACGGCCCCCGCGCCGCCCGCCGCCTTCTCGACCTGAACCCCGGCCTTCCGGAGAGCGGAGACGACCAGATCGGCCGTCCCGAACGTCTCCATCCCCAGCTCGGGGCGCATGTGTATCTCCCTCCTGAGCCTTACCACCTCAGGGTATACCCGCTTTGCCTCCCTCCTTATAAGCTCCCTTATCATCGAACAACCTCCCCATCCTCTCCTTGGGCACCAAAACCCCGGCGGAGATGATCATCTTCAAGCCGTCCTCCACGCTCATATCGAGCGGTATGACCTGATCCTCGGGCACGATCAGAAGGAAACCTGATGTGGGGTTAGGGGTTGTGGGTATGAAGACGTGCAGCACCGGTTTTTTAACGGCCCCCGCCACCTCCCACCACCCCTCGGATGTGACGAACCCGATGGCGTAGATCCCCTCCCTGGGGTATTCTATCAGGACGACCCGCTTGAACACCGCCATCTTCCCCTCGGACTGCATGAAGGCGTCGGCTATCTGCCTGACGGTCGAGTAGATCTTGCTCAGGAACGGTATCTTGAAGATCAGCCTCTCCCAGTAGCCGGCTATCTTCCTGGCGATGTAGCTGTGGGTGGCCGCCCCGACCAGTATGATGAACCCGACGGCGAGGATCAGCCCGAGGCCCGGTATCCTGGCCAAATGTCTCAGGCTCGGTATCCCCGAGAGGCGGGAGAGGATGAACGTGTCTATGGGGGCGACGAGCTTGAAGATCAGGAGGACGACGACGATGGTGGGCAGAAGGGCCAGCAGCCCCGTCAGAAAATACCTTCTTGCCTTAAGAACCGCCCTCCTGAACATCTCCCTTTGGTGCCTCGATCCTCAGCTTCGATATCCTCCTCTCATCCGCTTCCAACACCGTGAACTTAACCCCTCCGATCTCAACGACCTCCCCTGCCCTGGGAACCCTTCCGAGGTGATCGACCAGCAGACCGCCTATGCTCTCGACGTCCTCATCCGTCGGCAGGTTCAACCCCAGCCTGTCGTTCAGCTCGTGGATGTCTATCCTCGCATCGATCAGATAGGATCCGTCCTCCGCCTCCCTCACCCTCTCCTCCTCCAGATCATACTCGTCCCTTATCTCGCCCACGATCTCCTCCAAGATGTCCTCCATCGTGACCATCCCCGCTGTCCCGCCGTATTCATCTACCACTATCGCTATGTGTCTCCTGGTCAGCCTCATCTCCCTGAACAGGTCGTTCACCCT
>Ga0180302_10000823_pt1 | contig 14333 bp, 11 predicted proteins | sample GuaBasSediGuay17_FD_121794 | JGI IMG/M metagenome (GOLD analysis project Ga0180302, IMG submission 121794) | Subseafloor sediment microbial communities from Guaymas Basin, Gulf of California, Mexico - Guay17, Core 4571-4, 12-15 cm | ecosystem: Environmental > Aquatic > Marine > Hydrothermal... | reverse complement strand
TCCCGAGCCTCATCTCCTCCTGCTCGTTCTCCTCGATCCCCATGAGCGCCAGCCTTCTGGCACCTCTGTCCGCCAGCGATCTCAGCTCCTCCGACGGCGCCCGTCGGGCCAGATCCCTCAGAGCCGTGAGGGCCGCCGGCAGTTTGATCCCCGAAAGCGACTCTATCGCCGCCTCGGCGATCCGATCGTCCCCCACCACCATCCCCAGCGCCTGAAGCACCCTGACAGCTCCGGGCGAAGCGTAATCGGCCAGGTATCTGATGTAATCGATCTTTGCCTCGAACGGGAACCTCTCTATCTCCTCCAGTATCAGGCTCAGCGACTCCTCATCCCGCTCGGCCATCTCCATCGTCTCCCTGAAGGATCTATCGGCCAGCTCCTCGAGCTCGGCGGCCACCTTCGGATCGGAGCCTATCACCTCCGGCGAGAAGCTGTCGTATCCGTAGGCGTTCAAAACGCTTATGATCCTCAGCTTCGCCTCGGGGGATGTCTCGCGGCTCACCAGAAGCTCTATGAGGGGGCCGACTATCGACTCATCCCCCGCGAACTCCAGCGCGTAGGCGATCAGATCCAGGATAACGGGATCACGCGTCCGGGGGAGGAGGTTTATCAGGACCGCCGGAACCCTCTCGTCCATCCCCAGAAGCTCGTCCAGCTCCTCCTCCAGCTGGTGGAGCGTTATCTCCTGGCGCGATTTAAGTTCTTCGAGGAAATCCATGACCCTCCTCTTGAGGAGGAGGATGTTCTCCACCTTCCCCATCGCCCTCACCGCCTTTCGGGGGCGGGGGTTGATGCCCCCGCCCTCAAGCCTACTCGACCGATACCAGCTTCACAGCTCCCGGGAAGCCGAACGGGACGAAGTTATACTCGTCCGTCCAGTTCCTCTCGTCCGACCAGCTCCCGGGGCCTACGGCGTATAGATCGCCCGCCTTGTGGTGATGCGGGCCCAACAGGTTGCGCGGGCTGTTGTAAAGCTCGACCTCTATCAGGTTCTCCCCGTCGATCAACAGGTCGGTCACCTCGACCCTGTAAGGTCGCCATGTGACGAGCCCCGCCTCTTTTCCGTTCACCCAGACCCTCGCCACGACCGCGTCCAGCCCGTCGAAGACGAGATAGGTCCTCTGCCCCTCCCTGACGAAGCTCACCTTCTGCGACAGCCTCACCGAGCCGCAGTAAAACGGCAGCCCCTGTTCCACCAGATCGCCCACCTCCGCTTCCTCGACCTCCCTGCCGATCACGAACCTCCCGTTCCGCTTCCAGACGCCGAAATCGCCTATGACGTAGATGCTCTCAAGCTCCGTCCCGAACCTCAGCTGTTTCCTCTCCTCCGCCCTGGCCGGAGGGGTCAGCTTCTTGAGGTGCGACTCCAGATCGCCCACGAAGTGGCATCTCATCTCAACCTGGTTGACCCCCTCCTTCACCAGCCCCGTTATCTCCACCTTCTTGAACGATATGTCCAGCCACCAGCCCATATCCCTGTATCTGACCCGCTGGCCGTTCACGTAGATGTCGAACATCTCCGGCACCTCGACGACCAGGAAGATCGGCCCTTTCGGAACCTCCTCGACCTCGAACTCATAGAGCAGCGCCACGTCCACGCACCTCTTGAGCGACGCGATCTCCCTGTGCGCCTTCCAGACCGGCATCCTCTCGCTCCAATCCGTCTCGCCCAGTATCCTGTATCGGCAGTAATCGAGCGTGATCGCGTTCGGATCGTTCCTCCTGATGCTCCAGACCTTTCTGAGATCCATCATCTGGACGACCTTCTCCTCCTTCGGCTCGCCGATCAGGGGCTCCTCGGCGGTGTTGAGGGCGAGCATGTGCGACCCCATCGGCTCGTAGCGTAGCTTGACGACCATGTAATCCCCCTCGACCCTCGCCGGCAGCCTCTCCACCTCGCCTGTCTCGCAGTCCCACCTCTCTACCAGCCCGTATCCCCTCAGCTTTACAGTCGCCTCGACCGCCTCGGTCGTGCTCGTGTTGACCGTGAAGAAGAACTCCCTGGTGCCGACGTCCCTCTCCTGGTAGTAGATCGTCCCCGCGTCCCGGCCGCTCTCATCCAGGATAACGATCGAGGGCTCGCCGGGAAGCGCCGATTTGAGCTGTTCGAGGTCGTTGTCGATCACCGTGATCCGCTCGGCCACGTCCTCCGGTATCTTGAGCGGCTCGCCCTCTACCATCGTCGGCAGCGGCCTCACCGCTATGACCTTCCCCCCGTTCCTCACGAACCGCTCGATCAGCCTCACGGTGTTCCTCCTCCAGCAGACGCTGGGCGGGACGATCACGACCGAATACTCCATCGAGCCGACTACGAACTTGTCGCCCTTGACCTTCCCGTGCCGCATGATTATCCGCTCGTCGCCGTAGTCGAAGTCGCGGTGGATCTTGAGGAGGTTCTCGCTCAGCTTGACCAGCTCCCCGTTCAGCTCCATCACCCTATCCCTGTCGTGCGGGCTGTAGATCGTCCAGGCGCTGGAGATGGGGTGCAGCACGAGTATATCGGCCACGAACCTGCCCTGGGTCAGCAGATACGTCTCCCTGGCGAAGAGGTCGTTGAGCTTCTTGTAAAACGGCCACCAGGGCATCTGGTAATGGAGCGACGGCGGGTAATCCCGCTTCCGGCACCCCCTCATCGAGTAAAGCGACAGGTGCTGGCAGACGAAATCGATGCCCAACACGAACTGCCACTCCGCTATCCACTTGAGCTGCTCCATCGTCACGCTCCAGCCGCTGACGCCGAACATCTCCGACAGAACCCTTCTCCCGCCCATCTGGTGTGCGACGCTTGAGACCTGCTTGGGCAGTATCGGGTCGGATATCCTCCTTCCCAGGTGGTCTATTCCGGGCATCTGCATGAACTCGTAGTGGGGCATCGCCGCGCCGATCCTTTCGAGCTGGATGAGCAGGTTGTCCTCGCAGAGGTAGTGGCCGGTGAAGATCAGGTTGTGCCTCTCGCACCACTCGTAAAGCCTCTGAGAGAAGTTCTCGACGAACCGATCGGTCATGACGCTCCAGAAGTCGAACCTCACCTTGTGGTAGTTGTAATCCTCGACCTCGAAGAAGAGGGCGGGCAGCTTCTCCAGGATGTCGTATCCCTTCCTCTCCTTGAAGTATTCGGGGAAGACGGGCGTCCAGGGGATGGCCCTCCAGTTCGGCTCGTCCGTGAAGACCCCGGGCACCGTCCTGCCGAACTCGTCCCCCACCTCCCTGGCGTATGCCTCATAGGTGCTCTCGATGAAGGCGTCCATCACCCTCTCGTCCATCAGGTCGACGTATCCAACGCTCTGAACCCAGAACCTGAGCAGCCTTTTGCCGCTCACGTCCTGATCGGGCGACTCCACCGGTTTGACGTCACGTATCCTCTTTCCCTCCCCGATCGCCGCGAAGACCTTGAGCGTGGCGGGGTCTTCGAGAGCCGATTTGAGCTCCTCCGGCTTAATCTCGTCGCATCTGAGGGTTTTCTGGGCGAAGCCTGGGATGCCGGAGACCCTCCCGCCGGCCGAGCCGCTGGGCCAGCGGTCCTCGTCGTAAAGCCACGCCTTGAAGCCGATCTTCTTGGACTCGTCGATCGTCTCCTTTATGCACTCCATCCACTCCTTCGAGAGGTAGGGGGTTATGAGGCCGATCCTGGCGTGCATGAAGGCGCCGCCCAGCCCCTTGTCCTTCATCTCCCTGACCTGTCTCCTCAGCTCCTGCGGGTCGAGGTCGTCGTTCCACGACCAAAACGGCGCCCCTCTGTATTCGACGCCCGGGTTTTTAAAGCCGTCCCTGATGTCCATGTCCCCCTCCCGGAGAGAGTCTCACCACCATTTTACACCGGCCCTATGAACGAAGTCAAGCGATCAGCCGTCGGCGTCCCTCTCCTCCCTTATCTCCCTGATCACCTCAGCAGAGTCGGGGAAGTCTCCCCCGATCTTTCTCCTGATCTCAGCCCTCAACCTCCCCGCCTTCTCTAAGATCTCAATGCCCCTCCTCACCCTCTCCTCTCTGGAGGGGGCGATTTTCTTCCCCAACGCCATCCCTATCACCCTCAAACTCATATCGTAATAGGAGGGAAAGGATCGCGTCAAATCCCTCCTCTACCGGGCGATTGTTGACAGCCGATCCGGGAGCGGTATAGACTATTCCCGAAGTCGGAGAGGAGGTGTGGGATGAGGGGAAGGATGAAGGCATGGGTTTTCTATGAGCCCGGGGATATGAGGCTTGAGGAGGTCGACATACCCGAGGTGGGGGAGGATCAGGTTCTGGTGAGGGTCAAGGCGTGTGGGATATGCGGGTCGGACGTCGCCTACTACTTCGGCGCCAGCTCGCTTGAAACCCCCACCGGCAAGGGGCCGCTCATACTCGGTCATGAGCTTACGGGCGAGGTGGTCGAGGTCGGGAGGATACCGGAGAGCCTGGGGCTTTTCAAGCCGGGGGATAGGGTCGTGCTCGACCCCGTCCAGTATTGCAACACATGTGAGGTGTGCAAGAGGGGGAAGGTGAACCTGTGCGAGAACAAGAAGGTGTTGGGCGTGTCGATAAACGGCGGGTTCGCCGAGTATTGCGTCTCGAACTACACATCCGTCCACAAGCTTCCCGATAACGTCACATACGAGGAGGGGGCGCTGACCGAGCCGCTGGCCGATGCGGTCTACGCCGTGGGGAAGATGGAGATATCGCCGGGGGATTTCTGCGTCGTCATAGGGCCGGGGCCTATAGGGATCATGATGCTCCAGCTGATAAAGGCGTCCGGGGCCGGGAGGGTTGTGCTGGTCGGCACGCGCGACTACAGGCTGCAGATCGGCCTCGAGATGGGAGCGAACGAGGCGTTCAACGTCAAAGACCGTTCCTCGCCGATCTACACCGATGACCTCAAGGGCGAGATAGAGAGGTTGACCAACGGCAAGTTCGCCGACGCGGTTGTGGTGGCCACGGGCTCGCCCGAGGCGATGGAGCTGGCGCTGGAGATATCGGGCAGGAGCTCCAGGATCGTCTACTTCGGCCTGCCGCCCGATACAGCCGTCATCAGGGTGCCCGCCCTGGCGCAGATATTGTGGGACAAGACGATCAAGTTCTCCTGGCTTTCACCCCTGACCTGGCCTACCGCTCTGAGGCTCCTTTCGACCAAACAGGTGAACGTCGACAGGCTCATCACCCACAGATACAAGCTCGAACAGCTCAAGGAGGCGCTCGGCGAGGTGAGGGAGAGAAAGGGGAACGTGATGAAGGCGGTCGTGGTGATGGAATGAGGGAGTTCCTGCGCGAGACCTGCTTCTGCGACCACTCCCACCCGCTCATCCGATCGATCGTCGAGGAGATATTCGAGGGGGCGGGCGATGAGGTGGAGATCGCAATCAGGGCGTTCGAGTGGGTCAGGGATCAGGTGCTCTACAGGTTCGATTATTGGGCTGTGAAGGCGTCGGAGACGGCCAGGAAAAGGCAGGGGATGTGCGCCAACAAGGCGAACCTCCAGGTGGCGCTGTTGAGGGCGGCCGGGGTGCCCGCCGGATACCACCTCATGAGGATAAGGAAGGAGGTGTTGAAGCCGGTCGCCGAGCCGACCCTCTACAGGCTGACGCGGCCCGTGACCCTCCACGTCTTCTGCTCCGTCTTCCTCAACGGGAGATGGGTCTCGGCCGACGCGACGGTCGACGGTCGGCTTTACAGGGCGGCCTACGCCGGTCGGCCGGGGTGGAGCTACGTGAAATGGGACGGGAGCTTCGACTACGAGATCGATAGGTCGTTCGTGGTCGAGGATCTGGGCATACACGCCGACATAGACGAGCTGCTTGCAACCCCTCCTAGGTTTTTGAACGACGAGTTGCTCCGAAGGGCGAACCTCCACATAGAGCAGTTGCTTAGCGGGGTCGGAATCTCCCTGTGATCGTCCCGGCCGATCCCTAGGAGCTTTGTGAGTTCGGGATGAGCGGAAACCTGTTCCCCACCATTCAAGCGTTGGGCGGGGATAGTTCAGCCGTTCTGGAGCTTGTTGAAGGCAGGGGCTCTCCGGGCGATGGTGTATGATGTCAAGTATCGGATCTCCGGATCACGGGCCGTCGCGATATGGTATAATAGGCCCACGCGATCAAACCAGCTTAAGGAGGCGCGGATGATAAGGCGGGTTTTGGCCGCCCTCTTGCTTCTCCTCCCGCTTTCGGGCGCGGGCGGGGACGGGTATAAGTGGGGGGTCGGCATCCAGGGGAACTACCCGCTTTGGGGAGGGGTGAGCGTCAAATACATGGGGTTCCACCCGATCGACCTGGTGTTCGTGGGAAGAGCTTACCTCTACAAGAAGGGCAGCGACTGCTCGCTTGTGGGGGCCGTATCCTACACCCTGCTCGAAACCGAGCACACCAGGACATACCTGATGATCGGCGGTGGGACCAGGCGTCAAACCGAGGAATGGGTGGAGATGGCCTACCCGACGGTCGAGATCGGCTCCTCCGGCCCGCCGCCCAAACCCGTCGAGATCACTCAGGCGCACAAGCTATATTCGGTGTTGGGAGGGGGAGTTGTTTTGGGGAACGAGTTTATCCTCTTCTCCAGATACGGCATAAACTTCGAGTTCGGCCAGGGGTTCGGGAGGGTGCGCGATGTGATCGACTACGAGGATGAGAAGGCGGCCGCCGAGGCCGGTCTTGAGGAGAAGGACGAGTCCTGGCTCCAAAGCTCCTTCGTCTTCGGGTTCGGATTCCACGTTTACTTCTGATCAACCCTTCGAGGCGGGGCTGCGCTTGACAGTTCCCCGGCGCTAAGATACCATAATAGCCGAAAAGCTCATGAGATCTGAAGATCCTTCGGTGGGGAGGGAAATGGGCAAGTTTTACGTGACCACGCCGATATACTACGTCAACGCGCCGCCCCATATAGGCCACGCTTACACGACCATGGCGGCGGACGTGGTGGCCAGGCACAGGAGGCTGGCCGGGGATGACGTCTTCTTCCTGACGGGAACGGATGAGCACGGGCAGAACATCGAGAGGATCGCCAAGGAGCACGGGATGCCCGAGCAGAAATACTGCGACATGATAGCCGCCGAGTTCAAGAGGATGTGGGGGAAGCTGAACATCTCGAACGATTATTTTATCAGGACGACCGATGAACGGCACATGCGCGCCGTTCAGAAGTTCTTCAGAGCGATCTACGAGGCGGGCGACATATACAAGGGGCATTATGAGGGGTGGTATTGCGTCAGATGCGAGCGGTTCTACGACGAGGACGAGCTGGATGAGGACAAAAACTGCCCGATACACGGCCTGCCGGTCGAGTGGGTCAAGGAGGAGAACTACTTCTTCGCCCTCTCCAAATACCGGGACAGGCTGCTCAAGCACATCGAGGAGAACCCCGACTTCATCCAGCCCGAATCCCGTAGGAACGAGGTGTTGAGCCTGTTGGAGGAGGGGTTGGAGGACGTCAGCATCTCCAGGTCGACCGTTAAGTGGGGCGTCCCCGTCCCCATAGATCCCTCCCAGACGATCTACGTCTGGATGGACGCCCTGTGCAACTACATCTCGGCGATAGGCTACGGGGATGACGAGGAGACGTTCAAGCGGTATTGGCCGGCCGACCTGCACCTCATAGGCAAGGAGATCCTCAGGTTCCACGCGATCATGTGGCCGGCCATGTTGATGTCCGCCGGCCTGCCCCTCCCCAGGAGGATCTTCGCCCACGGCTGGCTGACCAAGGAGGGGAAGAAGCTCAGCAAAACGACGGGCAACATCATCGACATAGACGGGTTGGTCGAGAGGTTCGGGGTCGATCCGGTCAGGTATTTCTTCCTCAGGGAGTTCAGCTTCGGCAAAGACGGCGACTACACCGATCAGGCCTTCATAACGCGCTACAACGCCGACCTGGCCAACGACCTGGGCAACCTGCTCAACCGAACCCTGGGGCTGGCCAGGAAGCATTTCGACTCCGTCCCGCACCCCTCCAGGCCCGGGGAGCACGACGACGAGATAAGGGATATGGCGATCGAGACGCACAGGCTCTCCGCCGAGAAGCTTGATCGGCTCGCCTTCGACGAGGCGTTGGAGACCATCTGGAATTTCGTCCGGAGGTTGAACAAATACATCCAGCAGACCGAGCCGTGGAGGCTGGCCGCCGAGGAGGGGACGAGGGATCGGGCCGGGACGATCATCTACAACTGCCTTGAGGGGCTGAGGTTCATCTCGGTGATGATCTACCCGTTCATGCCCGAGACCTCCCTCAAGATAAGGGAGCAGATCGGCCTGAGGGGGGAGATGGACGAGGATTACTCATCGCTTGAGAGCTGGGGAAGGCTCAAGCCGGGCCTGCCGCTCGGAGAGCCCAAACCCCTCTTCCCGAGGATCAAGGTCGAGAGGGCCACGCCTCAGCCGACCAAACCCAAGGAGGAGGCGATGATCACCATAGAGGATTTCCGCAAGCTCGACCTGAGGGCGGCCAAGGTTCTGGAGGCCGAAAGGGTCGAGGGGACGGACAGGCTGCTGAAGCTGGTGGTGGACATCGGGACGGAGAGGAGGCAGGTCGTCGCCGGGATAGCCCAGAGCTACTCCCCCGAGGAGCTGGTCGGCAAAACCCTCGTCCTCGTCGCGAACCTCAAGCCGGCCAAGATCAGGGGGATTGAGTCCCAGGGCATGATACTCGCCGCCGAAAGCAAGGAAGGGTGCGCCGTTGTGATCCTCGACAGGGATATCCCGCCCGGGACAAGGGTCAGATGATGAGCGGTTTCCTGACCGATACCCATACCCACCTCCAGCTGAACGAATATTCAAACGACAGGGATAGGGTGATAAGGAGGGCGAAGGAGGCCGGCGTTTTGAGGATGATAGTGGTGGGGTTCGACATGGCGACGAGCAAAGCGGCGATCCAGCTCGCCCAGAGATATGAGGGGCTGTATGCGTCGGTCGGGATCCACCCGCACGAGGCCAGGAATTTCACCGATAAGACGATCGACCGGCTCAGGGATCTGGCCCGCAGCTATAAGGTCGTGGCCATAGGCGAGATAGGGCTGGACTACTACAGGGATCTCTCGCCGCGCGACAGGCAGGGATACGCTTTCGAGAGGCAGCTGGAGCTGGCCAACGAGCTGGACCTGCCGGTGATCATCCACAACCGGAGGGCGAACAAGGACATGATCATCACGCTCGAAAGGTATGTCAACATCTACGGCGTGAACCTGAGGGGAGTGATGCACTGTTTCTCGGGCGATTGGGGCTTCGCCAAAAGATGCTTGGACGTGGGCTTCTACATCTCCATAGCCGGCCCTGTGACCTATCCCAACTCCGATGTTTTACGCGAGGTGGCCGCGAAGGTTCCGCTCGACAGGCTGCTGATCGAGACCGATTGTCCATGGCTCCCCCCTCAGCACAAGCGGGGCAGGCGGAACGAGCCGGCCTACGTGAGGTTCATCGCCAGGAGGATCGCGGATCTGAGGGGGATTCCCCTGAGCCAGCTGGCCGAGGCCACCTCCCGAAACGCCGCCGAGCTTTTCAAACTGGAGGTGACCGGATGAGGCTTCGCTTTCTGGCGCTTGTCTTTTGTTTGTCGTGCGCCTCCGGGTGGGCGGCGTTCCAGGATCTGGACCTGGACGCCAGGAGCGCCGGGATGGGCGGCGCTTCGATCGACACGATAGCCTCCCTGGGGCTTGCGGAGGGGTTCGTCCTGAGCTTCACCCACTCCTCCATCTTCTCCGACCTGGTGAGGGGCGAGCTTTTGAGGGCCTCGCTTCCCTTCGGCAGGTTCGCCTCCCTGGGCCTCTGGCTGAGCTTGGTGAGGGATTCCGACGGGGTTTACAAGGAGGAGAGCTACGCGTTAGGGTATGCGATCCGCCCGGCGGCGAACTTTTCGCTGGGCGTGGCCGTCAAAATGATGAGGACGAGGTTGAACGAGGGGTTGGAGACGGTGAGATCGAACCCTTACATCGTCAGAAGTTCATCCTCCGCTTTCACGATCGATCTGGGGGTATCGGCGACGCCCACGGAGAACCTGATGATCGGCATCTCGCTCCACAACGCCCTGCCGGCCAAAACCTCCTTGTCGGAGGAGGGGGAGGATATCCCGACGCTGGCCAGGGCCTTCATCTCCTATAAGCTCGCATCGCTTGCCCCTGCCGTGCAGCAGGCGGCGATGAGGAGGGTGCTTTCGGGGACCATCGGGGTGGCCGAGCTTTCTCAGCGGGCCGATCAGACGACGTTGAAGCTCGGGTTGGAGTCGGGGATAGGCGGCGTAGGGGCCATCAGGTTCGGTTATTCTTATTCGGGCGGGGCGATACAGCCCGGCTCATCCTTCTCGTTCGGCCTCGGGCTGAGGCTGTCCCATTTGAGGGTGGATTACGCCTACCAGGTCGCCGTGGGCGATCTGGTGGAGAACAGCTCGCATCGGATCTCATCGTCGCTGGAGTTTTGAGCCGTGAGGCCTTTGAGGCTCGCCTTCATATCGCTCATCATACTGACCGCTTCATACCTCCTCCTCCAGATCGAGGCGATGAGCGGGGTGAGGAGGGCCATAGTTGAGGCTGTTTTGAAGTGTATCGGGGTCAATTGGGAGCGATCTGAGACGGCTGCGCCAAAGGAGATCCGCCTCTCGATGGAGGATGAACCGCCGCTGCTCCGAGGGGCGCCGAGCCGGGTAAAGAAAGCTTTCCAAAGCGAAACCGCCCCTGACAAGGCCACGTTTGAGATCTCCGAAGCGGAAGGCGATATCCCCTCCGATCCGGCGCGGATCTCCGCTTTCGAGCCCTCGGGCGAACCCCCTGCCCCCGAAGCCGAAACCTCCCTTTGGGAGCTGCTTGAGGGGGTTCTGCCCGAGGATATGCCCCGACCCACCGATGGGGATTTAACCGAGCTTTTCTACGGCGAGCTGGAGGAGCTGATGGGAATACCCGAGGAGATAGGGGAGCTTGAGACCGAAGTCGATGAGGAGGAAAGCTGCCGGGAGCTGATGAGGATGCTTGCCCCCGATCTTTCGGAGGAGGAGATCGACCTCATCCTGAGGCTCGGCGGATCGGGTTCGTCCGCCGGGCGAGCATCCTCAGATGAACGGGGAGGGCCAGGGCTATGACCCCCGCTCCCAACCCGAAGGCCGATTTCAGCTCCGCCTGAGCCGCAAGCCCTCCGAAGAGCGGCCCTAGAGTGAAAGCCGATCCCAAAAGCATCTCGTGAACCCCCATGTTCGCCCCCCTCGATTCGGAGGCTTCCAGCCCGTAGAAGAGGCTCGACGAATAGGTCACCCCTCTCCCTATCCCCTGAAGCAGCATGCCGATGATGTAGGTCGGTATCCCCTTCCCGAGGGCGATGAGCGTCAGGCCGAGGATGACAAGCCCTTCCGAGGCGAACACGGGGGCGAGCCTGTAATGCCAGATCGCCGTGCGGGAGAGGATGAGGAAGGTCGAGGCCTGAGCGATGTTCAGGACGGAGAGCAGCAGCCCTATGATCCCGTCCGGTATCCCCTCCACCCTGCAGACCTTCGGGAAGATGCTGGCGGTTATGGCGGTGCCGAAGCAGACGGCGAAGTTGGCGATCCAGGCCGTGTGAAGGAACTTCAAAGGCTCCTTCTTCCTCCTTATGATCCCACTCGGCTCCGGTTCGGTCGCCTCGTCGACCGCCCCCTCCTCTTTGAGGATCGCCATCAGGTAGACGGTCGTGATGAAGACGAGCAGCGCCAGGGATTTCAGAACCAATCTGGGGCCGAGGGCCATGGAATAGCCGCCCAGCGCCGACCCGACGATCAGCCCCAACGTCCAGCCCATGTTGAACAAGCCTGACCGCTTGTTCGTCTCCTCGGGATCGCCGCCCTGAAGGTAGGTCTCGAAAACGGGCCAGAAGAAGGCGCATCCCGTGCCGTTGACCAGCCCCAACAGGATGAGCTGGTTGACCGAGCTGCACAGGCCGTAGGCGAACATGGAAGCCCCGTAGACCGCAAGCCCGGCGCCCATAAGCGGTTTCCTGGGGAGCCTGTCGGCCAGCCTGCCCGCCAGAGGCGTCAGGATCGCATAGCTCACCCCCCACGAAAACCCCAAAAGCCCGAGCTGAAACGGTGTGGCCCCCAGGTTCTGGGCGAACAGGTTGAGCACGACCGCCCCCAGCGCTATGACGACGTCTATCAGAAACGGAACGGCCAGGAAGTTAACCCTATGCATAGCTCCTCCCCCAGGTAAACGAGGTGCGATGGACAGGAACAATCGCTCGACCCGAACCCCGGCGCGATCACCCTGGCGCCGGGAAGGCTCAGGACCTCCTCGTTGAGCCGGCACTCAACCCTCTCACCCGCCTCCACCTCCCTCACCCCCACCACCGAGGCGTGCTGGAGCAGGTAATCTATGTGCCATCTCAGCTTTTTCCGCCTCCTCAGATGCCTCGCCACCCTCCCCTCTATGCCGCCCATCCCGCTGCCGGTGTAGACATAGAACCCCTTTGGGAAGAGGAATTCCCCCAGCGCGCCTATCTTTATCCTCTTAGGCTCCCCGAGGTGGATCAGAAGTTGGTAAGCTCCCCTCAAAACTCGGCCACCGCCTCCATGTCCGCCCTGTGATCGAAACCCCTCCCCTTGGCCGCCAGGAACCGGTAGTTGAACCTCAGGATGACCCCCGTGAAGGTCTGCAGCCACCAATCGGCCGAGATCGTCCCCTCGTGGCTGATCCCGTCGTAAAGGTCGTAGGTGGCTATCGGGAGCGTCCCCCTGACCCTGCCGAAACCGAGTCTGTAGGATATCATAAACCTCCCCCTGCCCGCAAGCGGGTAGCTGCCCCTGAGGATCAGGCTGAGCATCGACGCCGAGGTTTGGGAGCCGGGGAGGAGCTTATCGACGGCCTCGTTTCGGTCGAGCTTTAACGATCCCTCCACGTATGCGCCTTTGATGATCCTCACCCTCAGCCCCGCCTCGGACGATCCCTCCCGCCCCTCGATCATCGATGAGGCCGTCGCCCCCTCTATCCTCTCCCTCTCGGAGGAGATCTCCCCGTTTTGGAAGGCGGAGAGCTTTCCACCAATCGCCCACTCGAAGCTCCACCTCAGCGCCTTTCGGCTGAGCCTGCGGGAGAGGAAGTTCGTCCTCCTGTTGAGCGAATCCAGATAGGTGAAGCTCACCGATCCTCTGAGCTTTCTCGATGGGAACAGGTCGAGCCTGACCCTGTTGCTCATCCTGCCGTATACCGTCCGATCCGATCTGAGGTTCCTGAACGTGTAGAGCTTGAAAAGGTCGCCCTCTTCCTGTTCGTCGACCACCGACGTGCTCAGATCGAGCGAGATCCCCTTCAGCTTCGGCGGGCGGAGGGTCAGCCTCAGGTCGGCCTCGACCGAGGAGACGGGGAAATCGCCGATCGTCCTGACGATCTTTATGTATTCCCCGTCTAGGTAATCCTCGCGGTAGTGGAACTCATCTATCTTGACGTAGTTGCCCTGCCCTTTCGGAACCTTCACGAACTGCTCGATCCTCTTAGGCGCGAGCCGCCTGTCGATCCTATACCCCCCTCTGATGGTCGCTATCTCGCCCATGGACGATCTGAACGATATATCCGCCAGGTTGACGGTCGAGCTTTCCCCCTCAGCTTTCAACCTCCTCCTGGAGAGCACCCCCCTCAGGTCGAGCGATCCCCGCCTCAGGCTCACCTCCAGGCTCGCCGTCCCGGCCCTCGATCTCCGCCCGAACCTCATCAGATCCTCAAGCTCACAGCTCAGCTTGAGCGTCAGGGCTCTCCCCTCCAGTATCCCCAGCTCCCCCCTCCCGATCGATCTCGAGGCCGATCTGTCGAACCCGTCCCGGGGGTTCAGGTCGACAGATCTGAACCCCCTCCACATCAGCCTGGCGTTTAGGGGGCCGAGGGATTTGGAGATCTCGATCGAGCCGGCCCGCTTCGAGTAGTCCCTCTCCCCCTCCCTGCTCACAAGCCCCATCTCCCCGCTTATCAGGACGGTCGGAAGCGATGGATGGGCCAGCGCGGCGCTCTGGCGCCAAAACAGCCTGTCGAAATCCATCCCCAGCTCGTCGGGGTAATCCTCCTCCGTTCGGCTCAGGGTCGTCCTCAGCTTCAGCGATTTGAAGGGCGAGGCGCTCAGCTCAAGCTCATATCTGCCCTCGGAGGGCGGGACGGAGGGGCGGGCGATGCCCTCTATCAGAACCTCGTCCGATCGCTCCATCGCGAACTCCCTCTCGTAATCCGACCTGATCCTGCCCCAGGGCGTGGCGCCGACGGGGAAGAAGCTCGAATCGGTCAACCTGGCCAGGAAGTTGAAGGAGAGCCTCTCCGACGCCCTTGAGGCCGTCACCCTCAGCGCCCCGCCCCTCTTCAGGGGGTTAGAGGGGGAGGTGATGTCCTCGTCCAGCAGGCTGGAGGCGATGCCGAAGCTGAGCGAGATATCGGCGGGCAGCTTGAG